>VFSW01003952.1_pt1 | contig 22177 bp, 16 predicted proteins | sample 5358111 | NCBI WGS metagenome assembly VFSW01 (sample SAMN11554181, study PRJNA540505) | mine drainage metagenome | isolation source: sediment from site ElyBrook_90M | place: USA: Ely Copper Mine, Vershire, VT | collected 2017 | reverse complement strand
GCTGCGCTCAAACCCGCATTATCCTGTAGGCGCAAGTCCCTGCGAAACCAAAACAAGGCAGACTGTTCCATGCTGACCTGTGGACTGACCGGAGATTCGAATTGGTAGGACTTGCTTTTCATGGAAGCATGGTAATGGATTTACCCTCACAGCGTGAAGCAGCAAAGGAAATCAGCCCCAAGACTACATTCACTGGAACACTCACAAGAATATGAGATAATCTCCCCCATGGACGCAGTGAATCTCACCAACCACTTTTTGATCGCCATGCCCGCCCTGGCAGACTCCAACTTTTCCGGCGCGATTACCTACATCTGCCGCCATGATGAGAATGGGGCCATGGGGGTAGTGATCAATCGTCCCATGAACATGACGCTGGAAAACCTGTTTAGCCAGATCAATATCCCTGCAACCCCTTCCAAACCCCTGACCCAGCCCGTCTATTTTGGCGGGCCGGTTCAAACCGACCGGGGATTCGTGCTGCACTCTCCCGTGGGCCATTGGCGCTCCACTTTGCTGGTCAATCAACATATTGGCCTGACCACCTCCCGTGACATTCTGGAGGCCATGGCACAGGGAGAGGAGGGCGAAGCCCCCGCTAACATCCTGATCTCCCTGGGTTACGCAGGCTGGGAGGCCGGTCAACTGGAACAGGAACTCAAGCAAAACAGCTGGCTCACCGTAGAAGCAGATATGGACGTGGTATTCAAACTCCCCGTTGAGTCCCGCTTCTCGGCGGCTTTGAACATTTTAGGCGTTGATCTCACTTATCTCTCCGACGAAGCCGGGCATGCCTGATCTGGTGGGTACGGTATTATCCTTTGATTATGGTCTGAAATTCATTGGTGTTGCCGTCGGTCAGCGCCTCACAGGAACCTGCCGTCCACTTCAAACCATCTGCGCCAATACCCGCCAGGCGCGCTGGCAGGCTGTTGCGAAACTGCTACAGGAATGGGCCCCTGATCATTTGGTGGTTGGGTTAGCCCTGGATCGGGAGGGAGAAGAACAGGAAAGCACTCGGCAATGCCGGAACTTTGCGCGCGACCTGGAATCTAGAACAGGGTTGGATACCACACTGGTGGATGAACGTTACACGTCGCTGGAGGCTGACAGGCAATTGCGCCATCAGGGCGTTCGTCGCAAGCAGCGGGTCGAACAGGAGCATGCCGAGGCTGCGGCACTGATTTTAAGAAGTTATCTGGAGTCCCACCCCCTATGAGCCTGAATCCCCAACTCACTGCCGACGGTCGACTCAAGCATTTGCTCACCATTGAGGGTCTGCCACCGCATATCCTTTTTCAAATTCTGGATACGGCCAAAACCTTTGAGCAGGTGGCACAGCAGGAAATCAAGAAAGTCCCCCTGCTTCAGGGCAAATCCATTTTCAACCTGTTCTTCGAAGCCTCCACCCGGACCCGCACCACCTTCGAAATTGCAGCCAAACGCCTATCCGCAGATGTCATCAATCTCAATGTCAGCGCCTCGAGCCAAAGCAAGGGAGAAACTTTGCTCGACACGGTGGATAATCTTTGCGCCATGCAAGCGGACATGTTTGTGGTGCGTCACGCTGAAAGCGGTGCCGCCCACCTGATTGCCGCCCACGTGGGCCCGGGAATCCATGTCATCAATGCTGGCGATGGGCGCCATGCCCATCCTACCCAAGCCTTGCTGGACATGTATACCATCCGTCACTACACACAACGGTTCGAGCATCTCAAAGTCGCCATCGTGGGAGACGTCCTCCACTCTCGAGTCGCGCGTTCCCAGATCCATGCGCTTACTACCCTCAAGGTCCCGGAAGTCCGGGTTATCGGACCCAAAACCCTGATTCCTCGTAACGTGGAAAAACTGGGGGTTCAGGTTTTTCATGACATGACCAGTGGCCTGAAGGATGTGGATGTGGTCATCATGTTGCGCCTTCAAAACGAGCGCATGAATGGGGCCCTGTTGCCCAGCAGGGACGAATACTTCAAATATTACGGCCTGACCCCTGCCAAATTGGCACAAGCCAAGGCGGATGCCATCGTGATGCACCCCGGACCCATGAACCGGGGGGTGGAGATCGATTCCGAAGTGGCTGATGGAGTGCAATCGGTCATCTTGAAACAAGTCACCTTCGGTATTGCTGTACGTATGGCCGTCATGTCCATTCTGGCGGGTGAACGACTCAGGAAACCCTCATGAAAATCAAAATTAGCAATGGTCGCGTCATCGATCCTGGCAGCGGAACGGATGCCCTGATGGATGTGTACCTTGGGGCAGGTAAAGTGCTTGCTCTAGGCGCAGAGCCGCACGGTTTTTCTCCAAACCGTATCATCGATGCCAGAGGAAAAGTGGTCATTCCGGGCCTGGTGGACTTATCTGCACGTCTGCGCGAACCCGGTTATGAATACCTGGCCAAATTGGAGAGCGAGATGTTTGCCGCTACGGTGGGTGGGGTCACCAGTCTTTGCTGCCCTCCCGACACCGACCCGCCTCTGGATGAACCCGGTTTGGTGGAGATGCTCAAGCACCGCGCCAAGGGACGAAATCAAACCAATGTCTATCCTTTGGGAGCCCTAACCCAGCAATTGCAGGGGACCCGCCTGACTGAAATGGGAGAACTGAGAGAAGCCGGTTGTGTTGGGTTTTCCCAGGCCAATGCACCGTTGATGGATACGCAAGTCTTGTCGCGTGCCCTGGATTATGCCTCCACCTTTGGTTTTACTGTCTGGCTGCAGCCTCAGGATGCCCATCTGGCGCGAGGCGGCGTGGCCCACGATGGAGAGGTGGCCACGCGTTTAGGACTCCCGGCCATTCCCACCTGCGCCGAAACCATTGCCCTGTCCATCATTCTTCATTTGGTACGACATACAGGCGCACGCGTTCATCTGTGCCGCATTTCCAGCGCGGAAGGCCTGGATCTTGTGCGTGCAGCCAAGCAGGAAGGCCTGCCCATTACCTGTGACATTTCTCTTAATCACCTGCATCTTTCAGAACATGATATCGGCTTTTTCAATGCCCATTGTCACCTCACACCGCCCCTACGCAGCCTGAGCGATCGCGATGCCTTGCGCCAAGGGTTGCTGGACGGCACCGTGGACGCCCTCGTCTCGGATCACGCTCCGGTGGATGTGGACGCCAAACAACTGCCCTTCGAAGCATCCGAGACTGGGGCCACGGGTCTGGAACTACTATTACCTCTCACGCTGAAATGGGCCCGGGAAAGTGGACTACCCTGGATTCAGGCTCTGGCTCGGGTAACCACTGATCCCGCGCGAATTTTAGGCGTTGAGGCAGGGCAAATTGGAGCAGGCTACCCGGCCGATATTTGCATTTTTGACCCCGAACGCGAGTGGCTGGTCACGCCAAACACACTCAAAAGCCAGGGGAAAAACACGCCATTTCTCAATTTGCCGCTGATGGGAAAAGTGACTCATACTCTGGTGGGTGGGTTCCCCATTTATGAAGATGCCCGTGCCTGAATGAAAGCGCCTGCCGGCAAGACAGTCACAGTCTCGCCACTCCTGCGGTTGAATCGCCATCATCCTGATCAATACTCCCCTTACTCTAGGACACCATGAATCCGTTACTTGATTTTTCTGGCTTACCCCAGTTTTACAGGATCCAACCCCAGCACATTTCACCGGCCATGGATCAATTGCTGGCAGAAAATTCGGCCGTTTTGGACTCGGTATCCTCCCTGGCGGCGCATCCCCGCTGGAATTATTTCATCCAACCTCTAGAGGACGCCAATGAACGCTTGTCCCGCGCCTGGGGCCAGGTGTCACACCTCAATAGCGTGGTCAACACACCCGAACTGCGCGAAGCCTACAACGCCAATCTGCCGCGAATTACCCAATACTGGGCGGGATTGGCACAAAACGACAGCTTGTACCAGGGTTACAAAAATCTGTTTCACTCCGCCGACTACAGCCTTCTGTCCGAGGCACGGCAACGCATCATTCAAAATGAACTAAGGGACTTTCGTTTGGGGGGTGCCGAATTGCCCCCGGTGCAAAAACAACGATTCCTGCAAATTCAGGAAGATCTGGCCGCTGCGGGGGCCCGTTTCGAACAGAATTTGCTGGATACCACCAACGCGTTTGCCCATCTGGTTCATGATGAAAACCAGCTGCGCGGTCTGCCGGAAGAAGTATTGGTAACCGCACGGGAAGCCGCCGAGGCTGCAGGAGAATCGGGGTGGAAGCTGACACTGCATGCGCCTTGCTATGTTCCTGTCATGCAATATGCAGAAGCACGCGAACTACGCCAACTCATGTACCGGCACTATGCCACCCGCGCCTCCGAACAGGGTAATCCCGAGTGGGATAACACCCCCTTGATCCGACAATTGCTGGACTTGCGCGCGGAGGAAGCAGCGCTGCTCGGTTTCAATAATTTTTCTGAATTATCCCTCGAGCCCAAAATGGCTGAATCACCCCAGGCCGTGCTGGCATTTTTGCGTGATCTGGCGGCAAGAGCCAAGCCCTTTGCCCTGCGCGATTGGGACGAGTTGCAATCCTATGCTCGCGCGCATCTGGGCCTTGACTCGCTGGAACCCTGGGATGTGGCCTGGGCTTCAGAAAAACTCCGGGTAGAGCGCTACGCCTTTTCCGATCTGGAAGTAAAACACTACTTCCCTGAAGCGCGCGTACTGGAAGGACTATTCCGGTTGATTCATCAGCTCTACGGTCTGGAGGTCACGCCCATGGAGGCCCCCGTATGGCATCCGGACGTTCGCTTTTTCTCCCTGCGCGAGGCCGCTACCCAGCAAATCATTGGACAGTTTTATCTGGATCTTTATGCACGCCATGGTAAACGTGGTGGCGCCTGGATGGATGACGCCATGACACGACGTCGGATCGCCACGGGAATTCAAACGCCCGTGGCGTATCTGACCTGTAATTTTTCTCGCCCGGTGGGAGACAAACCAGCCACCTTTACGCATGATGAAGTCATCACCTTGTTCCACGAGTTTGGACACGGCTTGCATCATTTGCTCACCCAAATGGAAGATTTGCCAATCTCCGGTATCAATGGAGTCGAGTGGGACGCGGTGGAACTCCCCAGTCAGTTTATGGAAAACTATTGCTGGGAATGGGATGTCCTGTCGCAGATGAGCGCCCATGTGGAAACGGGGGCGGCACTGCCACGCGCCTTGTTCGAACGCATGTTAGCCGCCAGGCATTTTCAAAGCGGAATGCAAACGGTGCGTCAAATCGAGTTTTCATTGTTTGACATGCAATTGCACATGGGACTTCCCGCAGGCATGAACCCGCTTGACTTGCTCCACCAGATTCGCCAGGAAGTGGCTGTAGTTCACCCCCCCCAATGGCATCGTTTTCCCAACAGTTTTTCCCATATTTTTGCAGGGGGCTATGCTGCAGGTTATTACAGTTACAAATGGGCGGAGGTTCTTTCTGCCGATGCCTACGCCCTGTTTGAAGAACGCGGCATACTGGATACCCAAACCGGACAACGCTTTCGTGATGAGATTCTGGCCCGGGGTGGCAGCCGGCCTGCGCTGGAGTCCTACGTTGCTTTCCGTGGACGCAAGCCAACACTCGACGCATTGCTGCGCCACCATGGCATGGCACCCTCACCCGCTAACGCGTCTCCAACGCCTCTCCGGCGCGAATAAAGCGAAAGGTACGCGTAATGCTGATCAGGTCGGCGCGCTCCCGCATGGCCTCGGTGAACGGTTGAAACGGCGCGGCCATCTGGACGATACGCCGCGCTGCGTCGTCCAGGGCCTCGACACCCGAGCTTTGGCGTACCTCCAACAGGGCAATGGAGCCATCCTGATGCAGGGTCACCGTCAACCGCACTTCACCATGCAAATCCCGTCCATCCACTGGAGCAGGGTAGTTTAACGCGCCCACCTGTTCCACTTTTTGGCGCCAGGCTTCTGCATACGGCCCGAAAATCAGATCGCGGGTTTGCGCAGAGAGTGCTTGCACCCGTTTTCCCGCAAACGGATCCACCACCTGGTCCCGCGCCATGAGCAGACTGCGTCCGCGCACGTCCTGTAATATTGCCTGTTCCTCCGGAAGTCCGTCCTGCCGTAAGTCATGGGGGGACCCCTTGCCGGGAGCAGGGGGTGCTGAGTTGTGGTCCGGGCCAGCACCTGTAGTCAAGTCAGGCCTGATCGAGGGAGAAGGACGTGCTGCAGATTGCGGGAGTTGGGTGATTCCCTCACGATGTGACTCATGTCCCCCAAAGGAATCGCGAGACAAAGGGCTGTTGGTCAATGCAGGAACCTGCTCCGGTGTCTGCGGTAGGGGTGTGGATTCGGCAGGCCAGCGGGGCGCTGCGCTGCCCGACTCCTGATCGATACTTAGCACAAGTTCGGGGAGGCGCTGTGGCGGAGGGGGACGAATCGCATCAAACGCAACCTTTGTGAGTCCCGAGAGCAGGAGACCATGCGCCAGCACGGACAGAAAAAGCGCACCAAACCAGCCCTGAGCCGGGGATTTCATTTGAGGTGACAAGGTATACTCAAATCCCACAAATTAGGAGTGCCCAAGGTAACGGTCACCTGCGACCCCGGAGGCAACGCCGCTGCCCCCATGATCTTGAGCACCAAAGGAAGCCCGTCCAAGCGCCCAACGCCCTCTCGCATCAAGGTTGCTGTCGTTTCTTGTACCGATTCCTGCTCGACCCAGCGCAAACACCAGTACCGTTCCATTTGGCGCTGAAACTCGTTATAGGTATCGTAGGCCAATTCAAAGTGTCGGGCAATGTCCAGCAAGGGAGCTTCCTGATTGAATACAGGCGCTTCCTGCCTGAACAGACGAATCAGTTGCCATTGATTGATCAAATCCACATAGCGCCGCAGTGGCGAAGTGGACCAGGCATATTGGGCCACACCCAATCCCTGATGAGGCGCTGGCCGAACGCTCATGCTGGTCTTGCCATTGGCCTGAGCACGGAACAGGGCAGGCCACTGGGCCTCGGCCAAACAGAGCCCCCAATGCGTATTGGCTTCAATCATCATTTCCGCCACTAGAGTATCCAGAGGCGAGCCGCGTGGGCGTTGCGTAATCTGTACACGGTCTGCCTCAACCAGAAAATTGTAGTCTTGATACTGCGGCACAGGCCGCTCCTGAACCCCGCGTTGCAGCGCCATTTTTTGCGCCAGTTGCCATAGCAGTTGCAGGGCCCGGGCCTGGGGTTGCTCTGCAGGGAAGGTTTCTGCCAAGGGATCAAACCACGACTCCAGCGCATGAATCCGCAAGTTCTGCTGCACCCGAACCCGCTGCAGACAGGATTGGCGTTGCACAATGGCAAGGTCTGATTTGCGCACCGTCAGCAGCAGCGAAAGTGCAGGAACCGTTTTCCCTTGCTGCAGGGTAAACGCCTCGATCACATGATCCGGTAGCATGGGAATTTTATGACCGGGCATATAAACCGTGGAGAGCCTGGACTGTAGGGCTTCGTCCAAAGCCGACCCAGGGCTTATTCCCAAAGCGGGGGCGGCGATGTGAATGCCCACTAACCAATGTTCTGAATCCATCTGGGACACACTAAACGCATCGTCAATTTCCGTAGTGGAGGCATCGTCGATACTGAATACGGCAGCGGGCGCGTCGGGCAGATTGTCATCCAGTCCCTGTAAAGGGAAATCGGTCTCTGCGGGCCAGGGACCAAAATATTCGTACTGGAATCGGCCCTCATGCCAGGCGCGGCTACCCTCCAATACCCCACAAAAATCCAGCACCTGAGCAGGGCTACAGTGCAATGCCGCTGCCGCCGCGTCCAGGGTTTTAAAAGCCAGCGTGTTCTTGTCAGGCGCGTAAATCAGCTGTGGCAAAGCTTCGCGCATCCAGTCAGGAAACACGCCTTGCCGGATGAGGACGAGGGCCTCCTCCTTCTGCTGTTCCTGCTGGCGCTTTCGTTCCAATCCGATCAGGGCTGCCTTGAGATTGGACTCACTGGCTGGGCGAAATTGTCCTTTCCCCTTACGATAAAAATACAAGGGTGCCTCATGCAGGCGCAGCAGCACTGCCGCCTGGTCCACCGGACCGGCCTGTGTCCCCATATAGGTCTGTGCCAGGGCTTCAAACCCCGTTTCTTGTTCAGGAACACAAGCTGACCAGAGCAATTCCACATCGATTCCCTGGGCCAAGGCCTGTGCCTGTTGCATGAAGGCTGCGGGAGGCGGAGCAGCAAAGCGTATCAGCACAGCAGTATTTTTGATTTTGCTACGTTTTCCATGGGAAGCTTCCACCTGGAGCGTGGCCTCGCCCTCACTCAGGATCGATCCAGCCTTCAATTCCCCGCCTTCCTCATACAACAAATACATCAAGCATTCTCCAAGGCCAATTGTTCCAGCAAACGCGCATGTAAGCCACCAAAGCCCCCATTACTCATCACCAACACCTGATCGCCACTTTCTGCTTGTGCGGCAATATGTTGAACCAGGTCTTCAATATTATCGGAAGTTAGTACTCGCTCTCCCAAACTGCTCAAGGCGCCTTTCACGTCCCAACCCAGCTGGGCCGAGTAACAAAACACAAGATCCGCCTGCGCCAGACCAGTGGCCAGTGTCTTGGCCCAAACGCCCAGTTTCATGGTGTTGGAACGCGGCTCGATGACCGCCAAAATACGCTGTCCCGGGGCAAGTGTTTGCCTGAGCCCGGCCAGAGTCGTCTGGATGGCGGTGGGATGGTGTGCGAAATCATCGTACACAGTCACGCCACGCACCGTACCGAGCACTTCCATACGCCGGCGCACCCCCTTGAAATGGGCCAGATACTGCAGCGTTTGGGCTGGATCCATGCCCACGGACTGAACCGCCAGCAGGGCCGCCAAGGCATTGAGGCGGTTATGCTCACCCAGTAATACCCAAGCGTCCAGGGTGGCAATCACCCCATCGCCCCGTCGCAACGCCAACCCATTGCCCTCCAGCGCCTGTAACTGCCAGTGTGTGTGATCTCCAAAAAATTCCACCGGGGTCCAGCACCCCAGCGCCAGGGTTGCCTTAAGTTGCATGTCCTGTGCATTAACCACCAGCCGCCCCTGGGAGGGGACCATCCGGATCAAATGATGAAATTGGGTTTTAATGGCTTGCACATCAGGAAAAATGTCCGCATGGTCGTACTCCAGATTATTGAGAATCGCCACACGGGGTCGATAATGAACAAACTTGGAACGTTTATCAAAAAACGCCGTATCGTATTCGTCTGCCTCGATCACAAACCAGGGTTTGTCCTGCAACACCTGCGCTGCGCTGTGCCAGCCCCCCGGCAAACGCGCGGAGACACCAAAATTGGCAGGAACTCCTCCAATAAGAAATCCCGGTTCAATACCCCCTTGTTCCAATAGCCATGCCACCAGAGACGTGGTCGTGGTTTTTCCATGGGTTCCTGCCACAGCCAGAACGCGACAATGGCAAAGAATATTTTCTGCCAGCCACTGAGGTCCGGAAAGATAGGGAAGGGCTCGATCCAGAATGGCTTCCATCAAAGGATTGCCGCGGGACACCACGTTGCCAATCACAAACAGATCCGGCCCGAGCGCCAGCTGATCTGCCTCAAACCCTTCAACCAACTGGATTCCCTGCTGCTCCAGTTGAGTACTCATGGGTGGATAGACCTGCGCGTCGCAACCGGTGACGCGATGGCCTGCCGCTTTAGCCAATACCGCAATCCCTCCCATAAAGGTGCCGCAGATACCAAGAATGTGAATGTGCATGAGCAGACCGTATGCAGAACAGGCGCAGCGTGGCTCAGCCTGGGGGGGGTTCGTAGGAAAGGTTGGGAGCCAGCCAGCGTTCCGTCTCTTGCACAGTCAGTGCCTTACGTTGGGCATAATCTTGTACCTGATCCCGGCCCACCTTGCCCACGGCAAAGTAGCGACTCTCGGGGTGGGAGAAATAAAACCCGCTGACTGCTGCGGTAGGCCACATGGCATAGCTTTCCGTCAAGTGAATCTGTGCGTTCTGCGGCGCTTGCAGCAGATCGAACAGCGTTTCCTTTTCGGTATGGTCGGGGCAAGCCGGATACCCGGGGGCAGGACGAATACCCCGATAACGCTCGGCAATCAAATCTTCCACCGCCAGTTCTTCCTGCGCTGCATAGCCCCAATAATCTCGCCGTACCTTGGCATGCAACCATTCAGCCGCCGCTTCCGCCAGACGGTCGGCCAGTGCCTTGAGCAGAATGGCATTGTAGTCATCATGTCGGGATTCGAATTCCGCCAGCCGTTCTTCAATGCCGATCCCCGTGGTCACGGCAAAGGCGCCCACATAATCGGGGAGGCCTGTGGCTTGGGGGGCCACAAAATCGGCAAGGCACAGATTGAAGCGATCGGCCGGTTTCTCATTCTGCTGGCGCAGGTGGTGCAATACCGTCAGGACGGATTGGCGTGACTCATCGGTATACAGGGCAATGTCATCCCCACTGTGAATGCTGGCTGCCGCAAAAAACCCCAGTACGGCATGTCCGGTCAGCCAGCGCTCCGTCACGATCCGGTGCAACATGTCCTGAGCCTCGGCGAAGAGATTGCGCGCCACCTCACCCACCAGGGGGTCCTGCAAGATGGCGGGGTAACGTCCCGACAACTCCCAGGTCTGAAAAAACGGGGTCCAGTCGATGTACGGCACCAGTTGTGAAAGATCCAGTTCCCGCAAGGTCTTGACCCCCAGAAAGGTGGGCCGGGGCGGGCGATAACCTGACCAGTCCAGCTTCAAACCCCGGTCACGGGCCGCCTGCAGTGACAACAACGGAGGCCCCCCCTGTTTGGCGGCATGCAGGGCACGCACCTTTTGCATGTCTGCCTTGAGTTCACGCACATAGTTGTCGCGCAAGTCCTCACTGAGCAACTGGGTACATACGCCCACTGCACGGGAGGCATCTGGCACATAGACCGTGGGTCCCTGATAATGGGGCTCGATTTTTACGGCCGTATGGACCCGTGACGTGGTGGCCCCGCCAATCATGAGGGGTAACGTGAACCCTTCGCGCTGCATTTCACGGGCCACATGGGCCATTTCCTCCAGGGAAGGGGTAATCAGTCCGGACAGCCCGATGATATCCACCCGTTCGTCCTTTGCTGTTTGCAAAATCCGTTCGCAGGGCACCATCACGCCCATATTGACCACCTCGAAATTGTTACATTGCAAAACAACGGCCACGATGTTCTTGCCAATGTCATGCACATCGCCCTTCACCGTGGCAATGAGAATTTTTCCCTTGGGTCGTGAGGTTGCGGATTTTTCCGCCTCGATGAAGGGAATCAGATGTGCCACGGCCTGTTTCATGACGCGCGCTGATTTCACCACCTGGGGAAGAAACATTTTCCCTTCCCCAAACAGATCACCCACCACGTTCATACCCGCCATGAGCGGGCCCTCGATGACATGAATGGGGCGCTCGCTCTGCAAACGCGCCTGCTCCGTATCTTCTTCAATGTAGGTGGAGATTCCCTTCACCAAGGCATGGGTAAGACGCTCTCCTACCGGTGCCTCGCGCCAGGTCAGGTCTTCGCTGGAAACCCGCGCGGCACCACCCTTGACGGTGGCGGCAAAGGCAACCATGCGCTCCGCAGCATCAGGGCGCCGGTTGAGAATGATGTCTTCCACGTGCGCCAGCAGGTCAGCGGGAATTTCTGCGTAAACACCCAACTGCCCGGCGTTGACGATCCCCATGGTGAGGCCAGCCCGAATGGCGTGATACAGAAAAACGGTATGAATCGCCTCGCGCACCGGATCGTTTCCCCGGAAAGAGAAACTGACGTTGGATACCCCGCCACTAATCTTGGCATAGGGCAAGGTACGCCGAATGATGCGGGTGGCCTCGATAAAGTCTACGGCGTAATTGTCATGCTCCTCAATCCCCGTGGCCACGGCAAAAATATTGGGATCAAAAATGATGTCCTGGGGCGGAAAGCCTAACCGGTCCACCAGCAACCGATAGGAACGGGTACAGATGTTCACCTTGCGGTCCCGGGTGTCGGCCTGTCCCTGCTCATCGAAAGCCATCACAATGACGGCAGCACCATAGCGTCGGCACAAGCTGGCGCGGCGCAAAAACTCGGCCTCCCCTTCCTTCATGCTGATGGAATTGACGATTGGCTTGCCCTGAACACACTTAAGACCCGCCTCCAGAACATTCCAGTCGGAGGAGTCGATCATCACAGGGACCCGACTGATATCGGGCTCGGCGGCAACCAGATTGAGAAAACGCTGCATGGCCGCCCTCGAATCCAGCATGGCTTCATCCATGTTGATATCGATGATCTGGGCACCGTTTTCCACTTGCGTCCGCGCCACTGTCAGCGCCTGGTTGTAATCCCCTGCCAGAATCAGACGGGCAAAGGCCTTCGACCCCGTTACGTTAGTCCGTTCCCCCACATTGACAAACAGGGCATCGTCACCAATGTTGAAGGGTTCCAACCCAGCCAAACGCGTCATGGGCGAAATTGCGGGGATTTTGCGCGGAGCAATGCCCTCGATCGCCTGGGCAATGGCCCGGATATGGGCCGGAGTGGTGCCGCAGCAGCCCCCGACAATATTGAGAAACCCAGCCTGGGCAAATTCCTTGAGCATGGCGGCCGTTTCTGCAGGACTCTCGTCATACCCGGATTCTGCCAGGGGATTGGGAAGCCCCGCATTAGGATGGGCACTCACATAAGTATCGGCCACCCGTGCCAACTCTTCGATATAAGGTCGCATGAGGGCTGCGCCCAGCGCACAGTTCAAACCGATTGAGAGGGGTTTGATGTGGCTAAGGGAATTCCAGAACGCTTCCGTGGTTTGACCACTCAGGGTGCGTCCACTTTGATCCGTAATGGTGCCAGAAATCATTACAGGCAAGCGGATCTGCCGTTGCTCAAAAAAAGTATCGATGGCAAACAGGGCGGCCTTGGCATTGAGAGTGTCAAAGACAGTTTCCACCAGCAGCAAATCCACACCACCGTCCACCAGGGCTGTCACTGCTTCGCTGTAGGCCAGAACCAGCGTATCGAAATTGATATTACGAAAACCCGGGTCATTAACGTCTGGCGAGATGGAGGCCGTTCGGGTAGTGGGGCCCAGTACACCAGCCACAAAGCGCGGCTTATGGGGCGTAAGGCGGGTGGCCGCATCGGCTGACGCCCGCGCCAAACGCGCTGCCGTCTGATTAAGTTCGGTGACCAAATGCCCCATGTGGTAATCCTCCATGGATACCGAGGTGGCATTGAAAGTATTGGTTTCGATGATGTCGGCCCCTGCCTCCAGATAGGCCTGGTGAATGGCGCTAATGATCTGTGGTTGGGTCAATACCAACAAATCATTGTTTCCCTTTAGATCGTGGGGGAAATCATGGAATCGGTGACCGCGATAATCGGCTTCCTGCAATTGATAGCCCTGGATCATGGTGCCCATGGCGCCATCCAGCATGAGAATGCGTTGTTGCAGGAGCGAGTGTAATGGTGAACAAGTATCAGACATAGCTTCACATCCTACCATGAGCTGAAGCCAACCATAAAAAAGGGGCACCCGCAGGTGCCCCAAACCCTTGACGGAGAGAATCCGGTTATTCGACGCGTTCTCCATGCAGGGCCAGATCCAGACCCTCGCGCTCTTCTTCTTCAGTCACCCGCAGTCCGATCACCATATCGATGACCTTGAGGATGATGAAGGACATGACAAATCCGTAGACCAGAGTGACGCCCACACCCAGTGCCTGCGTGGCCAGACTGCCATCCACGCCACTGATTTCGCGCACATTGAACACCCCGGTGAGCAAGGCACCGATGATTCCACCAACACAATGCACACCGAAGGCGTCGAGTGAATCGTCATAGCCCAGCATATGTTTCAGGCTGGTGGCCGCCCAAAAGCAGACCACACCCGCAGCCAGACCGATGGCGATGGCACCACCTGCACCCACGAAGCCGGAGGCCGGGGTAATGGCCACCAATCCCGCCACTGCGCCGGAAGCGATACCCAGTACACTGGGTTTACCCTTGGCGACCCATTCGGCAAACATCCAGGCCAAGGCAGCAACCGCCGTTGCAATTTGAGTCACGGTCATGGCCATCCCGGCACGACCGTCTGCGGCCACGGCAGAACCCGCGTTGAACCCAAACCAACCCACCCACAGCATGGAAGCGCCCACCAGTGTCAGCACCAGGTTATGCGGAGCCATGGCTTCTTTTCCGTAGCCCACGCGTTTCCCCATGACCAAGGCCGCTGCCAGACCGGCAATCCCCGCGTTGATATGCACCACGGTGCCGCCCGCAAAATCCAGCACGCCCTTGCCTGCCAACCAGCCACCCGGTTCCCACACCCAATGGGCGATAGGAGAGTAAACCACCAGAGACCAGATCCCCATGAACAGCAACATGGCAGAGAACTTCATACGTTCGGCAAAGGCCCCGGCAATGAGCGCTGGAGTAATGATGGCAAAGGTCATCTGGAACATCATGTACACCGATTCCGGAATGTTGGTAGCCGCATGATGCACCATGACTTTCTTGGCTTCATTTTGGTAGAGCATCCCGTTGAGCATGAACCGACTAAGCCCCCCCAGCCACTCGGAGCCCGGCATGAACGCCAGGCTATAACCGGCCACGACCCAAAGTACGGTCACCAGGGAACAGATGGCAAAGCTCTGCATGAGCGTGGCCAATACGTTCTTCTTGCGCACCATACCGCCATAGAACAGGGCCAGACCGGGAATCGTCATGAGCAACACCAGGGCTGTGGAAGTCAGCATCCAGGCGGTGGCACCGGAGTCAATCTTGTCGAACCCCACCAAAAACGGGGCCGTGGGTGCCGGTGGTGCAGCAGCCGCATCTGCCGCAGGTGCCGCAGCGGGAGCACCTGCAGCCGGTGCCACAGCGGGTGCGGCAGGTGCGGTAGCCGCAGGTGCTGCAGCCGCAGGTGCTGCCGCATTATCTTCGGCCAGAGCCGTGCCAGCACCCCAGGTCAAGACTGCCACCAGCAGTAATGCTTTCATTGAGCTCAATATGGATTTCATGACACCCCCTTTTATAGTGCGGCCGGGCCGGTTTCACCGGTCCGGATTCGCACCACTTGTTCCAAATCAAAGACAAAAATCTTGCCGTCACCGATCTTTCCGGTATTGGCTGATTTTTCGATGGCTTCCAGCACCTGATCCAGCATTTCAGCATTGATGGCCGCTTCCAGCTTGACCTTGGGCAGAAAATCCACCACATATTCAGCGCCCCGATAGAGCTCGGTATGCCCCTTTTGCCGCCCAAAGCCCTTGACTTCCGTGACGGTAATCCCCTGCACCCCGATGGCGCTCAAGGCTTCCCGCACTTCATCCAGCTTGAAGGGCTTGATGATTGCAGTAACAAGTTTCATGTTGCCTCCTGATAAACAATTGAATCGAATTTAGAACTTGTAAATAGCCTGCACGCCCACGGTGGTCATGGCGGTGGCAGTCATGGTGGCCGGCGTCATGGCGGTGTCCGAGCTGTAGAACAGCGGTTTGTTTGCCGTGTCTTCACGCAATTCGCCACGCAACTCAACGTTCTTCACGGGAGCGTAACCCAGGGTGAGCGTCATTTCCTTTACCGTGTTTCCTGCGGCTGTGGGAGTCGTTCCCAAGGCGGCACCAGAATCATCCTTGAGCGCCTCAGCCCGGAATGACAGACGGTATTGATCGTTGATCTGATAATTCAAATACCCGGCCAAGCCCTTGTACTTCTCGGTCGTACCCAAATAGCCAGCGTATTCCTGGGATACATAATCCCCATTCAGAATCAGGGTCAAGGCATCGGTCAGGTTGCTGGTAAAGACCAGATCCACCAATGTACGGGTCCCCGTCTGCAAGGCTGTTGTACTCACAGGGAACGAAGCAGGTGCTGTGCCCACATAGCCGCTCAAGGCCAGGGAAGTATCCTTGGTAAAGGCGCTTGTCACACCCAATTCCACTGTTTTTGAGGGTGTCATGGCACTGACTTGATCCCAACCATTGTTCACCCCCAGCATCAGATTGGTTGAGTCAGACAGGGCATCGGTCACACGCACACCGGTATGCGTAAAGGGAATCTTGCCGAACAAAATGGAGCGCGTAATGTTGGTGTCTGCCGAGCTATCGATCACTTCGGCCCCGGCCAAGGTGGTAAATTTACCGCCAATGATGGTCCAGGAACCGGTGGCGTATTGGGCAAAGGCCTGGGTAATATCAAAGTTCCCACCAGATCCGGGGGTGGTCCCGTTGCCTGAGGCACAGGCCCCGTAGGAGCAGAAAATTCCCGCATCACTTCCCGCCGTCAGATTGATCAATCCACCAAATCCTTCCTTGGGGGTTTTGGAAATGGTAATACCCGCCTGATGCAATCCGAAGGAACTCTTGCTGGTATCAAACACCTGCACGCTGGAATTAGGGGTCTGGTTATGCCCAATATAGCTGGCATCCAGATAGCCCTTCACATCAATTCCGGAGTTACCCAGTACATCACTCAGGGTGGGGCCCTTGGGCTTTGCGTCCGCAGGGGCATCGGCTGCAGCCACGGTCACACTGGCATCAGCCACAGTCATGGATTGATCTGCATAGGCTGTCATGGGCCCCATCACAACCAATGCAGCCATGGCGCTGAGAGTGCTACGACGAAGATGCTTCATTCTCTAATCTCCCTAAGTTTGAAAATGTCTCGAAACACAGTGGTCGGGACTTAAATAAAAGAAAACCCGCTCACGTTTCCATAAGCATGAGTCATGCCAAGAGGCAAATCAGCCCTGATTTATTGCATTGCAAAGGTAAAAATACGTAACAAAAGCGTAACTCGCCCTCAATTCGCACCAAGTTGGTGCGAAAGGGCTGGGGGTTTGAGCGGAGTTGGTGCGCTCGATACCTGCAGATTCAAGTATCAAGCCCCATCATACGAACAGAAGAAAATTAGAGAGGAAACCAGATTCCCTTTGACGACAAGGCCAGGGCAAGTCAGAATTTGCGTATTGCCTCTGTACCCAAAACCCAAGGACGCCATGAACACCCGACATTTCATCGATGACATTGCCCAGCGCCTGGGCGAACTTGCCTCCAAGACCCCAGCAGCAGATTTCGAAAAGAATGCCAAGGCGCTTCTTACGGGATTACTCACCAAGGTCAATTTGGTCACGCGGGAAGAATTTGATCTGCAAAGCCAAGTACTGGCCCGAACCCGGGAAAAACTACAGCAACTAGAGGCGCGTGTAAATGAGTGGGAAAACCGGCGTCCATCCTAAACCCCTAAGTCCGCACGCCAAAGGTCACCACCACCCGCAATCCCCCCTCCCGCTCAGGACACTCAAAGTGCAGTTGGGCTGCGTGCAGGCGCACAATTTCCTGCACGATCGCCAGACCCAGACCGCACCCCAGAGTTTGGTCACCGGGAACACGATAAAACGGAACACCCAGCTTGCCCAGCTCTTCTTTGGGAACCCCCGGCCCGGTATCCTGAACCGTCAGACGTCCCGTTCCCACCGGGGAGGTACCAGCCAAAGAAATCAGCACCCGCCCTTTTTCGGGGGTATAGCGCACCGCATTGTCCAATAGATTCCCCAGTAATTCACGCAACATCAGGGGGCTTCCCTGAACCTTCAAGGGAGTCAGTTCAAATATCAATTCCACCTGTTGACGTTCTGCCCGGGCCACGAAATCCACGGCCACTTCACGGCAAACCTGCTGCAAATCCACTCCGGTGGACTCGACCATGCTTTGTTCCGTATGTTCCAGTCGTGCCAGCGACAGCAATTGATTGGCCAGATGCGTGGTACGCCTTGTGGTGGCCAATATGTCCAGAAAAAGCGGACGGATATCTTGAGGCGGATGTTCCAGAGCCACCTCCAACTGAGAACTCAAAGAGGCCAGTGGAGTACGTAACTGATGCGATGCGTCTGCAATGAAGCGGCGATGACCAGCGAATGACAGTGAGAGGTTATGCAGCAGGTCATTAATACCGTGGATGATCGAACGCAACTCGGTGGGGGCAGAACGCTCTTCCAGGGGACTTAAATCGTTGGCTGAACGTTGCGCAATGTCGTGTCGCAAGAGATAAACCGGAACCATGGCCCGGCGTATCCCAAACAGGATGATTACAATAGAGACCAGTAACAATAGCGCTTCGGGCACGACAATGTTAGCGAATAAACCATCGGACAGGCGATTGCGTCCGTGCAACGTTTGTGCAACAGCGATAGAATAAATCTGGTCTCCTGCTTTTCCCTGGGTGTAAACGGCGCGCAGGGTTTCCCCCCCCAGGTTCAAATCCTCGAATACAGGTCGCCCCGGCGCAGAAGACGCCTGTGGCCGCCATAGCACTGCGTTCCCGGAAAACACGTGCCCGCTCTGGTCCCAGGCCGCGTAAATCACATGATCATCATTGTTTTCCTGCAGCATCTGCAGTGCCGCAGGAGGGAGATTGATGGCCAGGCCCTGGGGCCCCTGCTGTATCTGCTTGGACAAATCCAGGGCGTTATCGTATAGCCCGAGATCTAGCACCCTCATGGCGGCATGCAAGGAAAACTGATATGCCATCAAGGAACCCACGAGCAACACCAGCACCAGTGGCAACAATAACCAGCGCAGGAAAATCTGGTACAGACTGGGAGGGTTAGACATTTTCTTCCAGCATGTAACCCAACCCGCGAACCGTTCGAATCAGGGCACGCGACCCTTCCAGTTTGATACGCAACCGATGGACGTAGGCTTCGATGGCATTTTCGCTCAACTCCTGACCCAGATCGGCAATCGCCTGAATCAGTTGCTCCTTGGAGACAATACGGCGAGGATGAGACATCAGATACTCCAGTACCGCCCATTCGCGCGCGGAGAGATCGACCGGTTGATCCTCCACGTACGTGCGTTTTCCCACCGTATCCAGCACCAGATTCCCCAGCCGCAGCCGAATGCTGGCGGAACCCTTGCTACGCCGAATCAAAGCGCGCAAGCGGGCCTGTAGCTCGACCATGGCCACTGGCTTGATCACATAGTCATCCGCACCCAGATCAAAACCTTGCACCCGATCCTCCACCGCATCGCGCGCTGTCAAAATGAGTACCGGTACAGGATGGGCACCCAACCGCAGGGCACGGACCACGTCGTAACCATCTCCATCGGGTAACCCCAAATCCAGCACAAGCGCGTCCACGTTTTCGCTCACCAGCAGATGCAGCGCCTCTGCTACAGTCCCCACCAGATCCACTGCGAATTCTGCATGACGCAAGGATGCCGCCATGGCCTGTCCCAAAGTTCGGTCATCCTCGACAATCAGAATACGCATGCTGTCAGATTCCTGTCAGAAACGAAGCCCATAATGTGCCGACCCGTTTCATCTTGGGCAGGTTTACACCATTGTTTCAAAAGATTGAGGTAACTCTTGTTTTCTGTCAAACCGGTACCGCAGTGCTTTCATTGAGAAAACCGTCCGTGATTACACTGATTTTTTCAGCAGCGGGTGCCTTTCTGTGCAAGGGTACCCAAAGCAAGCGCCCCAACCCTGTGTCCTTTCAACTGCGCAGGAAAGTGGACGAGGCCTCTGGCTGTATACGTCCCCTGTTGCACTGCCTCCTGTTCGGAATGTTATCAGGATGCGCCCTGGGGCCGGACTTCGTCCGTCCCGCAGCACCCGAGGCCACAGGTTATCTGCCTGATCAAGCCCTCACCCGGGACTCGATCGCCGTCACAAAACCCTTGCCTGACATACCGGATTTTAAAGTGCAACAGGACATTCCCGCTGACTGGTGGACTGTATTTCGCTCTGCACCACTCAATCATCTGATTGAACGCGCCTTCGAGCATAATCCTACCCTGGAATCCGCTCAGGCAGCCCTGCGCGAGGCACAACAGAACACGCTAGCGCAACAGGGGTTTTTCTATCCCTCACTAGGCCTGGAATATCTTCCCTCCCGCAACAAGCTGGCAGGAAATCTGGGCGGCAACTCACCCGGCGTACAGGGCAATGGAAGCATCATTCAAACCTACTCCAACCCTGGCGGCCCGCCCCCCTTCAACGGTCCGGCGTATTACAACTTTCATACTGCCCAGGTCACGCTGAGCTATACCCCGGATTTTCTGGGAAGCAATCGCCGTCAGGTGGAATCCCTGCAAGCCCAGACCGAGTTCCAACAACTACAACTGGAAGCAACCTATATCACTCTGGCCTCCAATGTGGTGGCGGCGGCCCTGCAAGAAGCCTCCCTGCGCGCCCAGATCAAAACCAATACGGCGCTGGTGGATGACAACGAGCAACTGCTGCGCATCGTGCGCCAACAATTCGATCAGGGCTACGTGGATTCCACGGTTGTTTCAAATCAGGAATTATCCCTGGCTCAGACGCGCCAGTCGCTCTTTCCCTTGCGCCAACAATTAGAGCAAACCCGCGACCTGCTGCGTGTTCTGGCGGGCCAACTGCCCGACGAAGACCTTCCTGAAACCTTCACTCTAGAAACACTGCATTTACCCGATGCGCTCCCCCTCAGCCTGCCCTCGCAACTGGTGCAGCAACGCCCTGACGTGCGCGCTGCCGAAGCCCAATTGCATTCTGCCTATGCGCAAGTGGGCGCAGCCCTGGCCAATCGCTTTCCCCAATTTACGATCAATGGGGTGGTGGGTGGGGCTGCCACAGTCCCCAGTCAAATGTTTCAATCAGGGGGCGGCTTTTTTAATCTGATTGGCGATCTCACCTTGCCCTTGTTTGATGGCGGCACCCTGAAGGCGCGCGAACAAAGCGCACGGGAAGCACTCGCTCAAGCGGCCGCAGCCTATAAATCGGCGGTACTCACCGCGTTTCAGAATGTAGCTGACACCCTGCACGCCATTCACGGCGACGGGCAAGGGATGAACAACGCACGCATGGCAGAACAGGCCGCGCAACACACCCTGGCAGTCACCCGTCAACAAGTGGATGCGGGACTAATCAGCGTTCCAACTTTAATCGCTGCCGACGAATCCTGGCAACAAACCCGACTGGTGTTAACCCAAATGCAAACCAATCAACTGGGAGATGCCGCTGCGCTGTATCAGGCGTTGGGGGGCGGTTGGTGGAACCGTGCGGGCACACCGGTATTTTCTTCTAAAAAATAGATCGTTCATGAAAAATTCCGCCCGAAAAACACTCTGGTTTCTGTCTCTGCCACTGGTTGCCTGTATGGCCTTGTACCTTGCCTGGCCCTCCCTGGCAGAGAACGGCCCCCATTCAACCCGGGAAAGCCCGGGAACCATGAGTTCGCCGGTCTCCGCCCAAGAGCATCGGATCGATTTATCCGATACCCAAGTCAAGTTGATCAAGGTAGAAACGGTCAGCGCTCATGATTTCATCCAAAAGCAGGATGCCTTGGGCAACGTGGCGTTCAACGATGATCGAACCGTTCAGGTGTTTCCCCCCTATGACGGCAAAATCACCGAAATTTTTTCCGATGTGGGACGCGATGTCGCCAAAGGGGCGCCACTGTATGCCATCGATAGTCCCGATTTGCAACAGGCAGAGTCCGCGCTAATTGCCGCCGCAGGGATGAAAGAGCTTACCCGGCAGGCGCTGGAACGGGCTCGTACTTTATATGCGACTCAGGGCATTGCTCAAAAGGATTTGCAGCAAGCCATCTCGGATAACCAAACCGCACTGGGAAATTATTCCAGTGCCTACGACGCACTTCGCATTTTTGGCAAGTCACCGCGCCAGATCGAACAGCTCCTCCAGCAAAAAAAAGTGGATGCACGCCTGGTGGTCTATAGCCCACTGGCCGGACGAATCATTGGCAGAAGTGCGGCCATGGGCACACTGACCCAGCCTGGAAATGCGCCCGCACCCTTTGCCGTGGCTGATTTATCGACACTTTGGATGATCGCCAACGTCACTGAAAACGATGTCACTACCCTCAGTCTGGGACAGACGGTGGAAGTGACGCTCACGGCTTTTCCCGGACGGATCTTTCGGGGGCGTGTGACCCTTATTGGTACCGCTCTGGATCCCAATACCCACCGTCTTCCGGTGCGCACAGAACTGAACGATCCATCCCATGAATTGAATCCGGCGATCTTGGCCAACTTTGTCATTCAAACCAGCCATGGCATTCATGCTCCCGGGCTTCCACTCGATGCCGTGGTGCGCGAAGGCGACGGCACCTTATCCGTTTGGACCACCACCGACCGCCGTCGGTTTTTTAAGCGGAGTATTCGTATCGGACTGCAGCAGGACGGACTGTATCAGGTCATCTCGGGGGTTCAACCCGGGGAGATGGTGGCCGGTAAGGCGC
>VFSW01003951.1_pt1 | contig 22177 bp, 19 predicted proteins | sample 5358111 | NCBI WGS metagenome assembly VFSW01 (sample SAMN11554181, study PRJNA540505) | mine drainage metagenome | isolation source: sediment from site ElyBrook_90M | place: USA: Ely Copper Mine, Vershire, VT | collected 2017 | reverse complement strand
CCAGGCCGGCCGTCGTCGTCGTCGAGCTATCGCCTACGCGCCGCCGTCGGACGGATGCGCGGTGCCCGCGCCAGAGTCTTCGGCGCCCGTCTCGCGGGCCGCGTCGGGGCTTGCCTCGGGCCCCGCCTCGGTGGGGGGCGAGGAGCTGCACGACGAACTGGCGTTCGTCAGATCGCCCGGATCGTTCGCGCACGCGAACGCGCACGCATCGACGTCGCCGGCATTGCAGGCCGACGCCGCACCGCCGTTGCAGCCCGTCTGGCAGTTGGGGTTGCTGCTCGTGCCGGTGGTGGGGCAGCAGTACGCCTCGGGGCACAGAGGAGGCTGCATGCACGTCAGCCCGCCGTTGCACTCGGGGTTGCCTGGGTTGAGGTCCGGGTTGCAGCGATCGCCTTCGGATCCCTGGCTGCAGGCGACCATGACGAGCGCCGCGGCGCCCAGGAGGGCGACGAGCACAGTGTCGATGCGAAAGTACAGAGTTGTCATGACTGGCTCCGCTCAGAACCGAAGAAGCATGGAGAGGATCACCCGGTCGTCGCTCTTGACGAGATCCGGACGCCACCCCGCGGGCAGGGCGGTGGTGATGTAGCCATCAGGGGAAGTGACGCCGCCATGGCCGGCGAAGTAGTTGGTGTCGGCCTGTCGATGGTTGACCTCGATGCCCCACGTGGTGAGCTCGTCGGGCATCCACTGGAAACCGGTCGAGAAGTCCCACGCGTTGAACGTCGTGCCCGTGTTGAGGCTGAAGGCGTGCTGGCCAGGCGCGTTGTAAGCCACGCCGTCGGTGCTGAGAGCCTGATAGGGCGTCGCGACACCCGTGGGCGGGAGCACGAGGTAGCGGCCGGGGTTGCTCATCATGCCGCCACCGAAGGTCCACGCGAGGTGGCCGTCCATCCACCACGTGCGGTGGTAGGCCATCCAGCTCAGGAAGTGCTGCTCGCACGGGTTGCCGTCGGTGCACGACGCACCCGTCCCCGACGCGTCGTGGTGCCCGCCGAAGGGCGTGACGCCGTCGCCGTTCTCGAAGCCGATGTCGCCGGTGATCGAGAATGCGGCGCGCGTGAAGAGGCCCTTCTGGTCGGGGACGTTGAAGTAACGCACCTCGATGCTGTTGTCGCTGTGGAAGCGCGTGCGGCCGGGGTTGTCCTGCGTGTCCCAGCCCACGTAGTCGTTGGAGAGCACCTCGAGCCACTCGAACGGACGATAGAGCGTCTGCGCGCCGAAGCCCGGCATCTCGTTGAACTTGCCGTAGGTCTGCCAGCCGTTGATGAGCCACGGCTCGATCTTGAGCTTGTCGCTCGGAAAGAGCTGCAGGCGCAGCCCGTTGAAGAACCAGGGGGTGTTGTCCGAGGTGTACGACGGCAGGTACATCCAGTTCTCGGCGTTGTCGTACGAGAACAGGCCCACGTACGACATGAAGATGCCGGCGTCGAGGTTGATGCCGTGCAGGGCGTCCCAGTGATAGCCGCCGTAGGCCTCGCTGACGTAGCGAAGCGCGGTCTGGAGATCGAACTGACCGCGCATCGAGCTGCCGTCGTTGCGCGGCACGAGCGTGGAGCGCGCGCCGAACTGGGTCATGAGGCGCCCGCGCGCGTGCTCGTAGTGGAAGTCGCCGCCGAAGCCGAGGAACGCGAGCGTGATCTCGTTGTTGCGCGACAGCGCGGTCGAGCCCACGACGGTGTCGTCGATGGGGTCGTTCGCCGACGCGGTGTAGTTCACGTCGACGAGGAACTCGGGCGTGAAGTACGGAGTGTCGAGCACCGCCTTGTGCTGGCGGCTCGCACCGTTGAGCCATGTGAAGTCGCCGAACGCGAAGGGCTCGGCGGGCTTCGCCTCCTGCGCAGGCGCAGCTTCTGCCTGGGCGCGCACGACCGAGGGCGCCAGAAGCACGCACCCGACCACGCCGAGTGTCAGAAGAGTCTTTCGTAGAGACACGTTCGTATCCTCACGCCCCCTGGACGAGACCGCCGCAGCATAGGGACCCGGACATTAAGACGACGTAAAGACGCGCCCCCGAGGCGTTAATATTTCGTCAGGCTCAACGAGCGGCTGCGAATCGCTGCGCCTTGTCGAGCACGCGCCGTGCCGCGTCGATGTTGTCGGCGCGTACGAGGATGACGAAGCCGTCTCCCTCGGAGTCGACGTCGATGTCGAGCCAGTTGTCGGCCAGGACGTAGGGATCGTCGGGCGGCGCCGCCACCTGCTGGAGCACGACGCGCGCCTGGTGGCACTCGACGTTCCGCGCGAGGGACTCCTTCGAGAAACCAGGCATCGGTTTGACGTGGACGCGCGCGCCGCGCAGCCGCGCCTCGTGATCGACGGGCCCCGACTGCACGTACGAGTACGCGGGATCGACCGAGTCGACGATGTTCCGGGACAGCAGCGGCGCCGCCGCCTCCTCGCCGAACCCCTTGCACTTGGGCTCGACGCCGCGCGCGTGGTCCGCAGCCGTGCGGACATCGGGGCTGAGAAACGGAATGCCGCTGCAGCCCGACATGGCGACGGCGAGCGCGACGGCGGCGAGACGCATCGGCCACTACATACGTCGTCGCGCACCGATCGTCGACCTCGCGCAGAACGTGCGCGCGGCCCGGGCGAACGGTCGGGCCCCGTGGATGCTTCCTTGATCGCGGGGGGCTCCGTCTTTATGCCGCTTTAACGCACGACGTCCTACCCTTCGCCCCAATCGCTCTCGCAGCCGGTCGCTCGCTGATGTCACGGAGACGCTCCCCATGATGGACCTCGTCTATCTCGCCCTCACAGTCGTCCTGCTCGCCGGCTCGTGGGGCCTCGTGCGCCTCTGCGACCGCGTCTGAGCCTGGAGATCCCAGCCCATGACCCTCCTCTACGTCGTCGGCGGCATCGTCTCCCTGGGACTGCTCGTCTACCTGTTCGTCGCGCTGCTCAAGCCGGAGGCGCTGTCGTGAGCTGGCAGGGCTGGGCGCAGATCGTCGTCATGATCGCGGCCCTGCTCCTGGCGGCCAAGCCGCTGGGCACGTACATGGCGCGTGTCTTCGACGGCGAGCCCATCGTGCTCGACCATGCCCTCGGCTGGCTCGAGCGCCTCGTTTGCCGCCTCTCCGGCGTCCCGACGGACCCCGAGAAGCGCGAGATGAAATGGACCACCTACGCGGGCGCGATGCTGCTGTTCAACGTGGCAGGCGTCGTCGTGGTGTACGCCATCCTGCGTCTCCAGGGCTCGCTGCCGCTCAACCCCGACGGCATGGGCGCCGTCTCGCCCGACCTGTCGTGGAACACCGCCATCAGCTTCGTGACCAACACGAACTGGCAGAGCTACGGCGGCGAGACGACCATGAGCTACTTCACGCAGATGGTCGCGCTGGCGGTGCAGAACTTCGTCTGCGCGGCCTCGGGCATGGCCGTCATGGTGGCGCTCATCCGCGGCATCGCGCGCAGGACCACCTCCACCCTCGGCAACTTCTGGGTCGACCTCACGCGCAGCACGCTCTACGTCCTCTTGCCCCTCTCCATCGTCCTCTCCGTGATCTTCGTCTCGCAGGGCGTCGTGCAGACCTTCTCCGGAGCGCAGCACGTCGCGCTGCTGCAGCACGTCACCGATGCGAGCGGAAACGCCGTGACCGATCAGGTCCTCGCCGTGGGTCCGGTCGCATCGCAGGAGGCCATCAAGCAGCTGGGCACCAACGGCGGCGGCTTCTTCAACGTCAACGCCGCGCACCCGTTCGAGAACCCCACGCCGCTCGGCAACTTCTTCAACATCTACGGCCTGCTCGTCATCCCGATCGCGCTGACCTACACGTTCGGCAAGATGGTGAAGGACACGCGCCAGGGCTGGGCGGTCCTCGCGGCGATGTTCGTCATCTTCCTGCCGCTGCTGTACCTGGCCGTTGCGCAGGAGCAGGGCGGAAGCCAGGCGCTCGCCTCGCTCCACGTCGACCAGGCCGCGAGCGCCATCCAGGCCGGCGGCAACATGGAGGGCAAGGAGGTGCGCTTCGGCATCTCGGGCTCCGGGCTCTACGCCACGGCCACGACCGCGGTCTCGTGCGGCGCGGTCAACGGGATGCACGACTCCTTCACCCCGCTGGGCGGCTTCGTTCCGCTGTTCCTCATCCAGCTGGGTGAGGTCGTCTTCGGCGGCGTCGGCGCGGGCATGTACGGGATGCTCATGTTCGCCGTCGTCTCGGTCTTCGTCGCCGGGCTGATGGTCGGACGCACGCCCGAGTACATCGGCAAGAAGATCGAGGCCAAGGAGATGAAGATGGCGTCGCTCGCCATCCTGGTCCCCTGCGCGAGCATCCTCATCTTCACGGCCATCGCCGTCGCGACCGAGGCCGGTCGCAAGGGCCCGCTCAACCCGGGACCGCACGGCTTCAGCGAGATCCTCTACGCGTTCTCGTCGGCGACGGGGAACAACGGCAGCGCGTTCGGCGGCCTCTCGGCGAACACCCCCTTCTACAACACCACCCTGGGCCTCGCGATGTACTTCGGCCGGTTCTTCATCAAGATCCCCGTGCTCGCGCTCGCCGGCTCGCTCGCGGCCAAGAAGATCGTCCCCACCAGCGCGGGCACGCTGCCGACCCACACACCGTTGTTCGTCGCGATGCTCGTGGGCGTCGTCATCATCGTCGGCGCGCTGACCTTCATCCCGGCGCTCGCGCTGGGCCCGTTCGTCGAGCAGCTGCTCGCGAAAGCGTGAGGCTCATGGACAACGTACGCAGGCATCCACGTCCCCTGTTCGACCCGGCGATCGCGCGCCGCGCCGTGATCGACTCGGTGCGCAAGCTCGATCCGCGCCACCAGGTGCGCAACCCCGTCATGTTCGTCGTCGAGGTCGGCAGCGTGCTGACGACCGCCCTGTTCGTGCAGGCGCTCGCGGGCCACGGCGAGGCGCCGGCGGGGTTCATCCTCGCGGTGTCGCTCTGGCTCTGGTTCACCGTGCTGTTCGCGAACTTCGCCGAAGCGATGGCGGAGGGCCGCGGCAAGGCGCAGGCCGACTCGCTCCGCAAGGCGCGCAAGGACATCCAGGCCAAGCAGATCGCCCAGCCTCGCCGCGATGCGGCTCCCAGCCCGGTGGTCGCCTCGCAGCTTCGCAAGGGCGATCTGGTCCTCTGCGAGGCGGGGGACTTCATCCCCGGCGACGGCGAGATCGTCGAGGGCGTCGCCTCGGTCGACGAGAGCGCCATCACCGGCGAGAGCGCGCCGGTCATCCGCGAGAGCGGCGGCGATCGCAGCGCCGTGACCGGCGGCACGCGCGTGCTGTCCGACTGGCTCATCATCCGCATCACCGCGAACCCGGGCGAGACGTTCCTCGACCGCATGATCGCGATGGTCGAGGGCGCCAAGCGACAGAAGACGCCCAACGAGATCGCGCTCGACATCCTGCTCGCCGCCCTGACCATCATCTTCCTGCTCGCGACGGTCACCCTGCTGCCGTACTCGCTCTACAGCGTGTCGGCGGCGGGCAAGGGCGTGCCCGTCACCATCACGGTGCTGGTCGCGCTCCTGGTGTGCCTCATCCCGACGACCATCGGCGGACTGCTCTCGGCCATCGGCATCGCCGGCATGGACCGCATGATCCAGGCGAACATCATCGCCACGAGCGGCCGCGCCGTGGAGGCCGCAGGTGACGTCGACGTGCTCTTGCTCGACAAGACGGGCACCATCACGCTTGGCAACCGGCAGGCGACGGCGTTCCTGCCGGCCCCGGGTCGTACGAGAGAGGAGCTCGCGGACGCCGCGCAGCTCAGCTCCCTCGCGGACGAGACGCCCGAGGGCCGCAGCATCGTCATCCTGGCCAAGGAGCAGTACGGCATCCGCGAGCGCGACGTGCACGCGCTCAAGGCGACGTTCGTGCCTTTCACGGCGCAGACGCGGATGAGCGGCGTCGATCTCGATGGCCGCGAGGTGCGCAAGGGCGCCGCCGACGCGGTCGAGGCGTATGTGAAAGCCAAGGGAGGCGCCTTCCCCGCCGAGGTCCGCGCCGGCGTCGAGGCGATCTCGAAGCAGGGCGGCACTCCGCTCGTGGTGGCCGAGGGCCGGGACGTCCTGGGGGTCGTGCAGCTCAAGGACATCGTCAAGGGCGGGATCAAGGAGCGCTTCGCCGAGCTGCGCAAGATGGGCATCAAGACGGTGATGATCACCGGCGACAACCCGCTGACCGCCGCAGCCATCGCCGCCGAGGCGGGCGTCGACGACTACCTGGCCCAGGCCACGCCCGAGACCAAGCTGTCCCTGATCCGCGACCACCAGAAGGGCGGTCGCCTGGTGGCGATGACCGGCGACGGGACGAACGACGCCCCTGCCCTCGCGCAGGCCGACGTGGCCGTGGCGATGAACACGGGCACGCAGGCGGCGAAGGAGGCCGGCAACATGGTCGACCTCGACTCGAACCCGACGAAGCTCATCGAGGTGGTCGAGATCGGCAAGCAGCTGCTGATGACGCGCGGCGCGCTCACGACGTTCAGCATCGCCAACGACGTCGCCAAGTACTTCGCGATCATCCCGGCGGCGTTCGCCACCACCTACCCGGCGCTCGACGCGCTGAACGTCATGCACCTGGCGACTCCGTCGAGCGCCATCCTGAGCGCCGTCATCTTCAACGCGCTCATCATCGTCGTGCTCATCCCGCTGGCTCTGCGCGGCATCAAGTACCGGGCCGTGGGGGCCTCGCGGCTGCTGCGCGATCACCTGCTCATCTACGGGCTGGGCGGCATCGTCGTGCCGTTCCTCGGCATCAAGGCCATCGACCTGATCCTGGAAGTTGTGCACCTTGCCTGAAAGGCCGCCATCATGCTCGCCCAGCTCCGCGCCGCCCTCGTCTCGCTCCTCGCGCTCACCCTCGTCACGGGCGTCGCCTACCCGCTGCTCGTGACGGGCATCGCCCAGGCGGCGTTCCCCGCCCAGGCCAGCGGGAGCCTCATCGTGAAGAACGGCAAGCCCGTTGGTTCGCGGCTCATCGGGCAGCCGTTCGACGAGCCCGGGTACTTCTGGGGTCGGCTGTCGGCCACCGCCGACTCCAGCGGCAAGCCGCTCGGCTACAACGGCGCGGCCTCCACGGGCTCGAACCTCGGGCCGACCAACCCGGCGCTGGTCGACGAGGTGAAGGGTCGCATCGACGCCCTGCACGCCGCGGATCCGGGCAACGACGCCGCCATTCCGGTCGACCTGGTGACCTCCTCCGGCAGCGGTCTCGACCCGGACATCACGCCGGCGGCAGCCGACTATCAGGTGCGGCGCGTGGCCCGGGCCCGCAAGCTCGACGAGGCTCGCGTGCGCGAGCTCGTCGCCCAGCACACCTCCGATCGACAGCTGGGCTTCCTGGGCGAGCCGCGGGTGAACGTGCTCGAGCTGAACCTCGCCCTCGACGAGGCTGCCGCCTTACATTAGCGGCCATGGCCGATCGGCGTCCCGACCCCGACGAGCTCCTCGCGCGCGTGCGCGAGGAGGAGGAGGCGTCGGAGCGCGGCAGGTTGACCATCTTCTTCGGCTTCGCCCCCGGCGTCGGCAAGACCTACACGATGCTCGAGGCCGCACGGGGCGAGGTGTCGGACCAGAGGCGGGACATGGTCGTAGGCATCGCCGAGACCCACGGGCGTTACGACACGGGCTCGCTGCTGATCGGCCTCGAGCTGCTGCCGCGCCGGAAGGTCGAGCACCGCGGCATCGCCCTCGAGGAGTTCGACCTCGACGCGGCGCTCGCGCGCAAGCCGCAGCTGCTCCTCGTCGACGAGCTGGCCCACACCAACGCCCCGGGCTCCCGGCACCTCAAGCGCTGGCAGGACGTCGACGAGCTGCTCGAGGCGGGCATCGACGTCTTCACGACGCTCAACGTGCAGCACCTCGAGAGCCTCAACGACGTGGTCGCCCAGATCACGAGCGTCATCGTCCGCGAGACCGTGCCCGACGCCGTCTTCGACAAGGCCTACGAGGTACGCGTCGTCGACCTGCCCGTCGACGAGCTGCTCGAGCGGCTCCACGACGGCAAGGTCTACGTTCCGCAACAGGCCGCGCGGGCCGTCGAGAGCTTCTTCCGCGAGGGCAACCTCATCGCGCTGCGCGAGCTCGCGCTGCGCCGCACGGCCGAGCGCGTCGACGCGAAGATGCGCGGCTACAAGGCCGCGCACGGCATCGAGGAGTCCTGGCACGCGGGCGAGCGCGTGCTCGTGTGCGTCTCACCCAGCCCGCACTCGGCACGCCTGGTGCGGGCCGCGCGCCGCATGGCCACCAGCGTGCACGCGGAGCTCGTCGGCGTGTACGTCGAGACGCCCGCCTCCCTGCGAATGTCCGTGCAGGACCGCGCGCAGCTCGCCCTGAACATGCGCCTGGTCGAGTCGCTCGACGGCGAACCTGTGACCCTGCGAGGGGAGGACGCCGCGGCGGAGACGGTCCGGTACGCGCGCAAGCGCAACGTGACCAAGATCGTCGTCGGCAAGCCCACCTACCCGCGGTGGAGGGACGCCCTGCGCCGGTCGTTCCTCGACGACATCGTGCGCAAGAGCCGCGAGATCGACGTGTACGTCATCTCCGGCCAGCCGTATGGCACGATCCACCCGCCCGCGCGCGACCAGGAGCCGACCCGGCGGGCCCGCCTCGAGCTCGGCGGCGGAGTGGCGGCGGTGGCAGTCGTGTGCGTCGCGACGCTCATCGGTTGGTATGGGTTCGGTCACGATCTGCTCCCCGACGTGGTGATGGTCTACCTGCTGGGCGTGGTCGTCGTGTCGATGCGTTTCGGGTACGTGCCGTCGCTCCTCGCGACGGTGCTGAGCATCATCGCCCTCGACTTCTTCTTCATCCCTCCGTTCTTCAGCTTCGCCGTCTCGGACCTCCGGCACACGACGACCTTCGCGGTGATGTTTCTCGTGGCGGTCATCCTCAACCAGCTCACCAAGCGGATCCGCGACCAGGCCGATGCCGCGCGGGCTGCGGAGCGGCGCACCGCCAGCCTGTACGGAATGAGCCGGGAGCTCGGCCTCGCCCACTCGCGCGATCTCCTCCTGCGCACCGCCGACCGGCACCTGGCCGAGGTGTTCTCGGTGCGCGTGGCTGTGCTCTTGCCGGGCCCGGATGGCGCGCTGGAGCCCGTCTTCGCCGAAAAGGGAACGCTGGACGCGGAGAGCAAGGACCTGGGCGTCGCCGAGTGGGCGTGGCTGCACCAGCGCCAGGCGGGCGTCGGAACCGACACGTTGCCGTCGGCTCGTGCGCTGTTCGTCCCGCTCAAGGGCTCCCGCGGCCGGGTCGGCGTGCTCGCGCTCTACCCCTCGGCGGCCACGCACCTGGGCGACGCCGACGAACGCCATTTGCTGGACACCTTTGCCGGCCTCGTGGGCTCGGCCCTCGAGCGTGCGCTGTTCGCCGAAGAAGCGCGCCGGGCGCGACTTCAGGCGGAGACCGAGCAGCTGCGCAACTCGCTCCTCTCGTCCGTCTCCCACGACCTGCGCACGCCGCTCGCCGTGGTGACCGGCGCCACGACGACCCTGCTCGACGAGAAGGGACCTCGCGACCCCGGGGTGCGCCGCGAGCTGCTCCAGACGGTCCACGAGGAGGCCATGCGGCTCAACCGCCTCGTGCGCAACCTGCTCGACATGACCCGCCTCGAGGCCGGCGCCCTGAAGGTGCAGAAGGAGCTGCAACCGATCGAGGAGGTGGTGGGCGCCGCGCTCGATCGCATGGACGATCGCCTGCGCGGTCGCGACGTCCACACGGAGATCCCCCGGGACCTGCCGCTGGTGCCCTTCGACTCGGCGCTCATCGAGCAGGTGCTCATCAACCTGCTCGAGAACGCGACCAAGTACACGCCGCCCGGTAGCCCCATCGAGGTGTCCGCCCGCGTGCGGCGCGAGTGGGTCGAGGTCGAGGTGGCCGACCGCGGCCCCGGCGTCGCCCCGAAGGACGCCGAGCGCGTGTTCGACAAGTTCTACCGCGCGCGCGAGGGTGAGGGCGGTGGCGCCGGCCTGGGCCTGACGATCTGCCGCGGCATCGTGGTGGCGCACGGCGGGCGCATCTGGGTCGAGTCGCGCGAGGGGGGCGGCGCTTCGTTCCGCTTCACGCTGCCGCTCCAGAGCGGCGCACCGAACCTGCCGTCGCCGTTGCCTGATGTGCCCGCGCCCGAGGCGGTGTCGTGAGCGAGGTCAAGGCGATGGTCCTGCTGGTGGAGGATGACGCGCAGATGCGGAAGTTCGTCCGCATCGCGCTCGAATCGCACGATTACCGCGTCGTCGAGGCGCAGAGCGGGCAAGAGGCCCTCCGGCAGGCGAGCGCCTACACGCCCGACGCCGTGCTGCTCGACCTGGGCCTGCCCGACATGGATGGCCTCGCCGTCGCGAAGCAGCTGCGACAGTGGTCCACCGTGCCCATCCTCGTGATCTCCGCCCGCGGTCAGGAGGACATGAAGGTGCAGGCCCTCGACGGCGGGGCCGACGATTACCTGACGAAGCCGTTCGGCACGGCGGAGCTCCTGGCGCGGCTGCGGGTCGCGCTCCGCCACGCAGCGCGATCGCGGGAGGCGCCGAACGCGCTCGTGCAGATCGGTCCGGACGTGGAGGTCGACCTCCTCAAGCGCCGGGTGCGTGTGCGTGGCGCCGAGGTGCACCTCACGCCCATCGAGTACAAGCTGCTGACGGCGCTCGCCAAGCACGCGGGCATGGTCGTCACGCACCGCCAGCTGCTCGAGCAGGTCTGGGGCCCAGGGCACGCGCATCAGATGCAGTACGTGCGCGTCTACATGACGCAGCTGCGCCACAAGCTCGAGAGGCACCCCGCGCGGCCGCGGTACCTCGTCACCGAGCCCGGCATCGGCTACCGGCTCAAGACGGAAAGCGAGTGAGGGCCAACGGTGGAGAGGTGAGGCGCGACGCTACTGCGGGATGATGATCGGACTGCAGTTGTTGAACGCGATCGACGTGTCCATCCTGAAGTGCGACGAGACCGTGTGCCGCTCGTTGTAGAAGATGTCGAGCGGATAGGTGGTGCCCTTCGAGAGTGGCACGGGCGTGGCCGCCGCGTCGTCCGTCACCAGGGTATCGAGCAGGATGGCCTTGGTCTCGGCGCCGTGCACACCGCCCAGATCGACCACCAGCTTGCCGCTGATGAAGACGAACACGTCGTCGTCACCGATGAACGTGAAGGCCTCGCCGCCCTGGTACTCGAAGGTCGTGTGCAGCTCGAAGGTGAACGAGAAGTTGTGCATGTTGCCGTCATCGCCGACGTACTCGTCATTCCAGCCGCGGCCGTCCAGCGGGAAGAACTCCTGGTTGTCGTAGCTCGACACCCCGCCGTCGCCGACCGGCGTCAGGGGCACCGTGAAGTCGTAAGGGATGTTCTTGCCCGGGGTGTCGCGGTACCACCAGTCGAACTGGGTCTGACCGTGAGTGGTCAGCGTGGTGCCGCTGGGGTGGGCGTACACCGGCTTGCTCGTCGGCCCGAGGTCGGTGGCCACGATCCCGCGGTCGTCACCGATGACGTTCTCGAAGTCGTCGTCGAGCGCCGAGCTGGGCGTGAAGCCGGGCTTGTTGACGAAGTCGCGCAGACGCCCGGTGAGGTTCGCGGAGCAGTCGCCGCCCGTCCCCGCGTCGGACCCGCCGGCGCCGTCGACGTTGCCGATGAGGGACGAGTCCGTGCTGCCGCCGGACGTGTCGGAACCGGGAGCGTCGACGGCGCCTCCGTCGGGCCCACCGCCGGTGCCTGCGTCGAACCCGGAGTCGCTGCTGGAACCGCAGGCCGCGACCCCGGCGGCCCCCGTCCCGGCAAGCAGCACGAGAGAAAGCAGCAGGAACGGTCGCATGACAGGGATCGTCGCACCAATCGGCGTCGCGTCAAACCCTGGCGGATGACAGCGGGCCGGCGTTTCACGCCACCCCTTCCGCCCGTGCCTGCGGTGCTAGCCTTGCGGTCATGCGGAATGGGGCCCGCGTCGGCATCGTGCTGGGCCTGGCCGGCGCGGCGGGCGCCGGCTGCTCGGGCCTGGCCGGGATCGAGGATCTGCAACTGACGGGCTCACCCGATGCGGCCGCACCGGACGATGGGAGCGTCCTCGCCGACGCCACGACGGACTCGAGCGACGCCGTGACGCCTTCGAACGATGCCGCGAAACCTTCGAACGATGCCCCGACGCCTTCGAACGACGCTGCACGTGACGGGACGGCGGAGTCGGGCACGGACGCCTGCGCCTGCATGATGCCGCCCACCGATTGCCCCGGCTCGTTCCTGATCTGCGATGGCTTCGAGAACGGCCCGCCGATCGACACGACCCTCTGGTACGGCGTGACGGCGCCGGGGTCCACCATGGTCGTCGACGGTACGAACCCGCACCGCGGCTCGTACTCGCTGCACATTCACGTCGACCAGCAGACGGGCAGCAGCTACTTCCAGACGGACATCCAGGCCACCCAGACGTCGAAGTTCACCAACAACAACCCGATTTACGTCCGCGCGTTCTTCTCGCTCTCGGCGCCACCCGGAAACACCGACACGGTGCTCGTGAACGTGGGCTCGCTCGCGAACCAGGACAGCGCATCGGCGAGTCTCGGCTTCTCCGACATGGGCTTCATCGACGACGGCGTGGCGAACACCGACAGCGGGCTGACCCAGTACTCCTGGACCTCGATGGTCACGATGCCGACGGGCGCCCCTCCCGGGACCTGGATCTGCCTGGAGCTCGGGATCGACACCAGCTCGCAGGCGTCCTGGCCCAACGGCCACCTGCAGGTGTGGGACGACGGGGGCACCGGCCCCGATCCGTTGCTGCAGGGGAGCGCAGCGATGCAGCCGCTGTACAACGCGACCTTCGGCATCCAGTTCCAGACCCCGAGCAGCCCGCTCGAGCTCTACGTCGACGACATCGCCGTCGACACGCAGTTCATCCCGTGTGACCAGTGACCATGCCGCATCCCGCTCGGCGGGGTGGTACGCTCAGGCGATGACCGAGGGGGTGGCTTCCAGCCCCATCCGACGTGTCGGGAGGTACGCGCTCTACAGTGAGATCGCGTCCGGCGGCATGGCTACGGTCTATCTCGGGCGCCAGCGGGGTCAGGCGGGCTTCGCGCGGACGGTCGCCATCAAGCGATTGCACCCCCAGCACGCGAAAGAGCCTGACTTCGTCGCGATGTTCCTGGACGAAGCGCGCCTCGCGGCGAGGATCCGTCACCCCAACGTCGTGCCCACGCTCGACGTCGTCGCGACCGAGGGCGAGCTGTTCCTGGTGATGGAGTACGTGCAGGGCGAGTCGCTGGCGAGGCTGCTTCGCGCCAGCCGCCAGAAGAAGGAAAGGCCCCCGACGCGCGTGATCGCGGCGATCATGGCCGACACGCTGCACGGGCTGCACGCGGCGCACGAGGCGACGAGCGAGAAGGGCGACCCCCTCGGTCTGGTTCATCGCGACGTGTCGCCCCACAACATCCTGGTCGGCAGCGACGGCGCGGCCCGCGTCGTCGATTTCGGCGTCGCCAAGGCGTCGGGCCGCATCCAGACGACGCGCGAGGGACAGCTCAAGGGCAAGATCGCCTACATGGCGCCGGAGCAGATCACCGGCAGCGTGACGCGCAAGACCGACGTGTATGCGGCGTCGGTCGTGCTGTGGGAAGCGCTCACCACCAAGCGACTGTTCTCGGGAGAGAACGACGCGAGCGTCATGAACCAGGTCATCAACTCGAAGGTCTCGCCGCCGGGCCAGCACGTGGAGGGGCTCGACCCGGCATGGGACGAGATCGTGCTCAAGGGTCTCGAGCGCGACGAGGAGCGTCGCTGGGCCACCGCACGCGACATGGCGATGGCGATCGAGTCGCGCTTGCAGCTGGCGCGTGCGACCGAGGTCGGCGCCTGGGTCGAGTCGCTCGCTCACCAGTCGCTGGCCAAACGAGCGGCCGAGGTCACGGCGGTCGAGAGCGCATCCGACATCGAGGCCGTGCCCGCGGATGAGCCGGCCGCCTCCGAACCGGTCTCCGCCTCCCTGCCCGCACCCGCCAAGGCGGCGTCGGAGCCAAAGCCGGCAGCTCTCGATTCCCCGCCCGCAGCCGAGTCCACGGCGTCGAAGCTGTCCGCGGTGTCGTGGCCACTCAGCCTGCGACCCCGCGGCCCGCGACCCTCGCGTTCGCGCGTGATCGCCGGAGTCGGCGCCGGGTGCGTCGCGATCATCGCGACGGTCGTGTTCTTTGCGACGCGATCGCCGGGTCCCGCATTGCCGACGCCCGCAGCCACCATCGGTGTGCCCGTGACGGCAACGGCCCCCGCGTCGCAACCGTCGAGCCTCCCGGCACCAGCACCGGCGCCGACCGCGATGGCGTCGGCGTCGACGTCACCCCCCACCCCGCCACAGCCCGTGGTCGGCGCACGCGCGGGCTCGACGGCTCCCGCACACGCGCCCCACGCTCCACGCTCCAGACCCGATCCCGCACCGGCCCCCACGAAGGACACGAGCCTTGGAAACCTCCTCGACACCCGTCACTGACCGCTGCGGGCGTGCGGGCGCCATCGCGCTCGTGCTGGTCGTGTTCGCATCGAGCGTGTGCACACCCGCGTTCGCCCAGAGCGCGTCGGCTGCCCGCGCGGACGAGCTGTTCACGCGGGGGAAGGCCGCGCTCGAGTCGGGGGACTACGCTCACGCGTGTCCGCAGCTCGCCGACAGCTTCCGGATCGATCCGGCCCCCGGCACCCTGCTCGCCCTGGCTCTCTGCCACGAGGGGATGGGGCTCACGGCGACCGCATGGCGAGAGTTCGGCACGGCGGTGGATGGCGCCACGAAGGACGGGCGCGCCGACCGGGCGCAGTTCGCGCGAACGCACATGGCGAAGCTGGAGGACAAGCTGTCGCGGCTGACCCTCGTCATCCCCAGGGATGCGCCCACCGGCCTGCGCATCGACCTCGACGGGGTCGAAGTGGCGCCGGGCGACTGGGGAAAGGCGCTGCCGATCGATCCCGGCCGCCACACGATTGCGGCTCGGGCGACCGGCGTGAAGACGTGGACGGGGACGGTCGACGTCGGCGCCGACCACGACAACCAGACCGTGAAGATCGAGCCGCTGCTGTCCGATGCTCCGGCGCCGGTCGCCGCCCCTTCGACGGCCCCCGCGCCCGCACTACCCGCGAGCACGGAGGCGTCACCCGCGACCGCACCCGGACAGCCCACGGAAGGAGCATGGAAGCTCCCGGCGGGATGGATCGTCGGAAGCGTCGGAGTCGTGGCGCTCGGGGTCGGCACGTATTTCGGGTTGGGCGCCATCTCCAAGAGCAACGACGCGAAACGGCAGTGCTCCCCTTCGCTTTGCACGAGCCCCGGCGCGGTCGCCGAGAACGACGACGCGAAGACGTACGCGACGGTATCGGACGTGGCGATCGGGGCGGGGCTCGCATTGGCCGCCGTCGGTGCCTACCTGCTCTTCACCGCACCTTCGGCCTCCCCCGCGGCGACGGGTACGCTCGTGACACCGTTCATCGGTCGGCAGCAGGCGGGGCTTTCGCTGCAGGCGCCTTTCTGAGGCACACTGGGGGCGCATGCGGGGGTTTCGCAGCGTCCTGCTCGGTCTCGCCACCGCTTGCGTCGCGGGCGGCTGCGAGCAGCTCGCGGGCATCGAGGATCTCCATCTGACGCCCGGCGCCCCGGACGCGACGGTCGGCGAGGCTGGAGAGGACGCCCTGGCCGAGTCGAGCGTTCCTGCCGACGCGCCGGGAGATGCGCGCGAACGAGACGTTGGCGCCGACGCGGGCCTCGACGCACCCGTCGAGGCAGCGCGGGATTCGAGCTCACCCGTCGAGGCCGGCGAAGCCGGGATCACCTATGCCCAGGAGGTGTTGATGGACAGCCCCCTCGCGTACTGGCGCTTCAACGAGACCTCCGGGACGGTGGCGGTGGATTCGAGCGGCAACGGCAACGACGGCACCTATGTGGGCAGCGTGATGCTGGGCGCTCAGGGTGCCATCGCCAACGATCCCGACACTTCGGTGACCTTCGACGGGGCGACGGCCTGGATGAGCGCGGGCGACGTGTTCTCGTTTGCCGATGCGGGGGCTTGCTCGTTCGAGGTCTGGGTGAACCCCGTCCTCGACACGAGCTACCACGACGTCCTGAGCCGCACCGACGGACAGGGGAGCTCCACCACCGGATACCTCATGTACGTCGAGCCGGAGCCCGCGCCACTGATGGACTTCGCGCTCTACTCGGTGGGGACGGGCAACATCGCCGAGTCGAACATCGACATCGCCGGCGGCACGTTCACGCACATGGTCGGCGTGTACGACGGCAGCATGGTCTACATCTACAGCAACGGGGTGCTCCAGGACCAGAAGCCCACGAGCTTCCCCGTTCCCACGACGTCGAACCCGTTCATCGTCGGGGCGCAGAGCGGCGGAATGACGGCCTGGTTCCACGGGCAGCTCGATGAGGTCGCGGTCTACGGGAGCGCGCTGTCGCCGGCGCGCATCCAGGCGCACTACAACGTCGGGATCGGGCTCGCGCCCTGAGGGGCCGGGCTCGACCGCAGGTATCCATGGACCGACGCCATCGAAAGGGACAACCTCTCGGGTCTCGGAGGCGACCATGGGAGGCAGTAGCGAGCTGACCGGACCGGATCTGACCAGCGGCATTGCGGTCACGCAGCTGGCGGAGGGCCAGACGCTGGTGGGCCACGCCAACGGCGAGGCCGTGCTCGTCGCGCGAAGCGGCGGCGAGGTCTTCGCGATCGGCGCCGCGTGCACGCATTACGGCGGGGCGCTCGCCGACGGGATCATGGTCGGAGACACCGTGCGTTGCCCGCTGCACCACGCGTGCTTTTCGCTGCGCAGCGGCGAGGCGGTGCGTGCGCCCGCGCTGAACCCGGTGGCGTGCTTCGACGTCGAGCAGCGAGACGGCAAGCTCTTCGTCCTGGGCAAGCGGGAGCCCGCCACGAAGCGCTCGCCGACGAAGAGCCCGGCCTCCGTGGTCATCGTCGGCGCCGGGGCGGCCGGCAACGCCGCGGCCGAGATGCTGCGACGCGAGGCCTATTCGGGCCCGATCATGCTCCTCGGCGACGAGCCGACGCCCCCGTGCGACACGCCGAACCTGTCGAAGGACTACCTGGCAGGGACGGCGCCCGAGGAGTGGATCCCCCTGCGCGGCGCCGACTTCTACGCGGAGCAGAAGATCGCCCTCCGCACCGGTGCGCGCGTCGAGCGCATCGACGTGGGCAAGCGTCAGGTCGTGCTCGCGGGTGGCGAGGCGGTCCCGTACGGCGCTCTCCTGCTCGCCACCGGGGCGCGCCCCAATCGCCTGAGCGTCCCCGGATCCGACCTGCCCCACGTCTTCGCCCTGCGCTCGCTCACCGACAGCCGCGCGATCATCGCGCGCTGCGGCAGCGCGAAACGAGCCGTCGTCGTCGGCGCCAGCTTCATCGGGCTCGAGGTGGCGGCGTCGCTGCGGGCGCGGGGTCTCGACGTCCACGTCGTCGCGCCCGAGGCGCGGCCGCTCGAGCGCGTCATGGGGCCCGACCTCGGCGACTTCATCCGGCGGCTGCATGAGGAGCACGGCGTCGTGTTCCACCTCTCCGACGGCGTGACGGCCATCGACACCACGAGGGTCGCGCTGAAGAGCGGCGGCTGGCTCGAGGCCGACCTGGTGGTGACCGGCATCGGTGTGCGACCGAATCTCGAGCTCTGCGAGGCCGCCGGGCTGACGATCGACCGCGGGGTGCTGGTCGACGAGTACCTGCGCACGAGCGTCGCCGACGTCTGGGCGGCGGGAGATATCGCGCGCTGGCCGGATCCGCACACGAAGGACCGCATCCGCGTCGAGCACTGGGTGGTGGCCGAGCGGCACGGCCAGATCGCGGCGCGCAACATCCTGGGCCAGAGCGTGACCTGCGACGTCGTTCCGTTCTTCTGGAGCCAGCACTACGACGTGGCGATCCACTACGTCGGCCATGCCGAGCGCTGGGATCGCATCGAGCGGTCGGGCGACCCGGGCAAGCGGGACGCCGCCTTCACCTTCCGCGCGGGCGGCCGTACGCTCGCGGTCGCGACCGTCGGCCGGGAGCGCGAGAGCTTGCAGGCAGAGCGCACTTTCGAGGCGACCACGCCCTCCTGACGAGTCAGCACGCCGCGACCGATCGCGAGCGACGAGGAGGCGTGCCCCGCGCGCGCCTGCGAAGCGCGCCTTCGCGTCGGCCATCTTTCGATGATCCCGGCACGAGCGGGCACCGGTACCGCACGGCACGTGCAATGCAATCGCCCCCGTCATGGTCCCACACGCGATCGCAGGCGCGATCGTCGCAGCGGTGCTCTGCGCCGGATGCTGCGGCAGCGTCGACACCACCACCTGGCGAGGCACGCTCCAGTATTCGCTGCCCGCCAGCGCCATGAGCGACGCCGACGCCGTGGCGAGTCACGCGGCGCCCTTCGTCGGCTCGCTCGACACGGTCGTCGCGCTCGACGCCTTCGCCCCGTGGGTGCAGAACGGCTTCAGCGGAGGATACTGCGGGGGCAACGACTTCACCGTCGACCTCGGTCCGTCTTGCCAGCTCGCCGCGACCGTCGGCACGGCCGACTACAGCGGCCAGTACGCCTCGGACACGGGCTCGGCGACCATCACGGCCGCCCAGCAGTGCACGCTGTCGACGCCGTCGGGAACCTTCACCATCGGCGTGCAGGGAGGCAACCTCGCCATCTCCGGCAGCGTCCTGAACCTGCTGATCGACACCCCCGGCGCCAACCTGGAATTCCAGGGCAACCTGCAGTGATCACGGCAGCGGCGGCACGAGCCCCACCGGGTTGGCGGCCAGGTTCTGGCAGAACTGCCCGACCTGCGCGTGACACGCCGGCACGTCGAACGCCACGAAGTGCCCGTCGTCGTTCGGCGCCGGCTGGAACTGGCCGAGGACGCCGCTCGCCTTGCCGCCCGCGAGGTTGCCGCTCAGGCCGGCCGTGGGCACGGTCACGTCACCCAGTCCGCCCCATGCCGCCTGCGCGATCGTGTGCTGGCCGGGCAGCTCGCGCGGAAGGCCCAGCGCGATCGAGTGCAGCTCGATTCCCAGGGGCGGGGCGTAGGTGTCGCCAGTCCCGTCGGGGTTCACGCCCTCGGTCTGGAGGATGCTCTTGGGCGGGAAGCCGGGGCGCGGCTGCTGGATGATGTAGCGCGCGTAGTTGATGGGATCTTCGACGTCGACGATCGCCTGCACGAAGTTGATGGCCGGGTGGAACAGGTTGAGCTCCGCCGCGTCGGAGGGAGAGCTGAGTCCGAGCAGGATCTTCACGGCGCCCGCCACGTTGCTCGACGCCGGCGAGGTCTTCTCCAGCAAGGCGACGATGATGACCGCACCCGAGCCGCTGAGTACCCCGCCCAGCGTCCCCTTGTCGCCGGCCAGCATGAGCGGTCCGTCGAGTCCGCCCTCGGAGTGGCCGAGGAAGATCACCTTGGTCGGGTCGAACGCGATGGCGCTGCCCGTCTTCGAAGTGCTCGCAGGGACGGTCTGGTGCGTGTCGGTGAACAGGCGCGCCAGCTGCTCGAAGTCGACCGCCCCCTGCCTGCCATTGGTGCGGGCGGCCAGGACGTTGTTCACGTTGAAGAAGAGCAAATCCTCGTCGCCCTCGTAGTTCGGATCGGACAGGCCGGGCGAGCCCGGACGGTTGCCCGCGTAGATCTGGTTGATGCCGATGGATGCCATGCAGTGCTGCGCGAGCAGCGGGCCGAAGCCGTTTCCCTCGACCACGATGTCCTCGTAGTACCCGCCCGTGCCGTGCGCGTAGAGCACGATGGGGTAGCCGTTCGCGGGCATGGGGCACTTCTGGGCGTCGGGGACGACCAGGCAGAAGTCCTGCGAGAACGTGTTCTGCATGGCCGGCTTGCCGTTCGTGAAGACGTAACCGCCGCCGGTCGTCGAATACGGGGCAGTGCCCTGCTGGTAGTTGGGCGACGGGCCGTACTGGCCCTCGTAGACCTCGTAGTTGCCCGGCGACTGGAGCGGCACGTTGTAGGCCACGCTCGTGGCCGGCGTGCTCCACGTGGTGGCGTCGATGCTGGGTGCGGGCACGCTGGCGTGCACGTCGTCCATCACCGCGAACTGCTCGGCCGTGGGATCCGTGGTCGTGAAGACGGCCAGGTGCGCGATGTCCGTCGCTGCGATGCCGTCCTTGGCGAGATCGGCGAGCGCCGGCGCGTAGAGGTCGTGGACCGTCTTCACGCGGGCCTCGAGCGACGACAGGCCGAGCACCTCGGACAGGTCGGCGCTCGGTTTGACGGCCGTGCCGTCGGTGGCTTTCACGCCAGTGGTGACCACCAGGGCGTACTTCGTGTTCGGCAGCAACGGGTAGCCGAAGGCGGGGCGGACGGCGAGCGTGTCGGGCAGCCAGTACACGCCCGCGGCCTTCTGCCAGTAGGTCTCGAGGAGGCGGCGCTTGCCGTGCTCGGGCGAGCTCGGGTCGACGTCGACGAGCTGCACGGTCGACGTGGCCAGGATCGAGTGGGGCGGGTCGACCGGCAGGGTCGACGAGTCGATGTCGCCCGTGAAGCGCAGGTACGCCGCCGCGACCGGCGAGAAGCCGCTGAGCAGGCCTTCCATCTGAACGACGATCTGACTGACGAGCGGTACCAGGCGCGGATTGTAGAAGCCGGTGAAGACGACCGTGCCGTCGGATGCGCGACGCAGATCGCTGGGCCACGGGTGGTCGTAGAAGTGCGTGTCGGAAAGCTGCGAGAGCGTGGTCGGGGCGATCCACAGCGCCTGCGCCCCTTCGACGGGAGCGTCGTTGTCCCCCGCGTCGCCCGAGGGGGGGGGAGCACTGTTTCCGCTCGACGAGCCGCACGCCGGCGACACGACGGCGAGCAAGGCGGTGGCGGCGGCCAGGATCGAAGCAAAGACCCACGAGGTGGAGCGGCCCATCGCCCAACGAGGATACCCCGTGCTACCACCGCAGTCCCGCGATGGATGGTCGACGCCCCTCGTTCGCGAACGAGTTCCCCAGGCTGCCCGCGCTCGACGCGCTGGTCGACGCCTTCGCGCGAGGCGACTACGCGCGCGTGCGCGCCGAAGCGCCGAAGCTGGCCGCGACGACCGACGACGCCGCGGTCCGCGAGGCGGCGAAGACCCTGGTCGACCGCACGAAGCCCGACCGGCTCGCCGTGGGTCTGCTCGTGCTCACCGGCGTGCTGCTCGTGGCGATGACCGGCTACTGGATCGTCAACGGCAAGCCCCCGCCAGGCAGCGCCCCACCGACGAAACCCCCGGTCGAGCACCCCCGCTGACCGCTCACGGGCGGTATGGCGTGCAGGCCCCCTCACCGGAGGGCGTCGACTCCGAACGCCACGTCAACCCTGCCGCTGTCGCGCGACGCCGGGAAGCTGGCGGAGGAGACCGGGCGATCATGCTCGTCGAAGTACGCCGCCGGCAGCGGCTTTCCAGCCTCCGTATAGGCAAATCGCGTCCTGTGGACGCCCCGCTTGTCGTGCGTCGGGCGGTCGGCGGCGTCGAAATAGGCCGTCTCGACGACCAGATTGCGCTCGTCGTAGCGGCTGCGGCGCCGGGCGATGCCCTCCTTGTCGAGGCAGGGCTGCCCGTCGACGCCGAACGTCGTGACCTCGACGTCGTTGCCGCGTCCGTCGTGCACGATGCGCTGCATGGCGAAGCCGTCCGTCGAGAGGGCGAGCCCGTCGCCGGTGCCCAGGCAGGCGTCCTCCGTCTTGCGCCCGTACACGTCGTAGCGCAGGCGGCGACCCGCGCACCCGTCGGTGGCCGCGCGGGGCGCGCCCGAGGCGTCCACGTATCGCTCCTCGGTCAGGCGCCCCGCGGCGTCGTAGGTGGCGCGCACGACGATCTTGCCCTCCCTCGACGGAGCGGGCGTGCCGGTACGGTCGAAATACGCCGTCTGCGTGGCGCGCCCGAAGGCGTCGCGCACGTAGCGGATGGCCGCAGCGCCATCGGGTCCACCGATCGGGGCGCCGGTGGCGTCGAAGTACGAGGTCTCGACGAGGCGCTGAAGAGCGTCGAAGCGGTGGCGCACCGAGGAGTACGCCATGCCACGAGGCGACACGGCGGCGTGGTTGCCGTCGAAGTACGACTCCTCGACGACGTTGCCCACGTCATCGTAGCGGGTCCGACGCAGCGACCATCCGTCGCTGTCGGCCGCGGGCGCGCCGTCCGCGTCGAGGCGCGACTCGGTGATGGGCTGGTCCCGATCGTCGTACTCGGTCTGGGTCCACATCCGTCGCGGGCATGATCAGGCGGCCTCCTTCACGCGGGCCGCG
>VFSW01003950.1_pt1 | contig 22183 bp, 16 predicted proteins | sample 5358111 | NCBI WGS metagenome assembly VFSW01 (sample SAMN11554181, study PRJNA540505) | mine drainage metagenome | isolation source: sediment from site ElyBrook_90M | place: USA: Ely Copper Mine, Vershire, VT | collected 2017 | reverse complement strand
ATCAATACGATGGTGGACCAGTTAAACTCCTTCGCATCGGAAGTAACCCGTGTGGCGCGTGAAGTAGGAACGGAAGGAAAACTCGGTGGCCAGGCCGAAGTGCGCGGGGTTGCCGGTGTTTGGAAAGAGCTGACGGACAATGTAAACTTCATGGCCGCTAACCTCACGACTCAGGTGCGCGGCATTGCGCGCGTGGTTACCGCCGTCGCAAATGGGAACCTGAAACGCAAGCTGACGGTGGAAGCCATGGGCGAAATCGCGGAGCTTGCCGACACGATCAACGCCATGATCGATACGCTTGCGACCTTCGCCGATCAGGTTACAACGGTAGCCCGGGAAGTAGGTATCGAAGGGAAACTGGGCGGTCAGGCCAGTGTGCCGGGCGCTTCGGGAACGTGGAGAGATTTGACGGACAATGTAAACCGCCTTGCCGCCAATCTCACATCTCAGGTGCGCGCCATGGCCGAAGTAGCCACGGCGGTGACGAAGGGCGATCTCTCACGAACAATCACGGTCGAGGCCGCAGGCGAAGTCGCGTATCTCAAAGATAACGTGAACGAGATGATCCGTAATCTAAAGGATACGACGCGTAAGAATACCGAGCAGGATTGGCTCAAGACAAATCTCGCGAGGTTCACACGCTTGCTGCAGGGCCAGAAGGACCTGTGGACGGTCTCGCGCCTCATCCTGAGCGAACTTGCGCCACTCGTGAATATGCAGCATGGCGTCTTCTATATTACAGAAGGCGCGGGAAGCGACGCGTTCCTGAAACTGCTTGCAAGCTATGCCTATCGGGAACGGAAAAATCTTTCTAACCAATTCAAGATGGGCGAAGGGCTGGTGGGGCAATGCGCGTTGGAGAAAGAGCGCATTGTTATCACTGGCATTCCAAATGATTATATCAAGATCAATTCTGGCCTCGGGGAATCCGCACCCCTCAATATCGTCGTCTTGCCCGTCTTGTTCGAAGGCAACGTCAAAGCCGTACTCGAACTTGCGAGCTTCCATCCGTTCAATGAAATTCACGTCGCATTTTTGGATCAGCTTACGGAGTCGATCGGAATCGTTCTGAATACGATCGAAGCAAACATGCGGACGGAATCGCTGCTAGCGCAATCGCAGTCACTCACCCAGGAACTTCAATCACAGCAGCAAGAACTGACGGAAACGAACCAACGTCTCGAACAGCAAGCAAAGTCGCTGCAAGCCTCCGAAGAACTCTTGAAGAAACAGCAGGAAGAACTGCAGGAGACGAACGACGAGTTGCAGGACAAAGCGAAACTGCTCGGCGAGCAAAAGACGGAGGTCGAGCGCAAGAACCGCGAAATCGAGCTTGCGCGCGCTTCCATCGAAGAGAAAGCCGAGCAATTGGCGCTGACTTCGAAGTATAAATCCGAATTCCTGGCGAACATGTCGCATGAGCTTCGAACGCCCCTCAACTCGATGCTCATTCTTTCGAAGATGCTCGGGGAGAACGTCGAGGCCAACCTTTCGAATAAACAAGTCGAATTTGCGGAGACGATATACTCGAGCGGCGCGGATCTGCTCGCGCTTATCAATGAGATACTCGATCTCTCGAAGATCGAATCGGGAACGATGGCCGTCGATATTGGTGAAGTACGGCTGATCGATCTCGAAGAGGATATGCATCGCATTTTCGATTCGCTCGCACAGGAAAAGCGGCTGAAGTTCGAGATTGCAAAAGCCGATGGTGTATCAGAAACGATTGCAACGGATTCCAAACGGCTCGAGCAAGTGCTGAAAAATCTGCTGTCGAATGCGTTTAAGTTTACACATCAGGGCGGCGTAAAGCTCGAAATCGCCCCCGCGCCGAAAGACGTTTTCTTCAGCAACGAACTCCTGAACAAGGCGTCGAGCGTCATCGCATTTTCGGTAGCCGATACGGGAATTGGAATCGCCCCGGAAAAGCATAAAGTCATTTTCGAGGCATTCCAGCAGGCCGATGGCACAACGAGCCGCGAATATGGCGGTACGGGACTGGGCCTTTCCATCAGCCGCGAGATCGCAAGGCTCCTGGGCGGCGAGATTCGTCTGCAGAGCAAGCCGGGCGAGGGAAGCACGTTCACGCTTTATATTCCAGCGAATTATATTCCAACCACCATTGGACTGAACGAGGAAAATCCCGACGAGTTGGAAACCGCGGGCGCCATCCTAAATGGTGCGGCCGGAAACGGCGAAGCGACTGTCCAAGCCCACCGCGCCCCGCGACGGCTCGTTCGCGGAGCACTTCCCACCGAATTCCAGGAATCGACCGTCCGAGTGGCAGAGGAAGAGGGAGCGCCGAAATCGGAAGAAATTCCGGACGACCGCGATTCCATCCAGCCCGGCGACCGTACACTGCTCGTGATCGAGGACGATCCGAACTTCGCAAAGATACTACTTGATCTGGCACACGAAAAGGATTTCAAGGTCATCGCCGCGCGCCGCGGCGAAACCGGTCTTGCCTATGCTAGGCGCTATAAACCGGACGCGATTTCGCTCGATATTCAGCTTCCCGGAATTCACGGATTGGCCGTTCTCGACCGTTTAAAGCACGATCCCACGACGCGGCACATTCCCGTGCAAATTGTTTCGGTGATCGAGCAATTGCCACGGCAGAAACGAATGGGAGCGGTCGCGCAAATCCAAAAGCCGGCCTCACCAGAAGTGGTGAAAAGATCCCTCGATGAAATACGCCGCTTTTCCGAGCAACAAAAAAAGCGGCTGCTCGTCGTGGAAAATAACGAAGAGGAGCGCAAGTCGATCGCGGAATTTCTCGACGGTGAGGGCGATATTGAACTCGTCACCCTCGGCTCCGGCAAGGAAGCAATGGAAAAGCTTCAATCAGAAAAATTCGATTGTATCGTCGTCGATCTTGCCATGCCGGACATGGATGGATTCGAGTTTATCGAAAATCTTCGTAAGGATCCAAACTACGCCGAGTTGCCAGTCATCGTTTATACCGCCAAGGAATTGACAAAGAAGGAATCGGCGCAGCTCGCCAAGCTCGCGGAGTCCGTTATTACCAAGGACATGGGTTCGATCGACAAATTGCTGGACGAGACCTCGCTTTTCCTGCACCGGAACGAAGCGAAACTCTCCGAGGGCAAGCGCCGAAGGCTCGACGATATTCACAGTACCGACGCCGCACTCGCAAATAAAAAGGTGCTTATCGTCGATGACGATATTCGAAACATCTTCGCCGTTTCGAGTTTCCTGGAACGACACAATATGCGGATCATCTATGCCGAAAATGGAAAAGATGCGCTGGACCTTATCAGTAAATCGACCGACATCGACGTGGTGCTGATGGACATCATGATGCCCGGCATGGACGGCTATGAAACCACGCGAGCGATTCGCAAGAACCGCCGCTACAAGCACGTTCCCATCATCGCCGTGACTGCAAAAGCGATGCGCGGCGACCGCGAAAAGTGCATCGAGGCCGGCGCTTCGGATTATATCACCAAGCCGGTCGATGTCGATCAATTATTGTCGCTGCTGAGGGTTTGGCTTTTTAAATGAAGGCCGGCGCCAAACCTGTAGGCAGGCATGGAGGGACTGGGCTGGATGAAAGAGCGTAAATGAGAAGAGTCGCTAATTTGGAAGCTTTGCCAGAGGGTGTCCAACCCGAGCACGCTGGCATGTCCATTGTCCCTAGGGATACTGAAGCAATTCCTTTGATCGGCCCGCCACGGCGGACCACCCCTATGAGCGTTTCCAATGCAAAAGCGGCATATTCTGCGACCACCGGTCCCGCCACACGGTTGGCTCATCCGGGCATACCATCGGTGGAAACGGAGCCGGTAAAGATTCTGATCGTCGATGACCATCCGGAAAACCTGCTCGCGCTGGAAGCGACGCTCGGCCGCTCCGGAGCAAAGCCGAATGGTGCGGGGCCGAATGGCGCGGGCGCTGCGCTAAATGTAGATTTTGTCCGAGCCTCCAGCGGTCGCGAGGCATTGCGCAAAATATTGGTTGAAAACTTTGCAGTCATCCTTCTGGACGTTCAAATGCCCGAAATGGACGGCTACGAAACAGCGGAGCTTATCCGCACGCGTCCACAATCGCAATTCACACCAATCATCTTTCTCACTGCCGTCAACACGAGCGAGGTGAATATTTTCCGCGGCTACTCGCTGGGCGCGGTCGATTATATTACGAAGCCGTTCGATCCGTGGGTATTGCGGGCTAAGGTCGGGGTGTTCGTCGATCTGTATCGCAAGCAGTTGGAGATTCACCGGCAGGCCGCGCTCCTGCGAAGTTCCAACGCGGAACTCGAAAGCAAGAGCGAAGAGCTTCGGATGCTCAACGAAGACTTAGAACGCCGGGTCGGCGAGCGCACGATTGAACTCGAGCAGGCGAATCATGAACTTTGGAAGGCAAAGGAAGCCGCCGAGTTCGCAAACTCCGCGAAGGATAAATTTCTAGCCATTCTGAGCCACGAGCTTCGTACGCCGCTTACACCGGTGCTTGCCATCGTCCAGATGTTGGACGAAGATCCCCAGGTTTCCGCCGAGGCCAAAAATTGGATCGAGACGATTGGCCGAAACGTCCAGCTCGAAGCGCGCCTGATCGACGATCTGCTCGATCTCACGCGGATCTCGAACGGCAAGCTCGAATTGCACTTGGGCACGGTCGATTTTCATAAGCTTATTCACGACACCGTCGAGATTTGTGGGGAAGAAATTCGTTCGAAGAACATCGAGCTTTTATTAAAGCTCGATGCACCGCGATCGCTCGTCCGTGTCGATTCCGCCCGCCTACAGCAAGTGCTTTGGAACCTGCTGAAGAATGCGGTAAAGTTCACACCGGAAGGCGGCTCCATTTCTATCGAAACAACTAATTTGGAGCCCGGGGATGGTCACTCCCCTACGTTGCGCTGCCACATTTCCGACACCGGCATCGGAATATCACCGGAACATTTGGAAAGCGTCTTCAATGCATTCGATCAGGGCAGCAAGGCAATTACCCGGCGATTCGGTGGCTTGGGTCTGGGACTCGCCATCAGCAAGGCACTGGTCGAGCAGCATCACGGCGTGATTTGGGCAACCAGCGATGGCACGGAAAAGGGGGCCACGTTCATTCTGGAAATTCCCACCACCATAATTCATAAAGTTCCGATTTCGGACAACACCTTGGCGGCAGACGTGCCGTTCAATGGCGTTCCCAGAATCCTTTTGGTGGAAGACAATACGGATACGAGCCGCGCCATGCAAGTCCTTTTCGAGCGTAAGGGGTTCAAGGTGATGGCGGCGCCGTCGGTCGAGTCCGCAATGGAAATTGCGAAAACATATCCATGTGATCTCGTCATCAGCGATATTGGGCTACCCGATGGAGATGGCTTCGAAGTCATTCGACGCCTGAACGAAATTCGCCCGACGCGCGGCATTGCCATCTCCGGCTTTGGCATGGACGAAGACCGCCGGCGCTCACTCGAAGCAGGCTTCAACGCGCATTTAGTCAAGCCGGTAAATTTCGCGGAGCTATCCGGCATCGCGCAAAAATTGCTGGCGGAAGAATAGGGTTTGGCTATTATATAGACTACCCTATTTTCGCCGTGAGTGGGCTGCGTACGCCCTCGTATTTCACGAGCTTGGCCTCGATCGAACCGATGAGAATTTGAGAGGACATTTTAACGGGCATGTGGTTATTATCGTCGGTAAGCCAAATTCTGATCGAACCTTCGCTTTTAAATAGCCCCCCTTTTACAACCATCGGCTGGATCACCGAGCATTCGAAGGTTCCCGCATCCGTTTTGACTTGCTGGTGGCCGAGCACGCGCACATCGAGCGGATGCGTTTCGCCATCGAAGAAATTCTGGAGGTGAATCACGTCCCCGCGGTGAGCATGGGTAAGATCAAGCGTGCGAATATAGTAAAATGCGCTTACGATATCATGCACATATTGCGGAGTTGTATAACGGTGACCATCGCTGGTAGTAGCGGTTTGATTTTGCGGATTGAAGTCAGCCTGGTAATCTTTCGAATAACTTCCTTCGCGGACGTGCTGCTCGAAACGCCAGGGAAAAAGGCCGTCGTAATCGAGGAAAGTCTCATAACGATCGCGGACGCGAAAAACCCAATCAAAGGTCGGCGAAGAAAGGGCTTCCACGCGAATGTTGAGTGTGGGCCGGCCATTGATATACCGATAGCCCGGAATAGACATGACGGCCTCGCCGGCCGTGATATAGCCGTAGTTGATCTCGAACGTCAGCCGCTCCCCTACTTCAAACGCATTGTTCGTCAAGCTGCGGAACGAGGTTTGATCGGCTACAAAATCGCGAGCGGGCGCATCGTCGACGATGCTTGCGGCGTGCGTCTCGTTCAGCCAATTAGGCCAAATGAGGGCGAGTGTTACCGCGAGGGCAGCGAGCGTGCGATTTTTGTTCATTCCTAGTATTCTAACGCCAAGATTGGCCTTTCTCAACAGCCATTGCCGTGTTAACTTCGCGAAAAGATTTTCACGCATCCGACGATGAGCGAAGCGCCGAGTCAACTGCATTCATTACGCTGCTCACATCCAAACGTTCCATGCACGTACATTGCTCGCACGTTGGACACTGGAGAAGCGGCTCTGGCGATAGGTTGCGGATACGTGGCCCGCGGAAACCCCAGCGATCTTTGCTCAACGCCGGAGGTAGCGAAAAAAGGCCCACCGTAGTTGCCTCCAATGCTGCGGCCAGATGGCCTGGTCCCGTACTTGATGCGACGACGACCGAAGCCCGTTCGAGTAGCGCGCCCAGTTCCGGCAGCGAATGACCGGCGAACACGAAGGCGTTTCCCGTTCCGATGGACGAAGCAAGTCCTTCGAGCACCATTCTTTCACGACGCAGGCCGGTGAGAATTATTGTCATGCCGTATTGCTCGACAATCCTCCTGCCCAGTTCGACAAAATTCTGGGCAGGCCACGCCGGTGTTGAGCCGCCGTTGGTAACGTGCAGGACCGCGAATTTTGTGCTCGAATTTCCAAGGTTCGTGACAAGCCACTCATCTACGGCCTCGCGCTCTGGCTTGAGCAGGAGAATGTTTGGCAGCTCATGTATGGGAACGGAAATTCCCAATAGGGAAAGCATCCGAAGGTTGTATTCGGCCTCATGGCGCTCGGCCGTTTTGCGGTGTTCGGAAATTCGGTCCGTAAATAAAAATGAGTACCAGCGATACCCGGTGCCAATACGCTTAGGAATGCGCGCAAGCCATGCTGCGAACACCAAACGGAATCGAGGGCTGGGAAAAAATACAACATCCGTCCCTGCGGTTCGGAAAATCCTGATGAGTTCGCGAAGGGAATCGTCCGGCCCAACCGTAAAAACTTCATCAACATCCGGCGACCGATCGAGAATTGGCTGGGTGTACTCGCGAGCAAGAAACGCGACGTAGCTCGAGGGCAAAGCCCGCTTGATCGCCCGGGCCATGGGCAATGTAAGCACAACATCGCCAAGACGATCGGTTCTGACGATAAGAATTCGGTTCGTGGGCAGCTGGAGAGCGGAAGAGCGTCGTGATGCTCTTGGCTCCGCCACCATTTTATGCTTCATACTTCATTCTTACCAAGAGCGGGAGACGGGGATCGAACCCGCGACGTCCAGCTTGGGAAGCTGGCATTCTACCGCTGAATTACTCCCGCGCGGTTAATTCTAAATTCCTGAGCCGCTATAAGGCTTTTACTGCATGGAAATGTTTCCTATAATCCATAACCCGCCTCCGGCCGATCGGAAAACATATCGTTGAATTCATTGATGCGCTTATTCCGTGTTTTTGAAAGATCGATTTCGGCCACGATAATTTCCTCGCGATCCTGGGAAGCTTTTGCGAGCGTTTCTCCATTCATTCCGATGATGGCGCTCTCGCCGCGAAAGATAAGTCTCTCGCCCGCATTCTCTTCTGAGCCGATGCGATCGGCGAAGGCGAGCACCACTTTGTTTTCGAAGGCGCGCGTTTGGAGTGTCGAGTGGAGCATGCCGGTCGTCGTGACGATATTGGAAGGCATCGCAATGAACTCCGCGCCCTGGAGTGCCAAGGCGCGAGCCGCTTCCGGAAAACGCCAATCGTAACAGATTAGCATTCCCACCCGCGCTACACCCGATCGGGTTGGAAGCGAAAACACGGGAAACCCCAGATCGCCGCGCGAGAAAATTTGAGTTTCATAATAAAAAAGATGCACTTTCCGGTAATGCCCGGCAAGATTTCCATTATTATCGAAGGCGAGTGCGGAGTTGTAGAATCGGCCATTGGCTTCTTCGAGGAATCCGGCGATGATCGCCTTATTCTCGCGCTTTGCAATCGCGCTCAGAACATGGGCGCCGGGGATACCGTCTGCGATGCCGATGCTTTTCACATCTTCCGCGAGCGGTGCTATTTCCTCGATAGAGGTAAAGAAATATCCTGTAAGGACAAGTTCCGGAAAGATCACGAGGTCCGCATCCGCTTTGTGAACGAAATCCGAAACTCGTTCAAGATTCCTTTCCACATCGCGGTAAATCGGAGCGAACTGCACGCAGGCTATTCTCATGATGATAATTCCGGATGATAACCCAATAACAAAAAGCTCGTTCCGCTAGTCTGGTCCAAAGGAACAGTTCCAAGATACAAATCCAAGCGTAGCCGCGCTCAATCCCTTTCGAACACACCTGCGATCCCCTGCCCCACGCCAATGCACATCGTGGCAACGCCGCGTTTCAGCTTTTTCCGACGCATCTCATAAAGGAGCGTGGCAACGAGCCGTCCCCCGCTGGCGCCAAGCGGATGGCCGATGGCAATCGCGCCGCCATTCGGGTTCACTTTTGATATATCGAGACCAAGTTCCCGAATCACCGCGAGGCTTTGTGATGCAAATGCCTCGTTCAATTCGAAGAGATCAATGTCCTGAACTTCAAGCTTCGCATGTTTGAGCGCCTTTCGGACCGCGAAAATCGGTCCCAAGCCCATGACGCGCGGGGAAAGACCTTCGACACCACTGGAAACATATCGTCCGAGCGGCTCGATGCCCAACCGCTTCACCACCGCTCCACTTGCGACGACTACCGCGCTTGCACCGTCGTTCAGGCTGCTTGAATTCCCCGCTGTCACCGTCCCGCCCTTGCGAAATGCCGACTTAAGCGTGGCAAGCTTTTCGAGCGTGGAATCGCCGCGGGGCTGCTCGTCCTTCGCGATAACCGTTTTGCCCTTGCGCGTTTCGATGGTAACGCTGAGCACTTCCTCGTCATAATCGCCACGCTCCTGCGCAGCGGTGGCGCGCCGGTGCGATTCGAGCGCAAAGGCATCCTGGTCTTCGCGAGAAATCTTGAATTGTTCGGCGACATTCTCCGCGGTCTCCCCCATCGATTCGAGCGGAAACATCGCTTCGTGCCGTGGATTCGGATAGCGCCAGCCGAGCGCCGTGTCATACGCGGGAATATTTCCAAAGACCGCCCCGCCCGAGACATTTTTCGGAAGCGAGTAGGGCGCGCGCGTCATTCTCTCGACTCCGCCGGCGACGACAATATCCGCCTCACCTAATTTTATCGCTCGCGATGCCTGAATGATCGCGTCAAGCGAGGAACCGCAGAGCCGGTTGAGGGTCACACCGGGAACCCGATCCGGAAATCCAGCAAGCAGCGCAGCCATGCGTGCTATATTGCGGTTATCCTCGCCCGCCTGATTTGCACATCCAAATACGACGTCGTCAATTTCCTCGGTATCGATGCCTGCCCTCGCGGCAGCTTCTTTCATTACGAGCGCCGCCATGTCATCGGGGCGCAAATCTTTTAAGGCGCCGCCATATTTCCCAAATGGGGTGCGGCAGGCGGAGATAATGTAAGCTTCTGGCATTTGTCTGAACCTTGATTTGAGGAGATTTTGGCCCTTAATGGAATGTGGGAATGAAGTGCTGGCCCGATTCCGCATAGCGCCGTAGCAACGTTGCCACGCGATATCTCTCGCTCCCATTTTCCTTCGCAAGTGCATCGAGTATGGCGACAACGGCTTCGGCGCCAACTTCATCGCACCAGGCAAGCGGGCCTTTGGGATAATTGGTACCGAGTTTCATTGCGGTGTCGATGTCTTGCGGTGTGGCAACGCCTTCCTGCACGGCAAAGGCAGCTTCGTTCACGATCATCGCGAGCGTCCGCGGAAAAATGCCGCCGATGGAATCGTTTATTCGCTCGCATCTTTTGCCGAGGAGCGAGAGAAAGGGCAAGAAGATCTCGGGTGCCTCGTGAGTTGAGGAATCACGGCGATACGGAACTGAATACTCCACCTGCGGCTGTCGATCGAAGTAGTGCGGCAACATCGGTATTCCAACAACTCTTGCTTTTTCACCCATCTTATGCCAGATAGTGGTGGCAGTCGCACAAAGAGTGTTTGTCACGATGGGCAGCGCGGGAAATATCTCCCGAAGATGAACTATCTTTGGTTCCGGTTTAAGAAACGCCGTATCGACCACGAGATCGGGCGTATCGGAGACCAGCTCCATTCCAGCAACAGAAGAAAAATAGGCGGTAAATACCGACCGGTATTTTAGGTCTGTAAGTAGTTGAACGCGCATTCCGCTCAGCCTTCTAATTTCTGTGCAAGCACCGATTTTGTCTGCGTCTCGCGATAAAGCGCGAGCTTATCTCGAAGCCTGGCATCGCTTAGCGCCAGGATCCCGACGGCGAGCAACGCCGAGTTCTTCGCGCCCGCCTTGCCGATGGCGAGCGTTCCGACGGGAATGCCAGCCGGCATCTGCACCGTGGAAAGCAGCGAGTCCATCCCCTTAAGCGCGGGCGATTCCATCGGAATGCCGAGGACGGGTAGCAGCGTCTGAGCCGCAAGCACGCCCGCTAAATGCGCTGCGCCGCCCGCCGCGCCAATGATTACTTTCAACCCGCGTTTTTCCGCACTGGTCGCATATTCAGTTACCGCCGCCGGTGCGCGATGCGCCGAGAGCACGCGGTATTCGTGCGCCACCTCAAATTCGTCTAAAATTTTATGCGCTTCTTTCACGACATCCCAGTCGGATGCGCTGCCCATGATGATGCCGACTAACGGCCGTTCCATAAATTATTTTTACTCCTTCCGATGTTTATTTAAAGTCACGTTAACAGCCCGCCAGAAGCGGTAGTTCAACTATGAAAAAAGTAGCAGTTATTCTTTCCGGCTCGGGATATTTGGATGGCTCCGAGATTCGCGAAGCCGTCGGCGTTCTCTGGGCGCTCAGTGTTCACAAGGCCGAAGTTCAATGCTTCGCGCCGGATAGTAACCAATCGGATGTGATCGATCATCTCGCCGGCAAGCCCGTTGATGCGCAGCGAAACGTACTTGTCGAATCGGCGCGGATTGCGCGCGGAAAAGTGAAGCCGCTCTCGGAGTTACACGCGGAGGATTTCGATGCAGTCATAATGCCCGGCGGCTTTGGTGCCGCGAAAAATCTATCGACCTTCGCGTTCGAAGGAGCCAGCGGGACGGTCCTTTCGGATTTAGAGAGAGCCATTCGTTCCACCATACGATCCGGCAAACCGCTCGGCGCGGCCTGTATCGCGCCCGCCGTCGTTGCCCTTGCAATGAAGGGAACGCCGCTTGAACTCAGCGTCGGTGCGGTATGCGATGCATCGAACGAAATCGAAAAGTTAGGACACAAGCATTTTGTAACCCAGCCCGACGAAATCCACGTCGACCGGGCACACAACATCGTTACCACGCCCGCCTATATGTATGACGATGCGCCGCTCGCCGATATTTTCGAAGGGATTCGAAAGATGGTGGAAACGGTGATGACGATGTCGAAGAAGGGGGTAGCGGTCCGAACCTGAACCTGGATTACGCGGATTGGATGGATTTTCTGGATTACTATTGCCATCAATCCCTTCTCTCTTATTCATCGATGGTTCTTTTGTTCCTTCTAAGCTAATTTGGGTCGCTATTTGCACACAATTGAATTCTCCGATAGTAATCCCGGAAATCCATCCAATCCGCGTAATCCAGGTTCAATCAGCGTAATCCAGGTTATGCCGCTTTCGCCATCTCCTGCTCTTTGTATTGCAGTTCATAGAGCGTTCGATAAATCCCGCCATGCCGCAATAGCTCATCGTGCGTTCCCTGCTCGCGTATTTCGCCGTGGTGCATCACGATGATATTATCCGCCCGCTGAATCGTCGAAAGCCGGTGCGCGATAACAATCGAGGTGCGTCCCACAAGAAGCTTCTCGATCGCATGCTGGATCATCTGCTCGCTTTCCGTGTCTATGCTCGATGTCGCTTCGTCCAGGATAAGAATGCTCGGATCATAGGCGAGCGCGCGGGCAAATGAGATAAGCTGCTTCTCCCCCACCGACAATATCGCGCCGCGCTCCATCACTTGCGATTCAAAACCGTTCGGCAATCTCGAAATAAAATTATTCGCGCCGACAAAGTTTGCCGCTTCCCGAATTTTGTCCTGCGAAATTTCTTCGTTGCCAAGACTGATGTTCGTTGCCACGTCCGCGCTGAAAAGAAAAACGTCCTGCAAGACGATCGCGGTGTTCTTCCGCAATTCCTGTGGATCGAGCGAGCGAATATCGCGGCCATCCACGAAGATTTCCCCGCGCTGAAATTCATAGAGTCGCGTCATCAAATTCGTGATCGAGGACTTCCCTGCTCCCGTCGCGCCGACGAAGGCGACCGTCTGTCCCGGTTTGATATGGAACGAAATATCCTTGAGGACATAATCCTCGTCGTTGTAAGCAAGCCAGACATTTCGGAACTCGACATCGCCGCGAAGCCTGCCGGTCGGAACGGCATGTTCAGGAAGGACAAGGATGGTCTCGTCATCGAGCAGTCGAAAGATGCGCTCGCTCGCGGCCATCGCGGATTGGAGAATATTATACTTATCCGCCAGATCGCGAATAGGCCGGAAGAACTGCTCGGTGTATTGATAAAACGCGATAAGCGTTCCCACGGTCACGCCCGCCGCAAGCCCAAGCTTATTGCCCAAGACCAATGAGCCGCCATACCACACGATAAGCGCCGTCGCTACCGCCGAGAGAAACTCCACGACCGGATAAAAGACCGCGTAATAAAATACACTGCGAATATTCGCATCCGCGGTTGAACGGTTGATCTTATCGAACTGACGAAACGTCTGGGCCTCCGCTCCGAAAAGCTGCACCGTTATCATTCCGGAGACATGCTCGTTGAGGAATGCATTCAGCCGCGCGAGAAGGCGGCGAACCTCCCTATACGATTCTCGCGCTTTTTTCCGAAAAATCGAAGTGGCAATAAGCAGAAATGGAAAAACTGTGAGCACCACAAGAGAAAGCTTCCAACTCGTGTAAAACATGAAGACAAAAATCCAAAACACGACAAACACATCCGCCACGATCATGATGATGCCCGAGCTGAAGAGATCGTTCAATACTTCGACATCGTTCGTGATACGCGTAACGAGCCGGCCCACTGGATTTTTGTCGAAGTAGCGCATCGAGAGCTTTTGCAAATGGGCGAACAGTTCTCGTCGCAAATCATAGACCGTCTGCTGCCCGATCCAGGCAGTGAGCAACGTTTGGCCATACAAAATGACCGATTGCAGGACAAGCGTGCCGACGATAGCGGCGATAATAAGCGTCAATCCGCCGAAATCGCCTTTCATAATGTACTTATCGATGGCGATCATCGTCAGCAACGGCCGCAGCGGACCGAGTGCCGAAACGACGATCGTTATCACGATCGCGAGCACGACCTTCCACTTATACGGCGCGAGGTATTTCACCAATCGCCGCATCAGCCGCGCGTCATACGCCTTTCCTAATATCTCTTCTTCTTGTGGCACACCTGGATTCCGCTGATTATTAACCTGGATTACGCTGATTTATTTCTGATTTTGCTGATTAACCGAAAAATACGTGGTTGTCATTCCCCCGGTGTAAAAATCGGGACTTATCGCCATTATGAATTTTGGCGGGATACGTTTAATTTTCATTTTGGGCATTCCTCTGGAAAGAAAACATGATTTGGAAAATTTTTGGCTTTTTTCGTCATTCATCATTCAACATTCTTCATTGCCCAACGTAGTGCCCATTACCGTACCCACAATACAACTCCTAAACTATAAAACTGTTACAGCTAAACAGTAATTATTCGAAGATTTAATATTACGGGCACCTGTTTTCGTAGGGACGGCCTGCGGCAAAGGAAGGAAGTGAAGTGGTGACAAATTGTCACCAGTTGAAAATGCGCGCGCCAGATGGCAAAATGCGCGAAACCGACGCGGCCAACCCGGAAACCCTCCTGCGGCTCATCCAATCCGTGCCCAGCCCGAAGGCCGAGCCGATCAAACTATGGCTTGCAAAAGTAGGCTACGAGCGGCTGTAGATGAAGCCATGCGGCGCTTCAGGGCATTGGCATTTATTCTTCTAAGGTTGCGAGAAGTTGATTAAGCTCCGCGTCGGAGAGAGAATCTTTTTCCGATTTATCGTAAATGGCAATGAGCCGAACCGATTGTTTGGTAATTCTTACATTCGTGATTACACGTCCACCGCCTGATTTGCCCTTACCTTTCGAGCTAATGACGAGGCGGATTTTGAAGCAGTGATGCCCGAGAGACACTCCCATTTCCGGCTCGGTTTCCAATCGGTTGATTAGCTGTTCGAGATCGTTTTTCAGGGAACGGTATTTTTTAGCCAACGATTTGGCCTGACGATCGAACGTGGGCGTTGTGGTTACCTTAAAGCTCACGAAGAAGCTCTCGCGCCGGGCGCAATGAAATTTCGCCTCGTTCGGCAGCGTTCACTTCTTCGATCGATTGCTTGATCTCTCGGACCAACCGTTTCTTCTCCGGTGAAATCCGCTCGATTTTGACCCGCCGGATGTTCTTCATCAATTCGAGAAACGATGGCGCTAACCCGTCGTCCACGGTAACTAAAAAATTCATACTTCTAACAACGCACGGTGCGAAGGATAGTTCGGGCGGGATGCTGCCCTGCGACTAAAGGACAGGACAACCACGCGGAATTGACCTCCCGCGCGACAACTTTGCCAACCGCCGGATGGCCTTAGCGAGAATTCGGGATTTTCGTGAATATGTAAGCGTGTGCCTATTGGATGTCGTATATTAGATGCTTTGATGATAGGCACCATGAACCAATCCATTATTCCATTCGAAGAGCATCAAGTCCGCCGCGTGTATGATGAGGCGACCGATACCTGGTATTTTTCGGTCGTCGATATTATTCAAATCCTCACGCAGCAGCCCGATTTCCAGGCTGCGCGCAATTATTGGAAAGTGTTGAAAAACCGCCTTTCTAAGGAAGGAAGTGAAGTGGTTACAAAATGTAACCGGTTGAAAATGCGCGCGCCGGATGGCAAAATGCGCGAAACCGACGCGGCCAACCCGGAAACACTCCTGCGGCTCATCCAATCGGTGCCCAGCCCGAAGGCAGAGCCGATCAAGCTATGGCTTGCGAAAGTAGGCTATGAGCGGCTGCAGGAAATCGCTGACCCGGAACGCTCGGTGACCCGAGCGCGCGAAAACTGGAGGAATCTCGGCCGCTCCGAAAAATGGATACAGCAGCGCATGATGGGACAGGAAACGCGCAATAAACTGACCGATTATTGGAAAGATCACGAGGTAAAAGATAAGGAATACGGTCTGCTCACGGCGATCATCCACAGGGAGTGGTCCGGCATTACGCCGAGCGAACATAAGGCCGTGAAAGGATTGAAATCGGAAAATCTGCGCGACCACATGAGCGAGGCGGAACTTATTTTCACTGCCCTCGCCGAACTCAGCACCCGCCAGATCGCCGATGCGATGCAGGCGCAAGGACTGGAACCAAATAAAGAGGCCGGCAAAAAAGGAGGCGGCATTGCCAGGAAAGCACGCTTGGAACTCGAAGGCCGCACCGGCCAAAACGTCGTGACCGGAAAAAACTATTTAACGCCGAAAAAATAACGGGGTTAGGCATTCGGATTTGACCTGAATTATGGGCACGATCCTCTTCCCAACGCCGTTTAAGATGATTATTTTTGGAGGACTTTAATCTATGGGGAGCAAGACTCGATACATCGCAGAACTTTGGATGACGCCTTACCTTCGACTGGGCGGAAGGTTTGATATCAACCGGCAACAAACATTGCTCTTAATCCTTAGGGAGCTCAGGTGAGACCGATTGGATAAGAGCATGATTTTCTAATTTTTCCACCATGATTCAAATTCCAATTTATGTGCGTTTTTCGGTGCATGGGAACTGGCAATTAGAGCGACCGTTCATGGATCCAACTCTCACTTACACTTTTTCTCAGGTAACCGAGGAAGAGCGTACCGAGCAAGGTATGCCCGACGATGTTGCGACGAGAATTGTGTTCCCGGATGAAACCGAACGTTTCTCCCCGATGACGGAAGAAGCGATTCAAAGTCAGTTTCAGATTGCATTAATGTGCTTATAAGGATCTGTGAGTGAGGTCGCGCCATGCCGAGACGACCACCGAACGCTTTTCCCTCCTTGATGAAACGACTTTTCGCAATCGGTTTCGTCACTGCGGCGCTCTTCACGCACGCCGGTTTATCCCGCGCTCAATGGCAACAAACCAGCGGCCCAAAAGGGCCTGGAACACCGGCGGGGTGGGATCCAATGTTCGCCAGCGCGGAGGGTTCTAACCTTCCTTCCATTGAACTCAATGGAAGGCTATTCGCTGGTACCCCTATGGGATTATTTAGTTCCACCGATACAGGCAACACATGGTCCGAAATCGATACGGGTTTTGCTTCGATAGGAATGGCAACTGCAGGCAACAGTTTATTTTCGATCGGGGATTCACGACCGGGGTGGAATTATGAAGAATTATATTGTTCAACAAACGAAGGTCAAACGTGGAATAGAATTGACACCGCTATGAAGTTTTTTAGTCTCTCCGCTGCAAGTGGGGACTTATTTACGACGACAACGGGCGGGAAGCTTTACCGCTCTTCAAACCAGGGTGCAACTTGGGACAGTATCTTGAATTCAGTCGGTTACATTTATGTAACTTCTGATAAAGTGTTCGCGTTATCGGGTAGTGGCGAATACTATACGACAAATTTGGGCAATTCGTGGAATTCACTCACTGTGGGTGGGCAGATTTTTTACGACATTGCAACCAGTGGGTCGTCAATTTTGGTTGGGAGTGATGGTGGTGATTATGCTTACTTTTCGACGGATGACGGAGCAAATTGGAACCAAACTCACGGCATCCCTTTCTCAATTGGCGGTTATGATTGGAGCACGAACACCGTCGGCAATGTCTCCTTAGCAGCCTTTTTTGGGCCAAACTCTGAGGATAGCGCAACCCTCTATCGTTCAACGGATAGCGGCTCTTCCTGGAACATTGCCGCCCCCAGTGTGGGGAATCTTCAAATAGCTAACTTCCTCAAAGTTGAAGGCAAAGTATTTGCAATGACCAGCGATGGATTATTTGAATCCACGGATACAGGCTTACACTGGAAATTATCGATTTTTGATGAAGTCCCCCTGAATGTGTACGGTTTAGTCACCGTGGGTGGAAAAATAATCGCAGGCACGGGTGGCAATGGTCGCAATACACGTGCGCGGGATCAACAAACTGTGCCTGCACCGGGTAGCGGCGGAACTGGACTTTTTGTAACTACGAACGACGGCAGTACTTGGAACCAAAGTGGACTCGCCTATCGAAAAGTTTTCTGCCTGCTTTCATCGTCTACTTATCTTTTTGCTGGGACGGATAGAGGCACTGCCGATACGGAAGGCGGAATTTTTCGTTCGTCAGATACTGGTGCGTCATGGACGAGGGTTGCCAATGGATTTACCAATGTGAATGCACTTGGTGTTTCGGGTAGTAACTTATTTGCTGGAACGGATAGCGGAATTTACCTCTCAACAAACAATGGAACAAATTGGAAGGCCGTATTCCAGCATGTCCATGTGAATGCTCTTGCCACGCAAGGATCGAAAGTATTTGCGGGCACGAGCGCGAATGGGCTGATCGTCTCGACGAACAATGGCACAAGTTGGTCTGCATCTAACGGAACGCTTCCTATTTCCGACGTGCAATCGCTTGCAGTAAAAGGCGGGATTCTATTCGCTGGAACGAACGGAAACGGATTATTCCTCTCGAAGGATACCGGAATTTCGTGGACGGATGTTAGCAGCGGATTACCGGCATCTTCCATCACTGCACTCGAAGAGAATAGCGCCCAATTTTTTGCCGGCACTGCCGGCGGCGGCATCTACCGTACCGACGACTCTGGCGCAACATGGGCGCAAGTAGATAGCGCACTGACCGACCCGAATATTACTTCTCTTGCCATTCGAAATGGTAACCTCTTTGCTGGTACTCTTGGCGGCGGCGTTTGGGAACGTCCGCTTTCACAAATGTTAGTTGCAGCACCCGCTTCAGTTAATCAGCCAACCGTGAACATGCAGAATATTTCGGCATACCCCAACCCCTTCTCCCAATCCACCACCATCGCCTTCACGACGGATGCCGCCGGCTATGCCGATGTCTCCATCGTAAACCTGCTCGGCGTGGAGGTGGCGCATCTCTTTTTCGGCGAGCTTGCGGCTGGGAATCATTCCTTCACGTGGGATGCGAGCAAGATCGCCGCGCCACGCGGGATGTATGAATGCCTCGTGCGAATGAATGGGCGCGTGGAGACGGTGCCGATGGTGCTCGCGCGGTAATTATTTTGGGAATGTTTTTCAGTCGCGGAGCGACGATGTACTCGCAGCCCAGCATGAAGAAGGGTGCCCTTTGGGCCGGAATGCTGGGTTCACGTTCGTTTTAGATCCCATAGTCCTGTAAGGACGGAGTACCCCGAGTGGCCAACATCGCCCTTCCAGGGATAAAAAATTCAAAATGACATCCTGAACCAGGGTTCCACTTCGTTTCACCCTGGGCAGCGAATACTTCGTGCCTCCGGCACTTTATCGAACGATTGAATTCCCGGACGAAGAATGGTGTTCTACGCGCCTCCATGCCAGACCACATCTCCGCTCCGCCGCCGCCCGAATTGATCGAGCTTCCCATTCTCAGCGTTCCGGGCGCGCCGAATTCCCATATCCTCTTCGATAAGCCCGAAAGCAACTGCGGCGTCGTCGGGGTCTATAATCATCCCGAAGCGAGCATTATCGCATATTATGCGTTGCACGCACTCCAGCATCGGGGCCAGGAAGCCGCCGGAATTCTCTCCGCTTTTTCGGATGAGACGCCGAAAGGCCCGCGGCGAAAATTCCGTATCCATAAGGATAACGGCCTCGTCCTCGATGTGTTCAAGGATCACAAAATTCTCTCCGAAATTCTTATCGGCGATTCGGCAATCGCCCACAACCGGTACTCAACGACCGGCGCGAGCGGCAAGATCGAGAATATTCAGCCGTTCTATATGCACTACCGCACGGGCAATTTCGCGCTTTCACACAATGGTAACCTGACGAACACCCACGCCCTTCGAGAGGAATTGGAAGCCAATGGAACGATCTTTCAAACTTCGACCGATAGCGAGCTTATCCTTCACTTAGTCGCCCGCTCACAGAAGGAAACGCAAGTCGATCAGATCCGCGAGGCGCTCCTGCAAACACGCGGAGCGTATTCGCTTGCCATGCTTACGGATACCTCGCTCGTGGCAGCGCGCGACCCGCGCGGCATTCGTCCGCTTGCATTGGGCCGGCTCAAACGGCCCGATGGCGAGTGGGCCTATATTGTCGCTTCCGAAACGTGCGCGTTCGATATTGTCGGCGCGGAGTATATTCGGGATGTCCTGCCTAACGAGATCATCACGATTGACGAGCATACGGTGAAGACCGGCGAAATTCACTCCACGCATCTTCTCGAGCACGCTCCGGCACCAACTTACTGCATCTTCGAATATATTTATTTTGCGCGACCGGATTCGAAAGTGTTCGAGGAAAATGTCGATCGGGTGCGCCGCCGATTAGGGAAGACGCTGGCAACCGAATCGCCGGTTAAGAATGAGCCGGGTAAAAAGGTTACCGTCATCAATGTGCCGGATTCCTCAAATACGGCGACGCTCGGCTATGCGAGCCAAAACCAAAAGCTTGGTAACCAAACGAAATATCAGATCGGCCTCATCCGCTCCCACTATGTGGGACGAACGTTCATCCAGCCCGGACAGGACCGGCGTGAAATGAAGGTGAAGGTGAAGTACAATACCGTAAAAGGGGTGCTGAAAGATAAGAATGTCGTCGTCGTGGATGATTCCATCGTTCGCGGAACGACTTCGAAGGCGCTCATCAATCTTATCCGCGAAGCGCAGCCGCAAAAAGTGCATCTGCGCATCACCGCGCCACCGATTACGCATCCCTGCAAATACGGCATGGACTTCCCAAGCAAAACAGAACTAATCGCCAATCATCACGCGAACGAGGAGGAGATCGGCGTGGCGCTCGGCGTCGATTCGCTCAAATATCTCTCGGTAAAGAAGCTACTTGAAAGCGTGCCGCACAAGGACAAGGCCGGGAACCCCATCGGCTATTGCACCGCCTGCTTCACGGGCCAGTATCCCGTCCCCTTCGATGATGAGACGCAGGAAAATGACGATTGAGGAGCATAACTCCGTCTCCAGCCCGCAATGCGGACGGAGGCGGAGCAGAATAGACATTCGCTTGGCTACGGGTTCAACGCGTGATCGTCATCCTCGCATGTGGTGCAGCCCATTACATAGACGCGGCCGTCGGAGGCAGTTGCATATTTATACGTTATGCGGGTAACAAGCACGCTGATCGTCGATCCGGTGGAAAAGCCCGTCAACATGGCGGGTGTAACAGTGAAGCTGCCATTATCGGCCGTCGTTGTAACGTAATAGCTCGAGTCATCAATTAATTGCACTGCTATGGTGTCGGTGCTGCCACTATTATGAGACCACGAGATGGAAAATCCCGATGAGGCAGACAGGGTATCGCCAATCGCTGGCGCTGACAGCGACATCTGCTTATTCACATAAGAAATCGTATCCGTAAAAGCGCCCCAATTTGAGTTCCCGGCTACGGAAAAAATGAGTTGGGAACCATCATAATGCATGGGAACGGTTTGCCCATTCGCCGAATTCGCCATGTAGTAAAGGCCATTCCCGTCGGCGGAATGATCAATCGTCGGGATCGACGTTCCGTTAACAGTAATCGTTCCTCCGGATACTGGAACGCTTGAGGAAGTGTCCCATAAATAGACGATGGCCTCGGAAGCGGATGTCGCGTAGCCATATATGTCGTGGCCCGGCGTGTTATCGACTTGGAACGTGCCGGAGTAATTTAGTCCGGTAGAACCCGAGATGAACGGGACCGGACCGTTTAGCCCCTTCTTTGCGATCGAGTTCGTTCCCGGTTGCGTGTTCTGTTTGCAGCCGGCGATTCCAAAGAACGACATGACGACGAATGAAAGCAGGATTCTTTTCATCGTATTGCCTCAATTAAAAAATGGCTTTAGGAAGCTGTTAGAAAACCATTTGGAGTACACGCGGAATCATAGAAAGGTTCGCTCCGTGTAACGCCGGAATTGTATTTCAAGTACCAGGTGGAGGGCATTGAGATTTCCCCTTTCCGTTTCGAACCCCTTCCGTCCCGCTTCCGTTAATCCCGCCAATGTTTAAGCGGCTTTTTCTCTTTTCGCTTCTCGCGAGTTCCGCCTTCGCGCAAACTCCGAACCGACCTGTAGTGCGTTCGGCGAATCAGGATTCCATTGATCGTGGGCGATCAATTCGCAGCATCATCGTAAAATTTCGCTCCCTCGCGGCGATGAACGATTCTTCCGTCCTCGCAACGCTTCGAACCATCAGCGCATCGAGCGATATAATGCGTTCCGTATTCAAGCGCCCTCAAGCGCCAACGAATTCCATTCAAAACATCAGCATCGATACGATTGGACTTAATCGCATCGTTCAAATTCCATTAAGGGAAGGCATGACGGCGCAAGATGCCGTTCGCGCGCTTGCGGGCATGAACGCATTCGAATATGTCGAGCCGAATTACCGCTATCATATTCAAACGGGCGAGCACATTCCGAACGATTCGCTTTATTATGCGCAATGGTGGCTCGAAAACGTTCACGCTCCGCAAGCCTGGCAAATCACCGAAGGCGATAGCACGATTCACATCGGCTTTGTCGATACGGGCGTGAATTGGCTGCATCCCGATCTTAAATTCCAGTTCGCCGTCAATCCGGCGGAGGACATCAATCACGATGGCCTCTTCGAAGCATGGCCATCGGATTCCCTCGGCGTGAACG
>VFSW01003949.1_pt1 | contig 22186 bp, 18 predicted proteins | sample 5358111 | NCBI WGS metagenome assembly VFSW01 (sample SAMN11554181, study PRJNA540505) | mine drainage metagenome | isolation source: sediment from site ElyBrook_90M | place: USA: Ely Copper Mine, Vershire, VT | collected 2017 | reverse complement strand
CATCCTTGCAACTTCACTTAAGCGACTTTTGCACCAGCAGAGGCGCACAATCAACGATCCACTACCAAAGACAATCTGATAGTCTCATTTTCATTCCTAAACTAAGTTTCTGTGAAAAGCGAAAATTTTGGTGCAATAGCCCTAGTAGGTTCAGGCGAATACCTACCATCGATGGTGGAGATAGAGAGGCTCCTGCTTCAGGGAAAGACCCCTCTATACGTTCAGATTCCCACTGCCGCAACTGGCGAATCCGCATCTCGAATTCAATATTGGGTAGACTTAGGGCGTCAACAAGCAGAACGACTCGGTGTCGAAGCATTGCCACTTGTCATAAAAGATCGGTCCCAAGCGAACGACCCAAGCATTGCAGAAAAGATCTTAGGGGCGGGTCTGATATATCTATCTGGCGGAGATCCAAGGCTTCTAGTCGACACACTCAAAGGGACGCTGGTAGAGAGGGCGATCGTCGACGCTTGGCGTAGCGGAAGCTCTCTTGCAGGTTGTAGCGCGGGTGCGATGGCCATCGGCGGTTGGGTTGTCGGTTTTCGTCACCTTCCTCCTCACTCATATGATGGTCTTTCGATACTTCCGAAGATCGCCATCATTCCCCACTTCGATCGAGCGATAGGAAGACTTCCTGAATTTATATCCTCTAGGTCATTCAGGCCACCAGATGGGGTGACATTGATCGGCGTCGACGAAGAGACTGCGATAGTCGGGGGAGTAGAGACCTTCACTGTGATGGGTAAGGGAAGCGCCTGGGTATTTGAAGATAACGGATTGCAGCAGTACCGGGCAAACGAGACCATTGAACTTGTAAAGTGAGAAATAAGGCCGGATCGGAGTTGGTCTGGGCTCGTCGACCGCTCAGCATCCTTCTTGCATTAGCCGAAGCCCTCCGATGCGTAATTGACGCTTAGGAAAAAACGAGATTGTGTTCCGCTCAGCTATGGAGTTAGCTAGAAGCTAGTTCGCGAAGACTTGACGTTCGCCGTGACCATCGAGAGCTTCAAGTATCTCGATGAGATCGCCACCTTCAATGGCATCAAGTAGCGCTTTATGACGGTTTACGCCGATCTCGTAGTCTCCCGAAGCTGTTGTCTCTTGGCGGAGATTATCCGACATACATAGCTGCATCTTGTCCATCAAGCCAACGTAGGTTTTGAGAAGAAGACTGTGGTCGGCCATTGATACTAACGCCACGTGGAAGTCTCTATTTGACCTTACTATTCCACCATGGTCGTTGTCGATAGCGGCTTTAGTCATATCGGTGAGGGCATCACGCATCTTTTCAAGACTTTGAGGATTCGGTTTGGGAAAGGAAGACGTTACTGCGAAGCGTTCAAGAACCCCGCGAAGGGAGTAAATCTCAGCCACCTCATCAGATGAGAGGGAGACGACCCTGCTACCTCTTCTTGGGAGTTGCTCTACGATTCCCCGCTGCGCTAGCTCGCGAAGTGCCTCTCTAAGAGGGGGCCTACTTATTCCTAGTTCTTCTCCGAGTTGCTCTTCAACTAATTTGTCGCCCGGTTTGTAATTACCTATGTATATGAGCCTTTGGATCTCTGTAACTGCTAAATCGACCAAACTTCTCTGTTCTAACGCCACTTCTTTGCGCCTCCACCTCGAATAATGATCTTACAGTCATTGAGCTTGGTCTATCGAATACAAAATACTATTCCTATATTCGGTACCAAAAATCGTACGTTAGGCAACTCTTGTACTTTTCATAGCGGCAGTATCGGGCGGATAAATCTGGGAGAATTCATCCTCAGCTTTTAGAATGGGTGTGGTGCGCAGAGGCGCGATAAGAGCATTAGATAGTCATAAGGCATCAAACCAAACCAGGACGTTACCCCGCAATATGACCGTAAATCACAGCCAAAGGTGATCTATCTGTCGTGGGCTTTTACGATGTCGCCACCTTCATGGGATCATGAGTCGAACGAGGAGTCATCGCACCCTTAGCAAGAGGGAGCGTACAGTGTGTAACCTTCATTTAGAAGGGCAAACCTCTGAGAAATATAACTTCTCGAATGGAAAACCCCATAGTTCATTCAGCGAACAGCGAATCCGTCACATTTTCCTGACTATCCGAACGAATACACTAAGCCATCTCTCATTTCACTGGTACCTCGCAGAAGGCGCTCGTACGGGAGAATCTGCCGGAAGCAGAACGAAGGAATAGGAGGCTAGGCCCATCCGTCGCAATGTAATTCAAGGGGTTACTATCCGTAAATGCGCTAATGGGTTCGACCGTGTCGGCGCTTACGACAATGGCTAACGGTATGGTCATCGAGGCACGCTTCAACTAAAGACAGAGGCTCAATTTGACCTGGATCGCTAACGATCTCGGGGGACTGTTTATAACAGCTGGCGAAGCGAACGCAAAAATTGAAGTCGCTCTTTAATTTTCGATGGATCAAGCACTAAAGAATGGCTAAGGTAATCGTGTTTTACGCAATTGCATCTGGACAGGACTATCGCACCGATTGGTTTATCTCATTTGCTCGTAGCGATGCACTATAGGATCTAATCAATGAAGGCAGGACACCTTATCGCAGCTATTTCGCGCAGCAGTAACTTACTTGGTGCCTCGATCGCTATTGTCGGCAGCGTTCTAGCTGTCGTCATTGTTTATTGGCTTCTCTCGATAGTTTCAAAGAGGCGACGAGCGAGGCATCTCGCACTTCTAATAAGTACTACTAGGAAGTCGGCGATCGCGCTTTCGATTGCAATCTCCGGTACTGAATCGATTAGATTTGCCCCTTTGACGTGGCGGAGTGGTCTAAATTCCGTAGCACGTATCGCCGTAATACTCACTATCGTTTGGATCATCGTCAATGTCCTGGCCGTTGTTTCAAGTATGGTAATCGAGAGATTCGATATTACGGCGACTGACAATAGGGACGCTCGACGGGCAGTAACACAAGTTGGCCTCATACATCGTGTGATATCAATTACGGTAATCATCATCGGTATCTTGGTTTCACTCACCACCCTGCCCGCAGTTCGAACCTTCGGCACGACGGTCCTAGCTTCAGCTGGAATTTTGGGAATCATCGCCGGAATCGCTGGTCAATCTACCCTAGGAAATATGATCGCTGGAATTCAAATTGCGTTTTCTGGAGCCCTGAGAATCGGCGATGTCGTCGTCGTACAGGCCCAATGGGGAACGATTGAAACCATTACCCTTACTTATGTGGTTGTAAAGATCTGGGATGAGAGAAGGCTAGTGATGCCCGTCTCGTACTTCGTGAACACGCCATTTGAAAACTGGACCCGCGATAGCTCTAGAATACTTGGCACAGTCTTGATCTACGTCGACTATTCAATTTCGATCGATGATTTGCGCAAGGAATTGATTTCGTACGTTGGTGAACATCCGCTTTGGGACAAAAGGGTAGTCACGTTACAAGTCGTCGACTCTACAGAACGCACAATTCAGATACGGGCTCTTGTCTCTGCGGCTACCTCTGGAGATTCTTGGAACCTTCGCTGTGATGTACGCGAGCATTTGATCTCCTACCTACGTAGTGCGAGTCCTGAAAGCCTTCCGAGGGTACGAATCGATGTGGTTCCAGCTACCTTGGAAAAAGGAGCAGCGGAGTCCTAGGGCTTCGAAGTAGAGCAATCCTAATTGACGTGAGAAGTTTCATCCAAATATCGGTAAAGAGCTGTTGATCGCGCGCATCGGGAAGTCAATTTTGCGCTCTTCGGTCGACTGAAAGATCATGCTTGTCGAACCACTCTTCGGTGAACCTTAAACTTATTTGCAGCCCCTCTAATCGAAAAGCCTTCTTTATTTACCGCAACTCTGATATTCTCATTGAGTTCCAGTCTTAGCATCCTTTTTTTGTCTTTTGAGTCGTTTTTCATAAACTCAATGATAGGAATTTATGCGTCTAAGAGTAGGGCCACTTGGTCAAGCTAACTGGGGCCAGTTTGGTCCGTTGTTTCCAGACGGGGCCTAAGTGTATCTCGAAAAAGAGAATTCGTCTTTCAAGTAATCCTTGTATCTATAGGAGAACGGATTCGAGAACCCGGATTTGATTAAATGATTCAACAGGGGATGGCAATATTTTGGTATCCGATATAAATAATCGGCTAAATTTTACGACTACGTCGAGTGCGTGGAGCGTATTCAAAAAGAGCAACCCTTTGCCTGCCAAGAGGCACCTTTATTCCAATGAGTAAACGTGATTGTTAATTTATAAATCGCTCTCCAAGCATGGAAAAGAATTACCAACGACCTACATTGAACGCTTCGACTATTGAGAGTTTCCAGAATTAAACCTACCGATATGTGAAATATTTGTAAAACCATAACCAAATTTCAGATACAAAAAACAATATATAACATTACTTATTCACTTTTAGTGATACAATGACCGAACGCCTATTCGAGGAGTGGGGATCCTCGCACGGATGGGCGTTACTCATACAACTTCTAAGGGGATAAATAGTTGCGTAAGAAAACTTTTTCAGCAATGACTGCTGCATTCGGCTTGGCGTTAGCAGCTTGCGGATCGTCCGCATCAGGATCTAGCTCAAGTGCATCAAGTAGCGGCTCAAGCCTTCCAGCTGCACCGTCGCAGATCACCGTGGGAACCACGTACTCTGGATCTGGTTCGTTTGCCACATCGTCAATACCCGAACTAGATGGCCTGAAGTTTTGGATCAAAGCGGAAAACGCGAAGGGTGGAGTCTACGTTGGCGCTTACAAAAAGAGAATTCCTGTAAAGCTCATCTCGTACAATGACCTGAGCTCACCGACTACTGCTGCCACGCAATACAATCAACTTTTAACACAAGACAAGGTGAATATCTTTGTCTCGGACTTCGGATCGGTATTAACTGCTCCAGCTGTTGCCTTAGCCGAGGCACACAAGCAAGTTCTATTCGACCAATCTGGTACTGGAATCCCGTTTTTCACACCTCAAAACAAGTACATTGTTCTCGCTGACCTTCCAGTATCGTCTATTTGGCCGAACGTACTAGCGAAGTTCTTGATCTCAAAGCAAATCAAAAACCTTGCAGTGCTTTACGGAACAAATGACTTCGATGCATCGCAGGCGACTACCCTAAAGACCATCTTGGCCCAAAATGGAATCAATGTGTCTTACTATCAAGGCGTACCCTCTTCGACTACAAGCTACGGAACACTTCTTCAAACGATTTCGCAGTCCAAGCCCGATGCAGTTTTGGAATTTGGATATGCAGCGAACGACGCTCCGTTCCTGCAGAACGTCCAGAGCTCTGGGATGCACTTCAAGATGGTTTTCACGGTCTTTCCTGGACAGCTTCTTGGCCTCTTCCAGCAACAAGTTGGTACCGCGGGACTTTCCTACACCTACACCTACGGAACTAACTTCTACGTCAACTACCCAACGGTGTCCGAGGGACTGACTAGCTCGCAATTTGCAACTCAATTCGCAGCAGCATTCCCGGGTCAGCTGAATTCACTATCCCTTGATGGTTACAACACTGGCCTTGTAATCCAAGCCTCATTGAAGAATGCAAAGTCACTTTCGCAAAGCGATATACGCGCGGGAGCAACTGCAGCATCGGGCAACCTAAAGACGCTAGATGGTAACTTCGTATTGAATTCGGAAGGAGCTCAAACTGGGGAACTTCTTCCAGTAGCACAGCTCTTCCCATCTAGCAGTGGAGTCACCCTCAAGGCCGTCTATCCAGCAAGCCAAGCAACTGGTTCGGCAGTCTACCCGGCACCAGTCGGTTAAGCCAAATAACCTACTAGAGAGCTACCGCACCATCCCGGGCAATTTGACGAATGGTGCGGTAGCTATTTGTGTATATGAAAAGGAAAAGATAAGTGCTCTTCGAATACGCCATAGTAGGTGGTATTCTCCTAGGTATTTTTTATGCATTGTTGGCCGTTGGGTTGAACGTTGTCTATGGTGCGCAGAAGATCATCAATCTTGCACATGGTGACATTATCATGCTCGGCGGATACAGTGCCTGGGAACTCTATAACACCTACCACATATCGCCAATCCTATCCACAGCAATCGTCATTCCTATTACTGTGGCACTCGGCTATGCATTGAATCGGCTGATCGCACCAAGGCTGATAAAGTCATCAGATCCCGAAATGTTATCCCTAATTCTTTTTTTCGGGCTATCAGAGGTCATACAGGCTCTAGCGTCGCTTGTTTTTGGAAACGCTGCGCGAGCCCTACCGGTAAACGCCATTCCAACGTCTAGGTTGGTCCTGTTCGGGCAAGGGTACTCGGCAACTTGGTGGGTCAGCGCCTCAGTCATACTTCCGTTACTTGGTATCTTCCTAATCTTCCTCTACCGTACTTCTATAGGACTTCAGGTAAGAGCCGTTATATCTGACTCGGTCGAAGCGGCCGTAGCTGGAATTAACGCAAAGAGGATATCGGGAATCTACTTTGGAATAGGCTTTGCCCTTGCTGCTTGCGCTGGCGTTTGGGGAATATTTATATACGGTGGAGTTAGTCCGACCGAAGGTCCAGCAATTACGATAACCGCGTTTGCGATAATCGTCCTTGGATCCCTTGGCAATACGTTCGGAACCATCGTAGCGGGGATCATCTTTGGGATTTTCTACCAGCTAGCACAGGTGTATATCCCGAGCTGGTCAAACCTCGTTCCTTATGTATTAGTAATAGCAACAATGCTTATAAGGCCACAGGGCCTCTTTGGAAGAAGGCAACGAATTGCCTAAATTAGACGACTTAGACTTAGCTTTGGAGACGGAATCAAAGGGAAAGCGTCTGATCTCTCCTGCAATCGCAGTATTAGTGCCGATCGTCGGATTTGCCGTAGGGGTTCATGTCTACTCCAATGAATTACTTCTTACCTACATGGCGATATATATTGCGCTTGCCCAAGGCATCAATATTATCTACGGCTATACGGGCTATCTCCCATTCGGCTACTTCGGCTTTTTCGGAGTTGGAGCCTATGCCTCGGGCTTAGTCATGCTTGACTATAACGTTCCACCGATACTTGCAGTGGTAATAGGAGGCTTAGCAGGAGCACTCGTGGGCGCCCTACTTCTTCCACTCTTTAGATTGCGCGGCGCCTATTTTGCAATAGGAACACTTGCGGCAAGCGAGGCAATCTATGCAATCATCGCAAATCCATCACTCCAGTCAATTACAAATGGCCCATACGGTCTCAACCTTGCGGCCTTTTACTCCTCTGGAGCGGCCTACGGAACAGCGATTGCACTTGCGGCAATCGCAATTCTTGCCGCCAGTTATGTACGATCATCGAAGTTTGGACTAACGCTAAAGGCAGTACGCGATGACCCATATTCTGCTTCAATGGCCGGCGTAAACGTTCCTCGGCAGCGTTTTTACGCTTGGCTTATCGCCGCTACCATAGCCGGGATGGCCGGAAGTGTCTTCGGATGGTCAACGAGCGTCTTTTATCCTCAAGCGGTCTTTGACTCAAGTCTCTCAGTATTAGCTATCGTCTTCGCACTATTTGGAGGAGTTGGTACAGTCTGGGGTCCAACTATCGGCACAATCGCGCTATATGCCATCTATAACGCAATTGGAGTCTCTAATCCTCAATACTTCCAGCTAATCTACGGAGTAGTAATAGTTCTTCTGGTGCTCTTCGCGCCCAGAGGTTTAGCTGGCCTTCGAGACATCATTACCAAGAGAACGACCACGGTCAGGGTGCAAAATGACTGAAGCTAAAAGCCTTCTAAGAATTGAAAATCTAACGACTGTATTTAGCGGGTTCAAGGCTCTTGATGACGTGTCACTTGAACTCTTCGAAGGCCAAGCACTCGGACTCGTTGGGCCGAACGGATCAGGTAAAACAACACTGGTAAACACGGTTTGCGGACTTTATAAGCCAGCGCAAGGGAAGGTAAGTCTCGAAGGCAATGATATTACTGGAAAGCAACCTCACCAGATAGCTCGAGCAGGAATCAATAGAACCTTTCAAATTCCAAAACCCTTCAAAGATCTATCGGTTTCCGAGAATGTTTTAGTTTCGTCTATTCATAGCAAAAGCAAAAGATCGATCTCTGAAGTCCTAGATATGGTGAATCTCGGTGATTGCGCCAATTATCCGATTGAGAAGCTGACGGCTTCTCAACAGAAGAGGTTGGATTTGGCGCGGGCACTTGCGTTAGATCCTAAAGTTATCTTTGTTGACGAACTTGCCGCAGGCCTAACTCCCACGGAACTAAGCGAGATCGCCAAGATGCTTGCGGAGTTCCGAAGAAGCGGTATTGCACTCATTGTTGTTGAACACCTTATGGGGTTTTTGGAACAAGTAGTTGATTCAGTCATCGTTCTAAGTGCTGGCAAAAAAATCTTCGTTGGCTCTCTTCGTGAAGCCCTTTCCGAGGAAGAAGTAAAGCGCGTCTTTTTAGGAGGTGCTCAGGATGCTTGAAGTATCAAACATGACCTCAGGGTACGCGTCAATGCAGGTCCTCTGGGACATTAACCTAAGTGTCAAAGAAAACGAAATTCACATTGTTCTTGGGGCAAACGGAGCAGGTAAATCTACCTTCCTTAAAGTCGTAATGGGACTGCTACCGCAATGGTCAGGTGAACTGGCGATGGGTGGGCGAAATATTGCACAGTTAGCAGTCTCTGATCGAGTCCGGAGTGGCATAGGCTACATGAGTGAACAGGGAATTTTCCCAAGTCTAACCGTTGAAGAAAATTTAAAGTTAGGCTTATTGCGAGCTACGAGTAAAACGGTGACGAGTCAGATTGATAGCATCTATAGCCGCTTTCCTGAACTCAAAGAACGTCGCAAATCGCTTGCAGGTGGTCTTTCAGGAGGGCAGCGCAAGCTTGTCGGAATCGGTCGCGCCCTAATCTCAGAGCCAAAGATCCTTCTGATGGACGAACCTTCCTCAGGCCTTTCACCTAGGTACGTTAGCGAAGTAATCGAGAACCTCTCAGAGCTTCGAGGAGGAATTACTCTAGTGATAGCGGAACAAAATATTTCGTTTCTAACCATTGCTGATTCCGTAACCGTAATCGAGGGCGGAAGGACTAGCTTTAGTGGAACTATGGGCGACTTTACCGATAACGATAGCCTCAAAGAGGCATTTTTCGGGATCGTCTAAGGCAAGACCGAACTTGAACAATGCGAACTATTGCGGCCTTTGGTAAGGGCTCGAGCCCGCAATGGTTCGCAAAAATGCAGAATTCGTGGCTGCTTGCAGTTACTGCTAAAGGTTCATTTGACAACTATCCCAGTTACATAAACGACAGCGTTCTTTGCTTTAATTCATTAAGTTGGGGAAACATCCCACCCTAGATGACACAACTACCCCTATCTCTTGCGAAATGATTTCAGCGAAATTCTATAAACCTGTAGTCCGTCTACCTGGAGAGCAGCCCTTGGCTGTAATTGGCAACGTTTTTGGAAATATCTATCCAATACGCCTTCCGCTTCTTCGTACTAACCATAGGTCTCTTTTCCAGCATCGGAATTAATTTCACTTCCAAAGGAAGCTAGATAAATAATGGATTCAAATGGTCCCAAGACTCCGGTACGGTGGTCCAGAGATTCCGGTACGGTGGTCCCAAGACTCCGGTACGGTGGTCCAGAGACTCCGGTACGGTGGTCCCAAGATTCTGCAAAGGTGGTCCAGAGAATCGGAATAGTCATTAATCCATTGAAGTGCACTTGTTTCAATGCTCGGTAATCGCGTCTTCTAGGGTTCGCTTCTGCAGGAAAGCAGAAGTTGCTCTCCAAAAAGTAGGCCCCGCCATATCAGTGGTTCTAGTTCATCTGGAGTTTGTGACCGAGTTCCAAGTGTCTTGGCAAAGCGCTATTTTCGGTAGCGTATTTCTTGGGCGCTTTTAATACCTCTCGCTGTCGACGATGATTTAGGTATCGTAGGTGCTAGCTGCATCATTCCTCGTCAACGTGGATCTTTACCAGATCATAGATGGTTGCAAAAATGTCAGCAAAGGTTCCGAGGTTACTGTTGATTCTGTTTTTTGGAATTGCACCAACTGTATCGATAGGTTGCTTTTCTAATTCTCCCAACTGTTCAGCAAGCACAGTTAGTGTCTTTCCAAAGCGACGGACCGCAGCTACTCTACCTATGTCGCTATAGGTTGGCCAGCCAAATGAGTCTGTGACGTTATCGGGATTGTTTTGAGGCAAATCCTTCGATTCACCATCTCTTAGTTGCGATACCAAACCGTTGAGTACTTTGGGGTCGATTCCTAGGAAGGTCAGCGCTAAATCGAGATCCTCCTGAACCTTATCTGCAATAGCATTCGCCAAAGCTACCTGATGTTTACAGATCGCCCCCCAGTCGTAGCAGTCGCAGTATCCAACCACCTGAAGATGATCTTTGAAGACGTTGCTACCATCACCGAGAGTCAACTCTAAAAGCTTCTGGTTCAGACGCCCCTCTCTAAAGTCGACGTAGCAAGAACTGTCGTTCGCAATTGCAGTTGCTAATGATTCAGCGTGATCTTTGAAGCCATCGCCGATACGAATCCCAACGCTATAGCTACCCGATGACGAACTTCGCACAGTCCCAATTCCGATATTTTCCGTAATGGTAAGTCGTTTGCCGACCTTTCCCTTGCGCCAATACGACCTGCCTCTCGAGGCTCTTTCTTTGCCGGCACTTCGATCTAGCTTGTCTAAAAGTATCTGAAGCCACCAATTTCGCTTGCTGTTACTCCGCGATGGAGGCTCAAATGCATTTTCTAGACCATCGAGCACAAATTCGCGCTCGTCGATACTTAGTTCAGCAAAGTTCTTTGAGAAGACAACCTGCGATATGAAGTCCAACGACGATGCATCCACTTCGTTTCAACCTAACTTTATAACTAGCTGCACTAACCGTTTTCGCTTGCGGAGAGGCTTAGTAGATCCATAAGCTCACTGTCATCGAGCTCTGTTATCCACGTCTCGCCGGAAGAGACGAGACTCTCGGCAAGTGCCTTTTTAGACTCGATTATGGCATCAATCCGCTCTTCAAGGGTTCCTTCACAGATCAACTTACGAACGATGACGTCCTTTCGTTGCCCGATTCTAAATGCTCTATCCGTGGCTTGGGATTCAACTGCTGAATTCCACCACCGGTCATAATGGATAACGTGATTCGCCGCCGTAAGGTTCAGTCCAGTTCCCCCCGCTTTGAGAGAGAGAAGGAAGATCGACGGCCCTTCGTGAGCCGCAAACTCACTGACCATAGAATCGCGTTGTGGCATCGTTGATCCTCCATGAAGATAGAGCACCCGTTGTCGAAAGCGCTCCTGAAGGTGTTCGTGGAGGAGATTTCCAAATGTGGTAAATTGAGTAAAGATTATTACCTTTTCACCGCCATCTAATATCTCCTCTAGCAACTCCTCTAGCCTTTGCATCTTTGCCGAACTACCGCGTAAAGCGCTCGCACCTTGGCTTATCGTTGGATGGTTGCAGATCTGCTTCAACTTAGTTATCGATGCCAAAATTGCACCGCGTCGCTGCATCTGACTTGCACCCTCCAAGGCCGCCCTGAGGGATGTAACCGTCTCCTTATAGAGAATCTCCTGGTCCTGTGAGAGGCCGCAGTACTCCTTAACCTCGATCTTGTCTGGAAGATCGACAATTATCGACTTATCAGTCTTTAGCCTTCGAAGGAGAAAGGGTGCAACGGATCTACTTAGGTGGCCTGCGACCATTTGGTTATTATCGCGTTCGATGGGAATTGAGAACCTCTTTCGAAAGCCATCTCTTGAACCTAGGAGGCCGGGGTTGATAAAGTTCATAATCGCCCATAGCTCGCCAGTATGGTTTTCCACTGGAGTTCCGGTCAGAGCAATTCTTCGATTTGAAATGAGCGAGTTCGCCGCAACTGTCATCGCCGCTGATGGGTTTTTGATGTTTTGAGCTTCGTCAACTACGATACGATGCCACTTTATCGATGAGAGGGTAGCGATATCTCTCGCTAGCAGTGAATAACTAGTGATCACGACGTCGTGCTTACGTAGAGCCTCAGCGAACTCTTTGCCGTCTGATCGATTCGATCCGTGGTGAACCATTCCCGACAGCAATGGGTAAAAACGGGCGAGTTCGCGCCTCCAATTGCCAACAACTGAGACCGGAGCTACAATCAAAGTTGCCTGACTTTCGATTATCTCTGGATTTTCCCCGTATGAGTCTTGCCCTTCTACAACGTCTGTCGATTGTCGTTGAATAAGTCTTTCGTGGTGTTCTTGTGCAAGGAGGGCAATCACTTGTGCAGTCTTTCCAAGACCCATGTCGTCGGCTAGCAAGGCACCAAGGCCGATTGCTTCTAGGGACGCCATCCAGTCGACGCCTCGTCGTTGGTAGTCTCGTAACGAGAGGGAAAAACCACTGGGTTCGACAAATGGCCTTTTTTCGAGACCACGAAATTTCGCCATTTGATCAATGAGACTCTGAGGATCTGGCCGCTCGATTGAGATCAGTTCATCATCGTCAATGTCTCCAATCGATTCAGAAAGGAGGGAGGCTAAAGTTCGATTTGCTCGTTGTTCGTGGCGCTTCAGATATGAAAGTGCTCTCGTAAGGCCGCGGTGGTCTACGAAGAACCAATCGTCATCAACCTTTACAATTGGACTCTTGCTAGCTAGAAACTCCTCAATCTCTTTACTCGAGAGTTCGCGTTCACCAATCGTGACGGTAGCACTGTAGCTATAGAGGGCCTCGAGTCCCATCTTTTGATTATTTGATTTGACTGGAGCGCTTGAGATGTGCACTCTTGGTTTAATGGCATCTCTTAGAGTACGAGGAAGGAGCAGTACAACGCCTTCATTTTCAGCAAGCGTCGAAGCAGTCTCGCGAACGAAGGTAATCAATTCGTCGCCATTGAGAAAGATTCTTGCGTTCTTTCCTAACTTTGATGCTTCTTCTATCAAGGGGTCATATGGCGCAACCTTAGATAGAGCTCGCAGGTAAATTAATTCGGCATCATCGGGGGTAACTGCTAACTCTGCCAGCTCCCCTTCGATCCCATAGGGGTCATTCAGGTCAAGAAAAGCTCCAAGTGTGCCGCTCTTGGAAAGGCCAAAAGCTATCTCCCATTGCTCGTTGTTTCCACTTTCGATAGAGTCATGGTTATCATTAGTAACCTCGTTAGATCTCTCCATGGAGTTCGAACGAAGGTCATTTGCACCGTCGTTTTCTTCAAGCGAACCTAAGTTTTGAGCGTCAGAAGCTCCAAAATAGCCGGGAGGAGAGACTCTGAGCGCCAAGCGCAGCGGTGCTAGTTCTCCCCGTACCTTCTCCTGCCATTCGACAAGTACCTCCGGAATGCGTCCACTCATCTGGAACAGGTCAGCCCTGGGAGGAAAGAGGTCGTCAGAGAGGCCTGCTAGAAAGTCGTCCAATGGTTTGACCACAACAGTTTGTCTTGATGCGCTGAAGACCACGTCGCTGATCGCCCGTCGAACCTCCTGGTCCAACATTGTATCGATCGCCTTACGGAGTAATTTTGGCGGCAATGCATCACTTTGATCTCGAGTTGGGAGAACTGTGGCAAAGATTTCACCGGAACCTTCTTCGAGAATTCTTCGTACAAATTGAATATCACTTCGTCCCAAAACAGCCTTCCAGCGGGCAGAACCCAGTCTGGAAGAGTGCGCAAGCGGTTCTAGAGACGGCACGAACTGCTGCCGTTTGATGAGAGAGATAACAAATTGCGCAATGATCTCTAGGGTTTGAGTAGATGGCGCATGAATGAACCCTATGGTGTCATCGGATTTATCGTCAACTACTTCCAGACCGCTGAAATTATCGAGTACATTCAATATCTCTGTTGCGCTAAGGTGGCGCCTGGTTCCAATAACTGGAACAATGAATCCTGAGAGGCCTGATTTCTTCACTAGGGCAGCTGGCAACTCTATCCAATTTGCTGGTGATGGTTTTGGAATGCCTGTTGCAACTTGCGGAAGGCGAATTTTGCCTTCATTGAAGTAAATCCCGTCGGCAGCGATGGCATCTTCAAGTGCACTACGAAGGGTCGATCGACGCTCCGTCTCGCGCCAAGCGAAGGGATGGTAGCCCCCTTTGATCGTCTCTAGTTCACCTTCAGGCCATCTGGTCTCTTCGAGCCAAAATGAAATCCTTCCGGTCAGCTCAATAACACTTTGGACAAATAGAGACAGCTTCGCTCCCGCCGTTCATTAAAGGCATACTTGCCGTGCGCTGACTTGTATGATCATAAGACCGTTGGAGGCCAGTTTAGCAAATGGGGGTTCCAGTTAGCCCTCCTTCCATTTGATCCCATATTTCGTCAGGGATCACAAAATGATGATTCTACCTCTGTAAACCGAGAGGAATTGAACCAAGATGAGGAGATTGCGACGATTCGTAGTACTTCGGAGGCAATTTAGTTCCAAAGGTGACAAACTCAAAGCTACCAACTATTGCTTGGGCCGAACAAGAGGGATGACTTGATCGTGGCCCCACCCGTTTATGGCCTTTGAGCCGCAAATTCATCACCCTTTATTTACTCCCCCTAACTCCCCCCGACGCTTTGAGTGTTACCAGCGTAAAGAACAGCCTTGCTGAAAGGCAAGGCAATGCGTTTAGCAAAAACATACCTCAACGCATATGAACAGCTTGATACATTACGTCAAGGGCTAGCTCGGCAGGGCATCTCAGCCTTCAAGGAGGGCTGCCCTCCTAGCCGCTACGATTTATTCCCTCAGACTGCGCATCGACGCAACTGGACGTGAAGCTCCAACTTTGTAACGTAGATATAGATTTGGTGTGTGAGTAAGACACGAACGAATATTGAGATTGAAAATAATTATCTCAAAATCATCATGGAACGATACGGTATTTGTACCAAGACAGAGGCGGTGGATTTAGCGCTGCGATGTTTAGCTGGTCAGCCCTTGACCCGCGAAGAGGCCCTTGCGATGCGCGGTGCACATGCAATAGACGAAATCCCAGCGTAAGCAGGTCTAACCCCTCCATAATCTTAACGGACACTTAGGCATGGGTGGAGTACTACCGTGCCGTAGGCAGCCTGGTCTTCCCACGCACCGTGGACCTAATCAGTAAGAACGGATCAATAGCGGTTACAGAACCCGTGATTGGAGATAGTTGCGGGAGCGCAAAATAACAAACGTGAATCCGATTTGCGTCGCCTATGGCAAAGGTTCCATCTTCTCGGTTTCGATTCTGCCTCCAGAATTATTTCGACAATTCCGCTACTCCGGTATCACTCCTCGCGGCACGGTCAACAGCGTGATTGCTTCAGTCGCGGTCCGCTACCGGGCACCACCACTAACTTGTGATGCCGAACTGATCCGCATGGCAACGATTGTCCAGATTTACCTACATGATGCTTCAATTGGGGTTTAACTTGGATTCTGATAAATTACTAGCTCTCTACGGTGCAGGGATTCGTCTAATTCCAAAGTACCGGGAGAATTTATTGCGGTTGCAAAACGAACCTTTGCGATACCGCAGTTGAGGGCTAACCGCAACGGTAGCCAACAACCTACTCGGTAGCGGCCTCCGACGAAATCTAACGTCAGATCTAATCTAGACGACTGGGATATGCCCTCTTTGTATTCGACTTGTTGCAGATGCATGGTACTGGCCGGTCAATTAATTCAGGATGATCAAGAGCTACTGTTCGCGTCGCCTTTTATCAATGCAATGGCGCACTGTTTCGAAGTTCTTACTCGTGGAAAGGAACGCCTGGGGCTGGATGTTCTCGCTCCGCTTTCAAAGTATGGGGGACTTGAACGATGCGTAAGAGCGTTACGAGGCCAACGCCGCCAATGACATTTCCAATTACAGCCCATCCTGCCGTCTCTGCCCATTGGAGGTAGCCAAATGGGGCATGTCCGGTATTTAGAGCGGCGAACATCACGAGGGAGTTGACTATCGCGTGGTTGAGGCCAGCGGCACCGAGTAAGAAAGCTCCGGTTATCGCCGCGACAATCTTCCCTGATGTTTGATCTGTCCCGTGCTGCATCCATGTCATGAGGGTTATAACTGTTCCACCAATAATAGCGAGGACCATTGCCCTAATTCCGAGACCAAGATCAACGTAGTAGGAACCCGACGTAATCGCCTGTGACCTTAGCGATGGAAAACCGGCGATTATAAGCCAAGAAAAAATCCATCCTCCTGCGAGATTTCCGACCAGCGTTCCAATCCAGAGCCGTATGAGACCCCGAAATTGAGCTTGGCGAGCAATGACAGTAGAGACAGGTATTAGAAAGTCTTCAGTGAATAGTTCGCTACGAGCCAATGCTAAGGCGATGAAACCTACCGAAAATGCAAGACCAGCTAGCAGCTTTGAGTGGGTGGTATATTCAACTAGCAATAGAGCCAAGACTCCAGTACCTACATCAATCCCCCCTACAAATCCGGTAGCCAGCAAGGGCACCAGGCGGCGGAAAATGCGACGACGCCCTTCGTCAACCGCACGAATGAAGGTATCTTCTACTTCTACCTCAGCGACAGAATCGTCTAGGGCGGGGTCGGACCCGACGGCTGGTCGCGATCGGCGATCCGCCTTTTCCCCGGCGGCTAGCTTGTCATCGGACATTTTTCTACTCCTTTGATTAGGAGTTTTACCTATGCGTAGTGGTAGGTTTCTCTTGAAGATTCCAAATGGCTAATCCACTGTGCGATGAGGTGTTACCTAGGTCTTGCTGGTTAAGGCTAGTCCTATCGCTTCGCCTCTTCGTCGTGTCGTATTTAGTGAGCAATTCCAGTTCTCCCCTAGGGTTCCAGCGGGGGTCGGTGCGGGTGGTTTCAGTACGTTCGATTTTTGCACATTTCCCATAAGGTTCGAAAAAAGCATGAGATGTTTAAGCCGTCAATCAATTTGAGTTAAGTAATCGGTAAGGTCTAGTCGCATTACATTCTCAAAAGTCCCAGCTAATGATGGATCTGCAATTGATCCTGCTTCCTTTATTTGAAACCAACCGATCTCCTGACTTTCGCCCTCGGGTGGGGCCGGATCGCGGTCCTCTCCTAACAGCAGATATTGAAGATCCATATGGTAATGTTCGCCTGCCTGATGGCAACTAAGGTTCACCAGTTGAGGGCCATTAGCTGGATGTACCGCCTTCAACCCCGTCTCTTCGGCGCTTTCGCGTAGCGCGCAGTCCCATGGGTTCTCTCCCTGATCGATGTGCCCGCCTGGCTGTATCCAAATACGAAATTTTTTGTGATTATGAAGAATAATTCCTCGCGGTCCGATGATTATTGCAGAGGCGGTGCAGTGACGTGGGTTCGAGTACCGATCGAAGATATCAGTCCGTCGACGTGCCTCATCGAGGATCATCTTTTGGTCGGCCTCTTGCTGATTCGAATGGGGCTGAAAGGCGATTACTGACTCGTACCAGGGTTCAAACCAGTCCATATATGGGTCCCCTCACTACACGAACTGTCGTCATGGAAATTTCCAGTTCAAAGGCTACCATGGATTCAGGTCCCTAATCTGCTACGAAATGGCGAGTCACCGCTAATCTCCCGAGGCAATAAAAACTTCAATTTCTCGAAGTGTTCAAACTTTAAGTGCCATTTATCGGGTCTGAATTTCCCTTATGAACAGGCTCGACCAAAATGCTTGCCAGCGAAGGGGATGGTGCACAGTTCGATATCAATTATCAAGTCTTTGCGAGATCACATCTGCAAGCTCATGTATCTAAAAAACCTTCTGATGGATCTTCCTCCATCTTGCCAATCCAAAATCCCCAAAATCTAGGTCGAAAAGAGAATAATTGGGAGAGATTTTCTAATTTTGTGTACTAATTCAAGTACTCAACTCCTAAGGTAGGGTTAGATCCCGCGAAATCCGCGAGTAGAAGTCATCTACTGGCTTCGGTAGTGCCTCGAAGAAATAGTGCGCAATGTAATCAATTCCTCTGCGATAGCAAGGAATGCCGAACTAATCTAACAGGGAGATCTATAGAGCATGAAAGTACTTTCACTGCAAGTGCGCCAACTGGTTGGCCGGACTTCCAAATTGATCCGCGCTCGGCACCGGAGCCAGAAATATCTTGGCGAACTATCCGTATCGATGGTCGCCACCCTACTTTCCTTGCTCATGATTATGCCGGGTTCGCCAGCAATTGCAACCTCAACTCCGGCGGGTGGATCTGACCAACCTGGCGGCGTTCAAGCCTTTGGTAGCGCGTTAAATTTAGGCTCCGAGGGTGGTAATTCCCTAAATAAGCCTATCGTCGGAATGGCGGCTACGCCAGATGGCAAAGGGTATTGGCTTGTCGCCGCAGATGGCGGTGTCTTCTCCTTCGGTGACGCGCAGTTCTACGGTTCGACCGGAAATATAACCCTAAATAAGCCTATCGTCGGAATGGCAGCTACGCCAGATGGCAAAGGGTATTGGCTTGTCGCCGCAGATGGCGGTGTCTTCTCCTTCGGTGACGCGCAGTTCTACGGTTCGAACGGTGGGAATACAAGTTCGGCTATGGCGGTAGGGATAGTCCCCAACCCGGGCGGTGGCGGTTATTGGATCGCTTACGGAGCTTCATCAATTACGAGCCTCTCGCCAGTACAGTTAGCGGGTGAGCGAGTAATCTACTCTTACTCGGGCCTAACGCCTCCTGCGAGTTTGCTACAGAGCATTCGTTCTGGAGACGCCGCCGGCGTTGTCTTCTTTGGCGACAATATCTCGAGTTCATCACAGATCGCTGATGTCGTTCGGGAACTTCAAGCCGCAGAGGCACAGAGTCCAATACCAGCGCCACTACTATTGATGACCGATCAGGAAGGTGGCCAAATACGGCGACTCCCCGGCGCCCCAAGCTTGTCGGAAAAGCAGGTCGCCCAGTCATCTAACCCCCCAGCTCAAGCAAGCATGGCGGGCATGAGCGCAGGGCAGAATCTGGCCAGCGTAGGTATGAACGTAAACCTCGCCCCGGTTCTAGGCGTCTACCGCCAGTCGGGCGACTTCCTGGATCAGTACCAACGCTCTTTTAGCATGGATTCGAATATTGTCTCTAGCCTTGGTCGAAATTTCATCGTCGCCCAACAGGCCACCGGTGTGGCTGCCACCGCTAAACACTTCCCCGGATTAGGGGCAGCCACAGCCGGGCAAAATACTGACCTTGCACCTGTCACGCTGAGTGTCCCGTTATCGACCCTACGAAGTGTCGACGAAGTCCCATTCCAGTCAGCAATTAGCGCTGGCGTTCAATTGGTGATGGTCTCTTGGGCAACGTATCCAGCGCTCGATCCAACTACACCGGCTGGTCTCTCCCCAATCGTAGTAAATATCGAACTGCGAGGAAGGTTAGGCTTCAAAGGGGTTACGATTACAGACGCATTGAATGCGGGCGCCCTCTCCTCATACGGAACAATTGGCCACCGCAGCGTCCTAGCCGCCCAAGCCGGTATGGATCTCATTTTGTGCGCCTCTGGCAACGTCCAAGATGGACAGGATGCAACCGACGCGCTCGCTGCGGCACTCTCGAACAACCAATTAGGCCATTCCGCTTTCGTAGCTGCCGCCCAGCGAGTTCTGGACCTTCGAAATAGCCTAGGATGAGAAAGTGACCCTCATCACGATAGGACGTTTAGGCGAGTGCAGGGTTGGCTCATTAAGGAATGGCGTATCAATGCGCGGCTTCGTACGTGTTGCAACAATTATGGTCAGTCTCAAGGGATCTGCAAATCCCAAGATCCTGTCAGAGACCTATCGCGATATCGAAGGTTCCATATGCAACTAGGGCCTCAACTGTATTTTGCGGCGGAATGTTTGCCAGATTTGTGGTCGGCCAACTTAACGTGAATCACCATTTTTAAAAATTTAGAAGGGAAGGGTTTGAAGGATATGACAAATAACGATGAAATAGGTAACGCGGACGCCTTAGTAATCTTTGGCATCACTGGTGACCTCGCCAAGAAGATGACCTATAGGTCACTTTATAACCTCCAAAAAGCTGGGTATCTCGACCTGAAGCTTATTGGAGTGGCCATGGATGAAATCACAACAGATCAGTTGACTGCACAGATGAGAAGTGCACTTGATAGCGAAGGTATAGAAGTTGAAGAGGAGGAATTTTCGAAGCTTTCAGCTAAGACGACCTACCTTCGTGGCGACTTCACAGATTCAACGACATTTCAGGATCTAAAAGAGCACCTCAAGGGTGTGAAAAGGCCACTTTTCTATCTCGAAATTCCACCCTTCCTCTTTGCGCCCGTTGTTGAGCAACTCGCATCTGCGGGTTTGATGAATAATGGTCACGTCTTGATCGAAAAGCCCTTTGGACATGATCTTGAATCAGCAAAGGCCCTCAATGACCGTCTTCATGCCGTCGTTCGCGAGGACCAGATACTACGAATCGACCATTTCCTTGGAAAACAGTCGGTACTAGACCTCCTATATCTCCGATTCGCGAACTACCTCTTTGAGCCAATGTGGAATCGAAGCTATATATCCTCTGTGCAGATTACATTGGCCGAGAGTTTCGGGGTAGAAGATCGAGGCCACTTTTACGACCCGGTTGGCGCGCTACGAGACGTAGTCCAAAACCACCTCCTCCAGGTACTTGCAGCAGTTGCGATGGAGGCACCTACCGACTCTTCTTATCGGGCCCTTTGGGACCGAAAGATTGATGTCTTTAGGTCAATGAAGGACGTTGATCCCGCTCACTGTGTCAGAGGGCAATATCAGGGATATCAAGAAATTGAGGGTGTTGCCAAAGATTCGCAGACTGAGACCTACGTTGCATTGAAGCTACATATCGACAATTGGCGCTGGTCAGGAGTACCGTTTTTCATACGCGCAGGCAAAGCAATGGCGACAACAAGTACCGAAATTGCGATTATCTATCACAAAGCTCCTCGTCTCTCCTTCATCGATGAGGATAAAGATTTCCCGCCTAACCGTCTCGTACTGAGGATCGACCCAAATGAAGTCCTAAAGATTCAACTTATCTCTAAGTCTCCTGATGGAGAGGGTGCACGGCTTGTCCATCTAGACCTTCCGTTCGGCGAGGAGGTCGGAGAGCCCCCTCAGCCTTACGAGAGACTGCTTCATAGCGCAATAATCGGGAACTTCTCTTTGTTCACCCGGGAGGACACGGTCGAAGAAACTTGGCGAGTTCTTCAACCACTAATAAGTAATCCCCCCGCCATCGAGATCTACGAAAAAGGAAGCTGGGGGCCGGAAGGTCAAAAGCATATGACACGTGGATATGGCCCCTGGGTAGATTTATAGGTCGACTTGGAAGGCGCTTACTGCCATCATTTAGTTAGCGATCGCACTTTGGCCAAAGGCTCAACCTCAGCGAATCAGCGACACTAGGGCAGTTTATTGGTCCTCTGCAATTCGCACCGAGGATCTCTTTATTGGGCGATAATTCAAATGCAATTGGAATCGACACCGATCGCTTATTACTATCGCATGTGGCAAACGCACTGTAGGAATGCATGTGCGTAATTACGTTTTGGAGTGCATTCCTAGAGGCGGGGGGATGATAAACCACTAGGTAGGACGTGATCCGTGCGTCGGCCGTCGATAGCGCTTCGGAGACGGTCGCAAAACTTTGTCATGTATCTATTTGGTCAATGGAACTAATAGCTCGAAGCCCTAAGTAAGATCCTTGAGAATTCCGTGAGTTCAGTGCGCTTGACAGCGCGTTATTTTAGCGTTTCTTGGGATATTGCACTATTGTGAAGTGTTAGAAGATATCTCATAACTTCACTTAGGTTGCACGAAGTATCTTTTGCTTCTATGCGATATGCTGAGCCAGATTGGCGACCAATTGCTCATCACCAGAGCACGAGATGCGTCAAGTGGCGAATTTTATTTGCCGGAAGTTGCCCTCTCTGCCAAGAGTGTTGTCACCTAGCTTGATTTTTGTTTCTAAGAGGGCGAAGATGGAATTGACATGAAAAGGTATCCTGCGGAACTAAAGAATAAAGTAGTAGCGGCTCTATATGAGCTCGATAACTCAGAGCCAGCGAAAGCTGGCGCTATTGCAAAGATCGCAAAAGATCACGGTATCAATGCAAACGTTGTCTACCAGTGGAACTCGGAACGTAAAGCCAGAGTCATCAACTCAAGCGAATCAATCAACAAGATCAAGGCAGTCATCGAAACGTCGTCGATGAACGAACATGAACTTGGTTCATGGCTGAGGGCAAATGGAGTTCTAGCAGAAGACCTAGAGGAGTGGCGCAACACCCTAGAGTCAGCTCTTGACAACAAGAGTGCTGCTAA
>VFSW01003948.1_pt1 | contig 22189 bp, 24 predicted proteins | sample 5358111 | NCBI WGS metagenome assembly VFSW01 (sample SAMN11554181, study PRJNA540505) | mine drainage metagenome | isolation source: sediment from site ElyBrook_90M | place: USA: Ely Copper Mine, Vershire, VT | collected 2017 | reverse complement strand
TGGTGCCGACCAACGAGGCCTCGACCAATTCGGAAAGGGTGGCAACGACGTCGACCCGGCCATCGCCGCAAATCGCTTCTGCCGCCTCTATGTCAAACGATGATGGAAAGACGGCGAGGCGCTCGAACAAGAGCCGCTCTTGGTCGGAGAGCAGTTCCACGCTCCACGCCAGCGCGTCGTTCAGGGTGGTATGGCGTGAAGGCGCAGCGCGATTGGAGAAGGCACGCGAGCGATCGTCGAGACGTTTGCGAATGCCTTCCATTGTTAACAAGTTTGCACGCGCCGCAATGAGCTCGATTGCGAGCGGCAACCCATCGAGGCGCCGTAGAACCTCTACGAGGGCATGAGCGTTTTCTTGGGTTATGCGGAACGACGGCGCCACGGTAACCGCACGTTCGAGAAGAAGCCTGGCGGCGGAATACTGCGCGATCTCGGCTGCACGATACGCTGCGAGCTCGGGAGGCACGGGTAAGGGCGCGACCGGAATCACGACCTCGGACGCGCAAGAGAGGCGTTGGCGACTCGTTACCAGGACCTGCGCCGTGGTCTGGGTCAGCAGCTCGTCGACGAGCTCGCGCGCTTCTTCGCGCACGTGTTCGCAGTTGTCTAAGATCAGGAGACGTTTCGAATCGATCGTAGCGCCGGCCGATCTCGTCGTTTCCAGGACCTGCGCCGTTCGCGACCGCAACTCCGCGCGACTACGCACCACGCTCGCGTCGACGAAGCAGACGCCGCCGGGATAGGTGCCGAGGTGATTCATCGCGCTGCGGCACGCCAAGCGAGTCTTGCCGACGCCCGCCGGCCCGGTCAGCGACACGACGCGGTAGGTTTTCAGGGCCTGTGCGATGGCGTCGAGCTCGGTCTCGCGCCCCACGAAGGAGGTGTGAAACGGGATGAGATTGTGCGCGGCCGCGGCGGTTGCGTCATCGTAGAGAATGCGCCGGAATAACTCCGTCGTCGCCTGCTCGGGTTCGGTTTCGAGTTCGATGCGCAAACGTTGGACGAGTACGTTGTATTCGCGCAAGGCCCCGGCGCGATCGCCGGTTTGTGCGCGCACTTCCATCAGTGCGCGGATCGTGCGCTCGTCGAGCGGGTCCAAAGCGCAAAGGCGCTCCAAATACGCCGTACATGCTGTAACGTCGCCTTCGTCGCGGGACGCTTCGAAGAGCGTGCGCAGCATCGAGGCGTAGTGCCGAGCGAGCGCGGTCCGGCCTTCTTCCAATGCTTCATCGTGGACGCCCGCGCAAAGCTCGCCACCCCAAAGCGATACCGCGTTGCGGAGGTGTTGCGGATCGGACGAAGGTGCGAGAAAGGCGATAATATCGGCGTCCAGTACAGCGCGATTCCACTGCACGCCGTTTTTCGTCAGGATGAGCGCATTCGCGGGCAGCGCGTGCGCGAGCAGGTGGAGATGCCGGCGGAGGTTTGCACGCGCTTCTTCGTCGGTAACCTCGGGCCATAAGCGTTCGGCGAGCCGCGAACGCGGCTGCGGACGGTCGTGTTCGATTGCGAGCAGAGCTAGTAGGGCAAGGCCCTTTGTGGGGAGAGCGAGGCGTGAAAACCCCGCGCCGTCATGGAGAAGCGGTGTGCCGAAGAGCCGCAAACGCAGCGGCGCCGACGAAGGTGCCCCCAAGAGATATTCCTTTGGGGGCGCCCCCAGCCGGCTCCTTGAGGGATTGAAAGCGATCCCGGTCGATTTGCAACCGGCCAGCGCGACTCTTCTTACGTCCAGTACACGGCGCTGGCACTTTTGTTGACGCGGCTGTTTATGCCGCCATAGCATTCTGTGACGAGTTGCTGCGCGAGATCGGCGTGTTCGTCTTCAAAGCGCTTCCACCGCTGGGCGCAGCCTGATGCAATGGCAGCGATCTCGGCTTGCTGCTCGGGTACCGGGCGCATTTTCGGTAGGCCCGTGAATGCCGTGCCGATACCGTCGCCCGCTGCTACCAGGAGCCCGGCAGCCGAGGCCTCTTTGAATGCGGTCTGCACGACCTGTTTCCATGGGCTAGGCGAGGACTTGCCGAGACACGCATAAACGGCATCGCGCACGCTCTTGCCGTCGCGGACCGCGGCGAGCAGCGAGGCGCAGCCGCTCACCGGTGTCGTCTCACGCTTCTTCTGGATCAACGCCTGATTCTTCGTACCGAAGAGCGCTTTGCGATTCGTCAGGGTGATGTCGACGGCTCCGTCATCCAATAGACAGAGAAACGCGTAGGCAAACATCTTCGCGCACACGTCGCTGAAGTTGACCTTTGCATCGGTAACGGGTGCGCGAATAGCGTTCATCGCGCCGCCCGGTTTTGCAATTTGATCCGCCGCTAAGAAGGCGGCTATAAATGGAGATATGGTTGTACCGGCCATGCGTTCTTCTCCTAGCTTTAGCTTGGTCTGGGATCATCCGGCGCGATCGCTGCCAGGGCCGCGCGTGATTCGACGTCAAGTTTTGCAAAGATAACCTGTAGGCGATTTTCAACCGTGCGCAAGCTCACCCCCAAAGCGACCGCAATGTCGAGGTTCGACTTGCCGTCGGCAACCATGCGTGCCAACTCGCGTTCGGCGTGGGTAAGGTCCACGACGCACGGTTAGAAGTAGGTGAGACCAAACGCGCCGTTCAAACCGTTCGTTATCGATTTGGTGGGTGTGCTGGTCTTCGAGAACGGCGGCGCGAACTCGTCGATCTTGTCGTGGCCCTGTTCGGTGACGTAGAGGTTGCCCCGAGTATCGACGGTCAGTCCTAGTGGTGCCGTCGTCGTGAAGGTCACACTCGGCACGTTGCCGGCCAGCGGCAGATTATAGACGAGGATCGTGTTGTTTCTCGTATCGGCGACGAGAAGTTGGGAGCCTGAGACGGCAAGTCCATGCAATCCGGGGTTCGTGTCGGGAACGGTAATCGAGGTGCCCAAGGTCGTATACGGCGGTGCGTACATCACGACCGTCCCGCTGCTATCGGCATTGGAGATGAACATGTCGCCGCCGGAGTCGAAGGCGATTCCGTACGAGTCGGTGACGCCGTTGGTCAGGCCGTTCGACTCGGTGGTGCTGTTGGTGAACGGCGGCACGTACTCGACGACGACGGCGTTTTGCGAAGTTGCCCAAAGATTGCCGTTGGGATCGAAGGCCATGAAGCCGGCCGCCGAAGTTCCAAAAGTCGCGACCGGCACGCTCGTGTTGGTCAATGGCCAGGAAAACGCAGTAACGCTGCCCGTGATTCGATCGGTCACGACGTACTTGCTGTTTGCGGCGATGCCGACAGGCGCCGCGTCGGTAGTCACAATTCCCGCCGTCGGACTGCTCAAATCCGTGTCGTATGCGGTCACGTCGTTTCCGGAATAGTTCGCGACGAATAAGCGGCAGAAGAGCGGCTCGGGCGGACACACGTGGCCGAGCGCCGCACTGGTGGTTATGGGGCCTTTGCAAGCGCCGAGCGCGACGAGGCCCGTTGCCGCCATGGCGCAGAGTGTAGCGATACGAAGGTTGAGTTTCATGATGAATCCCTTGTGGAGAGTTGGGACCATCCTACGGAACCAGGCGTCCGATTTTCGTCCGATGTCCCAGCGCGACGGGCCTGCCTGCGAGTCAAGCCCCAAATCTACCGCAATTTCGGTTCATCGTACGTTGAAGGTAGAGTTTCATCGGTAAGAGTCCCTCGCGGAAAGTTGAGACCATCCTATGAAATGAGGCGTCCGATCTTCGTCCGGCTCATTGTCTGCTGTTGCGCCCGCACTTGAAGGTTACGTCGAAGCCGCGCTTTTCGAACGGCCCCGAATCGGTCTTGGACTTCAGATAGAGCGCACCGCCCTTGTAGAGCCCCAGAAAGTCGTCGTCACCGCCGCTAAGGAAATGCACGATGTTGTGTGAGTCGATCGAATAGCGTCCGGGCGCGTACGGCTTGCGAGCATCGCCGAGGGCGTACGTTCCATCGGGATGGAACAGGATGTTTTGAAACCAGTTGACTTGCGCGCCGTACGCCAGACAGGTCCACTGCCCGGAGAGTGCCGGCGCGGCGGCTACGGGCGCCTTGGCGAAGAGGCCCGAGGCCGCGATCCCGAGCAGCACCGCGAGACGGAAGTAGGATTTCATGTTGGGTGTCCTTGTGGAGAGATGGCATCATGCTAGCGGGCGGACGTCCGATTTTCGTCCGACGGCCCAGCGCGAGGGCAGCCTGCCCGCGCGAACCCTTTACACCGGTGGCGCAGGGGGGTATGATTGCGCGGAACCTGCGGGGAACCGTGGGTCGAACGGTCTTGGGGAAGGTGCGCCCTTTCGCGCCATCGCGACGAGTCGCCCGTGCACCGGAACGCGCCGGCAAGAGCTCGTCGATAGGTCGGGGACGTGACTGCACTGCAGGCGCCAGCCGACGAAGTCCGGAGGTGGGATCCCCCGAAGGGGCACGAGGAGAGACCATAAATTGAAGGCACTCGGTACCCATATCGTCTGTGAGCTCTCGGGGTGCGATCCGGAGGTACTCACGGATGTAGACGCGGTCCGCGACATGATGATCGGCGCGGCGAAGGCCGCTAACGCGACCGTCATGGAGGTAGCTTTTCACCGCTTTGAACCTCAAGGCGTTTCAGGCGTCGTGGTTTTGGCGGAATCGCACATTTCGATTCACACGTGGCCCGAGCTCGGTTATGCGGCCATGGATTTCTATACCTGTGGCGATCATACCGACCCATGGCTTGCCTGCGAGCACGCGGCCAAAGCGCTGCGCGCACAGAGCACGATCACCTCGGAGGTCAAGCGCGGCGTGCTGCAGTCGGCGGACCGGCGTTTCACGCACGTCCTCACGCGCGACCACGACACGCGCGTCCTCTCGGCTTAGAGACTCGGACCTCGCCAAAGACTGAGTACTGGAACTGGTACGTCGAGCAGTTTGCGCCGACGGAACAGCACCATCATGCCGTCGAGCGCGTGCTCTATAGCGGGCGCTCGGAGTTTCAGCAGGTCGCCGTCATCGAGACGCCGGTCTTCGGCAAGATGCTCGTGCTCGACGGCGACACGCAAAGCGCGCAACGCGACGAGCGCATCTACCACGAGGCGCTCGTCCATCCGGCGTTGGCCGCCACGGCAGACCGTTCCGACGTCTTGATCTTGGGCGGCGGGGAGGGAGCGACGCTGCGCGAGGCCCTTCGGCGCGACGACGTGCGGCGCTGCACGATGGTCGACATCGACGGACTGGTCGTCGAGCTGTGCAAGCAGTACTTGCCGGAATGGTCGGCCGGCGCCTTCGACGATTCGCGGGCGCGCGTGATCGTCGGCGACGCGCTCGCGTTTCTCCGCGAAGATCGCAACGCGTACGGCGCAATTCTCTCGGATCTCACGGAACCGCTCGCAGACTCGCCGAGTCATCCGCTCTTCAACGACGGCGTCTTCGCCTCGATCAAATCGCACCTCGCGCCGGGTGGCGTCTACGGGCTGCAAGCCTCGACGGGATCGGTGCACAACGCCGCGTTGCACTGCAAAATGGCGCGGACGCTGCGCCGCCACTTTCGTTTCGTGGCGTCGTATTTCACGCACGTTCCAGCCTTCGACACCGACTGGGCGTTTCTCGCTTGCAGCGATGCGGTCGACGTCGCGCGGCTCGATCCGCTCGTCGTGGACGCGTATTGCGGCCAGCTGCGCGGCCCAAGTCTGTTCTACGACGGCGAAACGCATCGCCGGATTTTCTCGTTGCCGTTGTACTTGCGCCGCATGCTCGCCGAGGAAGGTGACGTTTTTTGAGCGACCGCTTTCGCGACAAGACGATCGTCGTCACCGGCGGCGGGAGCGGTTTAGGCCGGGCGATGGCGTTGGCGTTCGCTGCGCAAGGCGCGCGCGTCTGCGTCATCGGGCGGCGTCAAGAGAGGCTCGACGAGACGGCTGCGCTCGGGCCGAGCGGTAGCATCTTCGGACTTTCCGCCGACGTGCGCGACGCGCAACGCGTCGAAGCGGCCATGCACGAGATCGTCGAGCGCACCGGAAGCATCGACGCGCTCGTGAACAATGCCGCCGGGAACTTCGTCGTGCCTTCGGAACGGTTGTCGCCGAACGGCTTCAAGAGCGTCGTCGACATCGTGTTGCTCGGGACGTTCCACTGCACGCGTTTCGCCTTCGACGCATTGCGCGCGAGCCGGGGATCGATTCTCAACATCGTCGCGAGCTACGCATGGAGCGGTGAGCCCGGCGTGCTGCATTCGGCGAGCGCCAAAGCCGGAGTTCTCGCGATGACGCGCACGCTCGCGGCAGAGTGGGGCCGATACGGAATTCGCGCCAACGCGATCGCTCCCGGCCCCATTCACACCGAGGGCACCGACAAGAATCTCTGGTCGGTGGCGGATCCGTCATCGAGCTCGGGACAGACGATAGAAGAGAAGGTACGGGCGCAGATACCGCTCGGTCGCCTCGGTCGCCCCGAGGACGTCGCAACCGCCGCGCTCTGGCTGTGTTCGGACGAGGCATCGTGGGTGAGCGGCGCGACGCTCAGCGTGGACGGCGCGCACTGGTTGCACGGCGGAACGCTCGACTTCCTGAGATGACAATGAGTTCGCGCCCCGGCGATGAAGGGTCGCGTGCGATGAAGATCGACCAGGACCACGCGGTGCGACAATGGGAGAAGCAGAAGAGCCATTTCGTCGCATTGCTCGACCTCAAGCTCGAGCAGGTCGAGCACGGCAAGGCCGTCATGCGCATGCCGTGGCGCGCGGAGATCTCCAACGGGACGGGCGCGATCCACGGCGGTGCGATCGTGAGCCTGTGCGACACCAGCTTCTACATCGCGCTGGCATCGCTCTACGGTCGGGACCAAGACACGACGACGGTCGCGCTCCAGTGCAACTTTCTCGCCCCGGCTCTTCCGCCGCACGATCTCGTTGCCGAGGCGACGGTGCTGCGCGCCGGAAGACGCATATGCTACGGTGAAGTGCAGGTGCGAAGCGGCGAGACGCTGGTCGCGCACGCGACGTTGAACTTCCTCAATACCTATCCCAAAGAGAAGCCGAAGCCATGAATCAGGCAGCGCGGCGAACCGCGCTCTACGACGAGCACGTCAAGATCGGTGCGCGGATGGTCGAGTTCGGCGGCTTCGAGATGCCGGTGCAGTACACGAGCGTGCTCAAGGAACACGATGCGGTCAGACACCGCGCCGGGCTCTTCGACCTTTCGCACATGGGGCAGTTTCGCTTGAGCGGCGAGCAGGTCGCTTCATGGACGGACACGCTGACGATCAATGCCGTCGCATCGATGAAGCCGATGCAAGCGCGGTACAATATCTTCTGCAACGAGCGCGGCGGAACGCACGACGACACGATCTTCTACCGCCTCGCCGACGACCGTTGGCTCCTCGTGGTCAACGCCTCAAACGCGAGCAAAATGTGGGAGCTGCTCTCCAACCGGCCTTCCGGCGTGCGCATGGAGAACCGTCACGGCGAAGATGCGCTCATTGCGATTCAAGGCTCGGCGTCGGTCGCGATGCTGCAGCCGCACGTCGACGGCGATCTCGCGTCGATGCGCTACTATTTTTGTGTGGAGACGGAAGTCGAAGGCATACCCGTCGTCATCGCTCGCACCGGGTATACCGGCGAGGACGGCTTCGAAATCTTCGTCGACGGCGCGTACGCCTCGAATATCTGGAACGCGCTGTTGCGCGCGCACGCTCGGGACGGCCTCGAGCCATGCGGTCTGGGTGCGCGCGACGTGCTGCGCTTGGAAGCCGGAATGCCGCTGTACGGACACGAGCTGACCGAAGAGATCACGCCCGTGCAAGGCGGTCAAGCGTGGGCGCTCAAGCTGGCAAAGCCGGCGTTCACGGGCCGCGAGGCACTCGCCCAGCAGCTCGAACGCGACGACTACGCGCGGATCGCCGGGCTCGCCATGGCCGGGCGCGCGCCGGCGCGCGAGGGCTATCCGGTCTACGTCGGGGACCGGCGCGTTGGCGAAGTGCGTAGCGGCTCTTTCGCCCCGTCGGTAGGGGGAGGAACCAACGTCGCGACCGCATTACTCGAGCGCGATGCCGCAACCGTCGGAACCGCGGTTGCGGTCGAGATTCGTGGCACGCGGCACGACGCGCGCGTCGTTGCCACGCCGTTCTACAAGAGGAGTCGTTAATGGCGCAGCCGGAGCAGTTGCTCTATAGCAAGGAGCACGAGTGGGTTCGCATCGAGGGCGATAGCGCCGTGATCGGTATCACCGATTACGCGCAGAACTCGCTCGGAGACATCGTATACGTCGAGCTGCCGAAGTCAGGAAAGCAGGTCGAGCAGTTCGCAAACATCGGCGTGGTGGAGTCGGTCAAGGCCGTCTCCGATCTCTTCACGCCGATCTCCGGTGAGATCGTCGAAGTCAACTCCGTGCTCGAACGCGATCCGGCTGCGGTCAACCGCGATCCGTACGGCGAAGGCTGGTTCCTGCGTCTGAAGCTGAAGGATGCCGGCGAAGCGGAGAAGCTCCTCTCGCTACGCGATTACGAAAAACTGATCGCGGAATAACCGAGATTGTCATCCTGAGCGTAGCGCGCGCGGCGAGCGAAGTCGAAGGACTGCGATAGGAATGTATACGCCCCACACCCAAGCCGATATCGATGCGATGCTCGAAGCCATTGGCGTCGAGTCGATCGATGCGCTGCTGCAGGTTCCTGACGAGCTGAGACTGCGCGCGAAGCTCGATATCGTTCCGGCACTGCCGGAGTATCAGATTCGCCGCCGCATCGAGCAGCTCGCCAAGCGCAACGCCGGGGTCGATCTCGTCTCGTTCCTCGGCGGCGGCGCGTATCGGCACTACGCCCCGCCGGCGATCGCGGCGCTCGCGATGCGCGGGGAGTTCTTGACGGCGTACACGCCGTATCAAGCCGAAGTCTCCCAGGGGTATCTGCAGGCGATCTACGAGTGGCAGACGTACATCTGCCTGCTCACCGGCATGGACCTCGCGGATGCTTCGGTCTACGACGGAGCGACCGCGCTAGCAGAAAGCGCGATCATGGCGATGAACGCGACGGGAAGACACCGTTTTCTCGTTTCCCGTGCCGTGCATCCCAACTATCGCGCGGTTTTGCGCACGTACTGCGCGGGACTCGACGTCCAAGTCGACGAGATTGCGCTCACCGCCGATGGAACGACGGACTTGCACGCGCTGGCGAGCGCACTTGCGTCGTACGAGTACGCCGGCGTCGCGCTGCAGTCGCCGAACTTTTTCGGCAACGTCGACACCCTCGACGCCGACGCGCTGCGTGCGGTTCGCGACGGCGGCGCCGTACCGATCGCGGTCGTCGCGGAGGCGCTCGCCCTCGCGGCGTTGGCGACGCCGAACTCGTGGGGAGCGCAGATCGTCGCCGGCGAGGCGCAGTCCTTCGGCGTGCCGCTGGCGTACGGCGGCCCGTACGTCGGGTTTATCGCGACGAAAGACGAGCACGTGCGGCGCATTCCGGGCCGCCTCGTCGGGAAGAGCGTCGACAATGCCGGCCGCACGGCCTTCGTTCTGACGCTCCAGGCGCGCGAGCAGCACATTCGGCGCGAGCGCGCGACGTCGAACATCTGCACGAACCAAGCGCACTGCGCGCTCATCGCCACGATCTATCTCGCACTCCTCGGGAAGACCGGTCTGCGGGACGTCGCCGCGCTCAACCTCGAGCGCTCGCGCGAACTCGCAACCGCCGTCGCCAACGCAGGGGCTCGGCTGACGTTCTCGGCGCCGTTCTTCAACGAGTTCGCTGCTGACGTTGGGCGTCCGGCAAGCGAGGTGCTCGATGCGCTGCGCGAGCGCGGCATCCTCGGTGGCCTCGATCTGGGGCGGTGGTATCCGGAGTACGCGACGAGCGTGCTCATGACCGCAACGGAGCTCACGACGTCGGGCGAGATCGCGAAGCTCGGCGCAGCGTTGAAGGAGGTCGTGCGTGTCGGCGCAGGCGTCTGACCGTCTCGCGCCCCCGCTCATCTTCGAGACGGGGCAGACCGGCCGTGCGACTCGCTACGTGGAACGGGGAAAGCCTCTCGAGAGCTTCATGCCCGCAAAAACGCTGCGCGACGATCTGCCGCTTCCGGACAACACCGAGCTCGACGTCGTGCGCCATTACACGCGTCTCTCGCAGCGCACGTTCGGCATCGATCTAGGATTCTATCCGCTCGGGTCGTGCACGATGAAGTACAATCCGCGGATCAACGATGCGCTTGCGAACCTGCACGAGTTCGCGGATCTCCACCCGTTCGTTCCCGACGAGCTCGCGCAGGGCGCGCTGCAGGTGATGCACGAGCTCGAGCGCAGCTTTTGCTCGCTCTTCGGCATGGCGGCGTTCTCATTGAATCCTGCGGCGGGTGCGCAAGCGGAGCTCGCCGCACTGCTGATCGCGAAGAAGTACTTCAAAGAGCGCGGTGCCACCAAACGCGACAAGGTCATCGTGCCGGACACCGCGCACGGCACGAACCCGGCGTCGGCGGCAATGTGCGGCTTCACCGTCGTTTCGGTGAAGAGCGATGCGCGCGGTAGGGTCGATCCCGCCGAGATTCGCGCCGTGCTCGGCGCGGATACGGCCGTCTGCATGATGACGAATCCGAACACGCTCGGGCTCTTCGAGGATCGTATCCACGAGATCGCCGGCGCGGTACACGAGGCCGGCGGCCTGATGTACTACGACGGTGCGAACGCTAACGCGCTGATGGGCAACGCGCGCCCCGGCGACATGGGGTTCGATCTCATGCATCTGAACACGCACAAGACGTTCACCATTCCGCACGGCGGAGGCGGAGCCGGGCACGGTCCGCTCGGCGTCGCGACGCATCTCGTCGAATATCTGCCGACGCCCTACGTCGTGCGCGACGGAGAATGCTACCGCCTCGACTTCAACCGGCCGAAGTCGATCGGCCCCGTGCGATCGTTCTGGTCGAACTTCGCGCACGCGGTGCGCGCGTTGGCCTATCTCTACGCGAACGGAGCCGAAGGCCTCGCGAACGTTTCGCAGTACGCGGTGCTGAACGCCAACTACCTGCGCGTGAAGATCGCCGAGTTTCTCGAGATGCCCTATCCCGAGATCTGCCGCCACGAATTCGTCACCTCGGCGCAGGGCTTGAAGAAGAAGAGCGGCGTGCGCGCGCTCGACATCGCGAAGGCACTACTCGACCGCGGCTTCATGGCGCCGACCGTCTATTTTCCGCTGATCGTTCCGGAGTGTTTGATGATCGAGCCGACCGAGACGGAGTCAAAGGAGACGCTCGACGAGTTCGTCGCAGCGTTGCGCGAGATCGTCGCTACCGCGGAATCTCATCCGCAGGAGCTCTTCGACGCGCCGGTGACGACGGTCGTCGGCCGCGTCGACGAAACGCGCGCCGCCCGGCATCCCGACCTGAGATGGAGGCCGGTCGAGCGACGCTCCGGCTGAGCTATCTCGATTTCCAGAAGCATTTCGCCGTTTTCGCGGCGGCGCCGAGCGCGGCGTCCACGGTTGCGAGCGGCAGTTGTGCCTGTAACGCGAGCGCGAGGTACGCGGCATCGTATCCGTTGAGCTGATACTTTTTCGCTAAGGCGAGCGACGCGCTGGGGTCTGGGACCTCGACGGCGATCGGCAACGCGCGAAGTTCGGCGAGTATGAGGCTAGCCGTCGTCTCGTCGAGGCGATTCCTGCGTTCCGCGCGCGCGAGCGCTTGGACGATTTCGCTCCAGAAGTTGCCGGGGACGAGCGCGCTCTCGCGAGCGACGTGTTCCAATACCGCGTCGGACGCAGCGCCGTTCTCATCGGCGAGCGCCGACGAGACGACCGTGCAGGCGTCGACCACGATCAACGGCGGCCCTCGTCGATGAGCGTGCGCGCGGAGATCGCCGAACCTTTGAGCTGCGAACGCAGATGACGCAGCCGCTCGAGCGCCTGCTGCCCGCGCGTTGCGCGATCGACGGAGATCGGCCGCAGTTCGGCGACAGGCCGGCCGTTGCGCGTGATGACCGTCGTCTTGCCGGCGATCGCGTCCTCGATCAACGCAGAGAGATGCGTCTTGGCTTCGAAAAGCCCCACCGATCTCATACCGACTAGTTTAACAGACTAGTTCATTTAGCGGCAAGACCCTCCAGCCCCTAGAGGCCTTCTTGGGGCCCGCGTTTATAATGAGAGGTAGGCGAGGGGCGCGGTCGATGCGCCTCCTCATGTCTGTAGAAGGCGGTTTACGTATCATGCGGATCAAGTACGAGGTCTCGGCAGGCGGCTTGCTGTTGCGTCGCCACGAGTCGGGCTACGACGCGCTCCTCATCGGGCGCCGCTCTCCCCGTATTTGGACGCTGCCCAAGGGCCACGTCGAGCGGCACGAGACGCACGAACAAGCGGCGTTGCGCGAGGTCCGCGAGGAGACGGGCTGCTGGGGCGAGATCTTCACGCGCCTGAACGAGATATCGTTCTGGTTCTACGTCGGCAAGGCCAAGCACCGCAAGAGCGTCACGTTCTATCTGATGCGCTATCTGTCGGGCGAAGCAGACAATCACGACCACGAAGTCGAGGAGTGTCGGTGGTTTGAAATAGCCGAGGCGCGCCGCACGCTCAAATACGTCAACGAGAAGCGCCTCGTCGATCTAGCGCTCGACTACCTGGCGAAGAACCCCGCGGCCTTCGTGGAAGTGCCGAGTCTCTTGCCGGCGGTCGAGCAGAAGAGCTCTTGAACGGCGAGTCCGCCGTAGCGGAGGCGCGGGAAACGGACCAGTCCTCGTGCGTGGTGCGGTTCGACGTCTTCGACGGACCGCTCGATCTGCTGTTGCATCTCGTCAAGGAGCAGCAGCTCGACATCGCCACCGTGCCGCTTGCCTCCGTCGCCGAGCAGTACCTCGCGTACGTTTCGATGATGGAAGAGATCGACGTGGAGGCCGCGGCGGAGTATCTCGTCATCGCGGCGACGCTCGTGTTCCTCAAGTCCCGGGCGTTGCTGCCGCCGGTTCCCCAAGAGTTTCTCGGCGAAGACGGCGAGTCGCCCGAGGAAGTCGAGGAGCGGCTGCGCAGGCGGCTCATCGCCTACTCGAAGTACCGCGAGCTCGGCGAGGATCTGCGCGCGCGTCAGTACGAGGCTTCCGGCTTCTTTACCCGCGAATCCGGCGATCCGTCGAGCGCGCTCGTGCAGCGCTACCGTATCGACGTCGAAAAGCTCAATCGCGCCTTCATCGCCATGCTTCGCGAAGCGCGGCCCGAAAAGCGCTCGATCGCAGCGGAGCGGATCTCGGTGCTCGCGCAGATGGATTACATCACGCGCGCGTTGAAAGAACGAGGCGAGGTGCTGTTCTCCACGCTTTGCCGCGAACTCGGTGCGACGCGCGAGATCATCATCGCGACGTTTCTCGCGGTGCTCGAGCTCGTACGCCGCCGACGCGTCGCCTACGAGCAGCCCGCCGCGTTCGACGATATTCTCCTGCTGCCCGTCGCTCGAGAGCGTTGACATTCATATGCCGATTGAAGAGCACGTCGTTTCCTTCGAACCCATCGAGGCGCGTGGCGACGGAGAAGCCTTGCACGCGGCCGCCGGCCGTATCAAAGGCGCGGTCGAAGCGCTGCTTTTCGTCGCGAGCGAGCCGCTCGAGACGAAGCACATCGCGAAGCTCGTCGACGAAGACGAAAAGGCTGTCGCGCTCGCCTTGCAGCGACTGGAAGAAGAGTACGCGGAGCGCGGCATCGTCGTGCGCGAGGCCGGCGGCGGGTACCGTTTCGCGACGTCGCCGCTCGTGCGCGGCGCCGTCGAGGCGTACCTCCTGCCTGCGAAGAGCACGCTCTCCGTGCAAGCGCTCGAGACGCTGGCGATCGTCGCGCACATGCAGCCGGTGACGAAGAGCGAGATCGAGGCAATTCGCGGCGTGAACTCCGACAGCGTCGTCTCGACGCTGCTCGACCGCAACCTCATCGTGGAGGCGGGCCGCAAAGAGGTTGTCGGGCGTCCGCTGATCTACAAGACGACGACGCTCTTCCTGGAATCCTTCGGACTGCGCTCTCTCGATGACTTGCCCACGCTCGAGCTCGAATCCGGCCAGCCGCTCGAACTCCCCATCAAGTCCTGATTTTCGCCTATGAGAATTGGGCTTCACGTTCGCGTCGCAGGCGGGTACGCCGCCGCAGTCTCGCACGCGCGTGGCGTCGGCTGCAGCGCGATACAGGTCTTCTCGACCAATCCGCGCAGTTATCGGCCGTCCGCCGCAAACCAAGCGGCGCTCGACGAATTCGCCGCCTTGCGGCGCGATGCGGAAATCGACCCATGCGTCACGCACACGCCGTATCTCATCAATCTCGCAAGCGACGACGAGAAGATCTACGCCGGTTCGATGCGCCTGCTGGAAGCCGATCTCGCCGTGGCAGGGCGCGGCGGGATTCGCTACGTCAATACACACCTCGGCTCGTACGGTAAACGCGACCGCAAGGAAGGCTTTACGAGCATCTGTCGCGCCCTCGAGGCCGCACTCGCCACCATCCCGGCCGGCGTCGTTCTCGTGATGGAGAACTCCGCCGGGGCCGGAAGTCTTGCGGGCGGTACGCTCGAGGAGCTGGGGCGTTTCATCGCGGCACTCGGCCACCCACAGCTCGGCGTCTGTCTGGACACGGCACACGCTTGGGCGGCCGGCTACGAGATCAACGGCACGGCGGGCGTCGACCGCTTCCTCTACGAGGCGGCCGAGTGCATCGGCCTCGACAAGATTCACCTCTTCCATTTCAACGACACCGAAGTTCCGCTCGGGGGCAACCGCGATCGCCACTGGCATATCGGCGACGGCAACATTGGCGTCGAAGGTTTTCGCGCGCTGCTCGCGCGTCCGGAGCTGCGGGAAAAGACCGCGATCCTCGAGACGCCCGGCAGCGACGAGGACGACGCGCGCAACATGCAGACGATCTTGACGATCGCGCGCGGCGCCGCCATGGCGTAACGTGTTCGTCGCGCACTTCGACGTGGATGCCTTCTACGCCAGCGTCGAGATCCGCGACGACCCGAGCCTGCGCGGAAAACCGCTCGCCGTCGCCGGCTCGAGCCGCCGAGCCGTCGTCCTGACGGCGTCGTACGAAGCGCGCCCGTACGGCGTGCGCTCAGCGGTCCCGCTCTATCGCGCGCGCGAAGCGTGCCCTCACCTCGTCGTCGTTCCGCCGCGTATGGCAACCTATAAGGCGGTCTCGCGCGAAATTTTCGAGATATTCGGCGTCCGCGGCTTTCCGGTCGAAGGATTGTCTCTCGACGAAGCCTTCATCGCACTCGGCGACGTGACGTTCGACGACGCGTGCGAAATCGCGCGCGCGATCCGCGCGGAGATTTTCGCTGCGACCCGGCTCACGGTGAGCGCAGGCGTCGCGAGAGGCAAGATGGTGGCGAAGATCGCTTCCGATTCCTGTAAGCCCGACGGCCTGCTTGGAATCGCAGCTGGCGACGAAGCGGCATTTCTCGCGCCGCTCCCCGTCGGCCGGCTCTGGGGAGTCGGTCCGAAGACGCAAGCGAAACTCGAGGGCGTCGGCGTCGCGACCATCGGCGATCTCGCGGCGCTCGACGACGCCGCGCTGCGCGCGCTCTTCGGGTCGTGGAGCGCGCACGTTCGAGATCTCGCGCGCGGAGTAGATACGCGTCCGGTCGAGCCGGAGCGCGAGACGAAGTCGATCTCGAGCGAAGAGACCTTCGAATACGACGTGCGCGACGAGTCCGCGCTCGTGGCGCTTCTGCGCGAACAGGCGAAGGAGATTGCGGAGGCACTCGCACGAGAGGACCTCAGCGCGCGGACCGTCGGCGTCAAGATCACGCGCGCGAACTTCTCCACGCTCGGGCGTCAGACGCGTCTCGTCGAGCCGACGCGGGACGCGCGCCGCATCTTTCGTGCGGCGGTGCACTGCCTGCGCCGCGCGCAGCTCAACGGCGCTGCCGTGCGTCTGCTCGGCTTACGCGTGGCCTCGCTCGTTCCCGGTGCTCCGCAACAAGCGGGACTCTTCGATCAGATGTGATCCGTTGCCCAGACGCCGTCGGCGTGTGAGGGACGCTCGGAGAGCGCGCACCAGCGCTTGCCGTCGCTCGTGAGCGGGGCGATCATGAAGATCGCGGTGCGACGATCGCGTACCGTTCCACGCGGAAGGAGTGCGCGCGCGCCGTCGGGAGGCAGCCAGCCGGAGATGCGACGCAAGTCTCCAGCCGCGCCGCGGAGCAAGAGTGGGAGCGCCGTTGCGCCCTTGTCGTCGGCGAAGCCGAACTCGTCGACGGCGTAGGTGTCGCGCTCGGGTACGCGCATCCCCAAGACGTAGGCTCGCACTCCACCCCGCTCGCGCACCACGAAACTCGCTTCTGCGCCACGGACGTGCTCCGAGCCGTGACGCCGGCGCATGCGTATCCAGTCCCACGCTAGCGGCGTACGCGCGAAACTCCACGGGCGCGTGCGGTCGAGCAACGAGAAGCAACGCTGCACGCCCTCCCAATCGCGCTCTTCGAGACGCGCGATCTCGATGCGGCCGTGCGCGAGCATATCGGCCCGCAGCCCGATCGAGCGCGAGGGCTGGCGTCGAAACCCGAGCTCCTCGTAGAACTGCGGCCGAATATCGGAGAAGAGATAGGCGGCGTCGAATCCGTCACTTCGCCCGGCATCGAGCACCATTGCGAGCATGGCGCTCGCGTACCCGCGTCCGCGCGACGGCTCGGGTGTGAAGACCGCGCCGATGCCGAACGCGCGCAGTCGTCGCGCGCCGACGCGAATGGAGCGCTCGTACCGTTTGCACGATGCCACGAGCTCCCCGCCGTCGTAAAGGCCGAGCGTGCGATAGTAGCGTTTGCCGTACGTCCCGAGCGCGATCTCGAGGGTCTGCGCGACGTACGTGCGCAGGTTACGGCGCCCGGCCCACAGCGTCGCCGAGAGAGGAAGAACCGAGCGCGCGTACTCGGCTGCGGGGATCGTACGTAGCTGCATCGATCCGCTAGCGCAATTCTTCCAGAAACTCTGGAGCGGAGAGCGCGCGCGTCGCGCGTCCCCACGCGCTCACGTGTAGCGAGCGCGTCGCGCGGCTCAGCGCGTAGGAGAAGATGCGGCGCTCGCGTGCGTTGTACGCGTCGCGCGCCTTCACGCGATACACGTAGTACGTGAACTTCGCCGTTCTCGCCGTCGTCGCGTCGCCGACGTTGTCCTTGGGGATCATGCCGAGGCTCGGGCTGAAGAGAAACGCGTCGGGCGCGTACCAGCAGGGAAAGGCTCCCGGACGCACGTTTGCGACGGCGACGTGGTCGAAGCTCAACCCGCGCGCGGCGTCGACGCTCGTGAGGTGCACCGCATCGCGGCCGTCGTTCGGCTCGCAGACTTCGAGGCTGCTCTGCGCGCGTAGCTCGGCATCCGCGAGCACGTCGCCGAGCGACGCGCCGGCGTGGCTCTCGAGGTACGCCTGCATCCGCTCGAGCAGCAGATGGAGCACGTGCTGTTGTGCGCGCGCGCGCGCTGATCCCAGCGACCCTTCGCGTGCGAGTCCCTCTCGCCACACGAGCCGCGCGAGATCCTCGAACGGCGAAACGCGCTCGGCCTCGAGCCAGCGCTCGCGCGATTCGCGAAACGCGTTCACACGCTCGCGCGCGATCTCCGAGAGCGACGCGTCGCACGCGCCGCTCAGAACGTTTTGCGAAAGGCGCACCGCGCGTTCGGGGTCGCGCTTGCGCTCGCCCGAAGGCGGCCGCGGCGGCTCCTCTTCGAAAAGCACGGTTTGCCGGTCCGAGGGCTCGCCGCAGAGGACGGCGAGAGACGCGTCGGAGAGCGCGAGAGCGGCGCCCTCCAACGTCCGCAGCAGCCACTCGTGGCGCGACGGGTCGTGAACGTTCCACAGGAGTGCGAGCGCGTCGAGAGCGCGGCGGTCGGCAAAGACGTTATAATCGCCGGCGATCCGGACGAAAATATCGCGGTCGAGCAGCGCCTCTTCGTATGCGGTTGCAGCGGCTACCGACCGAAGCAGTACCGCGATGCGCGCCGGCTCGGCGCCGTCGCGAAGCAGCGCCGCTACGTATGCGGCGATCGCGCGGGCTTCTTCTTGCTGCGTGGCGGGCCGTGCTGTCTCGATCGGGGGACGCGCGCGATAGGAACGCGAGAGCTCGATGCGCGTGCCGGCGCTCGCAAAGACGCGGTCGCGCCGCGCACCCGCGCGCATCTCGGCGCTGAGATCTCCGGCGAGCGTTACGCCGGGGAGCGTTTCCCCGAAGACGCGTTGGAGCAAGGTGATCTCGCCGACGGTAAGGTCCTGTGCGTCGTCCAGGAAGGCGACTGCGTAGCGCTCGACCATCCGCGCCGACAACGGCGCGGTGTCGCGCAGCGCGTCCACTGCGGCCGAAACGGCGTCGCGGCCCGGCGCGCATCGCCGTTCGCGCAAGAGCGCCGCATAGGCTCGGTACAGCTGCGCGAGCAGCTTTGCGAGATCGACCTCGCGACGATACTGGCGCGCCAGCTCTTCCGGCGAGACGGCAAGCGACGAGCGGTGCTCGCTCTTCGTCGACGCGATGAGGTCCGGCTGCGCGAAGTTGGGTGGCTTGGCGTAAAACTCTGTCGCACCGGCGAGCGCGCGCTCCAGAAATCCGTCGGCGGAGATGAGCGCCTCACTGAGCCTACGCTGTAAGCGAAACGCCGATTCGAGAAATCGTTCCGGCGAGCGCAGGCCGGGAACTTCGGGGTCGATCTGCAGCGCGATGAGGTCGCCTTCCATCGCCAGCAGCGGTGCTGCCGCCTCCGCAAAGAGCGCTTTCGCTTCGACGTCGTCGATGAGGCGCAGCTCGGCGGCGTTCTCGCGAAGGATCTCCACGGCGAACTCGTGCAGCCGCGAAGGGGCGGATTGGTGGATGCCGGCTACCAGTGGCGTGCGATAGCCGAACGACCGTGCGCGCTCGATGCGAGCGAGCAGCGTCGTCGTCTTGCCGCAACCTGCCGCGCCCAGGATCGCCAGCGCCCTGTCGAACGGCGCTTCGACGGCCTGGTGTTGTGCGGGATCGAGCGAAGCCGCGATCACCGGCCGAAGCGATTGCCGTCCGGCGGCGGCCGGCGCGTGCAGGCGAGTGCGTAGGCGCAGAAGACGCAGGCTTGCGGATCGCCGGCCGGAGCAAAACTCCGCGGTTGCGCCGACGTAAGCTCGCGGCAGATCTCGATCATGCGCGCTTTGGCACGCTCGAGATCTGCAATCGAGATCGTGCCGATCGGTGCGTTGCGCCGCGTCGCTGCCGCGGGAACGGGAACGACTTCGAGGCAGACGGGCCGCACGTCCAGCAGTGCGTCCTTGAGCGGCAGGAGGGACAGACGCGTCACGCGGTCGCCCGCGGCGGTACGCACCCAATAGTAGAAGGGGAGCTGAAAGTCGCCGAACTCTCGCACCACCTGGAGATACTCGCTTGCGGAGGCCGCAATCGCGCCGGTCTTGTAGTCCACGACGGTTACCCCGCCGGTTTGCGCGTCGCGGTCGAGGCGGTCGATAAAGCCGATGAAGGTGAATCCCTCGAGGTCGAGTTGAACCGGAAGTTCTCGTCCGACGACGGTAAACGGCGCCTTTCTCGCCTCTACGGCGAGCCACTCCACGTACTTGCGCGTGGTGCGGTGCGCGCGTCGCACCTGGATCTCGAACTCGATGGCCGTTGGAAATCCGTGGCGATACTGCGCGAAGGCGGCGTCGATCTCATGCACGAGGTCGGCGTGCATGGCAGCCTCGTCGTCGGGTTGGGGATGCACGTAACGCTCGTGAAAGCGCTCGAGCGCGAGGTGGAACGCGCTTCCATATGCCGATGCGGCCGAGCCGGGATCGTCGACCGCGGCGCAGACGTACCGGTAGAACCATTTTCTCTCGCACTCGGCATACGCGTTCAGCGCGGAGGCGCTGAAATGCGCCCGGCGCGCGCGTACGCCGCCGGCAGGATCGCGCTCGGCGGGCTCTGCCAGCTCGAACGCACGCGACGAATCCGGAGCTCTCACGTCGTTGCGATGATTTCCCGGCGATCTGCCAGGCGCCCCTGCGTCGAGCGTGTAATTGCGTTCGGGTGAAGCGCATCGTCGTCGGCATCAGTGGAGCGAGCGGCGCCGTCTACGGCCGCGCAACGCTGCAGGCGTTGCGCGCGGCCGGCGGCATCGAGACGCACCTCGGGATTACCTCGGCGGCGCGGCGAACGATCGAGCTCGGGCCCGGCTCGCCGGCAGCCGATTTCGAGGGGTTCGCCCACCTCGTCTATCGCAACGACGACATCGCGGCGGCGATCGCGAGCGGGTCCTTTCTCACCGACGGCATGCTGGTGGTTCCGTGCTCGATGAAGAGCGCCGCCGCCATCGCGCTTTCCTTGGACGATAATTTGCTCGTGCGGGCGGCCGACGTTTGCCTTAAGGAGAAGCGTCGCCTGGTGCTCGTCGTCCGCGAGGCGCCGCTTCATCTTGGGCACTTGCGCACGCTCGTGCAGCTCGCCGAGATTGGTGCCGTCATCCTGCCGCCGATCCCCGCGATGTACGCCGCTCCGAAGAGCGTTGACGACGTCGTGGCGCACACGGTCGGCAAGGCGCTCGACCAGTTCGGCATCGCGAACGATCTCTTCAAGCGCTGGCGATAATTCGCTCCGCCAGCGCGACGTCGCTTGCGCGGTCGACGTTGACGGCGGTCTGTGCGTACGGCGAGACGACGGCGTGGACCGGAGCGCCGAGAATCGTCCGGGCGCGAGCTTCGGCATCCGCGATCGAGAGGCGCCCGATACCGTATTTCGCCAGCACGCCCAGTCCGAAGATCGAGGCGAGGCGCCACGGCTTTTTTCGCGCCGCCCCGAGCTGCTCGATGAAGCGCTCCAGCGCCGGTAAGATGCGCGGGCGAAGCGTGAAGAGGCCGCCGCCGCAGTACGTACCGTCGCGCAGGTGCGCCCAGGTGTGCGGGACCTCCGGGTACGCGGCGACGTGGACCGTGCGTTCGACGCAGCCGTAGCCGATCTCGCCGCCGAGGCGTAGCGCCCGACCGACGAAGTCGTCGATCGCTGCGGCGGTGAGCACGGGCAGATCGGAGGCTGCGACGAGCACGAGCTCGTCCGGCGGTATGCGTGCCAAGCCGCTGCGCAAGCTCTCTCCGATTCGCCGGCCGTCCGGCCGGCGATCGTCGGCGAGCGCGAGCGCGTCGTCGGCATGCATCGCGAGAGGCGCGACGACGACGATGTGCGAGACGTCGCGCGCGGCGCGCAGCGCGCGAAGCACGCGCTCTACGAGCGCCTGTCCTCCCACGCGCACGAAGGCTTTGTTGGGCGCGCCGGGCTGCAGCGCCGAGACCTCGTCGGGCGGACCTCCCGCAAGGACGACCGCAGTCACGCGTGCGCGCTCGCGGCGCGCCACGCGTCGTCGCCTGCAAATGCCGTTGCGAAGACCTGGAACTCCGGTGCGAGCCTCAAGCGCTCGCGCAGGGCGTCGCGCTCGGCAGCGTCGCGCGCGAGCCCGAAGAGGCACGATCCCGATCCCGCGATCAGAGGATTGGCAGCGCCCGCCGCACGCAACGCGTCGTAGGCGTGCCGGATCGGCGGCACTTCGAGAGCCATCTCGTGGAAATCGTTCCCGAGCGTTCTTTGGACGCCGTCGAAGTCGCCGCGCTGCAGCGCCTGCGCGCATTGCAGCGAGAGCGACTCGCGGCGCGGGCGAATCGCGCGTTTCCGCTCGTCCAATGCAGCATACGCCTGCGCCGTCACGACCTGCGCCGGCGGCTTCACGACGAGCACCGACCACGCGGGAAGGGCGCCGAGTGCGGTCACCCGCTCGCCGGTTCCTTCGACGAGTGCGGCGGTAGCGACGAGAAAGAACGGAACGTCGGAGCCGAGATCGCGCGCGAGCGCGAGCCAATCGAGTGCGGGCATCGCGCCGAACGCGCCTTCCATGGCGGCGCGGAGAATCGTCGCCGCATCGCTCGAGCCTCCGCCCAGACCGGCCTGCGTGGGAATCCGCTTGTGCAGCGTGACGCGCGCACCGAGAGGGCGTCGCGTCGCGGTCTCGATCGCGCGCAGTGCGCGAAACGCGAGGTTCTCCTCGCCGGCGAGCTCGCGTACGTCGCAATCAAAAGCGAGCTTTTCGCCGGGCTCGATCGCGATCGTGTCCGCGAGCTCGAGGGGAACCATCACGCTGCGGATGCCATGGTAGCCGTCCGCGCGGTGCCCGAGTATCTCCAGCGTCAGGTTGATCTTGGCCGGTGCGCGGAGCGTGGTTCGGAAAGGCCGCGACCCGGAGTCGCGAATACCGGAATTCATGGGATCGAGCTACGACGCGCAGCACAACGAGTACTGCGCGTACGTTCTCT
>VFSW01003947.1_pt1 | contig 22190 bp, 17 predicted proteins | sample 5358111 | NCBI WGS metagenome assembly VFSW01 (sample SAMN11554181, study PRJNA540505) | mine drainage metagenome | isolation source: sediment from site ElyBrook_90M | place: USA: Ely Copper Mine, Vershire, VT | collected 2017 | reverse complement strand
GCCACCGAAAAAATTCTCAAATTAAGGCCACTTTCAGTTGATGACTCCACTCATAGCCGCCGAGCCTTTGAAGATTACCACACCAATTGTCATGTGATAATTAATGTTATTCAAGAAGATACAGTGAAATTAATCGAAATACGAATTTGAATTTATAACGGTTACCCGGAGCAAGAGTTGCTCCGGGAGTGGCCTTAATTACGAAACAAAAATCGATTTTGGACAAAACCCACATCCACTAATTATTCTCAAATTAAGGCCACCGAAAAAAATTCTCAAATTAAGGCCACGCATCTAACTTTGTGTAATAAAATAGAAAAAATAAAAAGCAAAACTCTATGTATTTTCAACTTTGCAAAACGCTCCTCTCGTGTCTGCGCGTGCGCGAGACGTTATGATTGATCAATTGTTGCCAACGTCATTACAGGAATCTGTTTCACATTGTGTTGGCAACGTGTTGAAGCATCAACAACGCCATCCCGAAACCGAGTTGAGCCAATACGAAATCGAGATTCGTCTCGGCGCTGTGACGTGTGAGAACAAAGCCGCGCTGCTCGGCGCAAACAAGGCATTGAACGAGGCAAGTTGCAAAATATACTTCCCAGCAGCGCCGAACACGGGAACCTCGTTCAGGTCGGGTGTGAGTGCGTTTGCGTTCAACGATGCAACCGAATTTTTTCTCGACGAATACCTCGGGCTTTGCGCATCGATTGCCTCTCTGCGAAGAACCGCTGTCGTTCGTCACAGCGGGCTGCGGTTTGAGAAAGATCTGTCAACGGATGCCGTTGTCGTTACGCAGAAATCGGAAGTGGGCGCACACTGCGACTACGTTGAGACGACACCGACACCCGATGCCGAACCGCTGCACGCGGTTCGTATTGCAACGTCGTTGGAAACAGTTGTCGTACCAACGGCGGCACAGCGAGCAGCAGTGTCAAATTCACAGGAAATTTACATCAAAGAGCGCGTCTCTGTGCGACTCTACGACACAACAGCAATCGCTCCGGTTGTCGAAGAGTGGGCAACCGCCGAGGGCGCGCTAGAGTACATCGAGACCAACGGCCGTGTGTTTCCGACCAACTGGTGGCGCATCGACTTCACTCGCCTGCCCGTGCAAAGCGAGTATCAAATCGAAATCGAACTCGAATTGGCCAACGCCATTGGGGCGTACAAGAGCGAATTCACAATATCATGGCCCGACAAGATCGGCGACGAGAAATCTCTTATGGCCTACGTGCGCTATCGACTGCTCTCAACACTTGGCGAATGCTTGTACCGTGTGCAGCGCTCGATGTATCCCTCCACAAGGCCCGATTTCTGTCGCGCGCTGTGAAAGTGCATGTGTACGCACAATGACGATGACAAAAAAATAAACACGCATACTACCGTGCAATTTGTCGCCTCTATCAATCGGGTTTTCACAAAGAAAACGTTGTGGCGCACTTTGATAAAATATCAACAACATGCTGTTTGTTGTTGCTGTTTGGCTTGCTGCTTTTCTTTCTGCAGTCAACGCGCAGCGTGTGTGGAGTGTAAGCACACGCACAGAAGTGCTCGACGCGCTCACCAAATGCGCCGCGGGCGACTCGATCGAACTCGAACCGGGCGAGTATGTGTTTGGTGCACTGGGTGGCGGAGAGGCACCGCTTGCGATTGACAAGGCGCTCACATTCAAATCGCGCAACGAGCACCAGCGCGCCACGCTGCGCGCTTCGGATTCATCGTTTCTCTTCACCGTGACAGCGTCGGACGTGTTGATCAGTGATCTCATCATCGGTCGACAACCAATCGGCGGCGACGAGCGTTCGATCGACATCTTCATCGGCGCCGGCACACAGAAGAACCCGGCAACGTCGCGACACGCGTACAGTGTGTCGGACAAGGTGAAACGCTCGATGCCGTCGCACAAGGAGATTGTCGATTCACGAACGCTCTACGGTAGCGATACCAATGCAAATCGGAAACGCGCCGTGCCTGCAGGTCTCGTCGCAGGTGGCGATGTCACACTGCGCGCGCTACACAATGTCTCCGTAGTCAACGTTGATTTCACAAAGTCGCGTTCGGGCGCCAATGTTGCGTTCTCGCGCGGCTCCTATGCCGACATTCTGGTGACACGCTGCGCGTTTGGTCGTGCCGGCGCGACGTACATCAATGCGCTCGTGACGGCAGCAGATGCTCGGTTTGTCAATTTTGTCGTCAGTTTGAACAACTTTGTCGACACCGAGGTGCTCGTTGGCAGCGCCAGCGTCGACGTACACTCATTCAACACCAACTACTGGCAGCCGGTGCAAAACATTTTCATCGGTGGCACGCGTGTCGCTGTCGACACCTATTGCGTCGACAGCCTGTGCTCGGTACTTGCACCAGTGGTCGATCTCGACTCGACAAACAGCGTGTTTTCATCGCTCAAGGAAGCACTCGCATCGGGCAGCACACGCGTGCGCATCGTGCGCGACATTGTGATCGACGAAGTGCTCACCGTTGCGCGGCCTGGCACTACAATCGAAGGCAACGAAGGATGCAACGGCGCGCCACTCATTACCATGACGCGCAGCGGCTCGATTGTATCGTTCAACGGCGCGCTGGCTGGCATGCGCAATCTGCGTTTCGCACTCGTCGAGGAGAATTCGGCGGCCATTGTGTTCACCGACGGTGTCGCGCAGACACTGAATGTGGTGAAATTTGCCGAATCGCTTCTCACAGAGACGAACGGCGTTGTCGACAACGCCATGAGCACGGCGAATGCCGTTGTCGGATTCGACGGCGTCAGTTTCCTCGGCACCGATGCCGTCAATCAGGTCGCTGTGCTCGTCAACTCGCCGCGCGTGCGTATCGAAACTGAGGACACTCTCGTGGCGCAAGTGCGCTACGGATTCGTTGCGCACCGCGGTGTCATCGTGACGAGCAGCACATCGGTGTTTGGCGCCAGCAGCGCTGCCATCTACGCCGAGACAACGACGCGTCAGGCCGGCATTCGTGTTACCGATTCGACATTCGTCGACTGCGAGGCACCGGTGCAACTTGGTGCCAATGCAGGCGCCGCCAATTTGCGCGAATTCCGCATTTCGTGCTCGCAGTTCCTCTTCAATCGCCACTTCAGTCCGATCGATTCGAAGGACTGCATCAAACTGCCTGCGCTATGCGCCAGCGCGCTGACGTACAACACGATTGTGACCGAGTTCGACGATGTGGCAGCGGTGTCGGACAAGGTGCCGGTGCCCGAATCGGTGCGTGCCGAGCGTCGTATGCTGCGTTCGGGTATGAATCACATCGAGGCCGGTCGCAAGCGCGAGGAGTTTGTCTACTTTGGTGGCAGCAATTCGTTCTCGTTGCGCGACAGCCAAGGCCGTCTCTCGACGGTGTCGGGTGTCGTCAATGGCGGCGACAGGGAGCGCGCGTTCCTGCTCGCCACCTACGCACCACTGCGTGCCGAGTGCACGCCACTCGATGCATCGATGTTTGGTCCGTCAGCGTCGATTGTCTCAAGCGTGCTCGAAGTGCGCTCTGACGCACTGCTGCACGAGTGCGCCACGATGTCGGCGTCGTTTACAATTGCCAACGATACGCTGATGCCGGCGTTGGCCGATGTGGCTATCTACGGCGTCACGCGTCTGGGCAGCAATCCGGTGTGGGATCGCAAGCACACAACGTCGCATGCGGTGATCGACGAGCACACTGGTGTGGCCAACATTGCCACGGCGGTCGTAGAGACATCGTTTGCGTTGCACGATGCGCGCGATTCACACGATCACCGCATCATCGTCGTGTCGCACGCACCGCTGCCCGACGTCGTAGCGCACGCGCTCGCAAGCGGGGCCGCGAAGACCGTCGATCAGTCGCGTCTCGTCACACGCTCACTCTGTGTGGCGTGTGGAAACACAACGACAATTCCTGCGTATCTCATCGACGCACATTGCGCAGGCAGCAGCGACAACATTCGCACCGATTTCGATGCAGCGTACACCGAATTGGGCTTCGGTGCATCGATGGCGCCACGCCAGGAAGCCGTCTCGATGTTCATCTACGGCTCGTGTGAGACGCGACGCTGTACTGTTGTTATCGATCAGAACGAAATCGTTGAAGGCGCCTCGATGATCGTGCGCGGTTCGTTGCGACGTGCCAAGACACTCAAGTGCAATACCGACGAGCCACTCGTGCAGTTTAGCGACCGTTCATCGAAGGCGTCGATGCGCTACATGTCAATCGAGGCGCAATCGAGCGACTCGCACGGTTCGTGTGCAATTGTCGTCACCTCTAGCAACAGCAACGCTGCGGTGGGTGGACCGACAATCTCCTACTCGTCGATCAACGGCGCGTTGTGCATCGATTCACGCGCTGGCGGTCGGTACATCGGCAACGACATCGTGTCGGACTACGTTGCCGTGCTGTTTGATTTCAAGCAACCGCCGACGAAGAAGCACAACGACCAACCTGTGATTTTTGAGGCGAATCGCATCTCGAAGGGCAGCGTGCACATCGTCGGACCACCAACATCGGCGGTGCAGGACAAGCAGGCGTCGTCGCTGCGTTGGCAGGTGCACGCCGATCGCAATTCGTTTAATGGTGCATCGGACATCGGCTTCTCGACGCTCGGCGAGACGCTTGGCGTGCTCGTGTCGAACGCCAAACAAGTCGGGCTGCTGGAGAACGATGACAGTTTGACGTCGCACTTTATCGCGACGCAAATCGAACTGGTGCAAGGTGCCATCCTGAATCTCCACCATCAGGCGTCGGTGTCGTTCACTGCGAATTTCATTGCACAAAACGTCAGCGCGCTTCTAGAGGATACAGCGCATCTATCCGACATTGCGTTTGATACCGACAGTGTGGTGACAATTTTGCGCAACGCCAGCGTCGTGTTGCGTCAAGTGCTGTTTGAGAACGTCGAAATGTCACTGGCCACCGCGCCAAATCTCGCACCGTGTGCATCGACAGAGAAATCCACCGTCGGTATCGATGCGCTGCGTTCGACAATCTTCAACGCGCAAGGCAATCGCATCTTCACGCAGCAACAAGTCAGTATTGTGAATGCGGCGGGCACTTCGCAATACTTCGGCCTCGACGGCTCGCTGCTCGAGTGTCAGAACGGTGCATCACGTGTGCGCGATGACGCCGTTTGCGATTGCCCAGAGAACATCGTCACCGAGGCGGCAACGGCGGTGCAATCGTCGACGACACTCGAGACAACGACGAGCAAGGCGCCGCGAACGCCAAAGCCAAAGAAAGTCAAGAGTCTATCGGTCGCCGCCATTCCAAACCAGATCGTACAGGCGATCGAGCAGGAGATTCCAGTCGAAGGCGCACCTGAACACATCAAATCGTCGCAGAATAACATTGTCGTTGCCGCCGATGACGAGCCGGTGGTCGACGAGAACAGCAACAACGACGACCGACGGGCGTTTAGTTTCTTCTGGATTGGGTTGGCTGTTTTTGCCGTCATCATTCTCATCTGTCTGGGCGTGTTCTGCTTCATGCGCTACAACACGTTTGCAACGACGACAATCGTACAGACCGCATCGAAGATGGGCCAGCGCGCACAGGCACGCGACACCGAACAACCGCCCGCTCTGAAACAAAATCGTGGCTCACGCGGTGGCGGCACACTCGCCAACGAATTCGACGCGTTGGCCGTCGAAGCCGAGCCTGTCGCAGCACACGCTGCTTCGAGCACGACGACGTCGTCGCCAAGCAGCAGCGACAACATCTCCGACGCGAAACGAAAGAAGGTGCAGCATCGCACACCGAAGAAGGCAAACGAATGAAGAATGAGTACACCTGCAACTTTTCAGTTTGTGCTTTTTTTTATTTAATTAACAACGCGTTGCCGACAAAAGCGTGTGCAAAGACTGCCTAAATTTGCACATGTACACACACACACAAGGCACAATGACATCACCACAGACAAATCGAAATGGTGCTGCGCGTCGAGTATTGTCCGATGCCAACGGTCTCAAATTTTCTGTGAGAAACGACGAGACACACTTCAACGACGAATTATCAGCCGAATTTGAACAGCCGCCGCCACCACCACCACAATCGTCGCCGTCGCCGCCACAAGATGAAAACAATATCGAATTGGGCGAGTCCAAGCAGCAGCAACAGCAGCAGCAGCACGAACGACATTTAGAACAGCCGGCACGAGCGCGTTCTCGTTCACCGAATTCGCGGCAGCCATATGTGAAACAGCAATTTCGTCGCGCGTGGCGGAGCGGAATTGAGCAACGCGTGTGGTCCAATAACCGTGGACGGACAAGTTCGTATCGTTCGCGGTTTCAGCATCCGCCTCGACAGGGGAGTGAGTCACGACAACTGTCGCCATCACCACCACCACCACCGTCATCATCATCACAACAGACACGTCGTGCCGCTGACGACATTGATCACGCCTCGTACAAACAGAGCCAAAATATGAAATTTCCGTACGTGTCGGTGGTTCATTCCGACGCCGCTAACGGTGACGACAGCGAAGCATTTCGTCCCTCACCACCGCGCCAGTCGACCGAGCATCCGCTATTCGCCGTGCCTGCGATCCGAATGCGCATGGTGATGCTCGAGCGTCTCAAGGACGAGTCGACAACCGATTTTCTCGCTTTCGATTTCGCCGAACGTTTGCTGCACAACTTGCCGTACCACACCGAAGTTGGTCGCGCCGTCGAAGCGCTGCAAAAGATCACTGAAGTCGTCATGTGCTGTCAACAATCGGCAACGTACGGCGAGTGGATACACGGCAGCAGTTGAATTAAACACTTTGGGATATTAGGAGATGAGATTTTACTCCTCGTTACTAAAACTCGAGTGTGATGAGCGAATTGACTGCAAATGACAAGCAATTAGAAGAAGAAAATTTCTCCTCAACAATCAATGGCGACGCTTACAAGGCTCTACTATCTGTTATGTTGCAGAAGGCGTTCGTGACAGTTGACAGCCATGGTTGGTCGTCGACGGAATACACACTCGATGTTGCGATCTCGCGGCAAGTGCACGATCCTATGAAAGCGCTACACACGACCCTGACGCTCAAGCCTGTTGCAGCGCGCGCGATGACGCTGCCACGTATTCAAATTCAGCATAGTCTCGAGATGAGCGAACCATCTACTGAATTAGTTTATCCCGAACAAGCGACGTTGTCTGATGCGATGCCGCTGGCGGTCGTTGCTGCAGTGGTACACAAACAAAAGTGAAAGAGACTTTTTTTTAATTGCGAGGTTGACGCTTCTGCACAAACACATGCACAGCCTCGTCGGTCTTTGGATCGACTTGCACAATAACGAATCGTTCGGCATCGTTGATTTCTGCATAGCAGTACCGATCAAGGAAACGCGAGCACGCGTGCGCCTTCTCCTTTGTCGGAAACATCATCGGTTCAAATTCACCGCGTAGATTGGCGATCGTGTTGTTGTCGTCGGGAGTGAAGTAGCCGACTTTCCACTCGCATTCATGCGCCATTTTGCCGTCGTAATCTCGCATTTCGTTGACAAGTTCCTCCATCAGTTGTTGCTTCGTGAGTGCACCGGGCATCGTTTCAATCTCGGCACGTGTACCCTTGACAATGCCAAGGAACCGATCGTTCTGCTCGAGGTGCTTGTTCATCTTGACAAACACTTCCGCTTGTTCACGCGTGTCGAATCGCTTGCGTTGCTCGCCAAACGGACACAACTTCTGTCGATCCGGGATTGTGAACACAACCTCGTACATCACCAACGACGGATCTTTGCTGCGAGCGATGGCATTTGCTGCGAGACTGCCAGGTTTCGCAGTCATTCTCTCTCTCTCTCTCTATCTCTATCCGAGTATTTTATTACGCAAAAGTTGGGGTGAATTAAAACAAAGCGGCGATTTCTGGCGAATAAAAACATGAGCACACAGAATGTCTTTGCGGCCAAAAGGTTCAATTGACAAGGCGAAAGAGAAGACAAAGCAAAAGCATCCCAGGCACACGCAAACAGAATGGGTCGCTGAAATTGTGCTCTCAAAGGGCACTCCTGAGCGAGAAATGCGCGACGAGTGTGTTAATTCGCTTGAGAAAGCACTTGTGCGCGACGCCGATTCGATGAAGACGGCGGCCGAATACGAGGCCGATCCACACGCGCTGGCGCTCCAAATTGAGGCCGCCCTCTACAACAAACATGGAAAATCGATAAAGCCGGCCTACTACAATCACGTGTACGAGATCTTGCAAAACATTCGCGGCACGCTACGCGATTCACTGCTCGCCGTGCACATTCAACCAAAGGACTTTGTCGATATGCCAATTCGCGACCTGGCCAATCCTGAACTGATCAAGGCACGCTACAGTGCCGACGAGTGGGCGAAAACGATTGCAATGGCGCGCTCACTCGACACTTCGGAACCGACGCGCGCCTACACGTGCCGCAAGTGCGGCAAGAACGATTGTCGCACGAAAACACTGCAAATCTGCTCAGCCGACGAAGGGTTTACGACGTTTGTCTCGTGTGTCTCGTGCGGGCATCGGTGGCGAAGTTAAAATAATGAAAATATTTTATCTAAGAAAAGCAAAACGTAGCGCACGAACAATGATAACGACCACATTCAACGCAATCTCTATTCATGGACACGAGAAACTTGTTTGCTATCGGGGCGATTCTGCTTACAGATTGCCACGCATTGCACTTGATCTACAACCGTACAGGGGGTGTAGCCGACCGCGGATCTTCAAAGCGACAGACGATGAACTAAACGATCTCTACCAGCGGCGTTGTTTGGGTGTCTATGACTTTGTTCAGTTGGAAGAAGATCCCAAGTACATCATCAGCGCTGATCAGTTCTTCCTCGACGAGCATGGCAGAATCCGCCTGGCAGCGGATTCCCGCCCGTGTCACGGGAGACTGACGCTGGATGCAAGAAATATGGACGAATTCACCGATGCTGTCAACGAGGACTTTTTCACCTCTCTGTTCTTTCAAAATCCATGGAAGGAGACGCTTGTTCACTTGCAAAACAACTGCATCGTATTGCAACGCACATTTCCTGGAGTCACTTGGCCACGCCATGCAACTTGTGTGTATGTGAGTTACTACATGCCGGATGCACACAGCATTCGGGTGATATCGGCGAACATCGTGCGCAATTTGGAATTTCATTTCGACGAATGGGCGGCACCGAAACGAATCACGGTTTACCACGGGAATGCAAACATGTGCGTCCAATACGACACACGCGATCTGTGCTCTGACATCACAAATGTCAGTCAACACTACGCGACGATGAGAATTTTTTATCAGTTGCGCGTGGTGGAACACGTTCTAGCACTGGCGTCTCTTTGCAACAACGTCTACGTGCTAATGTGGATCATCTCTCTCGTGCCTGACATTCCGCCAGTTCGTGATTTGTCACTCATGCGTGTGATCGACAAGGCGTTGCAAAGTATTGCGCGTATACTTGCAGGAAGAATAAGCAAATAAAGAGCGGTATAAAAGTTTGGAAGATGTTCATTGCGTCGTGACGATCTCTGGTATTCGACGGGCAGAAACAGTGAAAGTAGCAGCCAAGAACATCGCAGCGCGACACGTGTGGCGTCAAGCCGGTTTTTTCTTTGCAACACATAGAGCATACGAAGAATTCAGTCGGAGTTTGGGTCCAACGCAAAAACAAAAGTCATGATGTAACTAGATAATTGGCAAACAAGGGAGAAAACTATGGTGAGTTTCAATCTTTTTCTTTTTATTTTATTTTTTATTCCTCCACATTGTGCACGGAAAGAGAAATATCAGATCCATCTCCGTACAAAAGCGAGAGAAATTACAACAAGAATTTGAATGTCGGCGGCGTTCAGCGGCCTCCTTCTGTCCGCTTTCGAGGTTGCAATTTGCTGCTGCCAAACACGATCGTTGCCAGTATCAACAACCTCCTCATCAGAGGCGAAATTCTCCATCACTGGCAACCAACGCATCGAGTTATCGCTGCTCTTCTTACTGTGTCGTTGCCCATGCTCTCGCGCTGCTGCTCCTCGCTCATCGTTCGGCAAAGAAGACGCCCTCGAAACAGTTTCATGAGTACCGCCAATCACTTTTGCAAGCAACATCCTCTCGTACTGCTTCTGCGCCAGCGCTACTGACTCTTGATGCGTTGCGAGCGATGAACCCGCAATAACTTCAGATGGCTCGCGACACCAACAATCCAATCCCGCAGCACCCGGTACGCCATCGGCGACCTTCTCAGTTTTTGTGCCATAGAATTGGCCCGTGAGGCGTGCGGCGACAGTCGAGCGGAGCACCAAGTCGAGATAGTGACGCTGTGGCGCCTCGCCAAGCGCCGCTTGTAGTACGCCGATGCAATGGTAGGTAGCATTACTGCCTCGTGGACTTGATGCGCATTTCTCGCACATCGCACCCGCCCAGCCAAAGTGACACGCACATGAGTCGGTATTGTTTTGTGGGTTGTAGATCGAAACGCCGTTGCCCGAGCATGACAAATGCGCGCAATTCGCTTCGGCCTGATGTCTGTCATTGTTGCATTGGCATGTGTGACTGCGCGCGTCGTACACGCCCGCGCCATTGGAGCAGAACAGCGCCGACAACGTCGATGTTGTTTTGGCGTTTGACGATGGCGTACATTGTGCGTTTTGCTGCACCTCCGCAGGCCATGTTGCGCACGGCTTGTTCCACATTTGCAGCATTATCAACGTCTGCGAGCCCAACGAGCGTGACGCAACAGTGAGCAGACCGGTCGTGCAAAATTGTTCGAGAAACTCGCGCGTAGCGGCGATCTGCATCATGCGCACAGCGTTGACGCCGACGCCCGGTAGCATCGAGTTGAGCAGCGCGGCGGCATATTCTTGCGCCAGGTCGACAAACAGTGGTTCGAATCTAATCATATCGAACACCGACCACAACGGTACGCAGCAGAATTTCACATCGCTCGCCGGCGCTCGATTCACCAGCAACGCTGCTCGCCACTGTGCCACCGACATCGTCGTACAACCGGCGCTCACTGCGCCGGGTGCGTTGTTGTCGCTGTCGATCTTCACCGGTGTGAGCGTTTTTGTGCCGTCGCTAACACTGTCGCTGCTGACGTTGATACTCACTGGCTGACATTTGCTCGCGCCGTCGTTCGAGTTGACGTACATGATGCTGGCGTCTGCAACACACAACTTTGCCGCGCCCTGGCAAGTACCTTGCACGCGGCAGTCGTTAACCATGACCGAACAGGGCGAGGAGTCGTTGAGCACACGACACGTCGACGGGTCGCAACACTCTGTACCGTCGCATTGCTCGGTCGCCGATTCAACGACGCCATTGCCGCACTGCGAGCACCAACTTTTCGGTATGTACACTGTCCGCGCAACGGCACTGGGTTTGCAGCGCGCGCACACTTCGGTGCTATTCACTGACAACAACACGGGCGGCGCTATATTGGCGACAAGTAGCGTGCTACCGTTGCCGCGATTGACGATAACGATCAATGAGAAGGTCTGCACTTGTCCGAATCCAATGTCATCAGCAACGACGCGCACCGACAGCACGGTAGGACCGCCAACACCTGTTGTGACACGTTCGTTGACCGAGCGCTTCTCGGTGTTGCCGCGTGGCAACTCGTTGACCGTCAACACGCTCCAATCAAGGAGCACTTCGAGGCGCAAATCGTTGACCAGTGTCGTTCGTGCGAGTGGCGACGACGGGTAATCTGTGTACGACATGGCAACAGTGACTTGGTCCTGCGCAGTGACGCGGCCGAGCAACTCCATGCACCACAATACCGACTGGCCCTCGGCGATACCAAGATCAGCGCGCTCGTTTGACAGTTCCACGGTTTGTACGTTGGGTGTACCCGAGCGCTGCTCCAACACGCGTCGCAGCACGACGCGGCCAAAACCACTCCTGTTGATCCTGTCGGCGGCACTTTTGAACAACTGATGCGGGAAGACGCCGCGCAGCGGTACGGCCGACGCAATGATCATGGCACGTACCAATGATGCCATCGGATCGGTGACGTCACCGGCGCTGCTCACGTTGGCCGTATTTGGGTAGAGTCGCGACTGAAAATACTCACCCACGAACACCGCGCCGCGGCAAACCCGCGGCGTCGCCATACTTGTGCCCGCCATACCGGTAAGTTCGGTTGCAGCATCGCTACACGCTGTGCCCGCAGGCGCGTCGGCGTTGGCCGACCACACAAAGTCACCGCCGTATCCGACTACATCGGGCTTCATGATGCCGTACAACGCCGAACCGGTGCTCGAGAAGTCCGACAGCCAGTCGTTGGAGAAGTCGTCGGGCGCGCGCGGGTCGACACCCGCCAGTGAGTAGGCTGCTGCACCGTTCATTGCCGACCCGATTGCTAACGCGTTTTTTGCATATGCCGGCGACGCAATCGTGCCGAGGTCGGGGCCGGCGTTGCCGGCGGCGAATACAGGTAGGAAGCGCCTGTTCTTGTAGCAGAACGCGTCGACGTCGGCTTCATCCTCGCCGTACACGCCGTAACTCTGGCTGCCCCACGACGCCGAGTGAACCATCGCGCCGCAATCGTAAGAGAATTGAAATAGCGTTGCATCGATCTCGGTTGGCACTTGCAGAAAGTCACCTCCGTTCATGGGCAGCAGATCGATGAACACAAGGCGCGCCGCTGGTGCGCCGCCCGAGTAGTCTTTCGTCGTTGTCGCAAGAGATCTGCCCACCGCTGTACCGCATACATGCGAGCCATGCCCGGCACCATTGCCTAGATCGTGAAAATCACCATCGGTACCCGACCAATAGGCACGCATGACTTCATGGTGCGTGTCGATAGGCACAGTTTGCGTGCGCGTCAGTGGTACGTTTCGATTCGCAGAGTCCTTGAAGAGACAGTTTGTCGTCTCGACACCCGTATCGCTGATGGCGATCAACTGACCGCTGCCTCTGAGTGTGGTGCGTGCCGGCAACGCGCGTTGATCGCCGCCCTTCTCGTAGAGCATCGACGGCACACTCCAGCGATTGAATGTCTGATAGGGCGCACGCATCTGCACCCACACCACTCGTCGTTCGTCAAGCAGCGCATCGGCCAGTCGCTCGGCGTCGTCGCAGTGCACGTTTTTGATGACAACTTTCTTTAGCGCGGCACGTTTCTGCGCTCGTCGACGTGACGATTATTCTGGTACCGTATTGCCAGTGTCGTCGTCAATGGCGGCACTACCGTGTCGTTTCTCTGATTTCAAAATTGTGACGAGTGTGCGCGAATGCGAATTGGCAATGATTCGCAGTTTCTCCTCTCGCAGTGATTGACGGCATTTGACAATCAGTTGAACGACGAGCGCACCACTCGTATCACGTTCAAAAGCATCGGTAAACGTTATGCTGTTGTCGACAGAAGATATGCTTGCCTTGTCGGCGATTGCTGATCCGTTGCGCAGAGGAATTCGATTGAAACGACGCTGTTGCACGCGTAGCGAGCCGAGCATCTTCCTAATATCCATCGAGCGGTACTTGCGATCGAGTTGATGCACGTATTTGATGCCGCCAACAAGTAAGGGAAGGTCCTCGAGAGGTTCGGCGACATGCGACGTGTCGATCCAAGCGATGATGGCGTTGCGCGGCACGAACTCGGTTGGTGTGTAGCCAATCGCGTCGGTGAGTCGTGCCAGCGTTTCCGCTGTGATCGACCGCCTAAACTGAATGAGGTAGAAATCTCCGTCATCTGTCTCCTCGGGCGCGTCGGTCGACGCGCTGACGCACAGTACGAACAGCAACGATAGAATGAGGCGAAACGACATCTGAGAATGGACGCAGCAGGCGAAACGTACACAAAAATCTGCAGCAAAATACACGCGCCTAATAGTGTATTTTTGCGTGCAGCATTGGCATGACGTGCGTTTTGTAAACGCTTGCAATTTTTACGCCTTTTTTTTTGCGTGTGTTTGAGCCAAGCGACCGCATTCGCTTTGCGCAGTTTCATCTCGAACAATTTGTACCCTGGTAGGTTTGACTTTTTTCCGTCACATTAAATATGTGCAATTGTATGAATTCAATTGCTGTCGTGTCAAGTGCGGTTGGTGTGTGCGTGTGTGCGCGTGCGTGTCGATCTGTGTTTCTCTATCGGATAAGAAGAAAAAATCACAAACACTTTCGCGTGCGTGTAGCAATCTAAATGAGTCGTCAAGAGATTGAAGTCTACGACGATGGCGGCGCGAACAAGTACCCGAAAATAGTGATCGTCGAGCCGGCGCAAGCCAATTGCTACTACTGGTCGGCGCTGATTGCCGCAATCGTGCTCGGCGTCAGTGGCGCCGTCGCGTTGATCATCTCTTTGGCATCGGACGCGTTTGTGCTCAATCTGATTGCGACGAACGACTACCGAGTTGGTACAACAAAAGACGACAGTTACCCGACGGCGCCGATGTTGGCGTCGGCCGGCACTGCAAATCTGCCCATCCTCGTGTCGTTCATCTCGATTCTCGCCTTCCTCGGCTATCTGGTGCTGACATTCTGGTGGCGCGCGTCGGTCGAGCAGTTGACGCTTGGCGCATCGCCCTTCCTGTGGTTCAGTTTCATGCTCTGGCATTTTCTGGTCTGGGTGGCGATTGCGTTTGTGTCGGGCGTCACCAATGTGTTCGTGCTGACCTTCATCGCTCTCTCGGCGTGGGCATGGATCTGGCTCTGGTGGGCAAGCGATCTCATCAACGCGCCATTCTACGTCGGCGCCGTGCTGAGAGAGAATCGCGGCTCGTCGCTCGGCTGGCAATGGCTCTTCTGGGTGTTTGCTGCTATCATCGGCATCGTTGTCAACGTCGTTGTGATCATCTACCTGGTCGAGACGTTTGGCTCGTCGCCACTCTCGCCGCGACGCGTTTTTCTGGTGCCACCGATTGTCGGCATTATTTTGTACATTCCGATCCCATTCCTCGTGATTGCACGCTGGTTCGGCTGGTGGTTCACGACGCCGTACAAGCGCGACATCTGGCTGCTCATCTACAACGCCGTCTACGCCCTCATCATCACATGGGTGTTTCTCATCGTCTTCACGCAGACGCCTTGAAGAGGACGCGTCGCGCGTGCGCAAGTTTACCCCAACACCTCTGTTGCACGCGATCACGCTGACTAAAAAGCAAACATTAAAGAGGAAAAACTAAGATTGCAAACTGCTCCAATTTCACTCGAAAAAACTGTGCGCGTGATGCAACGCCGCTGTGTCGAACTCCTAAAGAATCGACACACCGTCGACTACGCCATTGTTGAGCCGTCGTTGCGCGACGGCGACATTGTTCTGTATGACTACTACGACGACGACGACAACAACAGCAACATTCAATCGTGTCGTGCGCCGATCAAGGATGTGTTGCTGCGAGCGTCGTTGCTTGGACATCTCTGCTCCGTGTTGCCGTGGAACGCGTGCACCACCGACGTCAGCGACGCACGCGACGAGTGCACATCAACAACAACAACCACGCTCAATGAAATCGAAATCGGTGAGATGCGCATGGATCGCTCGTGGAAAACCTGGCATCACGCGACACTCGTCGTCATTGTGCGCGACGAGACGAAAGAGAGCAATCCCAATAATCTGCCGACGAAAATGCTTCCCTACGTCTTTGTGCCAGGCACGCGAAATCGACTCGCGTTGATACCGCTGCGAACGTTGCTTCGACAAAGCGGTTCGGTCTGCTTTGGTGTGCGGCATCTGCTCATCAGCGAAGACGAAATGACACTGGCAAATCCCGAGAGTGGTTCGTCGGTGCTTCCGCCGGTGCTGTCATCGGTATCGATGCCGAAATCACTCTCATCATCCGTAAGGCAGCAAAGGAGTCTTTCGACGAGCACTCGCAGTTTCATACACAGCAACATTCTCGCACTGTACATCGAGATTACGAAGCAACTGCAAACGACCGACGATGTCGCAATGCAGCAAGAGGCGCAAGTCGTACAAATCCTGCTCACGCAGCCAGCGCCAATCGCGTCCGACAACCAGACGCCAAACGCACACGTAATAAGGAGTGCGACGGTAACGGGCTCGCACGAGTTTCTCGCACAATCGCTCATGCCCAACAACATCGACGAACGCAGAACGACACTGTCCAGCACGAAACTACCGCCGCTCAACGAAATACTGCCGCTGATGCACGTGTCGCCGGCCTACTTGGCACTTCTTGCGCTCTATGCGTCTCGCGTCACAACGCTACTTCCACGAGCGTGGCACGGTGCAGCGCATATGTGCGATAGTGGGTTGATCGACAGATTTGTCGCGCCAGCCTACTCATATAGTGATGAGACAACAGTGCGTTTCTGAATAAATGTATGCAAAAACCAATTCCTATTCGCATACGCGCTCGTGTCGCGAGAATACATTTGTTTGTCGTATGAGCGTTCGTGGCGCTTTTGTCTTCTCGCTGCCGTATCCCGTGATACGTGGCAACTTGCCGCTATTTCACTCGTCGTATCGACCCAATGAGGTGGAGAGAATCAACAAACTTGCCGACGAGTGGTTCGCCGAACGTTGGCGAATGTCGGAGAAGATCGAATTGTGGCAGACCGAGTTTCGCGGCAACGCCGAAGCACACTTTGACGCCGAGCATTGCGCCATGGAGTTGGAGGACATCTACGACAATCATATTGTGCCCGTTGTGCAGAAATGGGAGGAGATCTATCGATTCGTTGCCGGTCGCAGTGGCGGCTCGCTACGGTGCAAGAACGAACTCACCTACGAATGGTTCTTCCCACACCAGGAGGCTATCTATGTCGTACAAACGCGCGTGGCGACGGCAAGTTCATCGGCGACAGCACCCACACTTAGACTCATCAACGTGCAAACAAGGAAGAAGATGCACATTGATCCGTCGATGGTGTTTGAGTTGATCTGCCTAAAGTATCTTCAGTGCGCCTGTCTGCAAGTGTTGGCGTTCTTCAAGGGTGTAGACAATGACATCGACGAGGCGTGTCGGTGTAGCGATTTGGCACTTGCTATCAACGCGGAACTTGTCGACTCATTGCTGCCTTGCTACGCTGTCTCGTTTGGCAGCAACGGCAGCAACACATCGTTTCTCGCGTCGTCGCACTTTCACGCCGAGTACATTCTGCCGCACCTACAGGCGCAGAATGATCAGATGCGAGCAATCAAATCAATGGTGACCAACTCGGTGATCGATACATTGTACGGAGCAACGCTACTGCTGAGATCGTGCAAACTTCTGCAAGACGCCTCGGTGTCGCTCTACGACAGTGTCAGCGAGAACTATCGTCGTGTCATTCTCTACTCGCGCTGCTGCGCGCATTTCATGATGGCACGCGCGTTTTGGAACGCCTACGTCAACGATCTGGCGCTCGAGATCGACGAAACGAACGCTTGTTTGTTCACAAACACTTCATCGGCGCCCGACGAACCGACGCCAACAATCGATAATCGCTGGCTGGCAATCAATGCGTTTTACTGTATTCGAAGTGCGCTGGCGCAACTCTCTGCACCGCAGGGCGTCATGCAGGCGATGTACGAGCAGATCGCATCGACATTGACGTCCAACTACAGCGTGATGACACCGCCGGCTCCGCAGCCAGGCGTCACAAACAGTGTGACGGAGAACGATGTCGTCGTGATTCGTTGCTGCCTGAGCGACGAGGTAAAGTTCAGTCAGGTGACAATCGCGCATCCAAAGACGAAATTCGTCGACATCACGCAAAGCAAGACCTACATTGTGCAGATGCCACCACTTTCCACAGAAAATGACCCTGAATAAAAACCACAAACGACAAACATCAATCAATCAATTATTTTCACTCTTCTACAAGATCGACTTTTTTACATAGAAAAAAATGCGAAAGCGGGTACAGACTGCACACATCAACACGCCCCCGAAACTTTCGACTTTTCAGGAGCAAAAAAAAATGGAAAGTGAAAAGTCAGATCCTGCAATTCCGAGTGATGTCGATACACAGAAAGAGGAAACTATGGTGCTTGTTGCATCATCGTCGACGTCATTCAAAATTCCATCGCATGCACAACAGCGTCGATGGATGAAGCACCATCTTTCAACGCCGCAGCGGGCATCGAGCAAGGAGATTGCGCTGCAAAGTCAGCGCATGCTGGCCAGTGTGCGCGATCGCTTCAGGCAGCACGCGTCGGGCAACGAGTTTGCGTACACCGAGACCATTCACAGGCTAATCAACAGTCTGCTTTTTGAGATTCTGTTGATGGGCGACGTGCCATCGCACCTGGAGCAGCCAGTGTTTGCAGATCTATCGCGACGATGCATGTGCGCGCAGTTCATCAACAGCGTCGAATACAGGAAGAGCACGTGGAAGTTTGTCGAGGACAACATCGACGACCTGCTCACTGCCGTTGAGAACAAAATTATCAGCATTGCTGCAATCGATAGCGAGCAGAGTTGCGATGAAGTGCCACCACCGCTCTCAGCCGGCTTGTCGGCGGAAACCGAGAAGTTCTCTGTTGTGTTTTCAATCGAGTTGTGCGACGACACCTACAGCAGTTGCATGTTCAAGATGCGCCAAATCAAAAAGGTACTCGAAGAACGTGCGGCACGGCGTGCGCGCATGAACGACATCGAAAAGGTGCTTTACTCGACAATGTATCAGCAATTCAGGACAAATTGGTCGCTTCGGCACGTCGGCTGCGTCGACGACACGGTCAAGCCGTGTGAACACAGCATTCCGCCAGACGACGATCGGCGCTGTCAGATCTGCACGCTGCACTACGAAGAGTCGCGACCGGCGACTGTTCTTCGGTGCTGCGAATTCAAGAAGGCGTTGTGCATTTTCTGTCTCTTGAAGATGGCATTTGTTGGCTCCGAGATGGGCTGCAAGTCGTTTTTCACGTGCGCCTACTGCCGAGCGGAAATTCCGCTTTACGAGCATCTCGACGAGGCAACCCCAGAACTGATCGCTCCACAGTCACCCACAGTCGTGACGAAGACGCAACAACAACCAGAACCTCTGCTCTCTATCAGTGACGGTGTGAAGCAGAACAAGAGAAAACGATCACCTGTAGCGCGATTCACAGTCGAGCCGAACAGCAGCGACGGCGGCAAACGGCGAAAGAAATGAAATGAGTGTTGTCATCCATAGATTTTATCGATCACAAAGTCCTTCGCTGTAGCATTTGCTGTCGTGTGTTGAGGTACTCGATCAGACTCGCAAAACAGCACATGCAATTGCTCGGTGACTTTGGCGTTGCATCCGATGCCAATATTCCAGTTGATAATTTCGCTTGTGACAGCGATGACGGTGACAAATGCACCGTGAAAAAATCAAGTCGGTCGATTTCGCTCGCAGCAAACGTCAGTGGCTCGTCGCCAACGTTTTTACGCACCACCACGCTGCCACTTGAATGTGTAATATTCTCTGGCTTCTTCTCTGTCATTGGTTCGTGCAGCAACGATACAAGCAACGCGAAAATTATGAATAAAACAACATTTTTACAAAATCATATAGTTTGTAGTTTTCTATTCGACTTGCCAGAAGAGGGATTGAATGAGCGAATTACAGCATCAAGAGCAAAGCCCCGTATTGGGGCAAGTCACAGAAACCGCACCGACAGCAACATCTTCACAAATGGATGAAGTCATCACCGTGCCACAACAGCCGTTTGTACAGAACAACAAACTGATGCTGCTGGCACAGCATAGCACACTGTCAGATTTGCATCAGTTGCGTATCTTGTCGCCCGACGCCGACGTCGAATTGCGGTTGAAGTTCTACGGCAACGCCACCGACGACAATGCATGGTACGAGATGTTCATCGTGCTCGGTGCCAACGCCGAACTATCGATTGCCAATGCTGTGATGGCGTCGATGGCTGCCAACGCTGGGAGTTACATCGACACGGACGACGTCAGCGTCGACATGGTGACAGCGACGTTTTGTCGCTTACTGCGCTACTTTAAGAACAACATGGGTCTCTACTCGCTCGACGGCGAACTCGAGGCGTTCGCCGAAACCTACACGTTGCTGCACTTCATTCGCAACAACTGCGTGCCGCAGGTGCGCGAAATCCTAGAGGCTGTCAAGTACGCCGAACAGAAGCCGCTCTGGTTCGACTTGTTTGGCATCAAATTGCCAAACGATCTGACGCCGTTTGCACTGCTCAACGAGTTTTTCGAGAAGCACGAGAAGACGATCCAGATCCGTCTGCCACGCGACAACTTTGCCGTGCGCCTCTTTCACTTCGCGCTGATCAACGAAGCGTACGGCGTCGTTGGCGCGATGCTGTCGACGTCGTACATGCTCGATGCATTGCCGCTATCGATTGGTCAGCAACTGACGACACATTTGACGACGCGCGTCGATTTTACACTGGCATTTCAAGACAAAGAGCCGCGCGAAATCACCACCTACGTCGCACCCGAGCAGGCCGACGAATTCAAGAAGAAGTTGAGCAACTACACCGTCGAGACACTTTGGCCTGCGCTTTCGTTTCTCTCGCAATGGAACACGGCGGGCAAGCAGACGAAGAAAAACGTCGTGCTGCGCAAGAATCTCGACACGATCGAGTCTTCCACCGAGCGTGCTGTAGCAGCAGCGAGGATTGTTGACGACGACGTCTCGCGCTCGCTCGAGTATCTCAAGTTGATCACGTCGCGGATGGCAAAGGATTTGTCAGACGCGGTGCACTTTCGCGAACGCTGCCGCGACAATCTCTGCACAGCCAAGCAGCGATTGGAGGAGTTTTGTGAGTCGCTGACGCAACGAGCCGAGCGCGGCGACGCGCAGTCAGAAGCCATTGCACGCGAGGCGTGCGCGCACCTTGCCACGCTGCAAGAATGCTTGGATTTGGACAGCGCCTGGGTCGAGGAGGAATATTCAAAGACGCCGCCGCAGTTGCCCAACGATGACGTCGGACGTGAGGGTATCCTCGTTGTCGGTGAATCCGAACACATCAGTGCTCTGCATGGCTACATCACACTGATGCGTTCGCGTCTCGCCTACTACACACGCGATCTCGAGAGGGCTTTTGAGAAGCAGCAGCAAATTGAAGCGCTTTCGCACGAAGCGAAACTCGAAATGTTGCGCGTCGAACTCGAACAGGACAACGCTGCAGCGTACTTTGGTGAAGATGAATAAGAACCGCAACAACAGTAAAAAAAAGCCCACTACCACGCAACAATTTCAAAAATCGTTTACAATTTCACGCGGCGCCTTCTGCCCGCTTGGTGTCTGCTGTGGTGGCGGACGCGGACGTGTCTGACGCTGTCCAATCTTGGTTTTCTCCAGCATCGTCATCGAGCGATTGGCGTTGACCATAGCCTCCTGACACGACGCGAGTGCGTCGGCCATTTCACGCATGTGCTTCCTCACGTTCTTCGAGTGCACGTCAAAGTACGCCACGGGCGTCAGTTGATCGATGCCCGTCACATCGTCGTCGGCACCGCCGCCGCCATCGTCGTAGTCACCTCCAGCACCGTTGTGACTGCCATTGCGCAACGGCGAGCGACTCACGTGACGTGGCTGAGCACGCTGTTGTTGCGGAACTGCTCGACCACGTTGTTGTGGCGGAGGCGCTGTGGTTGCTTTGCGCACTGGTAGCGTTTGCGACACTTCATCGTCACCGTCGTCGACGCGATACTGATCGTTGTCGTACGCATCATCGATGCCATGTTGCGTTGCGAGAGGCTCAAACAAATCAGGGATCTGCTCGGGTGCCGACTGAACCGGTCGACGACCTGGCAGACGAGAGGGTGGACCTACGAGTACCTGACGCGCGACTCGCTTTTGTTGTTGCAGTTTGGGGGACGGTTCGGTGTATTCGACGATATGATTGAGCGGCTGTAGTTTGTCATTGACGTCTGCATCCTCATCGTAGATGACGTCGATGTCGGTGCCAGGTTGCAGAGAGAAGGCTCCCATGGGACCGGAAAACTCCTGCGCCGCATCTTCAAGTTGACTGGTCATTCTTGATTTTTGCGCGCGGTTCGATTTCTATTTCGAAATTAGGTGCTATATGAATTTTACGTGATAAATTTCTTTTTATTTTCTCATCGAGACGCATCCGGGCCGCAGCGAAGAATGAGCACCGAATACACATTTTTCAACTGCACACCACATGACATTGTGCTGTACGCCACCGATGGGAAAACGGTGCTGCGCACTTTTCCGAAAACAGGCTTCGTTGCGCGCCTCACAGCAGAGACACAGCAAGCGATGCCTTTCCAGACGTTTGGCGTGCCTGTTGTGTCGAAACCACAGTTCTCACTGCCATCCTTGCTGCGTGACATTCGTGAACATGCAGCGATCACGTCGAAATCTCTGTTGTTGGTG
>VFSW01003946.1_pt1 | contig 22190 bp, 17 predicted proteins | sample 5358111 | NCBI WGS metagenome assembly VFSW01 (sample SAMN11554181, study PRJNA540505) | mine drainage metagenome | isolation source: sediment from site ElyBrook_90M | place: USA: Ely Copper Mine, Vershire, VT | collected 2017 | reverse complement strand
ATATTTACCTAGGCTTGCGCGACACCAGCAGCAGAGCTCATCGCAAGGATGGCCAGCAGAATCTTGTTCATCTTCATTTATTTTTTCATCAAAAATTATTTTAAATTATTTGAAATCACCGGAAAACCGGCAAGTCAAATTAAATTTTCTTAATCCAGAAAATTCTGGATCGAATTATGCTGATATAAAAAACCAATGCAAGCGCATATGTAAATTTGTAACAAAAACTTAACAAATTGTGGTTTTTTTACAACAGGCTTTATGAATACCCTTAGACAGGCCTAATGGAAACCCTTAGAAAAAAGCTGCTTTAATTCGGTTTTTTCGTTCCCGCACCCGACTACACATTCGAGTGCGGTCTTCAGAGTGGAATCAGCGCCTTCCTCACTCCTCAGTCCTCGATCCTGATTTTATCCAAACACCCTTGCCAGTTCTTCTCCCGGATCGATGGCGCGCATGAATGCTTCACCGACCAGAAAGCTGTTAACATTATTGCGGCGCATCAACTCAACATCTGCCTTGGTCAGGATGCCGCTCTCGGTGACCACGATGCGCTCTCCCTCTCCCTCCTTCGACAAGCTCAGGACAGGCCGAGCCTCTCCCGAAGGGCGAGGGAGTTTTATGCGTGGCAGCAAATCCAGTGTGGTTTGCAGGCTGACTTCAAAAGTGCGCAGGTTGCGATTGTTTACACCGATTAACGGTGTATCCAGTTTCAGCGCGGCGTCGAGCTCATCGCTGTTGTGCACTTCAACCAGCACGGCCATCCCTAAAGCATTGGCCAATGATTCAAAAGCCTGCATCTTTTTCACGTCCAGCGCCGCCGCAATCAGAAGGATCGCATCCGCCCCCATCGCGCGCGCCTGATAGATCTGGTATTCATTCACCATGAAATCCTTGCGCAGCACAGGCAGCTCGCAGGCGGCACGCGCCTGTTGCAGATAGGCGGCATTCCCCTGAAAGAACTGCTCATCGGTCAGCACCGACAGGCAGGCCGCGCCATGCTGCTGGTAGCTTGCTGCAATTTCAGCCGGATTAAAATTACTGCGTATGACGCCCTTGCTAGGGCTGGCCTTCTTGATCTCGGCGATGACTGCGGGTTTTCCCGAAGCAATTTTCGCGCGTATCGCACCGATAAAATCACGGACGGGCGCTACACCTTCCGCTTCGGCACGCATTGCAGCGAGCGGTTTGACGGCCAGCGCTGCGGCCACTTCACCGGCTTTGACTGCGAGAATTTTATTTAATATGTCCGACATTTCTTCCTTATAAATTAAACTGTATCCCCGCTGCAGCCTGCCCCCGAATGGTTTAATCGGGGGTCATTCCAGCGAAAGCGGGAATCCAGTTATTGATGAGTCCACGCAGTGGGACAAAACCCAAGGCGCGCATTTTACCCTATGTAAGCCCGCCCCCGAACGCATCTGTCGGGAGCCTGCCCCCGAATGTTTTAATCGGGGGTATCTCCCCGAAAGCGGAATTCTCATGCTTCGTCATTCCCGCGAAAGCGGGAATCCAGTAGAATCCCTACCCATGCAACCTGCTGTGTACATGCTTTCCAGTCAACGCAATGGCACCTTGTACACAGGTGTGACTAGCAATTTAGTGAAGCGCATATGGGAACACAAGAATGATTTAGCCGAAGGGTTCTCGAAACGCTATGGTGTTCATCTTCTGGTTTATTTCGAACGTCACCCGAATATGTTGTCCGCCATTACTCGCGAAAAGCAGATTTAAAAATGGAAACGTACATGGAAGATACAATTGATTGAATCGATAAATCCAGAGTGGCAAGATTTATGGAATGAAATTATTTAACTGGATTCCTGCTTTCGCAGGAATGACCCCCGACAGCAGCACTCGGGGACAAGCTTGAAATAAAGGTAGCTATGGATAACATTGCACAATACATGAAGGGGGTCGGACAGGCAGCGAGAGCCGCGTCACGCATCATGGCGCAGGTCGACACCGCCTCGAAGAATCGCGCGCTGACTGAAATCGCCGCTGCATTGCAGGCACAGTCGGCAGTGCTTCTGTCCGCCAATGCAAAGGATGTAGCTGCTGCGCGCACCAACGGTCTGGATGACGCATCGATAGATCGCTTGACGCTCAGCCCAAAAACCATCCGTTCCATGGCGGAGGGCTTGCTGCAGATTGCACAGCTACCTGACCTGATCGGCGGCATCAGCGATCTCAACTTTCGCCCATCAGGCATACAGGTCGGCAAGATGCGCGTGCCGCTGGGCGTGATCGGCATCATTTACGAATCGCGTCCCAACGTCACGGCGGACGCAGCAGGACTCTGCATCAAATCCGGCAATGCGGCCATTCTGCGCGGCGGATCGGAAGCGATACATTCCAACTGCGCGATCGCCGCCTGCGTGCATGCGGGACTCAAGGCCGCAGGCCTTCCCGAGAATGCAGTCCAGGTCGTCACGACCACGGATCGCGCGGCTGTGGGCGAACTCATCACCATGAAGGAGTATGTGGATGTGATCGTGCCGCGCGGCGGCAAGAGTCTCATCGCGCGTATCTCTCAGGACGCCAAAGTGCCTGTCATCAAACATCTGGACGGGATCTGCCACGTGTACATCGATGATGAGGCCGATCCTGACAAGGCAATACGCATTGCTGACAACGCGAAGACCCATCGTTATGGCGTATGCAATGCGATGGAAACGCTGCTGGTCGCAAAAAGCATTGCGTCCAGCGTGCTGCCGCCGCTGTGCAAAATTTATCAGGACAAGGGTGTAGAACTGCGCGGTGATGCAGCGTGCTGTGAATTGATCCCTGCGATGACACTGGCAACTATTGATGACTGGAGCACTGAATATCTTGCACCGATCTTGAGTGTGCGCATTGTGGCTGACGTTGACGAGGCCATAGATCACATCAACACTTACAGTTCTCAGCACACCGATTCCATCGTCACGGAAAACTACAGCCATGCGATGAAATTTCTGCGCGAGGTGGACTCAAGTTCGGTGATGGTCAATGCATCGACGCGCTTTGCGGACGGTTTCGAATATGGGCTGGGTGCGGAGATCGGCATTTCCACCGACAAGATCCACGCGCGCGGGCCGGTGGGCCTGGAAGGCCTGACCTCGCAGAAATACATCGTGCTGGGCAGCGGGCAAATCAGAACATAGTTGCTGTCATTCCCGCGAAAGCGGGAATCCAGCAAAAAATATTTCCCGCATAGCGGACAATATCTGAAGACATAATTGATAGAGACACTGGATTCCCGCTTTCGCGGGAATGACGTTCCAACGGAGAAAACATGAGCCAAACAATCGAAGTTAAAGTACCGGACATCGGTGATTTCAAGGATATCGCCATCATCGAAGTCGCTGTTAAAAAAGGCGACAAGGTAGAAAAGGAACAGTCGCTCATCACGCTGGAAACAGACAAGGCCGCGATGGAAGTTCCCAGCCCCGCTGCGGGCATCGTGAAAGAAATGAAAATCAAGGTCGGCGACAAGGTCAGCGAAGGCAGCGTGATCCTGGTGCTCACGCCAGAAGACAGAAAACAGAAGACAGAAGACAGCACATCACCACCACCGTCTGCGGCACCAGTTCAACCAGTAACTATCGCATCTTCTGTCATCAGTACTCTGTCATCTGCAGATATGCATGCTGAAGTCCTTGTGATGGGTGCCGGGCCCGGCGGATATACCGCCGCATTCAGAGCCGCCGATCTTGGCAAACAGGTGGTTATGATAGAGAAGCATGAAAGCCTGGGGGGCGTGTGTCTTAATGTAGGCTGCATCCCGTCCAAGGCACTGCTGCACGTCGCAAAGGTTATCACCGAAGCCGAAGAGGTTTCGCATCAGGGCGTTAGCTTTGCACAGCCTGCTGTCGACATCGACAAGATACGCAGCTGGAAAGAAAGCGTGGTGAACAAACTCACAGGCGGCCTGAAGCAGCTTGCAAAACAACGCAAGGTTCAGGTCGTACACGGCACGGCGAAATTCACGTCTCCCAAAACCATCGCCGTGCAAACCGCTGATGGCGAAAAAATCATCAGCTTCGATCACGCGATCGTTGCCGCAGGTTCGAGCGTCGCGCGTATTCCCGGCTTCCCCTATGAAGATACGCGCATCATTGACTCCACCGGCGCGCTGGAATTAAAAGACATACCGAAGCGTCTGCTGATTCTGGGCGGTGGCATCATCGGCCTTGAAATGGCGACGGTATACGATGCGCTGGGCTCGAAGATCTCCGTGGTCGAACTGATGGACCAGCTGATCCCGGGAGCCGACAAGGATATGGTCAAGCCTTTGCACACCCGCATCGCAAAAAGATATGAGGCGATTTATCTGAAGACCAAGGTAACCAGGATCGAATCGCTGCCGGAAGGTTTGCTCGTGACCTTTGAGGGCGAACAGGCACCCGAGCCGCAGCTTTACGACCGGGTTCTGATGGCCGTGGGACGCCGTCCGAACGGGCGCGAGATCAATGCAGAAGCGGCAGGACTGAGCGTCAACGAACGCGGCTTCATCCCGGTGGACAGGCAGCAGCGCACCAATGTGCCGCACATTTTTGCCATCGGCGATATCGTAGGCGACCCGATGCTAGCTCACAAGGCAGTGCACGAAGGCAAGGTTGCCGCAGAGAACATCGCAGGGCACAAGGCATTTTTCGAGCCAATGACGATACCGTCTGTCGCCTACACCGATCCCGAGATCGCCTGGATGGGACTGACCGAGACGCAGGCAAAGGCACAAGGCATTGCCTACGAAAAGGCTTCATTCCCGTGGGCAGCATCGGGACGCGCGCTGTCTGTCGGGCGCGAGGAAGGTTCAACCAAAGTATTGCTCGATCCGAAGACGCGCCGCATACTGGGGGCCGGCATCGTCGGCGTGAATGCAGGAGAGCTGATCGCAGAAGCTGTGCTGGCTCTTGAGATGGGCGCAGACATGGAAGACATCGGCCTCACGATTCATCCGCATCCGACCCTGTCGGAGACGCTCTGCTTCGCCGCCGAGATGGCGGAGGGCACCATCACCGATCTTTTGCCGCCGCGAAAGAAATAGGACTGAGGATTGAGACCACAAGGGTCTTCCCACGAAACAACGGAGCTAAAGCTCCTGTTTCTGAATGAAGGATTGAAGAAACAATTTACAACACTACAAAACAGGGGTTGATATGAAATTTCATAATTTTTCTTTCGTTTTTCTTGCTTTGCTTGCCACTTCCGCCCACGCCTTCGATTTTGGCGGACTCAAGGAAAAGCTGAACAGCCTTGAAAATGCACCCGCGCAAAACGCTGCCCCCTCTGCCAATCCATCTGCACTCGCAAATTTCAGCAACAAGGATCAGGTGGGTGGCTTGAAACAGGCCTTGACCCAGGGCGCGGAAACCGCGGTGGCGAACCTCTCAAAAGAGAACGGCTTCCTTGGCAACGACAAGGTGCGCATTCCGCTGCCCGGAAGTTTGCAAAAAGCAGGTGATTTGATGCACACGCTGGGCATGGGAAAATATTCGGATGAACTCGTCACATCGATGAACCGCGCAGCGGAGGCTGCGGTGCCGGAAGCCAAAACGCTGCTGGTCGGTGCGGTAAAAAACATGAGCGTGTCGGATGCCAAAGGCATACTGATGGGCGGCAACGATGCGGCCACGCAATATTTCCGCAAGAACACCGAGACTGCGCTATCGGCAAAGTTCAAACCCATCGTCGCCAATTCGATGCAGAAGGTAAAACTGGCGGAAAAATACGACCAATTTGCAGGCAAGGGGGCGCAGCTTGGCCTGGTGGATCAGAAGGACGCCAACCTTGACGACTACATCACGCGAAAAGCCATGGATGGCCTGTTCCTGATGATGGCAGAACAGGAGAAGGCCATTCGCGAGCACCCGATGCAGGCAGTCGGGTCGCTTGCACAAAAAGTGTTCTCGGCAGTCAAGTTTTGAATCATGTCATTCCCGCCTGCGCGGGAATAATTTTTTATGACAGAAACTGCCAGCCTTTATTCGCTGTTTGTCAGCAGCTTTCTGGCCGCCACCTTGTTGCCCGGCGGATCGGAAGCGGTGTTGTTCGCGGTGCTTAGAAAATATCCTGATGCGCTTTGGATGTCGCTGGGACTGGCAACGCTGGGCAACACGATGGGCGGCATGGTCAGCTTCGGCATGGGCTGGTTGCTGCCACAGACCCAGCAACTCAAACACGTGGAGAAAGTGCGCCGCTATGGCACCCCGGCGCTGCTGTTTGCCTGGACGCCCCTGATCGGCGATGCGCTGTGTCTTGCCGCGGGTTGGCTGCGCCAGAGCTGGTGGCAGGCCGCGCTGTTCATGGCGATCGGCAAGTTTGCAAGATACTGGGTGATCGCACAGATTTAGATAGTAGTGAGTAGTAAGTGGCAAGTGTGTGTCTCACTTTCTACTCACTACTTTCCACTCACCATTTTTAGCCCCCATCCCACGCCGAATCCTGTCACCTCGGTACTGACGCTGCCCAAGCCCCCTTCACAGCGACTGGCGGACAGATCGACATGTAACCAGGGAATATCGTTTTCGACGAAGCGTTTCAAAAAGCGTGTAGCCAGAATGTGGTCGGCACCGCCTTCCAGTGTGCATTGCTTGATGTCAGCGAATTTGGAATCCAGCGCCGCCTCGTAATCCTCGTCCATCGGAAATGTGCACAGGCGCTCGCCCGTCAGGCGGCCCGTGTCAACCGCCTGTTGCAACAGCTCTTCGCGATTGCCCAGCACGCCTGAATAACGACTGCCCAGCGCCTCTTCCATGCTGCCTGTCAAGGTTGCGAAGTCGATCATCATATCCGGCTTCTTGCGTGAGGCCAGCGTGAGCGTGTCGGCCAGCACCATGCGGCCTTCGGCATCGGTGTGCATGATTTCGATGGTCGTGCCGTTGAGCGCCTTGACGATATCGTTCTGCTTGTAGGCCTTGGGGCTGATATGGTTCTGTGCGATGGCCAGCCAGCAGTCGATATTCACCGGCAGCTTCTGCATGGATGCTGCGAGCAGGATGCCGAGCGCAACGGCCGAACCATTCATGTCTTCATGCATGTTGTGCATGTAGCGCGACGGTTTCAGGTTGTGCCCGCCGGTATCAAAACAGATTCCTTTGCCAACCAGAGCAATTGTCTTCTTCGCTTTCGGATTTTTATATGAAAGATGCACGATGGCCGCATCGTCAACTTCGCTGCCTTGAGCGACCGCCACAAATGCACCCGCCCCCATCTTGCGCAGCGCCTTCATGTCGAATTCGGCGTATTTCCACGCATGTTCCTTTGACATATCCCTGATACGTTTGCGGTAAAGCGCAGGGGTCAGCTCATTGGGCGGCAATATGGTAAGCGTTCGACACAACAGATTTCCAGCCGCCTGCGCGCGGATACCATCAAAAAACCTCTTGTCGTTAAAACCGTATATCACGATCTTTTTCAGCGGCTTGTTTTCATCATCCTTTTTCTTATGCACAGGGAGCAATGCACCGTTCACCCAGGCCGCATACACCGCCAGTTCGGCTGCACGCTGCCTTTGAGCATCATCTCCCAGCACGACAATGGCAACATCACCGGGATGCTCATCCAGCAGCAACTGCATGGCTTTGCGTACCTGCACCTGCAAGGCAAAAGTATCCTTGGTAAAATCCAGCATCACCCAAGCGATCAGGCTGCCATCCGCTGCATTCGCGTCAACAGGCGATTTTTCCAATTCGGACACCTTCATGTCGCGCCTGGCAAGCACCGCGCGAAGCAGTTCGGCGTGCGGCAAATCTTTGGGCAAGGCTTTCACCTTGGGCATAATCACCAGCAGGTGGGATGCCTTCAGAGCTTTAGGCAGTGCGGGAAAAACCGTGAGCTGTGCTAACATTGCATCCTCGTTTTAATTAATTTTTCATTTCGGGTTGTTCACTAAATCCAGCGATTCGAACAACCGGATTCCCGCCTGACCAAAGACCAGTTTATCCTGAGCTTGTCGAAGGGCGGGAATGACGTTTCATAGAGTCGCGATTATACGGTCATTATGCGCACCTATCTTAATCTCATGCAGCATGTGCTGGAACACGGCACAAAAAAAACCGACCGCACCGGCACCGGCACCATCAGCGTGTTCGGCTACCAGATGCGCTTCGATCTGTCAGAGGGTTTCCCTCTGGTCACGACCAAGAAGTGCCACATGAAATCCATCATCCACGAGCTGCTGTGGTTTTTGCAGGGCGACACCAATATCCGCTACCTTAAAGAGAACGGCGTAAAAATATGGGACGAGTGGGCGAATGAAAATGGCGACCTTGGGCCTGTCTACGGTAAACAGTGGCGCTCATGGGAAGCTGTCGACGGACGTGTGATCGACCAGATCAGGATTGCAGTCGATCAGATCAAAAAGAATCCCGACTCGCGCCGCATCATCGTCTCTGCCTGGAACGTCGGCGAACTGGACAAAATGGCGCTCGCCCCCTGCCATGCATTTTTTCAATTTTACGTTTCCGATGGAAAACTGTCCTGCCAGCTCTACCAGCGCAGCGCGGACATATTCCTGGGCGTGCCGTTCAACATCGCTTCCTATGCCCTGCTGACGATGATGATGGCGCAGGTGTGCAACCTTGAACCCGGCGACTTCGTGCACACCTTTGGCGATGCGCACCTTTATCTCAACCATCTGGAACAGGCAAATCTGCAACTCTCCCGCGAGCCGCATCCTTTGCCAACCATGAGAATCAACCCTGATGTGCGTGATATCCTGGATTTCAAATATGAGGATTTCACGCTTGAAGACTACGATCCGCATCCGGCAATTAAAGCCCCAGTCGCAGTATGAGCATAGCCATCATCGTCGCCCTTGCGAAGAACCGCACCATCGGCATGAACAACACGCTGCCCTGGCGCTGCCCGGAAGATTTGAAACACTTCAAGACACTTACCATGGGTCATCACATGATCATGGGACGCAAGACCTTTGACTCTATCGGCCGGGCATTGCCAGGACGCACCACGGTGGTGGTGACGCGCGATACCAAATTAAAAATCGAAGGCTGTTTGATCGCACATTCGTTGCCGGAAGCGCTGGCTATCAGTGCGAACGATACGCAAATTTTCATCGTCGGCGGCGCAGAGATTTATGCGCAGGCAATGCCACACGTGGATATGCTGTATGTCACCGAGATACAGCAGGATGTGGAAGGCGATGCGCATTTCCCGGAATTTGATCTCGACACCTGGCAGGAAATATCACGCGAATTGCATCATCAGGTAACGCCGCAGCCGCTGGAATACCACTTCGTTACCTATCGCCGCATCAAAACGACAACGTGCAATGAATCTCGATCAGATAAGGGAAAGTAACTCTCCACTTAGCGCGATGATCAAGATAGTCGCCATCATGCTGAGCGGTGAATTTCTGATCATGTTGCTCATTGAAGGAATTTTTAAGCCTCTCTTTGTCCATGATGTTTCGTCTTTTTTCTGGGAATTTCTGAATCCCGTTTGCCTGGTCATTATCGTCGTCCCCGCCCTGCAGATTCTGGTTTTCAATCCGATGAAGGCGCAGCAACTCAAACTGGAGCAGCAAAATGATGAGCTCACAATTACCGCCTCGGCGTTTGATGCGTTGAAAGGTGTCGTCGTGACGGACATTCATCACAATATTCTGAAAACCAATCATGCTTTTACAACCATGACGGGTTATACCAGCGAAGAGGTGATAGGCAAAACCCCCGCGATACTCCATTCCGGTCGGCAAGGCACGGAATTCTATCGCAGCATGCTGGAAGCACTCGAACACGACAAGCACTGGCAGGGCGAAATATGGAACCGTCGCAAAAATGGCGAAATATATCCGGAATGGTTAACCATCACCACGGTTACCAGTGAAAAAGGGCATGTCTATCATGTAGGTATTTTCTCCGACATAAGCCAACGCAAGGCGCTGGAAGAAAGAGTCCACTTTCTAGCCTACCATGACCGACTGACCCGTTTGCCGAGCCGCGAACTGTTTTATGATCGGCTCTCACAGGCCATATCACAGGCAAGGCGTAAACATGAAAGCCTCGCGTTATTCTTTCTGGACCTCGATGGGTTTAAAACCATCAATGACGATTATGGACATGAAGCCGGTGACGAAGTATTAAAAATAACAGCGAAACGTTTGCTGACCTGTATTCGTGATATTGATACCGTTTGCCGTTTGGGCGGTGACGAGTTTGCCATTGTCATGGGAAGCATCAACACCCACGCTGATTCATCGCTGGTCGCTGAAAAAATTATACTCAACGTGAACAAACCGATTGCACTGCAGGATGGCCGCGAATGTAGTGTCGGCGTCAGCATGGGAATAGCCATATATCCGGATGATGCGGTTGAGATTGACAGACTGATGAGCGCGGCGGACAAGGCCATGTATGAAAGCAAGGCTGGTGGCAAAAACATTCATACATTTGCCAAAGCACAAGCGAATACACTGCCATGGATTGCTCTTGATGTAACGCTATTGCTTGGCATACCTGAAATGGACCATCAGCATTTACACCTGGCAGACCTGCTGAACAAATTAAATGACGCCGTTATAAATAATGTACCCGCTGAAGGCATTGCATTGCTACTCGAAGAGTTTGCGACGCAGATACGCACCCATTTCGCAGACGAAGAAAGCCTGATGGACGAATGCGGCTATATTGACAAGAGCGCACACAAGCATGAGCATCAACGTTTGCTCAGAGAGCTTGATTATCTGAAAGATAAATTTAACTACGGTGGTGAGTTGCTGGTTTTGCAATCTCTCAAGGAATGGCTGCTTTCACATATACTGGGAATGGACAGGCAGTTTGCCGACTTTCTTTTACATCAGAAAACAGATTAAGCAGGCATTGATTTGGTACTGCCACGGCACTGGAATTTTCATCCAACCAACAAAAAAGCCCGACAGAGTCGGGCTTTTTTTAACAACTCAAGCGCTGATTAAGCAGCTTGGATGTTAGAAGCTTGCTTGCCCTTTGGGCCTTGCGTAACTTCAAAACTTACTTTTTGACCTTCTTGAAGGGTCTTGAAACCGTTCATGTTGATCGCTGAGAAATGCGCGAACAAATCTTCGCTGCCATCATCAGGAGTAACAAAACCGAAACCTTTTGCATCGTTGAACCACTTAACTGTACCTGTTGCCATGTGACTACTTCCTTTTTAAAAAACGGGGAAATCTCCCGCAGAACTATTTGATCGAAGGTTGCACATGGTAAAACCAGTACTGCAGTGACTTTGAATCAAACACGAAGGCTGCTTTATACTCCCATTTGCAAGGCGCATCAAGCACTAAATAAAAATCAGACGCAAGACGTTAGCCGCTAGTTGCGCTTGTTACATTTTTATCGCGTAGCGACAATACCAACAAGCAACTAATTTCTAACGACTCTCAACTGCTTTTACCTCACGCAATCCACAAAATAGCGTTTCACACCGTCCACTTCCTCTGCAACCAGGCCGTGAATATCTGTCTCGAAGCCCGGCAGCTTCTGGCTGAAATCGCGTGCGAATTTCAAATAATCAACGATAGTCTTGTTGAATATTTCTCCCGGGATCAGCAGCGGTATGCCGGGCGGATATGGCGTCAGCAGCACGGCGGTGATGCGCCCTTCCAGATCGTCAATTTCAACCCGGTCAAGCTCCTCATGCGCCATTTTGGCGAATGCATCGGAGGGTTTCATCGCGGGCTGCATGTCTGACAGATACATTTCAGTCGTCATGCGCGCAACGTTATGCAACTTGTAGGCATCGTGTATCCGCTGGCAAAGTTCGCGCAAACCCACGCGTTCATAAATCGGATACTTCGCAGCGAACTCCGGCAGTATCCGCCAGATAGGCTGATTCTTGTCGTAATCGTCCTTGAACTGCTGAAGCGCCGTGAGCAGCGTGTTCCAGCGGCCCTTGGTTATACCGATGGTAAACATGATGAAGAACGAGTAAAGGCCGCACTTCTCCACGATCACGCCGTGTTCTGCCAGATATTTGGTCACCATCGAAGCGGGGATGCCGCTGTCGGCAAAATCGCCGTCCACGTCCAGTCCTGGCGTGATGATGGTGGCCTTGATCGGGTCGAGCATGTTGAAGCCGTCGGCCAGATTGCCAAAACCATGCCACTTGTCGGAAGATTTCAAAACCCAGTCTTCGCGGGAGCCCACGCCTTCCTCGGCGATGACGTCCGGCCCCCATACTTTAAACCACCAGTCCAGACCAAATTCCTCATCCACCTTGCGCATCGCACGGCGAAAATCCAGCGCCTCGGCGATGGACTCCTCAACCAGCGCAGGACCACCGGGCGCTTCCATCATCGCAGCGGCCACGTCGCACGAGGCGATGATGGCGTACTGCGGACTGGTCGAGGTATGCATTAGGTAGGCTTCGTTGAAGATGTATTTGTTCAGCTTGCGATTTTGCGGCTCTCGCACCAGAATCTGCGACGCCTGGCTCAAGCCTGCCAGCAGTTTGTGCGTGGACTGGGTGGCGAATATCATCGACTCTTTAGCCTGCGGCCTGTTCTGCCCGATCGCGTGCATATTCTTGTAGAAATCGTGAAACGCCGCATGAGGCAACCATGCCTCATCGAAATGCAGCGTGTCGATGCGCCCGTCCAGCATTTCTTTCAGCATCTCGACGTTGTACACGATGCCGTCATAAGTGCTCTGCGTGATGGTAAGGATGCGCGGCTTCTTGGTCTTGTCTACAATAAACGGGTTCGCGTCGATCTTGCGCTGTATGCTTTCCGGCTCGAATTCGGATTTCGGAATTGGCCCGATGATGCCGTAGTGATTGCGCGTCGGCGTCAGAAATACCGGCACGGCCCCTGTCATCATGATCGAATGCAGTATGGATTTATGGCAGTTGCGATCCACCACCACGATGTCGTCGGGTGCGACCGTCGAGTGCCACACGATCTTGTTCGAGGTCGATGTGCCGTTGGTCACAAAAAACAGATGATCAGCGTTGAAGATGCGCGCGGCATTGCGCTCGGAGGCCGCGACAGGGCCCGTGTGATCGAGCAGCTGGCCCAGTTCATCCACCGCGTTGCATACGTCGGCGCGCAACATGTTCTCGCCGAAAAACTGGTGGAACATTTGTCCTACCGGCGATTTCAAGAATGCCACGCCGCCGGAATGACCCGGGCAATGCCAGGAGTATGAGCCGTCCTGCGCATAGTGCAGCAGCGCGCGGAAGAAAGGCGGCGCCAGTGAATCCAGATACGATCTTGCCTCCCTGATGATGTGGCGCGCCACGAACTCAGGCGTATCTTCATGCATGTGGATGAAGCCGTGCAATTCGCGAAGCACATCGTTCGGAATATGACGCGAGGTGCGCGTCTCGCCATACAGATAGATGGGAATGTCGGAATTCTTGAAACGGATTTCTTCGACGAATGCGCGCAGGCTTTTGAGCGCAACTTCAGTCTCTTCCTTGCTGCCCCCGCCGAATTCCTCGTCATCGATCGACAACAGGAATGCGGATGCGCGGCTCTGCTGCTGCGCGAACGAAGTCAGGTCGCCGTAGCTTGTCACACCCAGCACTTCCATGCCCTCTTTTTCGAGCGCTGCCGCCAGCGCGCGTATCCCTAAGCCGCTGGCATTTTCGGAACGGAAATCTTCATCGATGATGACTATTGGAAACCTGAATTTCATATATGAACTCCCAATGGGAAAAATAACATTAAATACTCACAGCTTTATACAGCAAAAGAAAAACGCTGGTTCAGTGAGGCAAAGCTGAAACTAAAGTGCAATGCGGCTTCAGCAAGTCCTTACATCTTCGGCAAAGTCACGCCGACCTGCCCCTGATATTTGCCGCCTCTATCCTTATAGGATGTCTCGCAGATTTCATCGCTTTCGAAAAACAGCACTTGCGCCACGCCTTCGTTGGCGTAAATCTTCGCGGGCAGCGGCGTGGTATTGGAAAATTCCAGCGTCACATAACCTTCCCATTCAGGCTCGAACGGCGTGACATTGACGATGATGCCGCAGCGCGCATAGGTGGATTTGCCAAGGCACACCGTCAGCACCGAACGCGGAATGCGGAAATATTCAACGGTGCGCGCCAGCGCGAACGAGTTGGGTGGAATGATGCAGTAATCGGCCGTCACTTCGACAAAGGAATTCGGGTCGAAATTTTTCGGGTCGACGATGGTGCTGTTGATGTTGGTGAACAGCTTAAACTCATTCGAGCAGCGAATATCGTAGCCATAGCTCGACGTGCCATATGACACGATGCGCTTGCCATCCACCTCTTTCACCTGAACAGGCGAAAACGGTTCGATCATGCCGTGCTGCTCCGCCATGCGGCGTATCCATTTGTCTGATTTGATGGTCATAGTTTTTGATGCAATGGAGAATGGATAATGAAAAATTGATAATGCAGCGGATGGATTCTTCTATTAATTATCAAGTATCAAGTATCAATTATCAATTATCACGTTCCTCCTTTAAGTATTCTGTACAGCGATTTCCTGGCATAGCGCGATTCGGTCATAAAAATCGCAGGGGCGTAATTCTAACCAATTCGCCGCCAGTGCGCGCGATTTGCTAAAATGGCCCACTTTTAGAATCTGGCACGTTTTCATGACTACGCGAAAAATCCTCGTCACTTCCGCCCTACCCTATGCCAACGGCAGCATACATCTGGGCCATCTGGTCGAATACATCCAGACCGACATCTGGGTGCGTTTCCAGAAGATGCGCGGTCACGAGGTGCATTACGTATGTGCCGACGACACGCACGGCACGCCCATCATGCTGCGCGCGGAGGCTGAGGGCATTACCCCGGAACAGCTGATCGCCCGCGTGTGGCAGGAACACTATGACGACTTTGCAGCCTTTCACGTCGAGTTCGATCACTACGGATCGACCAACTCTGACGAGACCCGCGGTTTTGCTGAAGACATCTATCGCAAGCTCAAGTCCGCCGGACTGATCGAAGTGCGCTCCATCGAACAGTATTACGATCCGGTCAAAAACATGTTCCTGCCGGATCGCTTCATCAAGGGCGAATGTCCGAAGTGCCATGCCAAAGATCAATATGGAGATAACTGCGAGGTCTGCGGTGCTGCTTACGCCCCGACCGAGCTGATCAATCCGTATTCCGCAGTATCGGGTGCCGCACCCGAAATGCGCAATTCAGATCACTACTTCTTCAGACTCTCCGCCGACTCCTGCCAGCAGTTTTTGCGCTCCTGGACCCGAAGCGGCTCGCTGCAATCGGAGGCTGCCAACAAGATGCAGGAATGGCTGGGGGCCGAAGGTGAAAACAAGCTCACCGACTGGGACATCTCGCGCGACGCGCCGTATTTCGGTTTCGAGATTCCCGACGCACCCGGCAAATACTTTTACGTCTGGCTGGATGCGCCGGTCGGCTACATGGGCAGCTTCAAAAAATTATGCGAGAACAAAAATCTGAATTTCGACGAATACTGGAAACCGGATTCGGCGACCGAGCTCTATCATTTCATCGGCAAAGACATTCTGTATTTCCATGCGCTGTTCTGGCCGGCGATGCTGGAACATGCAGGTTTTAGAACGCCTACCAAGTTGTTTGCGCACGGTTTTCTGACCGTGAACAACGAGAAGATGAGCAAGTCGCGCGGCACCTTCATTACGGCGCGCAGCTATATCGAGCATATAAAAAATACCGAGTACCTGCGCTACTACTACGCGGCCAAGATCAACGGCACGATGGAAGACCTGGATCTGAATCTGGAAGACTTTGTTGCCAAGGTGAACAGCGATCTGATCGGCAAATACATCAACATCGCCAGTAGAACCATGGGCTTTGTTGAGAAGCTCGGCGGCATGTTAAGTACCGTAGTAATTGGCGACAGCGATTACACAAATGAAGACAATCATCTTGACGCGCTTACTTTCAACTTGATGCAGGCTGCCTCTGAAATCAAGCAACATTATGAGAATCGTGATTTTGCAAGATCACTCCGAAAAATCATGGAACTGACTGATGAAGTTAATTGCTTCATAGCCGAAAAAGCTCCCTGGACAATAGCCAAACAAGCCGGACAAGAAGGCGCATTGAAAATCGTATGCAGCATTGCCATCAACTGCTTCCGCCTGTTGTCGCTTTACCTAAAACCGGTGTTACCCAAACTGGCGATACAGATTGAAAACATGCTCAATATCTCGCCATTACAGTGGTCAGATGCCTCCATCCTGTTGCCGGAAGGGCATCAAATAAACACTTATCAACATTTAATTACCCGCCTCGACCCTAAATTGATAGCAGCGATGGTTGCGGCTAATCAGGAAAGCCTAAAACCCGAATCGCATTCGCCTGCTCGCCATGCGGAAGCACAGCAACACAGCCCCTCTCCTCAATCCTCTCCCGCAAGCGGGCGAGGAGGCGAAGGAGAAAAGCAATCTTCAATCCCTGCACCGATTGCCGAAACAATTTCCATCGAAGACTTTGCCAAAATCGATCTGCGCGCAGCACTGATCGTCAATGCCGAACATGTCGAGGGTGCTGAGAAACTGCTGAAGCTCACGCTCGACATCGGCGAAGATAAACCCCGCACGGTATTCGCGGGCATCAAATCGGCGTACGATCCGGAAAAGCTCAAGGGACGCATGACGGTGATGGTCGCGAACCTTGCGCCGCGCAAGATGAAGTTCGGTTTGTCAGAAGGCATGGTGCTGGCAGCCTCGGGTAGCGAGCCCGGACTTTATATTCTGAGTCCGGATGACGGCGCGCAGCCCGGCATGCGCATCAAGTAGTTACAAGAGGCCTTTGCATGGACTATGACATACTCATTATCGGCACAGGCCCCGCAGGACAACATGCGGCGTGGCAAGCCGCGCGCATGGGAAAACGCGCCGCACTCATCGAACGCAAACCCAGGATCGGGGGCGCGGGATTGCAGACCGGCACGATACCCAGCAAGGCGATGCGTGAAGTGGCTTATCTGATGACGCGCACAGGCGGCATGCGCCAGACGATAGCACCAGACGCCCGCAGTCGTCATGGCCTGCTGGCTGATGCGGTGCGGCGCAAGGAAGGTGTCATCGCCCAGCAGGAATCGGTCATCCTGCAACGACTGCTCCGCTCCGGTGTTGCACTGATTCCGGGTGAAGCTTCCTTTATCGATGCACATACCATTGTGGTCAGCGACAAGGCCGGCAACGCACGACAGATTTCAGCGGATGTCATCGTGCTTGCCACGGGTTCGCGTCCACGCAGACCTTCCAACATCCCGTTCGACAAGAAGACCGTGCTGGATTCCACCTCCATCCTGAATCTGCGCCACCTGCCGGACAGCCTGCTGGTGGTGGGCGGCGGCGTGATCGGTTGCGAATTTGTCTCGATCTTTGCGGCCCTGGGCGTTCAGGTAAGCGTGGTGGACAGTCATGCGCAATTGCTCGATTATCTGAGTGAAGACGTGGTCGGCGTGCTGGCGGACAGTTTCCTCAGCATGGGCGTCACGCTGCACATGAAAGAGCGCGTTTCGGAAATTCGCCGCGAAGAAAATTCCACACTAACGATACTTGAGAGCGGAAAACAGTTGCGCACCGATGCCGTGCTGTATGCTCAGGGGCGCGAACCCAACAGCGCAAGTCTGCACGTTGAAAACGCGGGCATCGCTGTTCAGGACGGCTGGATATCTGTCAACAAACATTTCCAGACCAGCGTGCCGCACATCTTTGCAGTGGGCGATCTGATCGGCAGGCCCGCGTTAGCCTCGACCGGCATGGAACAAGGACGTGCCGCCGTGCTTTACGCCTTCGATGGCGAAACACATGTCGCGGCTGAAAATCTGCCGATGGCCGTTTACACGATCCCTGAAATTTCTTACGTCGGCAAGACCGAAAAAGAAGTCCGCCAGGAAAATATCCCTTACGTACTCGGCCACGCGCTTTTCAAGGACAGCGCGCGCGGACAGATCATCGGCGATGCGCAAGGGCTGCTCAAGCTGATCGTCGATGCGCGCAATGAAAAACTGCTGGGCGTGCACATCGTCGGCGAGCAGGCAAGCGAACTGATACACATCGGGCAACTGGTGATGAATTTCAAAGGCACGGTGCGCGATCTCGTCGCCAACGTATTCAACTATCCGACGCTCGCCGAGTGCTACAAAATAGCCGCGCTGGATTGTCTGCAACAATTCAAATGAATAATATAGTCATTAACAGTTTCGTCACCCACTCACCCTTTCAGGAGGTGCTGTCTCAGCCACTATGAACAAATTGCTGCTAGCCAAACTCTCTCAACACTTTCATCCGCGTCTGATCGACGCGCTAAGAGGCTACGACAAAACGCGCTTCACGGCTGATCTTATCGCCGGTTTCACGGTCGGCATCGTAGCCCTTCCGCTGGCCATCGCCTTTGCCATCGCATCCGGCGCAAAACCTGAAGCCGGTATCTTTACCGCGATCATCGCAGGCTTCATCATCTCAGCCCTGGGCGGCTCACGCGTGCAGATCGGGGGACCTACCGGCGCATTCATCGTCATCGTGTACGGCATCATCGCGCAGTACGGTTACGCCAATCTTTTGATCTGCACCATCATGGCAGGCGTGATGCTAATAGGAATGGGCGCATTTGGCCTTGGCAGCCTGATCAAATACTTTCCGCGCCCGCTCATCATCGGCTTCACCAACGGCATCGCGGTGCTGATCGCACTCTCCGAGTTCAAGGACTTTCTGGGTCTGCAAACGGGCAAGCTGCCTGCAGAGTTTTTTCATAAAATCTCCGTGCTGTGGTACGCCCTGCCGAGTATCGATCTCATCACCTTCACATTGGCGACCTTAAGCGCGCTGTTCATCTGGTTCTATCCAAAAGCCTGGGCGCAACGCTTTCCTTCCCCCATCATGGCCCTGGTCATAGGCACAGCAATTGTCGCCTTGTTCCACCTGCCTGTGGAAACCATAGGCACACGCTTCGGCGGCATACCGCAAAGCCTGCCTTCCTTCACCATGCCGGCATTTTCCATCAGCGCACTGCGCAACCTCATCATGCCCGCCTTCACCATCGCGCTGCTGGGGGCGATCGAATCGCTGCTCTCGGCATCGGTTGCGGACGGCATGATAGACGACAGGCATGACCCGAATCAGGAATTGATGGCACAAGGCATCGCCAACATGGTCGTACCATTTTTTGGCGGAATACCTGCAACCGGCGCCATCGCGCGTACCGCCACCAACGTGCGCGCCGGGGGATCCAGCCCTGTTTCCGGCATGGTACATGCGCTCACGCTGGTACTCATCGTGCTGCTCGCCGCTCCCTTGGCCAAATACATACCCCTGGCATCGCTTGCCGCCATCCTGCTGATCGTTTCGATCAACATGGGCGAATGGGAGGTATTCAGCCACCTCAAAAATTACCCGCGCAACGATGCGATCGTGCTGCTCGTCACTTTTGTTTTTACAGTTATTTTCGATCTGACCGTGGCGGTGGAAGTCGGCCTTTTGCTGGCCGCGATTTTCTTCATCCGCAACATGACCGAACTGTCCAGCATCCAGTTGTCTGAAGAGCTGCCGGTTAACGGCAAGCTTGCGCACCACGCTACGCCGCCCGGCGTGCTGATCTATCGTCTGTACGGCGCGCTTTTCTTCGGTGTGGTGGACAAGCTCGAAGACGTGCTGCACCAGCAGCACAACGAACCGGACGTGCTGATACTCAACATGAGTGAAGTCATCAGCATGGATGCCAGCGCACTGCATGTGCTCGAACATCTGTATAAGAAACTAACTAAACACAACAAACATCTGATCCTGTGCGGTCCGCATACCCAGCCCTTTTTTCTGATGCATCAATCCGGATTCTTTGAACAAATAGGCAAGGACAACGTTGCGGCCAACCTGGATGATGCGATCAAACGCGCAAGGGAGCTGCTGGAACTAGCCGTTCATTAAACGGCTGGTTTGATCGCTTCACAAATACAATGAGGAATGATTTTGGACGATAATGATGAGGCGCTTTTTGTTCAGCACAAAAAGAAGACCGAGAAAATGATGGGGATAGTGGTCGCACTGCTTGTCTCCATCTTTGCCTTCACCTTATGGTTCCTTCTGACTAACGATTAAGTCCGGCATCTCGAACCGCCCGGATCAGCAGTTCGTTCCGAAAAATCTTGCTCTGCAAAGCAGATTCTGTCAACGACTGTCGCAATTCATGCGTTGAGGGCACACCAACATCACAAATTTGTAACATCGGGTTTGCAAATGAGGGTAAGTTTGTTTAAAATCGTTGAGCAGTTTTCTAAAACCAAGAGGAGAGACGTATGAAATCAGTGATTGTAGCCATGACCGCAGCAGTAGCATTGATGGGTGTTTCCAGCGTAGCAACAGCGGGCGCCTTCTCAACTGCACCATGCAAGGCTTGCCATGCAGTTGGCAAAGATGTTGTAGGACCGGACTGGGCTCGCGTTGCAAAGGCATATGGCAGCGCTGACGAGTTGGCAAAGGTTTTCAAGGGTGGTTTCAAAGTTGAAGATCGCAAAATCGCAAGTTCCGAGCCAAAATTTAAAGCTCAGGCAGCTCTTATGACTGGACAATATAACACTTTGATTAAAGGCCACGAAGATGAAGCAGCAAAAGCGCTTTTTGATGCAGTCAAGGCTGGTAAAATCTAAAGCACTTTAGCGTTAACAGTAGTTGAATGTGTAAGGCGGCCTCATGGGCCGCCTTTTTACTTCCCAGAAAAAAGCACACGTTAAAAAACCGTTGCGCAGAACGTTACAAGGGTGATGCAGGTACTGAAGACACACTGGTTGCAAAAACAACAAAGGACGGCAAAGGCAATTGAGACAAAGTTACCGGCGGGATGGCCAGACTCTTAGCGTCTGGCTTTTTTTCGTCCATGCAGCAGCGCACTTTTTCCAGCCACTGCCAATCAATAAACCACCTTCACGTTCTCAGGTTGCAATGCCAGGCGCAAGTCGCGCAACAGTTCGTCGCTTAACGTCACCTGCCACACTTCTCCCAGACGCAGCTGGCAACTGGCCACGCCGTTGTTGTAGTCGATTAAAACCTTGCATTCACCTTCGCGCCATGGCTTGATGATTTCGACGAGCTGCGCAACACCCACTTTTCCGTCGCAATGGAGTGAAAGATGCTGGGCGTAGCGCGAACGCGCCTGTGCAAAATTGAAAAGCTCTTCGCCGCTCACCCGCACATTGCCTGAGTACTCATCCAGACTGGCTTTGCCCTGCACCACCAGCAACTCATCTTCCCTGATCCACTGTTTACTTTTTTCATACTCCTCGTTGAACACCGTCAACTCGACCTGGGCACTGCCGTCGTCAAGCGTGATCACCGCCATGCGCCCGCGCCGCGTCTGCTGCAATCGCAGTCCAGACACGATGCCGGCCAGCAGCACCTGCACACCCCGCTTCGCGCCATACCCCGCGCCATTCGGTTTGCCGACGAACGAAGGCGTTAAATCGCCCAGTTTGACCTTGATGAAATTCGCCAGCTCCGCCTGATATTCCTGATACGGATGTCCGCCAAGATAAATACCCAGGCTGGTTTTTTCATGGGCTAGCTGTTCACGCAGACTCCAGCGCGGCACATCCGCTGTCTGGTCGATCAGCACCGCATCCGCTTCATTTTCGCCGAACAGACTATCCTGATTGACGGCTCTTGCCTGCTGATCGGCGGCAGCCATCGCCGCATCGACGCTTGCCATCAAGGCCGCGCGGTGATCATTGACCGTGTCAAATGCACCCGCGCGTATCAAAGTTTCAATCGTGCGGCGATTGACCACGCGCTTGTCCACACGCCGGCAAAAATCAAACAAGTCCTTGAACGGCCCGCCTGCACGTGCTTTGACGACACCCTCTATCGCAGCTTCCCCTGTGCCCTTGATCGCGCCCAGGCCATAGGCGATGGTTTTCTCATCGACAGGCGAAAATGCATAGCCTGAGCTGTTCACATCGGGCAACAGAATAGCAACACCCTGCTGCAAAGTGTCGGCATAAAAAGTGCGCACCTTCTCGGTGTTATCCAGATCCCCCGACAAAGTCGCAGCCATGAACGCGGCCGGATGATGCGCCTTGAGATACGCCGTCTGATAAGCCACCAGCGCGTAGGCTGCCGAGTGCGACTTATTGAAGCCGTAACCCGCAAACATTTCCATCAGGTCGAACAGGCGCGTTGCCAGATCCTTGTCGATGGCGCGATTCACCGCGCCTGCCACAAAAATATCGCGCTGGCGCGCCATCTCCTCGGGATCCTTCTTGCCCATCGCGCGGCGCA
>VFSW01003945.1_pt1 | contig 22190 bp, 14 predicted proteins | sample 5358111 | NCBI WGS metagenome assembly VFSW01 (sample SAMN11554181, study PRJNA540505) | mine drainage metagenome | isolation source: sediment from site ElyBrook_90M | place: USA: Ely Copper Mine, Vershire, VT | collected 2017 | reverse complement strand
GCCAACTGTCAGCATCGCAGCCAAACCTACTTCGATCACATCAGGCGCTTCGTCTACTTTGACTGTCATTGCGGTTAACTCTACACAAGTCATCGTCACTGGTACCGATGGCAGCAAATATACGTTGTCTGCAACAGGTGGAACCCAGATTGTCAAGCCCACTAAAACAACTACATACACAGTCACCGCTACTGGACTTGGTGGAAGCATAACTGCAACTGCGACCGTGACCGTAACGGCTAATCCACCACCCACCGTCACCATCGCTGCTTTGCCTACCTCAATCACTTCAGGCGCTTCGTCTACTTTGACTGTCATTGCGGTGAACGCCACGCAAGTTATCGTAACCGGAACCGACGGCAGCAAATATGCTCTTTCAGCGACAGGTGGAACGCAAGTTGTCAGCCCAACTACAACAACCACCTATACTGCTACCGCAACCGGCCTCGGTGGAAGCATAACGGCAACTGCGATCGTGACCGTGACGGCTAACCCTCCGCCAGCCGTCACCATCAGTGCCATACCTACTTCGATCCCTGTAGGGAGTTCGTCTATCCTGACTATTGTTGCGACGAATGCAACTCAGGTAACCGTTACAGGGACGGATGGCAGTAAATATACGCTTCAAGCAACAGGTGGAACTCAGGCAGTTACACCAACTGCAACAACTACCTATACTGCCACAGCAACTGGACCGGGTGGGAGCATAACTGCAACTTCGACCGTGACCGTGACTCCAAATCCACCACCAACTGTCACCATTACTGCCTTGCCCACTTCTATAACTTCCGGTGGCTCATCAACACTGACCGTCGCTGCAGTAAACGCGACAAAGGTGATAATAACTGGAACCGATGGCAGCTCATATACGTTGTTGGCGAGTGGCGGCACGCAGTTGGTGAGTCCTACTGTAACGACTACATACACTGCTACAGCGACCGGGCCCGGTGGAACAATTACTGCAAATGTAACAGTAACTGTGACACCGAACCCAGCGCCGACTGTTAGCATATCGGCAAATCCTACGAACATCATTGCGGGTAATTCATCCATTTTGACCGTAGTTGCGACGAATGCAACCCAGGTGACGGTGACCGGAAACGACGGGAGCACGTATGACTTGTCAGCGACCGGAGGCACGCAGTCAGTAAGCCCCACCACGACCACCATCTACACAGCTACCGCGATCGGAGCTGCTGGAACTGCTACGGCTAGCACCACCGTAGTCGTTACACCTGCAGGGAGCATTTTATCCATCGACCACGTCATTTTCATGCTTCAGGAAAACCACACGTTCGACAACTATTTCGGCATGTTGAACCCATACAGGAAGGCGAATGGCTGGAACGTCGGAGATGATGGTGTGGACTATATTGTGGATGGCATTGATGACAAGCTGGCGAGCATCGCAAACTTAGATGATGAGGGCAAATCGTATCCGCTCTTCAAATTAACCAGTACCTGTATCGACGATGAGAGCTCTGATTGGCTGGCAAGTTACGGAGATGTGAATAGATACAACTTCCTCTCAACTCGCCCGATCGTGATGGATGGCTTTGTTCACAATGCCGAAGGATTCGCGAAGAGTTGTGCTTCCAGTGGAAACTGTTCCGGTAGTTTCACCGATCTCACAGGCGAGCGTGCGATGGGCTATTACGATCAGGGCTTTTTCAATTATTACTACTATATGGCATCTCAGTTTGCCGTTTCCGATCGCTGGTTCTCGCCGATATCATCCAAGAGTGTTGACAATCGAATCGCCACATTCACTGGAGGAACGACTCAAGGTCTGGCTTATGACCCTGGAAATGATGACCATCTCCCGCAGCTGAATATTCCGAATATTTTTCAGGAGCTAGACCAGGCAAAGGTATCCTGGAAGATCTACTACTCGGCTACAGATGGATTCTGCACTACCAGTGACTGCGTCGGCGCCCCAAATGCACCTTATCCTGCGACTACCTTTTCCAGCTTGGCTTATTCATATCGATATTTGTATGAAAATTTTTCGCATGATACTTGCGTTCCTCCAACTCAGTCATCGAGTGTAGTTGGCGATACAACTGACTCCTTCTGCATTGATACAAGCCACATTGCCCCACTCGATTCATTCTTCAGCGATCTGAGCGGCAGTACGCTACCAAGCTTCGCCTTCATTGAAGCGGGTTATGGCTTGAATGACGAGCATCCAGGTTCGCCTCAGTCAGTTCTGTTCGGTCAAGTGCAGGTGGCAAATATTGTCAATACGTTCATGTCTAGTCCTGAGTGGCAAGACTCTGTATTCTTTCTAAGTTACGACGAGGGCGGTGGCCCGTATGATCATGTTCCACCAGTGACTGGCCAATCAAATCTCTTCACTGACCCCTCAATGCTGCCGATTGCAGATATCTCTACAATTTCGGTGAATGCGGATAGTTATAAACCTTGCGTGCCAGCTGGAGGTGTACCTACACTGCATTGCGACGTAAGGTCGAATGCTCCGGGCGCTAATTCCGGTGATGCCCCAGCAATTGAGGGATTCGCGGCACAGCTTGGATTCAGAGTGCCGAATATCATCATTTCTCCATTCACACGCCGCCATTATGTTTCTCACACTCCAATGGATCACACAGCGATTATCAAATTTGTTGAAAATCGATTCATTGGCTCTGCGGCTCATTTGACCGCTCGCGACGCCGCTCAACCAGACCTGCTCGATTTCTTTGATTTCGATACAGTTCCATGGTCTGCACCACCAACTCCACCAGCTCCGGTCACAGCAAAATCGCTTGGCTATAATCCATGCACACCCGCTAGCTTTGCTCCTTAAAGCGGCATGATGAAGGTTCTGTATCGGTGACGCAGGTTACATCAGCGGCGGCGTTGGCTGATTCAATCGCAGCCACTATCTGGGCGCAGTTTACGGCATAGAGCGTATCATGCGCCGCGCTTCCAACCTGGTGCGCAACATATCGACGGAGGCTTTCTGGCCAGCATAGTCAACCTGTAAGTGAAACAGATAATTTGCGGTTTAACTCGCCAATGGCGGCAAGTGCAAATCTGAAACCTCTCGCGCCACTGCTAACAACGGATAGCGCCTCAGAAATCGTGGTGATCGTCACCCAGAAACACGATTGACTGCGGATCATTTTCTGCGAAAGTATTATTAGCTGCGGACGAATTGGCAGCTTCGGTTTTGGCTCTTAGATTGGCAACAGTGAGCCAATTGTCCTTCCGAGGCGTTTCTGCAATCCACGGTGGAAGTGGCATGCAAAGATAATTGCTTAACGCTTCGGCATAACCTTCGTACAGAAGGCGCATCTCTCGAAGCCTTTCATAGGAATGACCGTCGCCGCAAACGCGTATGCCACTCTGGCAAAGCATTCCGTAGAGGCGATCATAGCGATCGTGAGGAAGCCGGTCAGGTGCATCAGTGACCGGTGTCAGCGAAAATATTTGCGAGAGATCCACCAGCGCATGGCGAGCCATGGCAAAGGTAAGCTGAGCTTGTCGCGCCTCATGCCCTTGTACTCCGGAAATCAAGAGCGCTGATGTGTCGAGAATCGCGGTCATGGCGCTAATCCAACTTTGGTTGCTGTGCTGGGATCTGAAGTAGCAGAGCAATTGATAAGAGATATGGCTTTCGAGCAATTCCGCCGACCAGCGTTCCCATTCCACAAGAAGTAATGAAAGAGCGCGCTCGCCCCCTTCGTAGGAGTGACGCCGCATCAACTCGGCCGCAGTTGGTGGTGAACCGGCACGCGCGTCTAGCAATGAGATGTTGACTTCACGCCTGGAAAACGCACTGTAGAGAACCGGGAAATATCCCATAACAATTGCCAGCAAGCCGAGTCCACTGCCAGCTTCCAAAATTACCATAACGCGTGCCCATGCGGTTTGTGGCGTAACATCTCCAAAGCCTAGAGTAAAGATGGTGGCTCCGCTCATATATAGATCAGACAAAAATCCCGGTTGCAATGTGGCGTCGCTGAATGGACTGCCCAACGCAAAGAATATGAGAGCAAATCCCAAAACCATTCCTGCAGCCCAGACAACGAGTAAGAAAATCAGAGATAACGGACCGTAAAAACTGAATGCGCTCTCTCGTCGGCGATTATCTCGAATACGCTTTACAAAGAATACCCATGGATTCCATGTCACCGCGTAGAACATTCTGGTGAGCCGAAACCGGCCAGTAGCACGGCGCGGCAGGATGATCGTCTGAAAAGCATCAAACAGCACTGCAAAAAGGCAAGCTACGCCAGATATAAAAATTAAAATCCGCATTGGGCCTCCCGCTCGGAGCAAACTGCAGTTTCCCGCACTCTGTTCAATCACTGTATCAGGGAAACAAAATTCATGGTACGGCACATTAAATTCTCTGTTCAATTTCCGTGTATTGCTACTATCACGAAGAAAGCGCAGGGTTGAAGACTGGATAGCCCAGATTAAGCTACGCGATTTCCAAAAATGGCAGGAATTTGCGCGGCGAAGTGTTCGCACAAAACTGTCTCCTCGGCAATATATTATTCATTGACGGGACATTCAATGGAGAAATCATCACTAACTTACGTTCGCACATGGCAACTTCTTTTTCTGCTTGCAGCAGCAGGTGGATATGCAAGCGCACAGATAGCCCATCCGAAGCCGGCAGTGTCTGCGCAAACAACAAATCCCTTAGCGGTGGAACGCGCAACAGCGGGCGATGCGCCAGAGGACCCGGGGCCGCTGGCATCTGATCTCTCGTCTGAATTGACACATGCCGCCATACGCAAGGCGATGCGTATGGTGGCCGATTGGCAACTTGCACGCGCAGAGAATCAATTCAATCAGCAGTGGACCTATGCTGCCTTGTATGACGGAATGCTTGCGGCATCCAAAACAACAGGTGATTCACGCTATTACGATGCCATTGTGAGAATGGCCCACCGCTTCAACTGGAAGCTGCTGAACTCGCGATTCCCGCACGCCGACGACATGGCTTTGGGCCTGGCTTACATGGAAATGTACACGTCAAAACCTGATGCGGTGAGAATGGCGGATACCAAGGAAGTCATGGACGAACTTATAAAACGAAATGACGATCCTCAAAAATTGCTTTGGTGGTGGTGTGACGCACTATTCATGGCTCCGCCTGTGCTTGCCAGAGTCTCTGCGGCCACCGGAGACCGGCGCTACCTGGACTACATGGACCGCGAATGGTGGTTGACTTCAGCAAGTCTTTACGACCCGGTTGAACACTTGTATTTTCGCGACAGCCGTTACTTCACGCAGAGGCAAAAGAACGGTGAGAAGATTTTCTGGTCGAGAGGCAATGGATGGGTGATGAGCGCTTTGGTTAAAGTACTTGAGGTAATGCCCGCGAATTATCCCACTCGCGGCAAGTACATTGTCCAGTTCAGGCAGATGGCCGAGCGCATCGCTTCTATCCAGGGCGGCGATAATCCCCAAGGAAAGGCCGGACTCTGGTGCAGTGGGCTGCTTGATCCTGCCGCATACGATCTGCCCGAAATTTCAGGGTCAGCATTCTTCACATATTCTTTGGCGTGGGGCGTGAATCACGGAGTGCTCAACCGTAAGAAATTTGAACCGGTGATTCTCCGCGCGTGGGCGGGAATTCTGGAGCACATCTACGCGGATGGGCGTCTCGGATCTATTCAGCCAATCGATGGTCAGCCGGGGCAGTTCAAGCCTTCGGCAAGCTCTGTCTACGGAGTCGGTGCGTTTCTGCTTGCGGCATCTGAAATGGATGCTATGGCCAAACGATGAGGCATAGTTGGAAAACTATAGCTAATAAAATGCGATTTTGTTGTTGAACCACTGTACGGAATTTTTTCAAAACTTCCCCGTCGACGGTAATCTATGAAGAAAGTCGCTGAGGTCAGGTGTTGTTGACCTGATTCCAGCAAAGGTTTTGGATAGGAAGTTTGAAGCCAGTGCACCGCGTAGCCACAGCTTTAGACATCAGACTAAGTACAGCAGCTGTTGAGATCCGGCATGTTGTGCTTCAATTCATACACAGTGGAATCGATATAAGAGTTAAGCGCCGGCCGAAAATACCGTATAAAATTTATGCAGGCGGTCGCAGATATATGCTGAAGTCATCACTTCTTTGCGTTAATGGACTGCACGTGCTGGAGGTATGAATATTATGTTGATAAAAGAAATCCGCGAAGAGGTTCTTGAGGCAAACCTGGAACTGGTTCGTAGAGGGCTTGTGCTTTACACATTCGGCAATGCCAGCGGTATCTCGCGCGCTGAGGGACTGATCGCCATCAAGCCAAGCGGCGTGCCTTATGAGAAGCTGACAGTGGCGGATATGGTGGTTACCGACCTCGATGGAAAAATCGTCGAAGGTACTTTGCGGCCTTCCTCTGATATCGAGACGCATCTCGAAATCTACAAGCATTTCCCTACAGTCGGTGGTGTGGTTCATACGCACTCTGAATTTGCCACTGCATGGGCGCAGGCCGCGCGACCGATTCCCTGCTTTGGAACCACTCATGCTGATTCTTTTCACTGTCAGATTCCCGTGACCGACGAGTTGACTAGTGCGGAGATTGCCAACGATTACGAGAAGAATACGGGCATCGTGATTTGCAGACTCCTTCAAAACCTGGACCCTGCGAGCATTCCCGGGGCCCTGGTTACTGGCCACGGACCCTTTGCTTGGGGGGCATCGGCATCAGCGGCCGCGCACAATGCCGTTATTCTTGAGTACGTAGCGCGCATGGCATATTACACTGTTTCATTGAACAATGAAGCGCATCCGATCTCACGTGAACTCCACGATAAGCACTTTATGCGGAAGCATGGAGACAGCGCCACATACGGACAGGTGAAAGCTTAATGAAATTCTCCCCTTTGCTGATCGCGTCGACACTCGTGCATCTCTCGCTCGTCGACTTCGCCATCATCATTTTTTATTTCGCGCTGGTGATCATCATCGGCATGTATTTGAAGGAACGTTCAAATACGGGCGAAGACTTCTTCATGGCCGGTCGCGAGATGACGGCGTGGGTTGCAGGACTTGCATTTTTGTCGGCGAATCTTGGTTCGCTTGAATTGATGGGCTGGGCCGGCAATGCGTACAAGTATGGAATCCTGGCCGCGCATTGGTACTGGATCGGCGCGATTCCTGCGATGCTTTTTCTGGCGCTCGTGATGATGCCCTTTTACTACATCTGCAAGACACATTCCGTGCCGGGCTATCTGAAGCTTCGCTACGGAAAGGGTGCGCAGACGCTGAGTGCGATTTCCTTTGCTGCGATGACGGTACTGATGAGCGGCATCAATATGTATGCGATGGCCGTCGTGATGCACGTGGTGCTGGGGTGGGATTTAAGCTTCAGCATCTGGATCTCGTCAGTGACAGTTGCGGCTTACGTGATGCTGGGCGGCCTGCGCTCGGCAATTTTTAACGAGGTCCTGCAATTCTTTCTGATCTGGGCCGGAGCGCTGCTGATTCCGATTCTCGGCCTGATTGAGGCCGGCGGCTGGGATGGGATGAAAGCAAAGATGGTGCACAACCTGACGGAGATGGGCAACGCGAATCCGACAGCCTACACACATCTTTGGTCTACGTTGGGAAACTACTCAGACAATCCGATGGGAATTCACTGGACAGGAATTGTTTTTGGTCTTGGCATCGCGATCTCTTGCGGCTACTGGACCACGGACTTTCTAGTCGTTCAACGCGTGCTGGCGGCAAAGGATCTGCGCTCGGCAGAGATGGCGCCGATTATCGGCGCCGGTTTCAAGATGATGGTACCGTTTATCGTGATTCTGCCGGGCTTGCTGGCGATTGCGTTGCTGCGCGATCCCAATACTGGCGCGCTGATGCATCTGGTTCCGGCGGACCAGGCTTGGTCTGCTGCGGGCCAGGCGCAGGGATTGCATGGTTACGACGAAGTGCTTCCACTGATGCTTGCGCGCTACTGCGGACCGGGATTGCTTGGGCTTGGAATCACGGCGCTGATGGCGGGCTTTATGTCGGGCATGGCCGGCAATGTGAGCGCATTTGCGACAGTGTGGACCTACGATATTTATGGAGAGCTGATCAACACGAATGCCACTGATGCTACCAAGGTTAAGATGGGACGCTGGATCACACTGGTCGGAATCATCATCAGCATTGGTACGGCCTATATTGTGATGCACGCGCAGAGCATCATGGATTACGTGCAGGCGCTGTTCAGCTTTTTTATAGCACCGTTACTGGGCACGGTGCTGACGGGCATGTTGTGGAAGCGCGCAACGCGAGCCGCAGGATTCTGGGGATTGCTGATTGGCACGCTGTCGTCAGTCGGCATGTACTTCTGGGTGAAGTATGATCCCGTAGCGGTGAAGTACATCGCGTTCTCCTTCGCGGCGCAGGATCAGGCACAGAATATGTTCCGCGCCTTGTGGTGCTTGGTGATTACCATGATTGTGACTGTATTGATCAGTCTTGCAACCACGCCAAAGCCGGATGAGGAGTTGAAGGGCCTGGTGATGGGGCTGACTCCGCTTCCACGCGAGATGAACATTCCGCTGCTCAAGAAGCCAATCTTCTGGGCTTCCATTGTCATAGTGGCATTTGTGGCTGTCAATATTATCTTCTGGTAAGGAGTGAGAGATGAAAGCAGGCAGCTCAATCACAATCTGGTTTTTTATCGGCGTCTCATTGTTCGTCAATGGAGCGCTTATTCTGGGCGCAGGACTCTACGCGCTCATCTTGCCTCCTGAACATAAAGTGGTTCTCTATAATCTGCACGCCGACATCTGGTGGGGCGGACTGCTCTTTTTGATCGGTGCCTTTTACAGCTGGCACTTTTCACCATGGCGGGCGCGCGCCCGTAACGAAGCGCGCAAAAAGAAATCTTAGCAGCAGACTTTTTCATCAATCATTATTTTTCAGCAAGGGGAACGGAAATGGCAATCGTCGCCGGCGTCGATTTTGGAACTCTCAGCGTACGTACATCAATCGTCGATAGTGAGCGCGGGATGCTTGGCACTGCGGTCGCCGAGTACCCGCTGCATCGCAAACGCGAAGATCCGGAGTTTGCCACTCAATCTCATGCCGACCACATGAGTGCGCTGGTGAAGGCTACACGCGAAGCGATAAAGATTGCCGGCGTCTCAGGGGAGGATGTTCTCTCCATAGCGCTCGACACTACTGGATCGAGTGTTGTGATCGTCGGCAAAAATCTTGTTCCGCTCGACGATTATTACTTGTGGTGCGATCATCGCGCAAAAAATGAGGCGTCCCAGATCACCGCACTGGCCCACCAGGAAAAGCTTGAAGCTATCGAGTGGTGCGGTGGAGTTTACTCTTCGGAGTGGGGATTTTCCAAGCTGCTTCACTGGCTTCGCAACAATCCCGATAAGCGCGATCAGTTTGTCACCGCCTTCGAGCATTGCGACATGATTGCCGCTACACTCTGCGGCATTCACGATCCGAAGCTGGTAAAGCGGAGCATCTGCGCGATGGGACACAAGTGGATGTGGAACGCCAAGCTCGGCGGTTTGCCCCCGGAGAGCTTCCTCACTAAGATCGATCCGCTCCTCGCTGGCGTTCGAGAAAAACTTGATGGTTCTTATGCAACTTCAGACAAAATCGCCGGAACTCTTACTGTGGAGTGGGCAGAGAAACTTGGGTTGCGCGCTGGAATTCCGATTCCCGTCGGCGCATTTGATGCGCATTGGGATGCAATCGGCGCAGGAGCTCAACTGGGCGACGTGGTCAACGTGGTTGGCACAGCGAGCTGCATCATGGCTTATGCTGAATCCGCGCAACTTGTTCCCGGCGTTTGCGGCGTTGTGCAGGGCAGCATTCATCCACAGCACACAGGCGTTGAAGCGGGGCTTTCGGCGATGGGTGATCTCTTTGCCACTATTGCGCGGCGCTCGAATACAACAGTTGCAGCGTTGACGCCGGGACTGGAAAACTACCGCGCCGGACAAACCGGACTGTTGCGCACCACGTGGGACAATGGCGACCGCACAATTCTTGTGAATCCATTTCTTGGTGGAATCACCATCGGCTGGAACATGGTGCACACGGCGCAAGATGAGCTCTTCGCTGCAATCGAGGGAACGGCGATGCACACGCGCATCATCCTCGACCGCATGAATGAGTACGGCGTACCCACGTCGCGCGTCATCAACGGCGGTGGCATCCCGCAGAAAAATAATGTGCTGAACCAGGTGTATGCCAATGCGTTTGGACGCCCCGTTCTGGTGCCGGAGAAAAGTATCACGAGCCTCGGTTCTGCGGTCTTTGCATTTCTTGCGGCAGGAGTCTTCAAGACAATTGAAGAAGCACAAGCAACAATTTGTCCGAAGTACAAAATCTTCACTCCCGATCCTGAGCAAACTGCAATTTACAACGAACTCTACTCGATGTACCGCCGCGTCTATTTCGGATTTGGCAAACCCGGCCACCCAGAAGATTTTTCGGATATTCTTCCAGCTCTTATCCGCATTTCGCGTGAGGCGCTGGCGTTGAAAAATGGCTGAATCCCATTGTTAGACCCATGTCAATCGTTCTTCGCAACAGTCGTAGCGCTTGATTTAGAAAGCCCACCAGGCCACCAGTTCCAATCGCCGGCAATTCGCAACAGCGCAGGGCCGATCACAATTCGAACCAGAGTCGCGTCAATAAACACTGCAACAGCAAGCGTAAATCCGATCATTTTAACGACCATGAAATTTCCAAATGTGAATGCGGCAAAAACAACAATCATGATTGCCGCGGCGCTTGTAATTAGTCCCGCTGTTCTGGCCATCCCCTCTGGAATCGCCTCCAATTCGCTAAGTCCGCTCCTCCTGGCTTCAAGAACACGCGCCACAAGAAACACTTCGTAATCCATGCTGAGTCCGAAGACAATTGCAAAAGTAACAATGGGAACCAGCGGGAAGACGCTCCCAGTTCCGCTTGGGAGTCCCAGTAACTTGCTTCCATGCCCATCTTGAAAAACAAGAACCAATGCACCGAAAGAAGCAGCCACTGAAATCAGGTTCAGAATGATGGCCTTCACTGCGGCGAAGAGTGAGCGGAAGCCGGCCAGCAACGCCACAAGTGTTCCCACCACCACCAGTGACGTTACCGGAATCAGGTGATTACTCACGATCGTCTGATAATCGGCATTGAGCGCAGGAATGCCGCCGACAAGCAGAGTGGCTCCGGGAACTCCGGTGAGAGCAGTTGCGCCAGTCTTCCGTAGATCCCGCACCCAGTCGACCTGATCGCGCAGTGAAGTAGAACTTGCAGGCAACACCTCAAGCAGCGCCGCACGGCCGTCACTGCTGAGAAACGTTCTGTGCGTCTCGCGCGAGAGATCGGTAAGCGAAGCACGATCGCCATCCACAACTGTGGTGATTGAAATGACGCGGGCGCAACGCGGGTCTTTCGCGAGCCGCTTCGAGAGCTGATCAATTGCATTCCAACCCGCGTCAGTTTGCGCAATGGAATCCGGCAGCTCCACAATCAGGCGCAACGACTGAACAACGCCATCCCTATCCATGTGTTCAAGAGTGTGTAGAGCATGAACAGATTCCGCAGTCTGAGGGAGCCAATCTCCCTTAGGCAGACTTGTATCGAGATGCGTGGCCTGCCATGCGAGCAGCATCAATGGCGTGCCAGCGAGCAAGATCGCAAGCCATGGATGTGCGACAATCACCTTTCCCCATCTCCTCCAGCGACTACACGACAAACTTTCCATAGGCCCAGAACTGCACTTGTCCAACTTCGCAGTAAAGGGCAACTTGCCGGTATCAATGCGCTTGCCAAGCAATGCCAACACTGCCGGGACCAGGGTATTTGTCAGTAATACACTCATGCCGGCTACCAGGATTCCGGCAATGCCGATGGAGCGGATTTCAGTAATCGGAACCGTCAGTAGAGCTAAAAATCCGATTGCAACCGTGGACGCTGAAATCAAAAGTGTGCGGCCCGCCTGACGTGCCGCGATGGCAGAGGCTGCGGGTCCATCATGCCCTGCCAAGATCGCTTCACGGAAGCGACTGACCATGAGAAGTGCATAGTCAATTCCCAGTCCCAAACCAAGCATAGTTGCCAAACTCTGCACCAGAATCGACAAGTGAAAGCGCTCGGCAAGTAATCCGCAAATGGCCAGGGTGATTGCGATTGCAAGCTGGCCTACGGCAATGGGAATGATCGCCGCAACCAAACTCCCGAAAGCCAGTAACAGCAAAATAAGAGTGGCTGGAATCACCAGGGTTTCGCCGCGATCGACGTCTTCAGTACTCGCCTTATGAATGTCGAAATTCAGCGGTGTCTCGCCGGTCAATTCGATTTTGACCGCCGGATAACGGGGACGCAATTGATTTTCTAGTGCGTGCTCGCGGTCGTGAAGCATGGGAACCAGCGACTCAACCGGCCCCTCAGTCGACGCGAGTCCGACGAGAACAAAGGTTCCGCCACCTTTACCCAGAAAAATCGGATCACGCAATTCTAGATGGGAAACAACACCGGAGACTCCGGGCTCTTCTTTGAGGCTGGCTACAATCGTTGCCAGCGCCTGCTCGCCTTCCTCCGAATCCGCAGGTGGCAATCCCTGAACCACCAGTACCACGCGGTCAACGAACGGCGAACGAAAACGCGTATTCAATTCCTGGCGGACAGTTTCTGCTTCGCTGCCGTCGACGCGCGTTGCCGTCTCCAAACGGCGTTCGGCGTGAAATGAGTATGGTAGCAGTGCGATGACTGCGATAAGAACTATCCCGGCCAACCAGTAGCGTCGTTTTTGATCGAGACTCATGAACTCCTTAAAATCAGCACATAAAATAATAATATTATTATTCTACGCTGACCTAGAAGGGCTTAAATGGTCAAAATAAGTACCTAAGCCTATTCCAGAGTCATTCAAGGTTCGTATAGTATAAGCATGCATATTCGAAACACACGCCTCTCCCACTTGATTGAATCTGCTAAGGGCTACGAACTCGCAGTTTTAGCAGGACACAGTCAAAAACTCGCTTTGCTTGGCGTGCTCGTCGCTGTTCAAATAGCCGCCGCTCACCTTCGCGCTCAAGACCCGCGCATCGGGTCCTGGACGCTCGTCTCTGCGCAATCTACGCTCGACCCGGCAAACAAATTGTCCATCACTTCCGGGCATGATGGAATACGTGTACTCATGTCAGGCGAAACTCACATCGATTTTACGGTGAACAAAAACGGGAATGAGACGCCAGTGCCGAGCAATCCCGCCTTCAATCAAGTTCAACTGCATCGTATTGACAAGAAACAGTCCGAGGTCATTGAGAAAAAAGATGGCGTTCTCGTAGCAACTATTCGCGAGATGATTTCGAGTGATGGGAATGAACTGACTGTAACGACGATGAAGAAAGGCCAGCCCGACAAGATCGCCGTGTGGACGCGCAGTGGCGGCGCCAAAGTAGCCAACGACCCAATGGCTGGCGAGTGGACTGAAGATCTCAGCAAAACTCTTCTGCGCCAGGGCTTGTCATATAAGTTTGAGTCGGATGGAAATAATGGGGTGCGTTTTTCAGGCAACTTCAGCTACACGGCCCGTTTTGACGGAAAGCAGTATGATCTGAAGAACTCACGCAACGATACTGTGACGCTCCAACTTGTCGATGCTAACACTGTGGATGCAATTTACCAGCGGGACAATCAACAAGCTCAAAAGGACAGGTGGGTAGTTAGCGCCAATCATCAGCAGATGACGCTAACCACCACAGGAACCCTTGAAACCGGACAGAAATTGAGTGAGAAATTGGTCTTCAAGCGGCAGTAACGGGCGATGCATCCGTGCATGCCACAGAGCTGCTGACCGGTAACACTGCATCGTGTTCACGAGCTGCAACGGAGATGATGCCCTTGCGGTTCATGAACTTCAAAATGCCGCTGACAACATCTTCGAGCGATGGATCCGCGATGCCCCACTCGGATGCGTTGCGGGCCTCTTGATAGGCGGAGTTGTCGTAGCGCTTGAACTCCATCGAAGAAATGTTGTCCACCGAGCCCACCAGAAAATCAAGCAGCGGAAAAAGAAGATCTTCCTTGCGGCATCGACGAATCAGTTCGGGAACAAATTCTTTAATGCCGAAGATTTCAAATTGCCGTCCCGTCATCTTGGTGATGAGGTTGGTGATATCCATCATGTTCGCGTAATCGTCGCGCACAACATTGTAGGTTTTGTTCTCAGTGCCGGGCGTGGTCGAAATGGCAACAATATTATTAGCCACAATGTCGGCGGGCACAAAACTAACCTGGTTGAGTGCATCAACTCCAATGCCGTGATTGACCATGAATGCAACGAGGCGCACCGCGATATCGAAGTTATTGCCGCCGCCGGTAATCGAGGGGCTAACCAGCGCGGGACGGAAGATGCGTACGGAAAGTCCCTTGCTGCGCGCGTCTTCAACCACCTTCTCGGCAACCCATTTTGACTGGCTGTAACCGAAATCGAGAAGTTCCATGTTCTCGTTTCCATTTGTCTCGTACAAAACGCTCTTGACCGCCCAGCCATAGATGAAGGTAGTCGAAATGTAATTCAGATCCTTGGGCTTGCCTTCAAAGGCCAGCTTCAAAATTTCATTCGTTCCGAGCACATTCGATTCACGCATGCGGTCATAGTTGAAGAGATAGTTCACCGTCGCGCCATTGTGGTAAACCGTGTCCATTTCATTGGCAAGGAAATCCCAAACATCTTGCGTCAGCCCCAGTTTCGGGTGGCCAAGATCACCACAGACAGCAACTACGCGCTCCTCAAACATCTGCATCAGACCCGGCGCACATGGACCCATTGATTCCATCGCTGCGCGCAATCTTTGTTTGCCCTGCTCTTCATCGGAAGACCTGACGAGAACATGAAGCTTCGCTTGCGTTTGTTCCAGAAGGCTTTTCATCAGGAATGGCCCGACAAAACCCGTACCGCCAGTGAGCAGTATGTGATTCAGTACCTGGTTGGCAGGCAAAGGCGCAGGCGCCTTCGGTGTGAAAGTGAGCTTCCGGTCATCGCTCATCAACTGGTTTTCAGCCTGGCGCTGTTCTTCACGGAAAGTGCCCAATGAATGGCGCAGCATCTCCAGCGCTTCTTCCGGAGCGCTCTCCAACTGTGCGGCCAGTTGGAAAAGCTCTGCCACGCTCACACGCTGAATCACGCCAATATCGACCTGGCGCGCAAGCATCTCGGCGCCCTTGTCCTTCAGAAGCTCCTTGAGTTCGTGCATGAAAACAACAAGATCAAGCGAATCCAATCCAGCTTCGACAAGGTTGTATGTCTCTTTGCCTGTCAGATTGTACTTGGCTTTCAATTCGTCGAAAGATGTCTTGATCTCAGTTCCAGTCTCACTTACACCGGCATCTTTCTCCCTTGAGAACTCATTGAGAACGGTAAACTCGCCATCCAGCCACATCTGCTTGGTCTTGTGGCGCATGATCTTCCCCGAACTGGTTCTCGGAATCGCGCGCGGCGCAATGAAGGAGATCAAAGCCACTTCCACATTGAGATAATTCCTCACCGCCAATGCAACCTGGCGCGCTTCAGGAATCATCTTGGGATTCTTGACTTCGGCCACAATAGCAAGTGCCGGCTCGCTGTCTTCATGAATCTGGAAAGCTGCAATGCAGCCTCCGCGGATCAGTCCCGATGCTTTCTCTACAACGTTCTCAATATCCTGCGGATAATAATTTTGACCGCGCAGAATAATCATGTCCTTGATGCGGCCGCAAACATAGAGTTCGCCTTCGTGGAAGAAACCCATGTCACCCGTGCGCAGATAGCCATCTTCATAGGGACTATCGTCAACGAGCCGCGCGCGAAATTGCTTCTGCGTCAGTTCAGGATTATTCCAGTAACCCAGACATTTGCCGCATCCAGCGATCCATATTTCGCCAACTTCTCCATCCTTGAGTGCGACGTGCTGCTCCGGGTCCACAATCTTGACGTCAAAACCCGTAATAGGCCTTCCGCAACTGACTATTTGAGTCGAGGCATCAATTTCATAGACCTCGGAAATCATGCGCGCTTTGCCCAGGGCGAGTGCGCGCTTGTTGACGGATACAATATTGCGGCCGTGGAGTGTAACCGCGAGAGTATTCTCGGCCAGCCCAAAGGCCGCATAAAAACTCTCCGACTTGAGTCCATAAGGTTGAAATGTCTCAAGGAATCGGGTAAACGTATCAGCTTTTACAGGCTCGGCGGCCACCATCAGCACTTTGAGCGAACTCAGATCGCAACCTTCCATGCTTTCCTTGGAAAGCCTGCCGGCGCGCAGACAATAATCGTAAGCAAAATTCGGCGCCGCTGTCGCCGTAGCCTGATAGGTATGCATCGTGTCGAACCAGAGTATCGGACGCTGAATAAAATCCATCGAAGAAAAGCCGTACGTGGTGCCGCCTCTGAGCGCAGGATAAAGATAGCAACCAATCAGCCCCATGTCGTGATACTGAGGGAGCCACGAAACAACAATAGGGTTGGCATGGTCTATAACGAGTTCGCACGTATCGAGGATGTTCTCGTGTGTCACTATCACACCCTTGGGCTCCATCGTCGACCCGGAGGTGTATTGAAGAAAGAGAATCTTCGACGCTTCCTTAAATGTTTCACCCGCATATGTGTCCACATAATCTTCCGACACGATCCAGGGCAAGCCTGAAATATAGTCAACATCGACACCCGAGGTTGCGACACCACTGCGGGTAAGATTTGTTTTCAGGGAGGCGTGGTAGTCACCGCTGGTTAAAATTCCAGCCGCCTGGCAATCCTTGGCAATGTGAACCATTTTGTAAAGAGCGCTCTGAAAGCCGCGTGAACTCGGAGGATAGACTGGCACAGGAATCAATCCCGCGCGCACGCATCCAAAAAACGCGCAAATCATCTCCAGGCCCGGAGGATAGGCCAGCAGCAAGCGGTCTTCCGTCTTGAAAAGACCTTCTTTGCGCAAGTGTCCTGCTATCGACTTCGTTCGTTCAATAAATGTCTCGTAGGTGTAGCTTTCAATTGGATTGCCGTTCAGGTCAAGGAATGAATAAAGGAGCTTATCTGGGTGCTCATCACCGAGCCTATCCAATTGGTCCAAAATCGTCTTCATAGTAGGTCCGCGATACCCTTCTTTTGTTGCGGGATTAAAAAGCTTGGTCCGTCAGAAGCAGAAAACGTCTTTCACTGCCCGTACCAAGGTGAGGTGAAAATACAACTTGTCTCAGAGTGGGGGAACTCTTTAGTGTAGACCAATTGTGAGTACATTGGCTAACCGAATTTGTCCATGCACCGCTCGGTCCGGTCGGGTACAAATCCCCGTGACAGCCGAAGGCACAAGATAGGGGGAGTCTTGTGATGCCACGCCTGGGACTTTCCCCCATCCGCGACGCTTCGTCGTAATTCATCGATTCATTAATGTTAGCAGAGCTAGAGTGTATTTTAATGCACATTTCGTTCATAATTACTCGCCGCACTTCACCGGCTCCTGCTTGCTCTGCATCGAATTTCCTTGATTCACCTGCGTTTGGCGCGCTAACATCAAGATTCGACGCTCTCTGCGGCGGGGTCGTCTTGCGCCTTATCCTTAAGACAACCATTGCTAACAACTGGCATGAAACATGCCGAGTGAATTGTGGAGGCACCATTAATGTCCGAATCTGAAGCGGTGATCACTCTACAGCCGGATATTGAAGACTTGGTACCCTCCGAAGCCACTCTCCGGCAATTCGACCGCGAAACCTCCGCCGCGCCTACTTTTCCCAAAGTCCTGCGCCGTCGTCTGGACAGCTACTTCGCCGACCAAAAGCTCTCTCCCAAAGCCGACCTCGCGATGTGGGTCAAAATTGCCACCGGCCTTTCTGTCCTCGCCGGCAGCTGGATTGCAATCTACGCGCTCAAGCTGAATTCCTGGCAGTTTGTTGCTCTCTACCTTTTAGGCGGCCTCGCCCAGACATTTCTTCTCCTCAACATCGCACACGACAGCAACCACAACGCCATCTCCTCCGTTCCCGCCGTCAACAAGACCCTCAATTACGTCTTTGACATTTGCGGAATCAACTCCTATATGTGGCGTATTCTCCATCATCGCGGCCATCACTCCTGTATCAATCTCCAGGGCGAGGACGATGCCCTCACCGGACGAGGCCTACTGCGCTTTACCCCGCACGAACCCCGCACGCCGTTGCACCGCTTCCAGCACTTCTATGTCTTCTTCCTTTACGCGCTCTTCTCACTCGACTATGTATTCGTCCGTGATTTTGAGTGCTTTTTCTTTCCAACTCACGGCTATCTCAAGCGCACCAAACATCCCTTGCGTGAGTATCTGATCCTCTTTGCGAGCAAAGCTTTTTATGTGATCTATATGCTCGTCTTGCCGGTGCTGCTGTTGGGCAACTCCCCGCTGCTCGTCATCGCTGCCTTCCTGCTCGTCCATCTCGTCGTCGGCTTGTCGGTAGCTCTTGTCTTCCAGACCACGCACACTGTGGACAGCACTTACTTTCCTTCCGAGCGCAGCGAATTTGAGAATGGCGTCTATCACATCTTCGCTACAACCGCCGATTATGCGACAGCCAATCCGCTCGTCAGTTGGCTCACCGGCGGACTCAATCATCACATCGTCCATCATCTCTGCCCATTCGTCTGCCACACTCACTATGCGCCGCTGACGCGCATCGTTAAAGAGACCGCCGAAGAGTTCGGTGTTCCCTATCGGCAAAATTCCACCATGACCCGCGCCATCTGGCATCATCTGATTCTTTTGAAACAATTGGGAAACGAAAACTGATTTTTTACGAACACGCAATTTTTCCAGTCACTCAACCGGTTCATTCAAACATTATGAAATTGCCCACGGTGTTCTTTCACCGTCCGGGTTGCGAGGTTTGACGTTGGCTTCTTCCATTCCTACAGTCTCCCGTTTTCGCTCTTTTGCTGATTCACCCGCCATGGTTCGCAACCCAGTTGCAGTTTTCTCCCAGTACAACCACCAGTACGGCGACACATTCCGCTTCTATATAGGTGGCATCAAAGAAGCCATCGTCACGACGAACCCCGCCATCATTCAGCACGTCCTCAAGACCAACTCCGAAAACTACCACAAATCAGAGATTCAAAAAAAGCGTATGGGCCACTTTCTGGGCAGCGGCCTGCTCACCACCGAGGGCGAAGCATGGCGCATACAACGCCGTCTGATCCAGAAAGGTTTCGATCGCAAACAACTCCAGGAATTCTCCATTCTCCTGCGCGAGACCCTCGACGACGCCTTCCGTAAATTCGACGCTCAAGCCGCTCTGGGCCCCGTTGACATCTACCCGCACATAATGAAGATGACCTTCGCCATGGTTGCCCGCGCGCTCTTCGGCGCCAAACTCAAGGAAGAAGACATCGACCTCGTCAGTCATACGATCTCCGCAGTTCAGGAATTCATCGTCCGCCAAACCCTGCAGCCTTACTTGAATCCCTTGTTTGCCGTCAACGGAGAACTGCGAAAGCATGAGGAGATGCGGGCCCGCGCCGATAGAGTTCTCATCGAGTACATCGAGAAACGGCGCCACGAAGCGCCCGGCAGCGATCTGCTCCAGACCCTGATGGATGCCCGCTATAGTGACGGTTCGGCAATGAGCGATGGCCTGATCCTCAGCGAGAGCATGCAACTGCTCGTCGCCGGCCATGAAACATCCTCAAATTCACTCTCATGGCTTCTCTATCTTTTGACTTCGCGTCCAGATTGCCTCGCAAAACTCCGTCAGGAATTTGATTCCGTCCTCAACGGAGCTCCTATGAGTTTCGAGCACGTAGGCCGCCTCGAGTACGCGACGCAAATAGTCAACGAGGCCCTTCGACTCTACCCTCCCTTCTGGATGATCGACCGCATGGCTGTCGCCGAAGATAATGTCGGTGGATTCACCATTCCTCAAGGCTCCATGGTCATCGTCTACGTCTACGGCGCGCATCATGCCGCGCAGTACTGGCCAGACCCCGAGCGGTTCGACCCGGAGCGTTTCTCCAAATCCAACGAGGCCGCACAAACTCCGTTCACGCATATTCCATTCGGTGGCGGACCGCGCGGCTGCATCGGCGGCAACTTCGCAATGCTGCAAATCCTCATGATTCTCAACATACTGCTCAAGAAATACGATTTCGAACTCACGCCCGGACAAAATATTGAGGCACGCCCCATGGTGATCCTGCGGCCCAAAAATGGAATCCGCATGACCTTCACTCCAGCCATTGCAAGCGACCGTCATGCAGTCGCTCATGCTTGAATGTAATCAGAGCCGTAATGCAGTGCTTGAGTGGGTGTGCGCAGCAAAGAACGATAGAAAACGCTGTACAAGATTTGTGACGCACAATCCATTTTCGAATGAGCGGAAAATGCCTTCCATTCCGCTCTTCGTGTTCAATAAACATTTCAATTGATTTGAATCATGAACCACAGCTGCTCAGATTATCTTATTCGAGCGGTAACTTTTCACGCGCAATGCGCCCGGTCTTCCAGCGTGAGTAGAGAAAAACCGCCATCCCAGCTCCAACCATCAGAATTGTCCCACCCACAATCTTGACCAACGATAGCATCTTGTTCGGCTCGTCATCGGCAGGAACCACCGAAAGCAGAATCGTTATACTCGTGCTCGCAATTCCAACCAACCCCAGAAGAGTAGCCACTGGCTTGCCTCCGGGAACACGTCGCACCTCCGGCCCTGCCGGTTGAGATTGCAGCTTGATCATCGCGCCAAACAAAAATAAATACGGCAGAAAATACGCGATGATCGCCATGCTCACCAACACCTCATAAGCGCCGCGCACGCTTGTGCCCGCTTGCCCCAGAAAAGTCACAATAATCCCCGCCAATCCATAAACACCGATCGCCACCCATGGTGTGCGGTAGCGTGGATGAATCCTGCTGAAAACCGGTGGCAAACAATTATGAATCCCTGCCACAAACGGCAGCCGCGATGTGGAAGATAGAAACGCTGCTGCGCCACCCACTGCATTGAGCCCCACAAACAACGCCATTGGCACCAGCAACCACATCAGGCCAAGTCGCGTGCACATGATGTTAAAGCCGTTCACAAAGCCATCCGGCCCGCCCACAGCATCGCTTGGCAGCGCCACCAGCAACGCGCCTGTACCGCCAATATATCCAATCGCCATCACGCTGCCGCCAAGCAGTATCGCCCAGGGAATCACTTTTCGCGGGTTCTTGATCTCATCACCCATCGCGCTCCCTGCCTCCACGCCGCCAAAAGCAAAGAACACACTCGACCAGAACAACGCGTTCTTCATCGTCAGATGCGGCGCCAGACTCGCCGCATCAAAATGTGTTGCCGATCCAAATCGCGCGTAAGAGAAGTATGCTAGCAGAATCAGAACCGTCAGCGGTATCAGGCTTCCAAGTGAGCTCACATTGTTCAGCCACTTCCCCGCGTCCACTCCGCGAATATTCAGCAAAGTTATAATCACCAGCCAACCCACAGCAAAGGCCATAAAATATTCCGGGCTCTTTGAAAGCTTCTGCGCCTGCGGTCCAAAGGCAAACAACACACTCGCCGCGCCAAAATACAGCACGCCGGGAAAGTATGGCAGGTTGCTCATCCAGTATGTCCACGCCGCAATAAAACCGTTGAACTCCCCGAATGCCTCGCGTGTCCAAACGTAAAGCCCGCCTTCCTCGGGATGTCGCGACGAAAGTTCCGAGACGCTAGCGGCCAATGGCAGAAAAAAACAGAGCAGCGCGGCAACCCAGACCACCAGGATGCTTGGGCCCGCAGAAGCAGCCATCGCAGTCCAGCGCACGTTGAGCCCGCTGACAATATAGAAGAGCGCCAGATCTCGGAAACGTATGCTGCGTTTGAGTGTTGGGGATGAGGCCATGTAGCACGCAGCATATCAAAGACGCACTACGCAATTGAAGCGAATTCATGAATCATGAGCCGCTTGCAAAACTCCATTCAGAAAGCAATGACATGGCCCCGGTGCGTGGAATTATTAGGCAGATGACCCTGGCGCTTTTTTATGAGCGCGAGGGCGGACAGTATCTCTCTGCTTGCTAAATACTTTGTCGAAACCTTTCAAATCCAACAACGCAAATCAACTCCAACCAAACCTCTCAAACCCGCTCTTTGCAGATCATTCCCCTCTTCTCCTGCAGAATGGATCCATGCGTTCCATCTATCCAAAATCGCAACTGAGAACTGAAAACTGGTACCGGGGGGGGGGGGGGGGGGGGGGGGGGGGGGGGGGGGGGGGGGGGGGGGG
>VFSW01003944.1_pt1 | contig 22192 bp, 18 predicted proteins | sample 5358111 | NCBI WGS metagenome assembly VFSW01 (sample SAMN11554181, study PRJNA540505) | mine drainage metagenome | isolation source: sediment from site ElyBrook_90M | place: USA: Ely Copper Mine, Vershire, VT | collected 2017 | reverse complement strand
CATCCAGGCGCGGTTTTAACCGCCAGCTCGCTAACCCCCGGTTTGTGGTAGAACCCCTCATCCCAGCCGCACAGCGACTCCTCTGGCCGTCGCACGTCAGGACACTTCTCCTCATCGCACCACAATAGCCTGCGACTATAGGAAAATTACGCCAGCGTATGACACCTGCGCCCACCTCCTGACGAGCGTAGACGCAAGTGTCATACGCTGGCCGCCTCTGTGCCAGGACTGCGCCAGCCCGCTAGGGCAGCGCAAGCGCCTCAGCCCCGGCGGAGTCGCGCAGGCGCAGCCGTCCAGCGGAAGCGGGAAGATGTACGCCAAAGTCGCCGCCATCGTCGCTCACATCCACCACCACCTCATCGCCTGCGCGCACAGCCCCCGTGAGCAGCGCCTCCGCCAGGGCATCTTCGATGCGCGCCTGCGCCTCGCGCCGCAACGACCGCGCGCCATACTCCTCGCTGCACCCCTCACTGATGATGCGCTCCTGGGCGCGCTCCGGCACACGCATGTGGATGCGCTGCCCATCCAGCCGCAGCTGAATCTGCGCCAGCAGCAGACCCAGAATGCGCCGGGCGTCGCGCCGCGCGAGGGGATGGAACACGATGATCTCATCGAGCCGATTCAGCAGCTCTGGCTTGAAAGCCCGCTCGATCTCCGGCAGAACGATCTGCCGCAGCCCATCATCCCCCGCGACGGCGTCCTCGCCGCGCGGCTGGAAGCCGATGCTCGCACGCCGCCGCATCTGTTCCGCGCCCAGGTTCGTCGTCAGGATGATGATTGTGTTCCTGAACGATATCGTGTGTCCTCGCGCATCCGAAAGCGCGCCATCTTCGAGGATCTGGAGCAACATATCATACCCCTGCGGGTGCGCCTTCTCGATCTCATCGAAGAGGACGATACTGTATGGGCGCCGCCGCACCGCCTCAGTCAGCTGGCCCGCCTGCTCATAGCCGACATAGCAGGGAGGCGCGCCGACGAGACGCGCCGCCGTATGGCGCTCCATGAACTCCGACATATCCATCTTGATCATCGCGTCGTCCGAGCCAAACAGGGCATTGGCCAGCGCGCGCGCCAGTTCTGTCTTGCCCACGCCTGTCGGCCCGGCGAAGATGAACGAACCGATCGGTCGCCGCCGGTCACGCAGATCCGCCCGCGAGCGCCGCACCGCGCGCGCCACCGACGCCACCGCTTCGTCTTGCCCGATGATGCGCTGCTGTAGCGTCTCTTCCAGATGGAGCAGATGCGCGGATTCCTCCAGGCCCGCCTGCACAATCGGGATGCCCGTCCAGCGCGCGACGATCTCGGCGATGTCGCGTGCGGAGACGATCGGCTCAGTTTCGTCGCGCCGCCGCCACCACTGCCGCTCCACCTGCTCCAGCCGCTCCCGCGCGAGCGACTCATCCTCGCGCATCTCCGCCGCCGCCTCGAAACGGCGCTCATGGATCGCGCGCAGCTTGGCGTCGTGCAGCCGCTCCAGCTCCTCGCGCAATTCCAGCGCCTCAGTCGGCGCCACCGCGCGCGACACCCGCAGCCGCGCCGACGCCTCGTCCATCAGGTCAATCGCCTTGTCGGGCAGCGCGCGGTTCTGGATATAGCGCGACGAGAGCTGCGCCGCTGCGACAATCGCCTCATCCGCCACGCGCACATGATGGTAACTTTCGTAGCGCGGGCGGAGTCCTTTCAGAACCTGAACCGTCTCCTCAACGCTTGGCTCTGGTGTCCGCACGGGCTGGAAGCGCCGTTCGAGCGCAGGATCGCGATCAATGATCCGCTTGAAGTCATCCTCTGTCGCTGCGCCAATCACCTGCACATCACCACGGGCAAGAATCGGCTTGAAGAGGCTTGCCCCATCAATCGAGCCTTCCGCGCCACCTACACCGAGCAGGGTCTGAAGCTCATCAATGAACAGGATGACATTCTGCGCCGCGATCAGTTCATCCACCAGCGCCTTCAGGCGTTCCTCGAAGTCGCCGCGATACTTGGCGCCAACTGTCAGCATTCCAACATCCAGCGAGACGATACGCCTGTCGCTCAAGGCTTCGGGCGCCTCGCCCGCTGCGATGCGCTGCGCCAGCCCCTCGACTATCGCTGTCTTGCCAACGCCCGCCGCGCCCACCAGCACTGGATTGTTCTTGCGGCGACGGGTGAGTGTCTGCATCACCTGTGTCAGCTCGCTCTCGCGTCCAATCACCGGATCGAGCTCGCCCAGGATGGCGGCTGAGGTGAGATCGAAGCTCACCATATTGAGCGTAGGCGTCATGCGATAGCGCTGCGCATGCGCCGCTGCGAATGAGCCAGGCTCACCGCCTGCGCGCAGTTGCTCCGCCTGCGCCCGCGCGCGCTCATAGGTCACACCGAAACTCTCCAGCACACCTGCCGCTACTCCTTGGGAATCATGCAGAATACCCAGCAACAGGTGTATCGTCGTGACCTCCGCCGACTTGTCCGCGTTCGCCTCAGCCTCAGCGAACGCCAGCGCCTGCTTTACCTCTGGGCGGAGGATCGGATCCAGCGAAACGCCATGTATTCCCCGTACCATGATGTATTCCAGCGCCTGACGGAGCCGAACGACATCCACATTCAGCGCATCCAGCAGCGCGATCACCAGCGCGTCATTGGCTTCTAGCGCGCCGCTCAGCACATGTTCTCCGCCGATGGCGCGGTGTTGCAAGCGAAAGGCGATCTCGCGCGCCTGCCCCAGTGTCTGTCGCGCGCCAACGCTATAGTGCGCTGTGTATCTCATAACGCCCTCCTGCTCTGTGTTCTGCCGCGCCATGACGCCAGCGAATGCCACATCCTCCTGCGCTAACGCAAGGTCTGTGCCACAGCGCGAACAGAGAGCGGACGATGAGGGAGGACGCTCTAGAGCGCGGCCAGCGCCTGGCTCAGCGCATCGCGGGCTGCCTGGGCGCGGAGCGGCTCCCAGACATCATCTACCTGCCCGATGAGCGTCTCGCGCTCCGCCTGGAGCGCCAGCGCAAACGCGCGCAATCCTGCGTTCTCCGGCTCGCTCTGGCTGAGTCGCAGGACGAGCTCGAGCGCGACAGACATGTCCTGGATGTCGCCCAGGTGTGATTGCGCCGCGACCAGCGCCTTGCGCAGCGGCAGGATTTCCCCGCCAAGCTGCGTGGCGAAGATCTCCAGCGCATAGCGCAGTCGCTTGCACGCGATCCGCGCCAGATGCAGCAGAGGCGGCTCCGCCTCGGCGATGATCATCTCGTAGCGCAGGATGGCCTCATAGCGTGGCCAGATGATACTCCCGGCGTAGTGACGTGTCAGCGGGCAGCCTTGCCCCTCTGGTGGAATCACCGGATCGCGCGTGAAACGCTCAAGATCGTCCACGAGCCGCGCATACTTGCCACGCGCCAGCCGCGCAGTCAACCGATCATAGGCGGTGCGGCGGCGCCCTGTCAGCAGATGGCGTAGTGATTCCAGGTCGCGCTCGCGCTGCGCGTCTATGGAGGTCCATCCGCGAACGCGGTCGAGAAAGATATCGAGATCACGTACTGCGCCCAGCGCCTGCGCCACCTTGCCCAGCCGCCCGCGCAATGAGCGCAGCGACTTCTCCGGGAAGACCCCCGCGCCTTCGAGGGCTTGCAGCGTCGTGCGCATGCGCCGCGTCGCCACACGCATATCATGGATAGCGTCGCCATCGCCCTGCTCGATCACGCGCCGCTGCGCTGAGAGCATCGCCCGCAGGTGGCGGCGCACGACATGCCTGCCAACCGCTTCGAGCGGCGTATAGCCATCCAGCGCCCAGCGCGCGTGGCGCAGCAGCGACAGCCAGCGCTCCAGCTTGGAGCGCGGCTCCGGCGCAAGCGGCAGCGCCGCGCGCAGTCCCTGGCTGAGCGCATCGAGGTCGGCTCGCCCACCTGAGCCTTTCAATTCCAGCTCCAGCTCGTGGATCGGCTCGCGTCGTCCAGCGGCGATGATCTCGCCAGTGTCGAGCGCCAGCTCGCCCACCACACGCCCACTGCGCCGCGCCACCCAGAGCCGCCGCTCCACGCGCACGCGCAGCAATGGCCGCAGTGGCTCGCCCTCTGTCAGCGCTTCCACTTGCGCGCCGATCGCTGGCGGCCAGTCCTTCGGCTCATAGCTCACCGGCCCCGTCAGCGGCGCTTCCACCTCTTCGCGCTCATGCACCCCCTCAGTACCACCCTGGTTGGGGCCTTTGAGTGTCAGTATGCGCTGCTGGCCAATCGAGCGAATCCGTAGCGCGCGGAGTGCGCCTGTCAGTGCGCCAGAGGCTGTATCCAGCAGGACATCTGAGTGCTGCTCGACGCCCGCCGGACGCAGGGTATAGGGAGTTAGTGTCAGCGCTGAAATCTGCTCTGGCTCCAGCGCGGCGGTAATGGCGAACTTCGCTTCGACTTCCATTGCCAGCCCTCCATCGCAACCGCCTCTCCCTCGCGCTCATCGCGAAGCAGCTGGCTGTGAGCCTCACTCTATGCCAGCAAAGCGCCAATAGGCAAGCGATTCCACATGCATTCGCGCGCAGGGGGTATGATACGCTCATGCGCCGACGCGCGCCGCATATGCCAAACCACTGCAACGGAGGGCGACGATGTCGCTGAGCCAGCTGTTTTCCCGCTTCACTCCGCGCCGCTGGATGTTCACCCTGATGTACTGGCGCAGGCGCACGCCCTGGGATACCGGAATCACTCCACCAGAGCTGCGCGCCGTCGTCGAAGGGCCTGCCGCCGAGCCGCCGGGCCGTGCGCTCGACATCGGCTGCGGCACAGGTCTCAACAGCGTGTACCTCGCCATGCGCGGCTGGGATGTCACCGGCCTGGATTTCGCCGGGCCAGCCATTGCGCAGGCGCGCCAACGCCTGCGCAACGCCATCGCCGCCGGAGGGCAGCGCCCATTGCAAGCGCGCTTCCTGCATGGCGACGCCACTCATCTGCGCGAGGCAGGTGTGCGCGGCCCCTTCACCCTGGTTCTCGATATGGGCTGCCTCCACGGCATCCCGCGCGAAGGCCGCGCGCGCTACGCTGACGAAGTCGCGGCGCTCACAGCGCCCGGCGCGCTCTATCTGCTCTATGCGTTCGCCGGAAACGATGGCATTGGTATCAGTGATGATGAGGTGAATGCGCTTTTCGGAGAACGCTTTCGGCTGGTGCGCGAGGAGCGCGGCGCCGACCCGGGCAGACGCGCCTCGTCGTGGCGCTGGTTCCGCCGCGAAGGCTAGCCGCCAATCATTGACATCGAGCGCGCCGTGCGCTGGAAGCGCTTGTCTCCGATATAGTGCTTGAGTTCTTTGCGCCAGACCGCCTCGCGCAGGGCGCGCTCGATCTCGGCGTCACTCGCGCCGGAGCGTAGCAGCGCGCGCAGGTCTGTCTCCACCTGCGCAAAGAGACAGGTGCGCAATTGTCCCTCCGCCGTCAGGCGAATGCGGTCACACTGCGCGCAGAACGGCTCGCTGACAGGATTGATGAATCCCACCTCACCCACGCCATCGGCGAAAGTATAGCGCCGCGCCGTCTCTGACGGGTCGCCGCCGCCGACGGGAACGAGCGGCCCAAACTCCGCCTCGATTAGCGCGCGAATCTCGGCGCCCGTCAGGATATCCTCCTCGCGCCAGATCTGGTCAGCGTCGAGCGGCATGAACTCGATCCAGCGGACGATATAGCCTGTGCGCCGCGCGAACTGGGCGAAATCCACTACCTCGGCCTCGGTGAAGCCGCGCATCGCCACCGCGTTGATCTTGATCGGGCGAATCGTTGGGCATTCTTCCAGCGCACGCAGGCCCGCCATCACCTGCTCCATCGCGTCGCGGCGAGTGAGCTGGGCGAACCGCTCACGCACCAGTGAATCGAGGCTGACATTGATGCGCGTCAACCCGGCCTCCGCCAGCGAACGCGCCATCTTGGACAGCGCGACGCCGTTTGTCGTCAGGCTCAGGCTACTCAAGCCAGGCACAGCGCGCAGCATGCGCACGAGATCGGGCAAGTCGCGGCGCACCAGCGGCTCACCGCCTGTCAGCCGCACCTGCTCGATGCCGATGGATGCGGCGACGCGCGTCAAGCGCGCAATCTCCTCATAGGTTAGGATGTCGGCGCGCGGCAGCCATGCGAGGCCCTCGGCGGGCATGCAATAGACACAGCGAAAGTTGCAGCGATCCGTCACGGAGAGGCGCATATTGCGGATGCGCCGCCCATAGCTATCTACGAGCGGCCCCTCCAGCGTCGGCCCCTCATGCGGGTCGCGCTCGGCGGAGAGATCGCGCAACGCGCGTCGTGTCACAGCGCGCGTACCATCTGTGTCTGTCATGCGTTCTGGCCTCGATCACTGATCGCACACACCAGGGAAACACGGAGAGGCGCCGTTGCGCTTGACCAGCGCCACACCTTGCCCAGGCGCGGCGCTGGTCGTTCTCGATCACACGCTCAGTGAATCGTCTGCCCTGGCCGCATCTCGACTACTTCGACCGACTCCAGCCCGAAGGAGGCGAGCGCTGAGCGCAGCGCGGCAGGCGTGCCTGTCAGCGCAGGGAAGGTCGCGTAGTGCGCCGGGATGACGGCGGGCGTCTTCAGCAGCTTCATCGCATACGCCGCCTCACGCGGCCCCATCGTGTAGAAATCGCCAATCGGCAGAATGGCGACGTCCGGCTGATAGAGATCGCCGATGATCGCCATATCGCTAAAGACATTGGTATCACCTGCGGCGTAGACCTTGAAGCCATTCTCGAAGGTGATTACATAGCCGACCGCCTCGCCGCCATAGACGGTCATATCGCCGTCGCTGATCCCGCAGCTATGGTCGGCGCCCACCATCGTCACCCTGACGCCGCCCAGATCGAATGTGCCGCCCTTGTTCATGCCAACGACATTCGCGACGCCCTTGCTTCCCAGCCAGCCAGCCGTCTCGGCGATGGCTACGACATACTGGGGCTGCGAGCCTGCCGCGACCGTGATCGCGTCGCCAATGTGGTCGAAATGGCCGTGCGTGATGAGCAGATCATCGAGCTTGCCTACCGTCTTCAGCTCGGCTGGACAGGCGGGATTGCCCTGTACCCAGGGGTCAATCATGATCGCCTTGCCCCCAGGCGAACGAAACTGATAGGTCGCATGCCCAAACCACGTGATCTGCGTCCCCTTCAGATCCATTGCTACAGCCTCCTTTGGCCAAAGATGACATGAATCACCATCGAACTATGCAGACTGTACCACGCGCCACAGCCTTCGTACATCGTGGCTGCGGCGCTCGGCTGAAACTCGCCGCGCCTACTCGCGCACAGCGAAGTAGACGGCGGCGAGATTGGGCACGATGATCGCAGCGGTAGACTGCTCCGGGATGATCTGGTACGACTCCGTGAGCGAAACGCCTATCGCGTCGGTCGCGCCGAGCAGCTGGAACACGCGCTCATGGTCAGCCAGTTCAGGAATCGCCGCATAGCCCCAGCTAAAGCGACGTGCGGCGTTCTCTGGCAGGCCTAGCTCGCTGCGGATGCGCGCATTGACATAGTCGGCCATCGCCTCGGCCATCTGCACGCTCAGCCCATGCAGGAAGTAGGCCTCGGTATAGTCGCCAGCGGCCTGCAACCGCTCGATCTCCGCCGAAGCGCGCTCGCCCATCGTCACTACCTGCAATGGGACGACCGCAGGCCGATCCCCCTCCGTGGTGTAATAGTCCGCCAGGCAGAGCCGCTCACCTTCAGCCTGGCGCGGGAAGCTGAAGCGCTCGATCACCAGCGCGTGACGCACAGGATCGAGAATCAGCAGATCATCGCCTTCAACGCGCCCAGGGAAGTAGCCATACACCGCGCGCGGATGCAGCCAGCCCCGCTGGCGCGCCTGCCGCAGCATCCGTTCCAGACGCGGCTCGAACTCCTCGCGTGTCAGGCGCTCAAAGGCCTCGCCATGCGCCACGCCACCCCAGCGACCTCGATAGAGCGCATTCAGATCCAGGAAGCGCGCGACATCTTCGATAGCCACCCGGTCGAGCAGGCGCGGCCCCCAGAATGGCGGCTGCGTATCCGGCGCCAGCGGCAATGTCGGGCGCTCCACGAGGTGCGGCCCACGCGCCTGCGTCTGTCGCTCGCGCTCCACCTGCCGCTCACGCGCCACCAGCGCCTCGCGTTTCACGCCGCTCACCAGCGCCTCACGCCGCGACGTATCGGTCAGCTGATCCATCAGCCCCAGCCCCTCGAAGGCGTCTCGCGCATAAAAGACGCCGGGCGCGTAGGCCTCCGCCGCCGCCTCATCGCCGCCATACAGCACGCGGTAGCCATACGCCCGATTGATGGCCGCGCCGCCGATGATGACCGGAATCTCGATGCCGCGCCGTTTCAGCTCCTGCACACACAGGGGCATCTGCTTCGACGTGCTCACTAACAGCGCCGAGAGACCAATCGCATCAGCTTTCACCTCGACCGCTTTCTCGATGATCGTATTGATCGGCGTCTGCTTGCCGAGATCGTAGACTGTATAGCCATTGTTCGAGAGAATCGTATTGACGAGATTCTTGCCGATGTCATGCACATCACCAAAGACCGTCGCCAGCACCACGCGCCCCTTGGTATACCCCTCCGCGCGCTCCAGATAACGCTCCAGATGCGCCACCGCGCGTTTCATGACCTCCGCCGACTGCAAGACAAACGGCAAAATCAGCTCGCCCGACCCAAAGCGGTCGCCGACATCCTTCATCGCGGGCAGAAGCGTGGTATTCAGCGTATCCACCGCCGCGCGCGAATAGTCGCTGGTCGTCTGCCAGCCATCCAGCGGCTCGCCAGGCGCGGGAACGCCATCGAGCCGCGCTGTTGGCGCAGCCTCCGCTGGCTCCAGCCCCGCCACACGATAGGCCACCGCCGCATCCACCAGCGCCTCGATGCCTTCTTTTTTGCGATGCACGATCTGGTAGTGTAGCCGCTGATCCACGGACATGCCCGCCGTCGGGTCGGCTGCCTCCTCTTTTTGCGCCGACGCGCCATGCTGCTCATAGAAGGCGATGAATCGCGGCAATGCGTCCTCGGAGCGGTTGAGCAGCAGATCATCGCAGATCTTCCGCTCCTCCGCTGGAATCTCGGCGTAGGGGGTAATGTCCGCCGGATTGACGATTGCAGCGTCGAGACCCGCCTGCACCGCATGATGGAGGAACACGCTATTCAGCGCGGCTCGCGCATGTGGCGCCACCCCGAACGAGACATTGCTCACACCCAGCACGGTCAGCGCGCCGGGCAGCTCGACCTTGATCCGCCTGATCGCCTCCAGCGTCTGCACAGCGCTATCGCGTAGCTCCTCCTGTCCAGTCGTGACAGGAAATGTCAGCGTATCGAATAGCAGCGCTTGCGCTGGCAGGCCATACTCCTGCCTGGCGATGTCGAAGATGCGGCGGGCGATGGCCACCTTGCGGTCAGCCGTCTTGGCCATGCCCTCCTCGTCAATCGTTAAAGCGATGACTGCGGAGCCATGCTCGCGCGCCAGCGGCAGCACAGCATCCACCCGCAGGCGGCCATTCTCCAGGTTGATGCTGTTGATCACCGCTCGCCCTGGATAGGTCTTGAGCGCCGCTTCGATGACGCTCGCCTCGGTCGAATCTACGATCAGCGGCGCCTCGACGCCCATCTCCAGCTTCTTGACCGCCTGTCGCATTTGCTGGATCTCATCGCCGCGCTCCGTCAGCGCCACGCAGACATCCAGCGTATGCGCGCCGCCGTCCACCTGCTGACGCGCGACCTGGGTCAGCGTGTCGTAGTCATCGGCCAGCAAGGCGCGCTTGATCTTGCGGCTGCCCTGCGAATTGACCCGCTCGCCGATGATCATCGGCGCAGGATCCTGCTGAAGCGAGACGGCGCGCACGGCTGACGCGACCAGTAGCGCTGTCCGGTCGCGCGCCTCAGCGGAGAATTCGCTCAGCCGCTCCGGAGGAACTTGCCGCTTCGATTCTGGCAGGTTGGCGATATGCTCGACGAGCTGGCGGATATGCTCCGGCGTCGTGCCACAGCAGCCGCCGACGATGTTCACGCCAAGCTCAGCCACGAAGTCAGTCAGCGCCACGGCCATCGGCTCTGGCTCCATCGGATAGACCGCGCGACCATCTATGTTGAGTGGCAAGCCCGCGTTGGGAATCGTGGAAATCGGCAGGTCGAGGTTCTCGGTCAGCCAGCGCGCCGATTCGCGCATATGTTCTGGCCCTGTCGAGCAATTGAGGCCGATCACGTCTACATTGAGGTTGCGCAGGATGGTTCCCGCCGCTGCCATCTCGGTGCCGAGCAGCATGCGTCCACTGGTATCCAGCGTCACCTGCGCCTGGATCGGCAGCGTGACGCCTGTCTGCGCGAACGCCAGGCGGATTCCGTGAATGGCGGCGCGCACTTCGAGAATATCCTGGCTGGTCTCGATCAGCGCCACGTCCACGCCACCCTCGATCAGCGCCACCGCTTGCTCGCGATACAGCTCGGCAAGCTCATCGTAGGTGATCGCGCTCAGTGAGGGATCATCAGACGACGGCAGCATGCCTGTCGGCCCCATCGAGCCAGCGACAAAGCGAGGGCGCTCTGGAGTGGAGAATTCATCGGCGGCGGCGCGCGCGAGGCGTGCGGCGGCGCGGTTGATCTCATGCGTGCGCTCGCCAAGCCCATAGTCATCCAGCTTGAGGCGTGTGCCGGTAAACGTATCGGTCTCGATGACATCGGCGCCAGCAGCGAGATAGGCGCGATGGATCGCGCCTATAGCGTCGGGGCGCGTCACAGCGAGAATCTCAGGGCAGCCTTCATAGCGCTCGCCGCCATAATCCGCCGCCGTGAGGCTGAGATTCTGAATCTGCGTCCCCATCGCGCCATCATAGATCAGCACGCGCCGCCGCGCTTCCGCGAGATACCGGCTCTCGCGCTGCGTCTCGCCTGTTTCGCCTGCCGTCGAATCCGCCACTGAAGCCAAAGCCATGCCCTCCCGCCAAAGGGCGCCACATCGCGCCAGGCCAAATCCCGTATCCCGAAAGCGCTGCATCGCCCATGCGCGCATCACCCACAGGACGCGGAACCTTGTACAGCATATTGTATACCGTGTGGCCACTTCGCGCGAACGCCAGACGACATGAGCGGTGTGGCGCAGGAGCAAGCGGAGTCGCGCTCAAACGGCGTGAATGATAAATTTGATGAGCATCGCATACTGCGGACACGGCATGTTTGGCGCACAGAGCGCCGTTCCGACGAAGCTCACCGTCGCATCTCCCGGCTGCGCCACCGTAAAATCCCAGACACACTCCCCCTGCATCAGCGTACCCTGAGCGCCGACCGTGGTGAGCGCGCCGCTCGGCGCGACACCGCCCAGGCTCCATTTATGCTTGCCATCCAGTCGAATCTCGACGACCGAGCCGAGCGGCACGCTGGCGGTGTGATAGGCGTCGGTATTGCGCAGGGTCACGGTAGGAGCCACCCCAACAACCGGCGCAGGGCCATTGCAGGGTGGCGGCGTCGCCACCGTCGTCGGGGAGCCGCTCCCAGAAGCCGTCCCGCCGCCGCCTGCGCCGCCACATCCAGCCACCAGCAGCGCCAGCAGCGTCAGGATAATCTGTGGCGCCAGCCAGCGACGCCAGGCGCTCATGTTCATGGCAAACTCCTCATCCTCGACCAGACGCTTGATTGAAAGCGTTTCCAGCCATATCGTACAATGCCAGCCACATGGGGCGCCGCACTCGCTATGCGCGCCACCTCGTCATCCAGCAGACGCGCGCGAACGGCGAATCGTTCCCGCGCCAGCCCAGACGCCAGCGAACAGCGAAGGAGGCGCAGCCATGCAGCCAGCGATGCGATTTCCCAGCCAGATACCCTTGTTCGAGGAGCTGGTTGGTGAGCGTGTGATCGTCCGTCCACATCGGCTCGACGACTTCGATGAGCTATGGAAGGCCCTCCAGGAATCGCGTGACCAGATACGCCCGTGGCTACCCTTCGCCGATCAGTCGGCGGATGAGCTACACGACTGGCTGGCGCATGTGGTGGCGAAGTGGATCACTCGCGAGTCGCTGGGCATGGGCATCGTTGAGCGCGAACGTGGGCGACTCGTCGGCAATATCGGACTGATGATTCGCAACTGGGATATCGGCTCGTTCGAGATTGGCTACTGGCTGCGTTCCAGCGCTTCGGGGAACGGCTACATGACCGAAGCGACGCGACTGGTAACTGATTTTGCATTCGACAAGCTCAACGCCAATCGTGTCATGATCCGTTGCGACGCCGATAATGCGCGCAGCGCCGCTGTGCCGCGCCGCCTCGGCTTCACCCAGGAGGGGCGCCTGCGCCGCGACAGTCGCGCGACCAACGGCAGCATCTGCGATACGCTGGTCTTCTCGCTCATCCGCGAAGATCCACGCTGGCCAGCGCAGACACAGACAGGCGGCCCCACCATCGGATGACGATAGGGCCGCCTGCGACAGCGCGCGAACACGCGCAAATCCGTGACGCTAGCGGATGCGGTTGACTGTCTTGCCCATGAACCTGCCGAACAGCTTGTAGGCCCACTTGCGCAGGAAGTAGCGTTCGATGCGCTTCGGATCGCCGCTGGAAAGCGCCTCAGTCATGTAGATCGCGCTATCCACCTTGTGCGCCTCGCGTACAGCCTTGTGCTCCTGCGCAGCCACATGCTTCAGGCCGCTCGCGGCCTCATGATGCTCGTTGGAATGCCCCTGGCTCATCAGGTCGCCTCCTCACGCTCATATCCGCCCTTCCCAGTGTCGGGGCGAGTCGCCCGGCCTCGCGGCTGCTGACCACTGATTGCATCGTAGGCAAGCGCTCGCCTCATGTCAAATCACACGCCATTTGGGGCGCCCCAAGCGGGTAGCGCGCAGGTGGCATGGAACGGAGAATTCTACATGGACGACACGCGCTATCGTGACTGTCCCGGCTGCGGTCTGCGTCTGCCCGAGAGCGACAGCCCAGCGGACGTGCGTTTCTACGCCTCCCCGGAATGTCTGGGCGTCTATGGCGAACTGACTGGTTATACCATTATGCTCAGAGATGAGACGTTCATACATCAGTATCTGGTAGATAGCTATGCGGCGCAGCACGCGGAGGATCATCAACCGCCGATCAGAGTCGCGTTTGCGCTCATCGGCCTCTACTTCTCCCTGGAGAAAGGCTATTCTGGCAAGCAGGTACAGCATATGCACATGCTCCTCGCCCGCAGGTCGAAGAGCTGGCCACGATTCCCACGCCCTGCCCAGACAGGCGCGCTGACAGCGCATGATATGCTGAACGCCCAGCCAGGCGCCACGCGCGATGCCATGCTCATGCGCTGGAGCCAGTCTGTCTGGGAGGCATGGAGCCACGAACACGAGCGCGTCAAGGCGCTCATCGAACAGGTCATGCAAAAGTAGAGGCGAAGCGATGCGCGACTGCCTGGCCGCGAGAGGAACGACTCCGAATGGCACATGACGACACGCCATCCATCCCCGGCAAAGCCGCCGACGATGACCTCATCGTCACACGCGAATCTCTCAGTGACAAAAAGGCGCCCACGCCGCGCGCCAACATCACCTGGGAGCAGGGCATGACGCTCCGCCAGAAAACGCTGCGTGGGCTGGCGATCAGCCTGCTCGTCGCGCTCACCCTCTTCCTGCTGTTGGGTGGCCCGGCCACAACGCTTAGCGCTATTCGCCAGGCAGGCGACGCCCTCAATGCGCGACTGCATCCGCTGAAGCCACAACCGATGCTCGCCGAAAGCGGCTATAGCTTCATCAAATCTCCACCAGGCGCCTACAACCTGCCAGAAATGAGCATTGCGCCTGCCACCGCGCAGGCCAGCGCCGCCTGGGCATGCTGGACTTCGCCATTCTTGCCCAGTGGTACGCAAGGCGCATGGACCGCCCACGCCTACTACACCGCTTCCGGTGGCTCCCACTGGAGCGCGCTGGCGCTGCCCAGCGCAAAAGCGCAGAACTGCACTGTCATCGCTGACGGCGAACGCGCCAATAGCGCGCTCTTCATCCTCACGTCTGGCGCTACCGCAGATGGCGCCTGCCTCGCCCCCGACCTGTATCTGACGAGTGACACGGGCGTCACCTGGACGCAGGTCGCCTGGCCCAATGGCCCCACTAACGCCGCATGCCAGTTCAACGCCGCGCTACGTGGTGGCGCGCTCTACCTCTGGTCGCATGATCCGCTCATGCTGGGAACCACCCGCAAGGCGCCGCCAATAGGCCGACTGATCGTCTCGCGCGACGCTGGCCAGCTATGGTCGCTCGCCGACTACGGACTGAATGATGCCACTGGCCTCGACATTGTCGGCTTCCGTCCTGGCGGCCACATCCTCGCCACCATCGCGGATGCGCGTAGCTCTGGCGGCGCGTCGCTTCTGATGGCCAGCGACAACTATGGCGCGAGTTGGCGCGACCTTGGCCAGCTACCTGGCGTCTTCCCGCAAGTCTATGTCTCCAGCGACAGCTCCGTCACCGATCATGGCGGCTGGGGTCGGCTCTATGCGCTTGCGCAAGCGCAGGTAAATGGCTTGCCAGCGTCGCCCCGGCAGTTTCTGCTGGCTAGCGCCTACCTCGGCGGGGGATGGGCGTCCATTCCGCTGCCACCGCTGCCAGGTAGCTCAGCCGCGAATCCGCAGGCGAGCGATCCGCGCATCATCGGCCTCGGCCCCGCTGGCTCGCTCGAAGTCGAGCGCGGCGTCATCCAGGCGGCGAATGCGCAGCTTAGCCCTTCGCGCCGCCTGTGGATATGGAGTCCAGCGCTGCGCACATGGCTACTCGACCCACAACCCGTTCCCGGCAATGTCGAATTGCAGGGCGCTTCCTGGCGCGCGGGCGATCAAATCTTCTGGCTCACAACACTCAAGCTTGGCGTGCCCCCCAAACTCCAGATCTACACGAAGGTCTTTCATGCCAAAATCACGCAGCGCATCCAGTGAGAAATGGCGATAGCCCGGATGATACAGCGCCACAGAGCCACGCGGAGGCATATGATATAGTGGCGTGGGTTTCATGCGCTAGCAACGCACGGCGCAAAGCAGAGAGATGAACCGGTAGTTGTGAGCGAGGCGAAGGCATGACAGGGGCGACACAGAGCGCGCAGCGATACGATGTACTGGTGGTTGGTGGTGGCCCCGCCGGGCTGAGTGCAGCGGAGGCGGCCGCCAAAGCGGGCGCGCGTGTCGCCGTGCTGGAACGGCGCAAAGAGATCGGCTATCCGGTGCATACCAGCGGCGGCAGCTGGGTCAGCGACATGCGGGCCATCGGCATCCCTGCGGATCTATATTACCCTATCCGCAGCGTCACCTTCCTCTCGCCACATCGCTCGGCGCAGTTCGACTACGCCGACCCTGTCAGCTGTGTGCTCGATGTGCGCGGCGTCTATCAATTCCTCGCCGGGCGGGCCATCAGCGCTGGCGCCGAAGTACACCCCAACTCGCCCGTCGAGAAACCGATCATCGAGGAAGGCCGCGTCGTTGGCGTCGTAGCCAAAGACCACCGCAACCGTGTCAGTGAATGGCGCGCGGATGTCGTCATAGACGCGAGCGGCTTCTCCAGCACGCTCGTCACACGCGCCGGGGTACGTCGCGGCTTCCAGCGCTACGGCTACGGCGCCGAATACGACCTCATCGCGCCCAACTACGACCAGAACATGCTGTACCTCATCATGGGTAGCCAGGTCGCTCCCTCCGGCTACGCCTGGGCCTTCCCGCACGGCAAGAACCGCGTGCGGCTCGGCGTCGGCGTCATCCGCCCCGATGTTGAGGCTGACGCGCGCGAATATCTCGACGCATTCACCGAGCGGCTGCCCCTGCTTGCCGACGCCTTCAAGGGCGCCAGTCCGATTGAGTACCACACCGGACTCTTTCCTTCTGAAGGTGTCGTTGAGAAGTTCGTCAGCGACGGGCTGATCGCGACGGGAGACTCCGCTGGCCACGGTTCCACGCTGGTGGGCGAGGGCATCCGCTTCGCCATCTACAGCGGACAGATCGCGGGCGCCGTCGCCGCCGAATCCGCCAGGGCCGGCGATCCCTCCGCTGAGTTCCTGGGCCGCTACGACCGGCAATGGCGCGCCCGATTTGGCCGCGAGATGGATATCTCCTATATCGTCAACCAGCGCATCACCCGCTGGAGCGACGAGCAGTGGGATGAGGGCGTGGAGATGCTCAAGCGCGTCACTCCCGCGCAGGCCGCTGACCTGCTGCGCGGGGACTATAGCATTGGTCTCTTCCTTGGCGTGCTGCGGCGCAATCCTGGCCTCTTGCGCACAGGAGCGCGCAAGTTCTTCGACATCGCGATGGAGCGACTGGGCCGCTCGGCGCCCATCACCGACGCCGAAGTGTCCGCCAACGCCTGAGTCCAATCGCAGGTGAGCGCGCCTGGCTGCGACTGGATTGCGCTCACTGACATTAGCCCGCCAGAGGGGAACGCGGCATGGCTAACTCCAGCGACATCGCGCACTTCAAGCGCATCCTGGGCAGGTGGCGCCCATTGCGCCTCTCACTACAATATGCGCGCGGACTGTCATCGGGTCAGCCACTCTGGGTAGCGCCAGGCCATTACTACTCGCCTATCCCCTCGCTGACTGACCTGCGCCACCAGGAAGGCGCCATCTGGGCCAGGCCATCCTCCCTGGTGGGGATAGATATGCATGACGAGCGACAGCGCGCCATGCTCGACCGCTTCGCCACACTCCGCCAGACACACGACCTCTACCTGACACCGCAGCCCGACCGCCAACTGCGCTACACGCCCTCTAACGAGTTCTTCCCCATCGCCGACGCCGTCTGCCTCGCGCTCATGCTCCACAGCGAGGCGCCACAGCGCGTGATCGAGGTCGGCTCCGGCTACTCATCGGCGGTCATGCTCGATGCGCGCGACGCGCTGCCCGGCCAGTCATTCGCGCTGACCTGCATTGATCCCTATCCTGATCGCCTGCGCTCACTGTTGCGCCCACAGGATCAGGTGGAGATTCTGCCAGAGCAGGTTCAGCGCATCCCACTGGAGCGCTTCGAGACGCTGGAGTCGGGCGACATTCTGTTCATAGATTCCAGCCATGTCACAAAAACGGGAAGCGATGTCAACTTTCTGTTCTTCGAGGTGCTTCCTCGCTTGCAGCCCGGCGTCAGAATCCACATCCATGACATCGTCTATCCGTTCGAGTATCCACGCGAGTGGGCGCTCCAGGGGCGCGCATGGAATGAAGCGTATCTGCTGCGCGCGCTCCTCCAGTTTAGCGCAGCCTACCAGATCGAGCTATTTCCCAGCTACCTGACATTCTTTCATCAGGACTGGCTCGACCAGCGCGTTCCCTGCCTGCGTGACAACATCGGCGCGAGCATCTGGCTGCGCCGCGCAGCATAGCGCGCGAGGGTTCAGGAAGCGTATCGGCGCAGGCTCAGGCGCCGGGCTGTGCGCCAAGCAGCGCAGCATAACGGGCGCGCAGCTCAGGCGTAATGAGGGCGCGGTCGGTCATCACCGCATTGGCCAGCGCAGTCGCACAGCCGCATGTCGCGTCGGCGCGGTCGGGGGGCAATGCGCGGGCCACCGCAGCGATGATGCGCTGCGCATGGGCGACATTGCGCGTGAGGTTGGCGATGACCATCTCCACCGTCACCGGCCCCTCACTCTCATGCCAGACATCGTAATCGGTGACACAGGCGATAGTCGCATAGCAGATCTCCGCCTCACGCGCCAGTTTCGCCTCTGGCAGCGCGGTCATGCCGATGATATCGCAGCCCCACTGGCGATAGACCAGCGATTCGGCCTTCGTGGAAAACTGCGGCCCTTCGATGCACAGATACGTACCGCCGCGATGGAAGGTGATGTCGCTCTGGGCCGTCATCGCATCGGCCCGCCGCCCGCTCATATCGGCGCGGAACGGATGGGCAAAGCCGATGTGCGCCACGACCCCGCCCTCGAAGAAGCTTGCTGGACGCGCCTTCGTCCGGTCAAACAGCTGGTCGGGAATGACGAGATCGAGCGGCGCATAGTCTTCGCGCAGGCTGCCCACCGCGCTCACCGAGATGATGCGCTCCACCCCCATACTCTTGAGCGCATAGATATTCGCACGCGAAGGAACCTCGGTCGGGCTGAGCCGATGCCCGCGCCCGTGGCGGGGCAGAAACGCGGTTGCCACGCCATGTAACTCGCCGACGGTGATCGTATCGCTTGGCTCGCCAAACGGCGTGCTAACTTCGACCTGCTCCACCTGCGTCAGCCCCGGCATCGCATAGAGACCGCTGCCGCCGATGACCCCCAGCAGCGCCGTACGCCTCGCCATCCAGGCCACTCCTCACGCTCCACGGTAGCGCTTGGTTGTATCAGAAGCCGGTAACATGGCTCCTGCCACCCGCAACTTCGCCCGCAGGCCGCACGACAAAGCGCACCTGCACAATCTGATCCCCACCATTCGTGCGGACGGCGATATGACACACATAGGGGCCAATCGCCAGTCCGGTCGCGTCAATACGCACCGCCAGCGCAGAGGTGCGCTCATCGAATTGTTGTGGATCTACCATGAGCGCGGCGATATTCGTCTGCACATGGCCAGCCAGCGCGCCACCACCAGCATTGGCGATTTCGAGTCGGTGCGTCACCATCTGATTGACAAGAATGTAGCCCGCATCCATCCGCAATGGGCGAACGAGCAGGCGCGGCGGCAACGACGGCCCACCAGTCGCCCGCGCGCCCGTTGGCCCCGTCGGCGAGTAGGGCGCATGGGACATCGGCGGCATTGACGCAGAGTGGGGGCTGGAACCCGGGCTTGTTGGCATACCTGTCTGCCGATGAATGCCACTGCCGCTGATGGGCGCTCCGGTGCGTGGCCGCTCACCTGTCGCGGAGCTTGTCCGCGACTGCGACTGGCGGCGCGCCCATTCCAGCCCCTCGCGCATCTCTTGCGCGCTGCGGAAACGGTCCTGTGGTTGCAGGCTCAGCGCTTTGAGAATGATCCGCTCTACCGGTTCTGGAGTTCGCGGGTTCAATTCACGGATAGGCTTGAGGACATGTCCAGCCATGCGCATCGGCGCCGCTTCTGGCACACGCCCCGTCAGCAAATGATAGAGCGACGCGCCCAGCGCATACACATCCGATCGCGGCTCAGAGCGCGAGCTATACTGGTCCAGCGGAGCGTAGCCATCGGTGCCAAGCTGCATCGTATCCTGCATGCGCATCGGGTGCAGCCTGCGCGCGATACCAAAGTCTATCAGCTTCACGCTGCCATCAGGCAACAACATCACATTGGCGGGCTTGAGATCGCGATAGATGATCGGCGGCGTGCGTGAGTGCAGATAGGTCAGGGTATCGGCGAGCGCCATCCCCCAGACCGTTACATCCTCCCAGTCGAGCGCCTCACGCCGATACTGCACAAGCTCATCTTCGAGGTTATGCCCCGGCACGAACTCCATCACGAGGTAATATTTGTTCTCCTCGACAAAGAGATCGAATACCTGCGCCAGCGAAGGATGGGAGAGCGACTGGAGTATGTGCGCCTCACGGATGAAGTCGTTGATCGCCTGCTGGCGCTTGTCTTTCTCCAGCTGCGACTCGCTCATCTCTTTGATGGCGCGCTCAGCGTCATGCTGATAGGTGTCTAGCGCAAGATAGACGGCGCTCTGCCCACCCTGAGCGATCTTACGCACGACCGCGTAGCGATTCGCCAGCAGATATTGCGTTGGAAGGAGTCCAGTTGACATGCGAGGGCGCGCAGTGGCCATCTTCGCGCCGCAATCCGGGCAGAACCGCGCGCCAGCGGGCGCCTCGGCTCCGCAGACGGAACAGCGCAGTTTAGCCTCCATAGACCCTCTCCCACTGCTTGCCAGAAACACTCGCCAGGCGCGCAAATACATCCAGAACACGCGGCAATTGTAACATAATACGGCGTTTCCCACCTATTTGAATCGCTGGATAACCTATGCCCATCGCGCAAGCCGCCGCCGTGCACAAAGCGCCTCGCTCACTCCCGGGCGACCTGGCGCTGACGCTCCTCGCGCGTGCGAAGCTGGCCACAGGCGGCGGCGATGTCATCGCCACGCTCCGCTCGTACGCTGCTCGAAATCCCGCCCGCGCGAAGAATCTCGCGGAATGCGCGCATCTGCTCATCGCTGGGGGGATGATAGGCCGCCGATGTCTTGTTGACAGGGATGAGGTTGACGTGGGCGAGCTGTTCTAGTGGCGCCAGCAACACCGCCAGCTCACGCGCCAGATCGAGCGAATCATTGACGCCCGCAAGCAGGACATATTCAAACGTCACCTGGCGCCGGGTACGTTCCGCATAGACGCGCACAGCCTCCAGCACCTGCTCGATGGGATACCTGCGTGTCACTGGCATTGTGCGCTGCCGTAGCTCGTTGTTCGGCGCATGCAGCTAGATCGCCAGATTGATCTGTAACGGCTCCTCCGCCAGACGCAGGATGCCAGGAACCAGCCCCACCGTCGAAACCGTCATATGCCGCGCGCCAATCTGCAACCCTTCGGGCATATTCAGAATGCGCAGCGCTTTGAGGGTATGGTCATAGTTGTGGAGCGGCTCGCCCATGCCCATAAAGACGAGATTGGTCACATGATCTATGCGCTGACCATCGGGCGCGACCCAGGGATGTTCGCGCAACTCGCGTGCGAAGTAGAGGGCCTGCGCGACGATCTCGCCCGCGCTCAGGCGGCGCTCGAAGCCCATCTGGCCTGTCGCGCAGAAGGTGCATCCATAGGCGCAGCCCGCCTCCGTCGAGACACAGACCGTCGCCCGCGCACGGGTCTCCGCCGTGGCGGGATACAGCATCAGCACAGTCTCGATCAGGCGGCCATCACGCAGTTCCAGCAGCAGCTTGCGGGTACGGCCATCCCTGGCGGCGACGAGCGCGCGCACCTGCGGGCTGGCGATGATCGCATGGCTTCGCAGCCGCTCGCGCAGGGCCGCAGGCAGCGTTTGCATGTGAGCAAAGTCGGTGGCCAGTCCGTGATAGATGGCATCGCTGAGCTGTTTGGCGCGGTAGGCAGGCTCACCCTGCGCCAGCAGCCAGGCGCGCAATTCATCGAAGGTAGCGCCGAGCAGGTCAAATGGCTCGGCAGGCGCCTGGGCGCTCTCCGTGGCTGGATCTAACATCGCTGTATGAGTGACGTCCATCTCTTTGTCTGCGCGTCGCTCATTCGCCAAGCGTCGCATGCGCCAGCGCCGGATATCCGCGTAGCGCGTCTGCGCCAGGAACCGCACGCTTTCCCTCTAATTGTATCACGTTGAGCGCAAGCGCCCCATCGCCACAGGCGCACGCCAGCGCTCCTCGCGGGTCGCCAGCCGCCAGAGGATAACAGGTTCCCGGCGCCAGCGTATTGTCGCGCGCGATGGGCGCCACCTCCAGCGCCTTGAGCAGCTTACCCTGCCAGGTGGTGAAGGCGCCTGGCCAAGGCGTCACCGAGCGCGCCAGCCGCGCTAGCTCTGTCGCTGGCAAGCGCCAGTCGAGGCGACCATCTTCTTTGCGGAGGGGACGTGTCATGGTCGCCTGCGCGTTGTCCTGCGGCGTCGGCGCTATGCGTCCAGCCAGCCATGCTGGCAGTGTCTCCAGCAGCAACTCAGCGCCCAGCGCAGCCAGCCGCTCAGTCAGCGCGCCTGTCGTCTCATCCGCGCCGATTGTGGTCGTCCGCGCGGACACGATAGCGCCGGTATCCAGCCCTTCATCCATCAGCATGATCGTCACGCCCGTCTGCGCATCCCCTGCGCAAATCGCGGCGGCGATAGGCGAAGCCCCACGCCAGCGCGGCAGCAGCGACGCATGCGCGTTCAGGCAGCCGTGTGTTGGCAGGCTGAGCGTCTCACGCGGCAGAATCTGCCCGAACGCCGCCACGATGATCACATCTGGAGCCAGCGCTGCCAGCGCCTCCTGCGCCTCTGGCCGTCGCAGCGACCCCGGCTGCAATACGGGCAGACCAAGCTCCAGCGCCACCTGCTTGACAGGGCTATAGACGAGTTGGTGGCCACGCCCGACCGGCTTATCTGGCCGCGTGACGACGCCGACTACCTCCAGCGCGACTGGCGTAGCGCCGCCTTGCGCAGCAGCCAGCGCCCGCAGCGAAGGAACCGCAAACGCTGGTGTCCCCATGAAAATGATCCGCGCAGGCCGAGCCGCCGCTTGTACTCCGTCGCCACTCGCCATCTACGCTCCTCCGTATCATCAGCGCAGCGCTTCCGGCTGCGCAGTCGCCCGCCAGCTTAGCAAAATCAGGGCGAAAGCCCCCTGCCTTTAGGCATGGGGATGAAAGCCCTGTCGCCCGCAGGCGACGCTAA
>VFSW01003943.1_pt1 | contig 22193 bp, 27 predicted proteins | sample 5358111 | NCBI WGS metagenome assembly VFSW01 (sample SAMN11554181, study PRJNA540505) | mine drainage metagenome | isolation source: sediment from site ElyBrook_90M | place: USA: Ely Copper Mine, Vershire, VT | collected 2017 | reverse complement strand
ATAGAACTCAGGAGGATGTTAATCTCGAACCTATGTCAGAGCTAAACATATACCAGCTTTCTGATTTCTCTGTTGAGCTCTTTAAGATTATTCTGCATCTATCTCACCTAGAAACTCCTTTGCCTCAGCTATTATCTTCTTTAGTTGGATTACCTCCTCCACCAGACTGTTGCGCTCTCTGATTAGTTCATCCTTTGTCATGCTCTCATCCTCTCCATATTTTTGATTGGAATTTTGACCTTTCTCAAGCAGCGTGGACAAGTTGCATAATATGGATGGGAGCCATTATACTTCCATGAATACGAAGGCTTGCAATGATTACAAGTTAATTGCTGCATAGTAGTTAGTTAGTTGAGCAAACTATTTATATCGTCGAGAAATAGATATTGAAAACGTGGATGAATATTAGATTTGAGTTAGAGCCAGACGTAGCCCTCCTACCTTGGCGCATACTTTAAGCTCAGAGTCCCTGAATCATAGTAAAGTTTAAATATCAGTAAGACTATCTTACTATTATGGAAACTACAACAACAGTCGAAGTAACACGCGTTAGTTCCAAAGGGCAAATAGTTTTGCCAAAGGATGTAAGGTCAAAGTTACATCTTAAGAAGGGGACTTTATTTGCTATGCAGGCAACAAAAAGTGTTATCCTGCTTAAGAAGATTGATAATCCAATCCTGAAAGCTGATCTGGAGACCTTGCAAAATGTAGAGAATGCATGGAATGAGATAGAACACGGCAAATTCCACAAAGCAAGCAGAGAAGACTTTCTTAAGGAGCTGGCCACATGGTAGAAGTTGTTTGGACTGATACGTTCAAAGATGAAGTACAAAAAGTCAGGGATAATGCAATCAAAGAGAGGATAAAGAAGCAGATATAAAAAGTAATCAATAATCCAAAGATAGGCAAACCACTAAGATTTGATTCGAAAGGGGAGAGAACAGTTTATATTAAACCGCATAGACTCATTTATTCGGTATTGGGGGAGACAATCTACCTGCTTAGATTTGAACATAGAAAAGATGTTTATGGCGATTAATAGATAAATATGCCTTAGCTCTGAAAGGTAAGGTATAAATACCTTAAGGGATAATAATTAGGTATGGCAGAGACAAAGATTTACACCACAGATACGCTTGATAAGAGCTTTAGGGAAGCCGCTATGAAAAGGTTTGGCTACGGTAAAGGATCAATAAGCTTGGCTGCAGAAGAGGCCATAACCCAATGGCTCATGAAAGAGGATAAGATACAACATTCACTTGCTAGGATGCTGGAAAGCGCAAAGAAAGACAGCGAAGTTGTGGCAATAATGCTTTTTGGCAGTTATGCGAGAAGGGATGCACAATATCGCGATGTAGACGTTGCCATATTGATAAAGAGCAAGGATAACGCCCAAGTAGTACTCTCTAGATACCTTGATATGAGCGATTTTATAGAGACTAGGCTTTTTGATATATCAATACTTAATGATCTTCCGGCAGATATACAGACCAGAGTATTTAATGAGGGGACAGCCATTTATATGGGAGATAAGGAACTGTTTTATGACTACAGTGCAAACCTGATAAGAAGATCTGCAGATCCAATCTCTTTATACACATAGTGTTGGCATGCTTGACAAAGTTAGAGTAAAGAATAGGTTAGAAAGCCTCGATGCGTACAGGATGCAATTGAAAGGCATGCTGCCAAAGACTTCCAAGGAGTATGAGTCTCTGAGCATAAGCAACAAATATGCAGTTGAAAGACTGGTGCAACTACTGAGCGATACAGAAATGGAAATTGTTGTACTGCTTTACAGAAACGCTGAACCGAGGCCAGCAGGCGATGTCGAGACTATGCTCGAATCATTAAATGATGTCTTCGGCAAAGATGTATTGCAAGATATAAAGAACAGGAGAAAGCTGAGAAATAACCTTGTACATTCTTATGCAACTTCAAATTACGATAAAGAAGTCTTCGAAATAGCAAGCAAGACAAAAAACATTGATAACTTTGTAGAAAAAGTGGCGAAGACCATAAATTGAAGGACGCCACCAGGCTCGGCGGATTTGTATTTTACTGCGCCAGAGCCCGAGGGGCGAGTATATATATCAGAACGACATACAGTATATATGGTATTATTGATGAATACGCTTAGGATGGAAATGCTTAGAAGCAATGACATGGTAAGAGGCATAGTGCCGCTCATAACAAGGATACGAGTCAGGATCGACTCTGGTAATTATGATTTCATGACATGGAGTGGAAAGAGCCAGCTGATATTGAAGCTTAACGAATATGAGCGTTATGCGACTAATCTTAGCAGGCTCAGATCCGAATCTGCCAAACGCATTGAGAAAAAGAAATTGAAGGATATGGAGACCGAACTGCACGCATTACTGAACAGCACATACTGATGACAAGGCTGGTTGGGATACCGATGAATATCGGATTCGCCATTGCGTCTGCAGAATTGCGCATGCATTACAACAACACGTCAACCGACTTTTCGCGGCTCTTAAGCCCGCTAATGATCCGTATCCTGGACTTTGGGACTTCAAAATAATCTGACATTATCTCGACAAGCCTGGCGTTCGCCCTTCCCTTGTCCGCAGGCGCATTGACCTTCACGCTGTAACGATCCGCACCGGTCTTCAAGACCTGCGCCTGCCTTGAATTGGCAGTCACGCGCACGCCTATCCTCATGTTAATCCGCCTTCAACTATCTCACTGCGCCTGACAAGCGGTATGAGTTCTATCCCTTTGCTGGCAAGCAGCTCGCTGCCGCCCTCCTCCCTGTCGACAACGCATATGGCCCTCGATATCTCCGCGCCACTCTGCCTTAGGACTTCCGCTGCATTGGCTATCGACAGCCCGGAAGAGACCACGTCCTCTATCATGTCTATATTCTGGCCTTCAGTTACCGTGCCTATAAACGGCTCGCGCGTGCCGTGCTCGTATTTTTTCCTTACTATCACGAAAGGTATGCCGAGATTGATGGATGTTGCTACAAGCAGCGGCACTGCGCCCAGCTCCACCCCCGCTATTGTGCCTGCGCGCACGTTCCTTGAGAGATCCTCTGCAATCTGTCCGAGTATCTCGGGATTTGTGGAGACCTCCTTTACGTTTACAAAGAAATTGGTCTTTCTGCCGTACGTAAGCTCAAAATTGCCTGTCTTTACAGCATTGTTGGCTTTGAGTACGTCTTTCAGCATATGCGCACCTCTACAATGACGTCATTCTCTTCTTTACGTGCTTTGGCACTACTAGGGATACGTTAACGCCGTTCAGCACGCCCTTTGACCTGAGCTCCTTCTCTGCGTGCTCCATTTCGTGCAGGTCGCCCACGCTCTCAGCGAAGAATATTACGCGCCGTATGCCCAGGTTATCTATCGCTATCCTTATGCTTGACTCGTCGGCAGGCTGCACTACGTATGTGCCCCACATCCCCACCTCCTTGCCAGTGACCGCGGTAGCGTCCTCGAACATTAAGCTGCACTGCGACGTATAAGGCCTTGAAACGAACAGCGTGTGGCTGTGCTTGTGATAGTCCTCGGGAACTGAGAGTCCGCTGGGATCGAGTACGTACCTGAACAGCGTGACCTGCCTGTTGCCTATCAGCTCCTTGAGCGCATCGAACTGCATGTCCGGGTTAAGCCTTGTCTCAAGGTCTCCCCTGTCGCTGAACCTGCCCTTGAACTGCTGGATAAGGTCTGAATACACGCGCGGGTCTGCGCTCTTGTGCTCGAGCAGCGTATCGCACACAAGCCCCATTGCCCCGCAGTCTATATGCGGAATGAGCACTATTATCTTTATGTTATATTTGTCAAGCGCAATCTCTATTGCCCTCTTCATCTCCGGGGCAGAGACGTTTGCGCCTGCATTCCTGAGGATTATGGCGCCGCCATGCTGCGCATTCAGTTCGTCGACCTTGAAGTTGGTCCTTCCGTCCATGCACCCTATTATCAACGTGTTTATTTCATGCCTTGGCATGCCATGATTGCCAGGATTGCCGTGATTGTAGTCATTCATAATTGCACCGGATAAATATTGCACTTTGGAGGTATAAATACCTTATGGCGAGAGGCGGTTTGACATCCTGGGGAATGGTATTGCGTCGCGTATGTGGTCCAGGTTTAGCAGCCACTTTATAACGCGCTCTGTGCCCAGGCCGAAGCCTGCATGCGGGACAGAGCCGTATCTCCTGAGGTCTATCCACCAATTGTAGTTCTCCATGTTGAACTTTATGCCCTTGGCCTTCTCTACCTCCTTCATCCTCTCAAGCAGCTCGTCAAGCCTCCAGATCCTCTCGCTCCCCCCTATTATCTCGCCGTGGCCGTATGGGGCCTGGAGGTCTGCGCACAGCACTGTGCGCTCATCCTTTGGATTTATCGGCATGTAGAAAGGCTTTATCTCCTTTGGCCAGTTGAATATGAACATTGGCTTCTCCTCGGTTTCAGTAAGCGCCTTCTCATGCTCAACGCCGAAGTCGTCGCCCCATTTCAGCCCGAATCCCTTGTCGTTGAGCAGATTGAGCGCGTCTTCATAGCTTATCCTCTTGAATGGCGGCTTCATCTTCAGCAGGCAGTCAGCGCTCACTCCGAACTCCTTCAGTATCGCTGGATTTGATGCAAGCCGCGACGCAATATGCGAGACCAGCATCTCCTGCAGAGCCATGCTCTTCCTGTTGTCGTAGTATGCCATCTCAGGCTCAAGATGCCAGTACTCTGCAAGGTGCTTTGTAGTCCTTGACTGCTCTGCCCTGAATGATGGAGCGAAAGCATACACCTTCTCAAGTGAGAATATCATAGCCTCGGAGTAGAGCTGCGATGATTCGGTAAGGTAGGCCTTGCTGCCGAAGAAGTCTGTCTCGAAGAGGTTTGCACCTGTCTCCCCGCCTGCCTTGGTTATGATTGGCGGCGTTATCTCGAAGAAGCCTCGCTTGTCCAGGAACTCCCGTGCATACCTGAATACATAGGACCTTGCCTTCATAGCTGCAATCATCCTCTGGCTCCTCAGCCAGAGGTGCCTCTTGTCAAGGAGCAGCTCTGTGCTCTGGTACTCAGTTATTGGAAAAGGCTCTGAGGCATTGATGGTCTTAAATGATTTTGCGCCAAGCTCAAATCCTGTGGGCGATCTTTTGTCTTCCTTGACAGTGCCAGATATCTCAACGCTGGACTCAACGCCTGCATCAGTAGCCGCATTCCATGACTTCTCGTCAACGGTGTCCTTCTTTATGGCCGCCTGTATCAGGCCTGTCACATCCCTTAGCACAACGAATATTATGCCTCCGCTGCCTCGCTTCCTGTGTATCCATCCCGAAAGGGTCACGTCGCTGCCAGGCACTTTTGTAGAGTCTGATATGTGGATTACAGCCATTCAACCGGATACTTATGGTTGGCAAACGATTATATCGCTTTTGAGTCAGCAGGCAGGTTTAATCAGGGCGCCTGAAAGGATGCCTTAGCAGGTCAAACAGCCCGCGCTTTCTCGACTCCTCGCCCTCTGCCTTGAAGAACTCTGCAATCTTTGAATTGATGAATTCAGGGTGCTCGTACTGCGGCCCATGGTGCGCATCCTTGATCTCCAGGTATACGTTGCCGCTTTCGTGCTCTGTGTACTTGCCGAAGACCCCTGGCACAAGCTCCGCATATTCGTCCTCTGGCACCGCATGCTTCCTTACTAGTATGTGGTCTTCTGATCCATGTACAAAAAATGCGGGCATTTTGAGCTTTGAAATATCGTACTTCTTCTCGAAGTCCTTGCCGCGGATATAGTCCCAGAACGCGTTGCTGAATGTGCCTACTGCGGACTTGATCCTTTCAGTTGCCATTATCTTCTTGTCTATGGACAGTGGAAGGTATTGCGCAAGCCTTCTGGCATACTTTATCGGAGTGGACAGCTCAGTATCTGAGACATTGTGCGGTGATATCAGGAACACCTTATCAACGCGTGACGGGTAGTTTGTGGCTATTCCTGCGACAATGCCGCCGCCCATTGAGCTTCCGACCAGGTTTGCCCTGTCTATGCCTATCGCATCCATGGATTTCAGCACGAAGTCCTCCTGGTAGCTTAGCGTTGCCTCGTGGCCTTCAGGCTTTACCGTATCTCCGTATCCCACAAGGTCCAGCGCTACCACATGGAAACTCTCTGCAAGTGCAGGTATCTGGTACCTCCAGTTCATTGATGTGCAGTCCCCTCCGCCGTGTATGAGGATTACTGTAGTCCTGTGCGTATTCCCTGCCTCGAGATAAAAAGCGTCTATATCTTGCCCCCCTACGTTTACTGTGGCATGTTTCTCCGTTACCCCGTTGGCCAGAAGTATTTTCCTTGCTTCAGGATACTTGACCTCGCGACCCGTCTGCCTTTCAATCTCCTTTATGGAAACTGATCCGTCATGCTCCGGCTTTTTCGCAGCCACAGCTGCGCTTGCCCGGCCTTTGGGCGCAGTCGCGTCAGCATGCCTTGGCAGTACGTCTTCGTGGACTGCCACGACTTTATGGCGTCCCATTGTCAATGTCATAATAATACTATGTCTTTTCTGATATTAAAATGTGATGTTGCTGCCAATTCCCGCACTGGATTCTGTTATTCTGTAATGCGGCACTTTTGGCCGGCAATAACAATGGCTAGGAATGACATATCCCATCTCCCGTTTACCCATAGGATATCTGCGTTTTGGGGTATAAATGTTTTTTCTGCGAACTTCAGATGCCGTATGGCTCCTTTCGCCCAGTACGCATATGGCTCGATATGCGTAAGAACTTTTCCATGCAACATATTATAGGGAGAGATGGACGAGAATGATCTTCTTAAGGCCTACAACAGCATCTACCTAGAGATAATAACGCGCTACAAGGATTACATAGAGGAGAGGGAGGGGCTGTACCTTACTGACCTGCCCAAGCTTGTAACCCCTAGCGACGAGAACGTAGCGCTTCTGACAAAGGAACTTGAGGGCAACTTCCCTGCATACAGCTACGATGACAACTTCGAGGACGCGGCAAGGCTGGCATATGCGTATGTAAAGGACAGGATAGCGCCCATATCCCTTCCAATACAGTTCTGGCTTAAGCCCTCGCAGACCATAAGATACGGAGCCGGCGACGTGTTTGACAAGGCAGTGCTCCTGTGCAGCATGCTTGTGGCGCTGGGCAATGTCTCCTCGCGCATAATGGTGGTGGTAAGGAACACCGACAGGCACTTCATAGTTTACTCGGAATTCCGGGGCAGAATAATGGGCATGGACATGGAATCTGGAATGAAGGCGTATGAGAACGTGGATGCGATGCTTAAGGACAGCGGCATACGCAAGGATGCGGAGAACGACGATGACACTACGGCCTACGAGTTCAACGACAGATTCTACAGGGACATAGTCTGATTTGCATTAGGGGCAAATGTATGCGACTGCGATAATTATCGCTTAGCGTCGCCTTCTGTGAAGCTTGGCTCTTGCTTCCTTCTTAAGCTTTGAGAGCGCCCGTTTCCTGTACCCGTGACCCATCTTCCTGTGCCTCTTCTTTACTGTCTTCTGCATAATCATCAGACTATAGTTTCACATCCAATTATTTATACCCTTTTGTCCCTTCTTTCCCTTCAGCTCCAAGAGTTTGTCCGCCACTTTCTGCACCCTCTCCGCGGAGAAGCCGTGCTCATCGCACATGAAGCGCAGTATCCTGTCGCCGTCAGGCATCGCACTGGACAGCAGGGCGTTGAACTCCACTGCGCCCATCTTGCTTACCTCTGGGTCTGTAAACAGCGCCTCTACCTCCTTTGGATCAGAATCAAACTCTGCCCCGTATTTCGTCTTGATGTATGATGTGATGTCCTCTATGGATCTGTACTCCTTCACTATCTTCAGCGCTGTCTTCGGCCCGACCCTCTCTATGCCGGAATTGAAGTCGGTTCCTACAAGCATGCCCAGATGTATGAGCTGCATGCGGTCTATGCCCACGGAGTCGAGCAGCCGCTTCAGCATTATCCTCTCAGTCTTGACTTCTATCCACACGTTCTTCATCGGGAGCTTCCTCCTTCCGCTTATCGTGAGATTCCTTATTACAACATCGGCGCCGAACAGGAACGAATCGTAATCCTGGCTTGCGCTTGCATATGCAAGCCCCTCCCTTACAAGCGCCGCCCCCTGCGCCTCGCCCTCGCTCGGCGCCTGCATGAACGGTATGCCCATGTGCGTGAGCAGCTCCTTCGAGCTCTCCACTATCTCCTTGTTTATCTTTGTGCTAGCCATAGCGTGCATCCTCGCCTCCTCTACCTGGCCAGCCCCCTTGGCTCTCTCCCACTCCTTGAGCGCAGCTGCTCTCCTGTTTGCCCTTGCCTCCAGAGTCCTCCTCTTTAGAAGCGGCGGCATGCCGTCGAATACGAATACAGGAATTATCCTTGCCTCAAGGAGATTTATTGTGCGGTATAGCAGTCCTGAGAGATGGCTGGTTACCCTTCCATTCGAATCAACAAGCGGAGCCCCGTCAGGCTGCCGAATTATTGAGAGGAATTGGTAGATGGTGTTGTAGGCGTCTATGGCTATTACCTTTCCAGAGAGGTCGCCAAGCCCTATCTGCTCCCTTACCTCTGCCACAAGCTTGCCAAGCTCTACTGCCACTCAACTACCCTTCTTGCCCTTCTTTATTACAGCTGCGTCGCCGAGCGTTACGCCTGCCTGCTTTGAGTACGCATAGGGCTTTCTTGAGGATTCTGCGCTTACTATCAGCCTTATGCCGAGCGCCTTCTCAAGCTTCCTTGCAAGTCTGTCGTCGGGAAGAGCCTCCTCCTTCTCCACCCTCACCAGCGTGCTCTCCTTCTCGTTTATTCTCTCGGCAAGCACCTTTGATGGCAGCGACAGCCCCTCCCTTGCCTCCCTTATTATCCTTCCGTAGTTCTCCACTACCTCTGATGCGTCTGACTTCGGCTGCGCGGCGCGCTGCTGTGCCTGAGGCTCATCCCTGTCAGTGAACTCCTGCAGCACCGTCTTGCCCTTTGCGCAGGCCCCACATACCATCATCTGTGCTCCTTCTATGTCCACAAGGAAAAGGTCGTCAGACCCCCTGCCGCATACTTCGCAACCCTCCATGCTCTCGCCCGGATTATTATTGCCTAACACTTATTTATAGCTTCTCGGACATATATTAAAGCATGGCAAAAAGACTCTCCAGTGCCGATAATGGGAAGAAAACGGCAGCATCAAAGAGGAGGACAATACCTGCGGCATACGGCGCATTGGCTGCAGTGCTGTGCCTTGCTCTTCTTGTCTACCTTTACCTGGACAGCGGACTTTCAGCGGTGCTTAGAATAATCGTGGCGCTTCTTGGGCTTGTAGTGTGCGGAGAAATACTTGGAATGCTCAGGTCTTCGCAGAGGCTGTTTTACGGCATATACATGATACGCAGCAGGCTCGGCCTCAGACTGATGGACAGGCTGGCAGGCAAAGGCACCTGGTTCTGGAACGGACTTGCGGACTGGGGGCTTGTGCTAGGATTCGGCCTGCTCTCTTACGTGATCTTCAAGAAGGACATAAGCAAGAAGACGCTTGCGCTTGGCATAGCCTCCATACTCGTGATGCTCTTTGTAATACTCCCGTTCGCAATCCTTCCCTTCTCGTTCATAAACATACCGCAAGTGACGGGCAAAATACAGGCCAGCGCAGGCACAGTGCAGCCTGCTGCGATTGATTACATAGGATACACGCTTTACGGACTCAGCATTGTTGGGGGATTCGTATTTTACGTGGTGTTCAGCCTTGCGTACAATGCCGCCTCGATACTCTATGCAGTGGCAATAGCTGTCATAAGCTCCCTGAGCCATGCGCCAAATTACGGCCCGATAAACAACAGCATACCAGGAGTTGCGCCCATAATACCAGGCATAACCATACCCCTGTTCGCCGGCATACTCTCGCTTGCGCTCCTCCTTGCTGTGCACGAGTTCTCCCACGGGATACTCTCGAGGATAGCGAAGGTGAAGGTCAAATCCTCAGGTGCCTTGATGCTTGGAATCATACCTATAGGCGCATTCGTGGAGCCTGACGAGAAGCAGATTGGAAAGTTGAGCACAAAGCTGCAGAACAGGATATCCTCTGCAGGAGTATCGTCAAACATGCTGCTGTCGCTGGTAATGTTCGTGCCGATGATCCTGCTCTTCTTCTACGTAATGCCCCACTACGCGCACACCTACGTCTATGTCCAGGGCACGCTTCAGAACACGTCAGCGTACAACGTAATTACGCCGGATTCAGTAATACTAAAATGGAACGGATACAACATAAGCGCACTGTCTGATTTCGAGGTGGCAGCAAAGCATGATCTCCCATACTCCAATGTCTCTGTAGTGACGGACAAGGGATCATATGTGCTGCAGACAAATGCACAGGGGAAGGTGGGCGTGGAAGTAAACCAGGCAACAAGGTTCACAGGCGGCGCGATCGAGGGCATAATGTACTTCCTCTACACGTTCTTCGGGCTCTCGTTCCTGCTCAACTTCCTTGCAGCTGCAGTGAACTTCCTCCCTATACCGAGCTTTGACGGATGGAGGATATTCAGCACAAGCATAAAGAGCAAGAGGCTGGTAAAGTACATAACCGTCTTCATAATAGTAATTATATCCCTCAATGTAGTGCCTTGGTTCTGGATGCTGTGATGCCTACCATGGAACCTTCTTGAGCTTGAGCAGATATGCGCCTAGGTTTGTAAGCGGATGCATTATCCCGGTAAGCACAACAAGGAATGCAAGTCCGTATATTCCAGGCAGAAGCCCCTGCGGCAATGCGACCGGCAGTGTGAATGTAATTGCGAATATCAGGAAAAGATACTGGTCCATGATAAGCGACCGCTTTCCCTCTGCCACTCCCCTCCGCCTCTTTATGAAGCTGCCGAGCAGGTCGCCGAAGTGCGTGCCGAATGCCTCGAGTATTCCGATGACCAACATGAACCCGTATCCGGGCACAAGCGACTCCGCAAATCCGATTATTATCCCTGACGATATGCCGGCAACCAGACCTTTTATGGTCTTGTGCTTTCCAAATATTTGCTTTCCTGCGATTTTTCTGTTCAGGTCAAGCGGCTTGCCCCCGCCGAATATCACTGGAGCGCCGTTTGCCGCGTACGCAGGGAGTATGAATATTATGGGATAGATTATGATAAGGTACAGAAGGTTGTCCATGATGATTCCGTTATGCTATTTTGCCTTCTGCAAATTTTTTGCTGCCCCCTCCTGCAAATCCCTTCCCTGCCTTTGACTTCATGAACTCAAGCGCATTTGCCCCTGACTTATCGCCGGCTATGCACACAGCCTCCCCAGACCTGTTCCTGAGCAGCACCACTGCGGAGGCATTGATTGCAACTGCCTTAGTGGCTATTAATCTGAGTATGTCCTTGGGCATGTCAATCTCCTTGACAGTCTCGGCTGAATGCGCTATTGAAGCCGACATGTTGTCAGCCATTATCTCCTTGTACTCCTGCAGCTGCTTCCTCATCTTCCTGTTCTCGTCCTCCATGAGCCCTATCCTTTCAGCGACCTTTGACTGCTCTGTGTTGAGCTTGAGAGCCGCGTCTGACAGGGTGTTGCTTACATTCCTGAAGTAGTCAAGCGCTGCCTCGCCTGCAACGAACTCTATTCTGTCTATGCCGTCGTGCAGCCTGTACGAGTTTATTATCTTAACAAGGCCGACCACAGTCTCCAGCCCTACCGCATGCAGCCCCCCGCATGCCTCTGCGTCTATGAAGCCGCCCTTCTTTGTCTCTATGAGTATTATCCTCATCTTCTTTGCTGGCACCCCGTGGCCCTGGTATATCTCAAAGCCGTACTTTCTCTCGGCGTCACCCCTGTCCATGACATTCGCCTGCACCTTGACGCCGTTCCTTATCCATCCGTTTACAAGGTTCTCTATGGAATTAAGCTGCATGTCGCTGAGCCTCTCGAAGTGCGCTATGTCTATGTGCGCTTTGTCTGGCTCCTTCTTAGCGCCCTCCTGCCATGCATGCTTGCCAAGTATCTTCCTTGCTGCAGCGCTGATCAGGTGGGTTGCTGTGTGGTGCGCGATGAGCCTGTATCTTATGTCAAGATCGACCTTTGCCTCTGCAACTGCACCTTTCATCAGGTCCTTGTTGCCCTCCACTGGCTTCTCGAGCGTGTGTACTATTATGCCGCCATATTTCTGTACGTCAGTCACTCTTATGCCTGCAAGCGTGCCCTGGTCTGCAGCCTGTCCGCCCCCTTCGGGATAGAACGGCGTCTTATCCAGTACAACGCTCCTTCCCTTTGAGAACAGCACCTTTGACCGCGAATCGCTCTCGAAGTCGTAGTACAGCTGCTTTGTGTCCGGAATGTCGGCAGGCAGGCCCACTTCGGGAGCCTTCTGCTTCTCCTTCTTTGCCATGTCTCCAGCGATTATCCCTCCGTATAGGTTCTCCGGAAGCTCTATCTTTATGCCCTTTTCTGCCGCTACGGACTTTATGAAGTCTGGCGTGACGCCGTTGCTCTCGTACAGGGTTCTGAGCCTTGCCTCGCTTATCTCCTCCTTTTTGCCTATCAGCGCCTCCACCACCCTTGCCGAGTTCTCCTTGCTCTTTGAGTATCTCTTCCTCTCTATGTCTATGACCTCGGAGAAGTCGCCGCTCTTTATGCATTCGCCGAGCTCAGGGTATAGGCTGCCTAGCTCTGCGGCATGCAGCGCTGCTATGTCCACTATGTCTATCCCCAATCCATACTTCTCTATGAAGTCTATGGACCTTCTTAGGGCTATCCTGAGGTTGTATCCGCCGCCTATGTTTGACGGCAGTGATCCGGAGGATATTCCGAAGAGAAGCGTGCGCGTATGATCCAGCACGGCGTAGAATGCCTGTTCAGGCCTTATCTTCTTCTCGTACTCTTCGAGCGTTATGCCGCTGGACTTGAGCAGCTGCATCTCCTTCTTCCTTGCGTTTTTTATCTCCTCTATGTCAAGCTCGCCTGCTACTTTTGCAAACTTCCTGAACAGCCTTGAGTCCAGCTCTATGCCGAGCTTTGGCTTCAGCCTCTTTATCGCATCTTCGAACACTGCGGCATAGGCGTTGTCGTATCCGGTATAGAACCAGAGAAGCCTCTCGAATCCCCAGCCTACGTCGACTACCTTTGCGCCCAGCTCCCTCACCCCGCCGCCGACGTACTCGAACTGTGTGAAGACGCTGTTTACAAGCTCTGAGCCGTTTGCAAAGCTCTCGAGAGACGGCCCGAACCCTGAGAAGTCGGGCATAGCCCAGACATCCTCGCTGTAGACAAGGTCCTCCTTCTTTACGCCAAGGATCTTTGTTATGAAGTTGTAGTTGAGCTCTATTGTCCTGTCCTTCCAGTATCCCTCCTTAGGATAATTGAATGCGTGCTGGCCTGCCATCATGAATGAAGTGAAGTGCCTCCCTGTGACACCGACGTTCTCTATGTCCCCGAACCTTAGGCACATCTGCGGCACTATGAGCGGATTTGCGTTGTACTCGAAGCCCATCTTGCCGTTCTCTATCCTCTGGAAGTCCTGTATGCTCGCTATTGTAAAGTAGAGATCCTGCCTCCACCTGCTGACAACAGGATAGCTGCCTATCTCTGTATGCCCGTTCTCCTTGAAGAAGTCTGCGAACTTCTTCCAGAACTCGGCATATCCTATGCCCTTCGGCTTGTCCTTGAAGAACGTGTACTCGGCATGCGAGCTGTCCTCGCAGACGTCGCGGTCAGCGATTGACCAGAAGTTCTTGCCGCATATCCTGCACGCGTGCCTCTCGAATCCCATCTCCTTGAACAGCGCCACCTCGTAATAAGTACCTGGTTTCTTTGCAAACTCGTCCCTGAGCGCCTGCTTGCTTATGTTTATGCCGTCCAGCATTATGCCATCACTTGCCATATTTCTCGTACCACACTGTGCATTTGCTCCCGAAGAACCTGCATATCTTGCACTTCCATACCTCGTCCTCCGGGACAGGGCTCGGCTCGCGCTCGCCGTTCCAGTACTTCAGCGCGTATATCAGGTCCCTGTGCAGCGACTCCCAGTCGTAGTCAACAGCCATGTCAGATATTGTCTCCTTTGTGGCCCTGTCCACGTAATGGAGGAGCAGAGAGTTTGACAGTTCAGGAATCGCAGCCATAGCCCCGAACATCTTGCTGTATATTGCATTCAGCGACATCAGGTCGTCCTTCACCCCTATGCCCCTCAGGCCATTCACGAACCCAGGCGACAGGACGGACTGGCTCAGCCTGTAATGCGCATCGAGGTTCACGAACTTGTACGACCCCGACCTGATATCCTCAAGCATCTTCCTGTAAAGCGCTATCTGCACTATGTGCGGCTTGAGGTACTGCTGCGACATGCGCCCGCCGCTCGACGTTGTCTTGTTCTCCACTACGACCACCTTTCCGTCCTTCATGCGCAGCTCGTCTATCTGCCCCACTACAAGGAATCCGTTTATAGATCCATATATCTTCAGCTCCCTTGCAACCCCCTTCTCCATGAGAGTGCCCAGGGTGCGCAGGTTCTCGTACGCAGTCCTGTACATCTTGTCAGGCCATGTCACAGGCTCGACGTCAAGCGTTACGTATACCTCCTTCTGCAGCTGCTGGTGTATGGCTGACCCGCCGTCCATTGCCTTTGTCTTCGGAAATCCGTGCATGTACGAGAGTTCCATCTGCCTCTCGCACCAGAACTGTCCGGATATGTCCTTGGCAGATATGCTTTTCTTGTGCAGCTTCTCTAGCACAGTTTGCTTGGGTGGGTTTGTGTTGGACATATATTATCAGACTGCCTACCGATCGTCATCGCATGTGCTCGGCGATCACCCTTATCATCATATAGTTTTTTAATGTGTTTATAGTATTATTAACCTTATGCTGATAGACAGGTACAGTCTGTTCATTTTTGACTGGGACGGAACCCTGTCAACGTCAACGTCCATTGTAAAGCTTGCAAGGCACGTCAAGATGAGGTATAACGTGTCGCACATAATGGGCCACCGCGACGAGTACAGGATAGAGAGGATGCCTAAGTTCAAGGATGAGAGGACGGGAAGGCTCTACTCGCTTGCATACTGGCTGTACTCCATAGTGTACAAGCCAAGGCTGAAGCCTGGAGTGATAGAGCTGTTCAGGCTGCTCAAGAAGAAGGGCAAGAAGATAGCGATATTCAGCGACTCGAACAGGTTCAGGCTCGCAATAGAGGTGAACAGGCTGGGCGTAATGGACTACGCTGACTTCGTGCTGAGCGCAGACTCCATAAAGAAGTTCAAGCCGAACCCGACAGGCCTGATAACCATAGTCAACCAGTTCGGTTACGGGAAGGGCAGGTGCCTCTATTTTGGTGACATGGCGTCTGACGTATACACTGCGAAGTTCGCAGGCCTCAGGGTATGCGCAGTGGCTGACGGGGTGGACTCATACGATCTCCTGAAGGAGGTAGGCGCAGACTACGTGGCAAAGTCCATAGGCGCAGTGAGGAATATCAGGTAAGCCTGTCGCGCGCAGCCTCCCTCAGTGACTGGAATCCGTCCTTTGCGTCCCAGGACACCGAGTCGTTTCCGCACTCGCTAGCTATGTTCTTCGCTATCCTGTAGCTTCGCAGCGCCTTGAAGAGCGTGATGTTGCTCCCGTTTTCCATAAACTTGTCCCCATATATGTGGCCAAGGTTCAGCATGAAGAGTGCGACAGTCTCCGGATTGGGCCTCGCCCTTGCAGTGACGCAGTCAAGATCAGAGACGCCCATATGAACGCGAAGGTCATACGCCTTTGTCCATGCCTCCACGCTGTCCCTGAGTCCGGGTATCTCCCTTAGTATCTGGTCGAACAGCCCTTTTACGTTGTTTATGAGCACTTCGGATATTGAGGAGAAACTGAAGGCAGCAACATGTGCTACAGTATACCTGCCCTCTGAGTCAGGCAGCTTTGCAATCTCAGGATTGCCTATTGCGACTGCTGCTGCTTCGGGAAATGACATGGCCGCCCACATCGCCATCTTGAAAGAATCATACTCTATTCTCGCAAGGCCAGGATCCGAAACGCAGAGAATCGCAACCTGCATGTCTGAGAGCGCCAGGTCGCTCAGCTCCCTGGGGGTCAGGGACATCAACCGCGTTATCTCCGCCTGCCTCTTCTCTGCCGCATTCTCCTTCTTGGCCTCCATGCACTTGGACTTCGAATGCCGTAACTTTTAAGATTATTGTGCAAAATGCCAGAAAGTTGCTATTGCACCAGGCATCGACGGATTGTATTGTTGACGTAGGGAAACAATAGATTTATAAACCAGATGCAGCATATCATAACTGAAGTAGTAAGGCGGAAATCGCTGGTTCTACGGAGGAAAATACAATGCCAAGAGACTTTGGAAGCGGAGACGGAGAAGGAAGAGGAGATAGGAGGGGAGGCGGAAGAGGCCTTAATCCAAACTATTTCCTACCAAAACCGGTGAAAGTAGGAGACGAAGTGGAAGTGACCATAGACGCAACAGCGTCTAAGGGGGACGGACTTGCAAAGAAGGACGGATTTGTCATCTTTGTAAAGGACGCGAAACAGGGAGAGACTGTAAGAGTAAGGATAACTGATGTAAGAGCCAGATTCGCAGTAGGTGAGATCGTGGGCTCTGGATCAGCAGCTGCGCCTCAGGCGACTGAGGAAGCAAGCGAACCTGCACAGTAAAACCTGACTTAAAGACTGAAGCGACACGGAATATTATTATTTTTTTCTTTTAGTTATCTTTTCCTTTCCTTTTTTCATATGCCTATTTAGATTTATGCGAAGAGTAGTATACGGCAGTCGTGGCATGCGTATGGATTACAAGATTGTCTGCACTGAGTGCGGGCATGAGGAAGGGCAGAGCGCCTTCAGGTGCGGCAGTTGCAACTCCATCCTTGAAGTGAGGTTTGACTACCATTCATTCAGGCTTCCGGCTAATTTCAGGTCAAAGAGGATAAGCACACTGAAGTATCTCGATTTCCTGCCCATAAAAAGCATGAAGATAAAGGGTGGGGAGGGAAACACGCCAATTGTAAGGAAGACAATGCTCTCGGAAGGGATAATGCTTAAGCTCGAGACTATGAATCCGACCCACTCCTTCAAGGACAGGGGATCTGTAGTGGAGATAAACAAGGCCATAGAGCTGGGGTTCGGGAGCCTATGCTGCGCATCGACAGGCAATATGGGCATATCAGTTGCGCGGTATTCGAAGCTTGCAGGAATAGCTGCAACCATATTCATCAGCAAGAACGCGAACAAAATGAAGATAGAGATGATAAGGGAGCACGGAGCCGACATAGTCATGGTAAATGGCGATTTCAACGAAGCGCTCAAGGAGGCTGAGAGATTTGCAGTCAGAACCGGCGCGTTCGTGTGCGGAGACTATCATTACAGGAAAGAGGGACAGAAGACGCTGATATTCGAGATGGCAGAGCAGCTAAAGTACGCGATGCCCGACTTCGTATTCGCGCCGGTGGGCAATGCCACGCTTCTCGCTGCAATGTACAAGGGAATGCTTGAGCTCAAAAGATTCTCGCTCATAAAGAAGTTACCGAGGATAGTGGCTGTCCAGTCTGAATTGTGCAATCCGCTGGTAAGGGCGTATAACTCTGGAAGGAAGATAGAGTATGTGAAGCCTGAGACCGAAGCCGATGCGATTGCAGTGGGTTACCCGACGTTTGGGTTTGAAGGGATTCGGGCACTGAAGGACACCAGAGGCATTGGGGTCAGCGTGTCTGAGAAGGAGATATGGGATTCGGTAAGCATGCTAGGAGACAACGGAATAAAATCCGGGCCTGGAGGGGCGGCAGGGCTTGCAGGATTTGCAAAGCTCTACAGGCAGGACAGGAGGCTTCTTTTGGGGAAAAGCGCAGTAATCTTGGTTACAGGCAGCAACTGGCACGAATAGCGGAGTTTGCCTATGTTTGTTCTCGCAGTCGGTTGTGCAACAGCGTGCGTAAAAATGCGCAGCATATAAAGGTATTTATAGGCGAACATGCCATAGTTTGGATATGGATTTTCTGCTTAATCATGCGCTTTTGTCATTGAACTTGCGCCCGTCCGGGAGATGCCATGATACTATTTAGCACGTCGGTTGCAGGTTCGAACAGGAAGGTCATAGAGGAGGGGGCAGTAAGGATAGCCAGGAAGAACGGAAAGAAGCTGCGGGTGCTGAACCTTGTTGACGAGATGCTTGAAGTGGCGAAGGGGCTGAACAACGAGCTCACTCCATCAACGCTGCTGCATCTGGACAAGAAGATACTGAACGTACTCAAGTCGACTGCGCTGCACAGGATAAACGACCAGATAAGGTCAAACCCTGGATGGGATTACATAGTCGACGGGCACACTGCGTTCTGGTGGAAGAACGGCCCGATAAACCTTCTTGACATAGAGGACTTCAGGGAGCTGAAGCCTGACCTGTTCGTCACCATAATATCCACTGCACACGAATTGGACAGCAACCTTCTTGTAAAGAAGGAGTGGAAGGACAAGGAGATAGACATGTATGAGCTGCTCCTCTGGTCTGAGCTTGAGATATACACAACAGACCTGATAAGCAAGACGCTGGGAAGGGAGAACTACCTGATAGGGATAGGGGAGAGCCCGCTGACGCTCTACAACCTGATATACAATCCAAACATGATAAAGATATACACAAGCTTCTCCATGGAGCACAGGGACTCGGGATACAGAACCATATCAAGGTTCATAGGCAAGCTGAGGAAGATAGCCATAGTGTTCGATCCGAGGAGCGTGGATCTTAGCGCGTACAAGAAGTACGGAAGGGACCAGAGGGTGATAAGGATAGCCGCCAACCAGACAGTAAGGAGGGACTACCATATGATAGACCAGGCCGACATGGTCGTGATACACATGTCAAGCCTCGTATACTCGAGCGGCGTGGACAGCGAGAGGATGCATGCGCACAGCACTGGGAAGAAGGTGCTCCTCTATTTCCCGTTCAAGAAGTACAGCCCGTTCACCCCGTACTTCGTGGACAAGATGTTCAACTCCGAGGGAGAGCTGATAAAGAAAGTGAAGGAGATTGCAGCAGAACTTCCAAAAAAGAAGCACGCATAGGGATCGGAGTCAGTGATGCGGCCTGAACGCTGACTGCTCAAATTAACAGACATGTTCATTGATATTGAGCCGTAGGAAACGTTTTAATATCATGAATGCCCCATATCGTTAGGAGGGACATGGAACTACGCCATAAGCAGGGTAAGGATGTAGAGGTCATGAGGCGCGTGACTGCCAATGAGCCAGCCGATGCGCTTGTGCCTGGATACCGCATCAAGAAGGCGCTTGAGGTAGCAAAAGGCCATGGGGTTGACGGCGGACATGCGCTAAGCGTTGTATGCGGTGAACTTGAGAACGGGAAGGAGATTGCAGGCGCAGGATTCTTCAGTTCTGTAGATGATGTGTCCTTCAGCCCTGAGGGGATTGTGGACATGCAGAAGCGGGCTAAGGACGGAAATGCCATGCCATTCAACTTCGGCGGCATAGTCAAGTATGATGCCATATTTGTTGATCACGTATTCGAATACCTGGAAGGCGGGAACAAGCAGTTGTTCATGGATCAGATATCGCAGGCGCTGAAAGGCGGTGGATTGCTGGTTCTCTCTTTTCCTACCACGCTCCCAGCCAGCTTCGTAGAGGATAGGCTTGAGTACAGGGACTTGCTGAGGACGATGCCATTGGTCCATCTGTTCGAGGAGCATGAGAACCAGAACGCAGAGTCATTGCAGTTCGAATCCGGCATGATAAGCGCGCTGAAGGGCTCGGGATGGGAAGTTCTCGAAGCAATAGATTACAGGAGCGAGAGGAACTTTGTAGAAGTGCAGATGGCTTTTGTAGTACTCAAGAAGCCGTAGCGGTAAAGTGAATGCGCAGCGCGCTAATTGCGTCTTTGGGTCTGCAGCATTTCCTTCATGCGTGACACCACTTCCTGATCCTTCCTTAATTCCTCTGTGGCACCCATATAACCTAGTGTCTCCGTCCTCCTCGACCATGCCTCGAAGACGTCATGGCCTGCACAGATTGCCTGGTTGTAGCACTCTAATGCAATCTCATAGTTATTGACTGCGCTCTCATGCATTCCGCGTATATCCTCGGATCTGCCCAATGCGGTAAAGGATACGCCCCTACTATACCATTCATTGTGCTTGTCATTATGCACTATCTTGGCATTTAAAAAATGCTCTATAGCCGCATCTACCCTACCAAGACATAGTTCTGCAATAGCCATTTGGTTCCATGCAAAATCAAACTTTGCGTTGACTTCGATTGCACGGTTAAGGAAGTCTATCGCCTCCTCATATCTGCCGTTTTTAAAGTGCATCATACCAAGCTGGGTAACGACCTCATAGCGCCCCGCGTCAAGCTTTGTTGCCTCAATGCAATATTCAATAGCCCTTGCATCTTGGCCGCTCAGTATGAGCGTTGAGATTGGCCATAGGTATGCATCATAAAGCAATGAGTCTGACCCAAATTCGTTCCAGTAGAGATATTTAGAGTAAAGCACGTCTGCGCCTGAAACTGCGCGTTCTGGATTTTTGACTGTGGTCTCAAATGCACAGCTGCTTCCTCTTAGCAGCATATGACTTGGCGGCCGCACTATAGTTACGCCCTTGCCTAGTCTTGTAAGTGCATCTGCAATTATGATCGTTGAGCTGTAGCAGTTGAAGATTCCCGATTCCATTGAGCTGGTAAGCATGCTCGTGGTCTGGATTGATGCTGCTATGCTCCCGTTGAATGTTGCACATAGATTCCTGAATAGGTCTGACTCGTCTGCTAGATTCACAGCATAACGCAGCTTTGCGGCGTTTGCGCCATTAGCACTATTAAATCCAAGCCATGATGCCGTACCATCCATCAGACGATTTACGCACCATTCGTATTTAGCGCGAATCTCACTGCGGTATACGCCAGGAATGTCTCGCACCGATGATTCTATGTCCATAATCCGCTCTATGGGCACTGGCGCTTTCTGCACCTGCACAGAAGTTGCAGTAGCACGCAATGAACCTGGACATGGATACATTAATGCCATTAGGTCTCCCGAAAATATTTAATCCTTCAAGGACTTCGCTTATAAGTCTAATCTGCAATATTCTACTATGCAGGCTGAGAAATTTGCAGGAGGTATAAGTATAGTATAGGAAATTAATAATCGGAAATATCAACAAGCAAAGAATTCTTCTTGAAAGCGGCACGTATGATTGCTTTAAGTTCTGGCAAAGAAGAGTATGCCTTTGTGCCGACGCACTTCTTCACGTTGCGCCAGTATATCTCTACCGGATCAAGTTTGGGACTGTATGGGGGTATTTGAAGGAAGATTATGCCATTATCCTTGATATATTGTCTGACTTTCTTTGAACTCCTTCGCATTCCTTCGGGCTCATGCCATGGTGCATTGTCTCCCACAACGCAGAGTTTTTTGTGATGTTTCTTCATCCTTTTCAGGAAAGAAAGATATGTATTCGAATTTATCGTGCGACTCAGTTTTGTATAACTCCTCATTAGCCCTATTGCAGCAAAAGCACATGTCTTCTGATACGGATTCCAGATGTATTTCCTCGTAGGTCTGGATCCAATCTTATACCATCCACGTGTAAAATATGGCGTCAATGAGAAGATGGCTTCGTCCAAAAAGAAGACCGCATATCCTGCCTTATCAAGTTTTCTAATTCTTCGCCGAAGTTTTTTTTAGACTTCAACTGGAGGGCTTTGTTTGCCTTCAAGTGTTCTGGTCTTGGTCTTTGGATTGAAAATCCAAATTCCTTCATCAAATTGTATATCTGGCGCAGTACGTACTTAACTCCGAATTGTCTTTTTATGACATATTGTACAAGTTTTGATGTCCACGTTACAAACGGTAGACCCTGTTTCATCGGGGATTTCTCTATTATTCTCTTCAGATATACCTTTTGTTTCCTGTCCAGTTTTGGTGGCTGACCATTTTGCTTTATTGCATATCTCCCTTCAAGTCCACGTTTTTCAAAACGCCTAAGTGTATCACTCTCCGTCTGAATAGGCCAATTTGTTGCCTCACTGATTTCTAATTGCGTTTTGCCCTTCTTCCTCAGAATTGCGCATTGCAAACGTATTTTTGCTTTTGGATTCTGTTCTTCATCGTAGAGATTTACGAGTCTCTCAGTTGATATTCCATTCAAGAAGTTATTTCCTTTTCCAGCCAACATATCATTCACACTGATATATTAGACAAGAAAGATATATAT
>VFSW01003942.1_pt1 | contig 22200 bp, 23 predicted proteins | sample 5358111 | NCBI WGS metagenome assembly VFSW01 (sample SAMN11554181, study PRJNA540505) | mine drainage metagenome | isolation source: sediment from site ElyBrook_90M | place: USA: Ely Copper Mine, Vershire, VT | collected 2017 | reverse complement strand
GATCGCAAATTCCGGTTACCGCTACCGCCGTTACAACCTGTACCTTCTTCACCTATTCCTCCTGGAATGTCTGCCAATCAAACGGTACACAGACTCGCACCGTCACCTCGGCGTCTCCTCAAGGTTGCGCCGGAGGTTCTCCCATCTTCTCGCAATCCTGCACGTATACGCTGCCTGCCGTTTCATCCCCCTCAAGCGGAAATTATTCCAGCGGTATTCCGACTACCACCTCACCACCCACACCCAGCTCATCAGGCGGAGGCGGCACTAACTCATCAAGCGGCACCACCCAGTCCGTCACTCCCTCAAGCACACCTATCTTCCAAACAGCCCTCTTCCCCGGCGAGCGCAGTACCGAGGTGACGGCACTCCAGCAGGAGCTCATCACGCTCGGACTCCTCTCCTCCGGCTACGACACCGGCTACTACGGTCCACTTACCACCAGGGCAGTGCAGATGTTCCAAGTTTCCCATGGCATCGTCTCCTCCGGCACTCCCTTCACCACCGGCTATGGCTCGGTCGGTCCGATGACTCTCGCACAAATTAACGCACTCCCCGCCATTACCACGCCGGCCAACACAACTCCTGCGGCATCCGTCACATCTCCGAAACCTTTTCCCGGAGAGTTCTTCCTCGGCAATAGTGGTTCTCGCGTAAAGGCACTTCAGCAGGAGCTCATCACGCTCGGACTCCTCTCCTCCGGCTACGACACCGGCTACTACGGTCCACTTACCACCAGGGCAGTGCAGATGTTCCAAGTTTCCCATGGCATCGTCTCCTCCGGCACTCCCTTCACCACCGGCTATGGCTCGGTCGGTCCGATGACCTGGAAGGAGCTGCAAGTAATTGGGAGGTGATAACATTTTCGACTGTGATTAACACGGACTGATAACGCGGATGGGCTCGTTCGGCGCGTACCGTCCGGAAGGTTGTTTCTATCAGTACAGTTTGTGTTCCAACTGTACCCACCGAGCACCAAATGGGGCGGCGGAACAGAGCGTATACATGTCTTCATGTTCTCCCTTTTCGTTCCGGACTCCGCTCCTGATGGAGCATGTTTCGTTTCATCGTGTATTTTTTCTCCATCGGCATACTGTTGAAAACTCTCCTTCCGGGGCCGCGCTCGTCATTGGTCATTTATAAAATAAAAAGGCAGGCACAATCGTTTGTGCCTGCCCCTGAAGCCCGTCTCCACTACTCTGCAGGTAAGACGAAGTAGTGCTCCTCTTCTTCTCCGGTGGGTACACCAACGAAGAAGAAGAAACAACAATCCTTCCTGTCGGTGTACATGAGACAGTCCCCTTCTGAGAAGTTCTTGTTCTCCCACCAGGAGAGAGAACTAAAGAAGCTCGTGCATCGCGCATCGATGGGCCTGGGTAAGAAGACATAGTGCTTCCCGGGCTCATACTTAATGGTGATGCGCGGTCTGAACGCAATGACGTTTGACATTGTGACCTCTCCTTCAGGGCCGGAGCCCGAATATATAGTCCCAATTCAGAAAATAGAAGGTGGTTGCGAGTCCGCCCCAAATGAGGATAAAGACCCAATCGTTCCTCGTTATTCCGAGGAACGACCTCTCCTGCCACCACAACCAATGATTTTCTTTTTTCATCACTATCTCCGAATGTAAGGCAACAGTACCTCTGGGAGCTAGTATAGCTTCTTATCTATAAAAGTCAATACCTCTCAAAAGCCTGTATAATGGCCTTATATGCTCTATACCGGCAAGGGAGACGGGGGAACCACCAAGATGTTTGGCTGTAACCAACAGCGTATTTCCAAGTCGTCTGAATTGCCGGAGGCGCTCGGTTCTCTCGACGAGCTCAACGCCTTTCTTGGGTTCGTGAAGATGCGATGCGTCGGGGAGCCACGCATCGCAGGTGCTTTGCGCGGTATACAAGAGTCACTCTTCATTATTCAGGCAGAAGTGGCGGGCGCGGATAAAAAGGTCGTGGATGACTCTGTAAAGCATGTTGAGGAATTGATAAATGGTATAGAAAAAGAAATCCTCCCGCTCAAAGGGTTCTCTATCGCAGGCGGGACTGAGCTTTCTGCACTTCTTGATGTCGCGCGCACGCTCGCGCGCAGGGCCGAGCGGCGGATCATCGCGGTGAGGGAACTGAATTTGCGTGAATTATCGCCACTCACCATGGCATACATGAATCGTCTCTCCTCGCTTCTCTTCGCGCTCGCGCGCCTCGCCAACCACCTCGCCGGCGTGAACGAAGAAAACCCCCGCTACTAGGGCGTTTTTCCCATTTCCGTGTTATAAAAACCTCGTGCATGGCGGCTATGGTGTAACGGTTAACACTGGAGCTTGTGGAGCTCTCAATTCGGGTTCGATTCCCGATAGCCGCCCCGACATTTTTACCCGCAAGTGATATTATTATTGCAATGAAAAGTCTTCTGTTCGGCATACTGCTCATCATCCTTATCGGCGTTGGCGGACTCGTATACCGTAATGCCGTTGAACATCCTCAACAGCCGATTGCCTGTCCGGTTGATTCTTTGCAATGCCCTGACGGCACTTCGGTTCCGCACGTCGCGAACTCTTGCGACTTCCCAGCATGTCCGCCGCCCAATGTCTCGTTTCCAGACAGCAACATTGCCTTCGCAGTACCCGATGGTTTTATCGCTACGACAACTTCAGACACTACGGACATTGCGGCATATGCGAATACGAATGCGTCAACGAGCGCAAGCATTATCATCCGCCGCTTTGCCATTACTGCGTCATCAACGGCGCTCGCAACCATACAACAAACCGCCATCAGCGGCACTTCTGGAGCGCCGGTACCAATAACGGCCTTTTCATCAACCGTTCTGGAGAGAATGAACTTCACCGTCGTTGCCATAGAGCGTTCTGCGGGAGTCGTTGATACGGCGTACTATCTTTCGCGCGGCACTGACGTATTGCGCTTCGACGCGATTGATCAAAATGTCTTGAATTGGGCCGATCCGATTCTCGACATTTCGACACTACCAGCCCATGCAGCACTTACGAAACTTCTTGCGACGCTTCGGGTGCTATAATTTCGGTAGGTAACCTTCTTTATCTCCATGAACAACAATTCTTTCGGCGAGATCTTCAACAGCGGCGTCGTGCGCATAGCGCTTACTGGAGCGCTTTCCATTCTTGCACTTTTCCTTCTCGCGCAGACGATAACGACCACAGAGAACTTCGGTCGATCGAGCGTACCGGCGACCGACACGATAACGGTGCAGGGCGACGGCCACGCAACACTGGCGCCCAATGTCGCGCACATTTCATTTACCATTCTAAACACCTCGCCGACTGTTGCGGAAGCGCAGGCCGCCACCACTAAACAGGCGAATGCCGCCATCGCCTTCGTAAAGACGCAAGGCGTCGCCGATAAAGACGTAAAGACACTTTCCTACAATATTTCACCGCAATATTCTTACCCGAATCCATGCCTACCTGGCGTACTTTGTCCTGCCTACAGCGGTACCCCAAAGATAACCGGCTACCAAGTCTCTGAAACAGTTCAGGTAACGATGCGCGACCTTACTACCGTCGGCGCCCTGCTTGGCGGACTTGGGAAGTTGCCAATACAGAATCTTTCCGGTCCGGACTTCGCGCTCGATGACTCGACCGCCGGTTACGACGCCGCACGCGCCGACGCCATCGATAAGGCAAAAACACAAGCAAAGATTCTCGCGGATCAACTAGGCGTCCATCTCGGGAAGATTGTGAACTTCAGCGAATCATCGGGCAACTCTCCGGTGCCGATGCCATACAGCATGAGCGCGTCCGTCTCAAGGGTGGCGTCTACGCCGAATGTGCCGACGGGCGAGAATACCTACAACGCATCCGTCTCTATCACCTACGAGATCCGCTAGGCAATTGACGCGCAGGAGGTGCTGTAGTATGCTCTCACTATTGAGAGCCCGCGGGGCTTTTTTATTTACCGAACACTCTCGTTATGATTTCACCCTTCACCTACCTGAAGCATGTGCGCGAAGAGTTCACGCACATCGTCTGGCCAAGCAGTCGGACGGCGCTCGCGCATACTCTCGTGGTCATCGGCATTGCGCTCCTGATTGCGTTTCTTGTCGGCTTCTTTGACTACCTCTTCGGTTCGGTGGTGAGTCACATTGTCGGCGGCTAATTCTTTTTCCATGGACGATACACAACACCAGCACAGCGGCGAGATGGAATCCTTCGAGGAGATCGGCATGGCCGATATTGCGCCCTCCGCACGCAAAGAGATCCGCGATGACACTGCCCCCAAGCTCTCGGACGCGCGCTGGTATACCATCCATACCTACGCCGGCTACGAGAATGCCGTGGAGCGCAACTTGAAACAGCGTATCGAATCGCTCGGCATGGAGAACAAGATATTCGATGTCGTCGTCCCGACCGAAAAAAAGATCCGGGTGAAAGCGGGGAAGCGCGTTGTGGAAGAGGAGAAAATTTATCCAGGCTATATTCTCGTGCGCATGATCGTCGACGACGATTCGTGGTTCGTTGTCCGCAATACTCCAAGAGTCACTGGCTTCGTCGGATCGGGCAATACGCCGGTCCCTATGGAAGAGTCCGAGGTCTCTTCGCTTATGAAGCGCATGACCGCCGAGGCGCCCAAGCACCGCATTGATCTCATGAAAGATGATCAAGTGGTTATCACAGACGGTCCTTTCAAAGACTTGGAGGGTAAGGTGGGCGATATCGACGAAGACCGCGGCAAGGTGAAGGTCATGGTGTCAATGTTCGGACGCGAGACGCCGGTCGAGCTCGATTTCCTTCAGATTAGAAAGCTCTAGGCATTTATAGAATAATGAGGTATCCTCACACAACTTATGGCAACGGTCGTTAAGAAAATAAAATTACAGATTCCGGGCGGGGCGGCGACGCCGGCGCCTCCGGTCGGCACCGCGCTTGGGCCGGCGGGCGTGAACATCGGTCAGTTCGTGACCCAGTTTAACGAAGCGACGAAAGATAAGCGGGGAACCATCATCCCGATAGAGATTTCGGTCTACGACGACCGCTCGTTCACCTTCATCATGAAGAACCCGCCAGCTTCAAGGCTCATCTTGAAAGCGCTTGGTCTCGAGAAGGGTTCCGGTAAGGCGAAGGAGGAGAATGTCGGTACGATTACGAAGGCGCAGATAGCAACGATTGTTGAAGAGAAGATACCGGACATGAATGCGAGCTCCGCCGAGGCGGCCGCGCGCACGATTGCGGGTACGGCGCGCTCGATGGGTATCGACGTGAAATAAGTTTTTGATGCTAAAACGAGCGCAACGGCGGAGCCGTTGCGCTCGTTTGCTTTTTGCGTCCTCGGCGCGTAGAGTGCATTCGGATTCATTGTTCTAACCATTCAACTGAGGGAGAGTTCGCATGAAACGTAGTTCCATATTTTCCGAGGATGTGGTATTTGCAGACCGTCTCATCCTCGATGAAGAACAGCTCGTAAAAAAGGTCATGGCCATAAAAGAGCTTGACCTTCAAATCGTCCTAACTTCAGGCAGTTTCGATCTTCCTCATATCGGGCACATGCGCTATCTACGCGAGGCTCGCTTGCGCGGTGATGTACTCATTGTTGGAGTTGATTCCGATGCAAAGGTTCGTGACCGGAAAGGCAAATTTCGACCGGTCATACCGGAGCTCGAGCGTGCTGAGATGATCGCGCATTCCCGATATGCTGATATCGTTACGATTAAAGCTGACGGCGATGAGAAATGGTCGCTTATCAAACTGGTTCGCCCGGGCATACTCGTTATTTCCGAGCGGACGGGATACGACGCCGAGACTATGGAAACGTTGGCGCAGTATTGTGGAGAAATAGTTAATCTTTCTTCGCAGGCGGCAGCATCAACAAGTGCTAGTGTCCGGCAATTGCAGACGGAAACGTTGAGGCCATTGCTGGGCAAGCTTAGTGCCATTGTGGACGAGGTGGGGCAAGTTCTTGGGGAGGGTAAGTTATGAAAATGGCAATCCTCCTTTACATGCCGGTCATTCATCGAGGATATCTCGAGTTTCTTGAGCGGAACGCTAGCCATTCCTATGATTGCTTCCTTATAGGTAAAGTAGCACTTTCCGCTCTTGGTCCCGAGGTAGACTATCTACGCTTAAAGGACACGGCAATTCGCGCTCTGCCTGACGAAATGGTCAGAGGCTTTGTTCATGGACTTGGCTTATTCGGAGCCGTTCATTTGTTGGGTGACGTTTCATGCCTCATTTGCGGTGAAGGATATTCAGAACTGATTGGTCCAGACGAAGACGTAACCTTCCTTGCTATGCGACATTTTTTCCCGAACGTACCACTACGTGCGGATGGTTCCGTACGTTTGCGGTATGACCGAAAAGGCGTCGCTCGCGTTGATCCGGTTCCGGCTACAGAAACGACATCAGAAGAATGTCATCAACTTCTAATGGAAAAAGCAGAGCAGATGGCGAGTTACAGCAAGGATTGGTGGTTATCAGTTGGGGCACTGGTCGTCCGAGATGGCCGCATCCTCTTTGCGGCCTACAATCAGGCGATGCCCGACGCTGATATGCCGGCGGTGCTTGGCGATCCTCGCAGTCTCTACTCTCGGGGAGAGGGGACGGAAGATACTCTGGTGCATCATGCGGAACGAGTGCTGGTCGCTCGAGCTGCGTGTGACGGGGTGTCATTGTGTGGTGCAGATGCGTACGTGACGCACTTTCCTTGTGTACCATGCGCATCTGATCTTGTTGTGGCCGGCATTCGACGGCTCTTCTTCCGTGAAGGATACTCTCGGCTTGAAAGCGTTTCTGTATTACAGGCTGGAAGGGTGAAGCTCTTCCATGTTCTCGTATGAGGAGGCGGTGTACGTACTAACTATTACGTGCGCCGCCTTTCTTTTTTTATTTGGTAGCCGACAGATGTTTTTATTTTCTTAGCACCCAATATTCGTTTCCCACCTGCTATGACGTGGGCATGAAGATGGTCGACACTTGCGCCGGTATTATCGGGATTGCCGAAACGCATCAACAACGAGGCACTATCAAGTGCATACCGTTTCTCTATCCATGCGAGGTGTTGTCGTAGTTCGGCCCATGCCGCTGAGGTTATCTTTGAGGGGAACCGGATCCGTTTCCGATGGATGAGAAGCAGATGCACAGATGTTCCTTCATAAGGGAATTCGTTTTCGGTCACGAGCCAGGATTTCCCGCGTCGTAGTACTGGCGGTTTATGATATTTGGGCAGGATATCCCAATCGAACGGATCAACGCCATCTTTAGCAATTTTATGCATCTGCTCAATCTGTTTCTTTTCGCGGCCATGTTCCACACGGACGGATGTCTCGGCCTTCATATTGTCGAGTATAGACAATTCTATATCGTTCGCAATGTAAAAAGAAACTGCCCCTTGCGAGGCAGTTTGAATCATCGACCGGAATTCAAGGACTGTACGGTATCTTCATTGCCCGGTGCGGATTATATTCTTTGAGCGAGAAGTGTTAGACTCGGAAGTCGAACAGATTCTTCACCTTCGGATCAAGCTCCAAAATCGGTAAAGGGCGTGCCTTCCGCGTGACGAGTTCGCGAATCTTCTCAAACTGATTTTTGTAGATATGCGCATCGGAGAAGCTGTGTACGTAATTACCCGGCGAGTACCCCGTTACTTGGCACATCATCAGATGAAGTGCTGCGTACTGGATCATATTCGAAGGAACACCAATCGGCATATCCGCAGAGCGTTGGTCCATTCTCATATGAAGCTTTCCGTTCATGACGCGGAAGTGCATCCATCCGTGGCAGGGTGCCACAATGACCTTCCGATTTTTTCCGCGCGCCGTATAGTACGGCTTCCATGGAGTAATAAGATGCGTCCGTAGTGTCGGGTAGAGCCGGATCTGTTCGAGTAACTGCTCAAACTGATTCAGCGTTCCACCCCCCGGGATCTCGAAATCATGGAAGGCCGCACCGTACGAACCCGGACCCATATCATCGGGCTCAAGCTCAAGCTTCGCGCCCTTACCCCGGTAATCCTTCCAGAAATCGCAGCCATAGGACTCGATTTCATCAATGGTACGGGCGCCATTAATAAATGCGATTACTTCAGCGATAGCTTTTCTCCAAAAGCCGATTTTCCGTTCGGTGATAAGTGGGGCGCCGTTTGTGAGATTGAAGATCATGGGCGCGAGTGTACCGAAGCATGTGCGCGCTCCCATCCCTTGAGGCGTCTTTCTTATCATTTCTCCGTGTTTGAGGATGTATTTGATTCTATCTTGGTACTGTGAATCTGGCGTCCGGTCGGTAAGCGGTTTGTAGAAGTCTTGCATGATAGCTCCTTGTCCGTGTAGTGAACTGTTGTCTTGCCGCATCATACGGGGCGAGAATGAATAGTCAAACCTATTAGGTGTCGCTATACTGCCTTCATGGAAGAACGAATACGAAAAGCAGTGAGCGAAGCACTTTCTAAGATGGGTGCCAGCGATGTGGCGTTCGTGGTTGAACGTCCGGTAGACTTTGCACACGGCGATTACACGACGAATGCGGCGCTCGCTGCGGCGAAAATGCTCGAGAGAAAGCCGCACAACGTCGCAGATATACTCGCGCGTGCGCTTCTCGATGCTCTCGGGAAAGATGTCGTCAGCCACGTGACGGTAGCGGGGCCGGGCTTCGTGAACATCACGCTCGCACGCGAAGCGATAATCTTCATGGTCGCCGAGGCAGATGCGAAAGGTCAAGAGTGGGGGAAGGGAACTACAGAGAGCGGGAAGCGCGCCATCGTTGAATATTCGAACCCAAACGCTTTTAAAGAAATGCATGTTGGGCATTTGGTGGGTACGATCGTCGGCGAGGCGGTGGCGCGACTCGTCGAGAATTCCGGAGCATTTATTGCGCGCGATACGTTTGGCGGGGATATCGGCCCTAATGTGGCGAAGGCGCTCTGGAGACTTCGCAAGAATGGCATCAGTGAACCGACGACAGCGCAGGAGATAGGCGCGGCATATACCGAGGGTTCGATTGCCTATGAGGGCGATCTAAAGATGAAAGAGGAAATAGACGCACTTAATCAGGCGCTGTATGCCGGTACCGACCGAGAGTTGATGGATCTCTGGCGCAAAGGACGCGACGTTTCGATGGAAGAATTTCGCCGCATCTGGAAACTGCTCGGCACTCACTTCGACTTTGAATTTTTTGACAGCGACACGACCGAGACCGGTCTACGCGTTGTGACGGACGGGCTCAATAAAGGAGTTTTCCAGAAGAGTGATGGGGCCGTTATCTATAACGGGGAGGAGAAGGACGTGCACACGATGGTATTTATTACCTCGCACAATACGCCCACCTACGAGACCAAAGATATCGGACTCGCATTTCTCAAAGAAGAGCGATGGCCTTCGGATACATCCATTATCATCACCGGCAATGAACAGTCCGGCCGTTTCAAGACGGTGCTTGCGGCACTTACCGATCTTGCTCCCTTGCTCGCAGCGAAAACAACACACCTCGCGACCGGCTTCCTCAAATTCGCCTCGGGAAAGATGTCGTCGCGCGAAGGGAATGTCATTACGGCTGCCGCCTTCATCCGCGACGTGATTAAGAAGGTGGGCGAGAAAAACGAGGACCCGCTTATCGCGGAACAGGTCGCCATCGGTGCAATAAAGTACATGGTCTTGCGGCAGGCGCCTGGCTCGGACATCGTCTTCGACGAAGAGAAATCACTCTCGCTTGAAGGCGATTCGGGGCCGTATCTGCAGTATGCGCTCGTACGCGCGAAATCAGTACTCGCGAAATCTTCTGAAAATGAACACAGAGAGAAGGCCGCATCGGTTCCGCCGACGAGGCTCGAGAGAATCATTCTGCATTTCCCCGAGACCGTGGCGCGTGCCGCACACGAACTCGCTCCTAATCTCTTGGTGAACTATCTCACCGAACTTGCGAGTGAGTGGAACTCTTTCTATGCGAAAGAACGCATTATCGGCGACGAGGACGAAGCGCACAAACTGTTTATTGCGCGTGCTTTTGTGCAGACGATGACGAACGGCCTCACTCTGCTCAGTATCCCCGCGCCGGAGAGGATGTGATCATAGAGTGGTTGCGTAGAAACACCTAAAGCGCTAGAGTCCTGCGCAGATGCACAATCCCGTGTGTCCAGGACAGAGTTGGAGGATTTGATGTCAAGAAAAAGGAAGGATAAAAGAGCCGTTCGCGTAGCAATCGTTAAGGAAGCAATGCGTCGGTCTCGATACAAAGAACACCTACAAGAGCTTAGCTTGAACGGAGTCAGTCCCAACGACATTCCCGAAGAAGTAACCATGTTCCTGGGAATCAAATTTAACAAGATTTCCGACAAGTTATTCGATCATGCTCTGAAGAAAGTTCGGACCAGCAAGCATCGCGCCCATCCGCGACCGAGGGTCGGTAAACAGCGTTATTTCAGGGTGGCGCCTCACATGAGCGTCTGTTAATCAACCGCGGCCTGCAAGAGACATCTTGCAGGCCGTAACCGTTTCCATTTTTGCCCCGTAAACACTAAGACTAAAAAATTCTTCCTCTCTACGTTCGCTTCGGACGAGCGTCTAAAATACACGCTCGTCACTCGCTTCACTTGGTAGTAGGATAGAGCGATATGGCTGATGCTCCAGAGAAGTCGGAAGCGGCAAAGCGCGAAGAAAGAATTCTTGCATTCTGGGAGCGCGAACACATCTTCGAGAAGTCGCTCGCCAAGAAGTCTCCCAAGGGCGATTTCGTTTTCTACGAAGGTCCACCAACGGCGAACGGCAGACCCGGCATCCATCACCTCGAGGCGCGATCCTTTAAGGATGCTATCCCACGCTATAAGACAATGCGCGGCTATCGTGTGAATCGTCGCGCCGGATGGGACACTCACGGCCTCCCGGTAGAGCTTCAGGTCGAAAAAGAGCTCGGGTTCAAAGGGAAGCCGGACATTGAGACCTACGGCATCGCCGCTTTCAATAAGAAGTGTCGCGAGAGCGTGTTCGCATACATCGACGAGTGGGCAAAATTCACGAAGCGCATCGGCTATTGGGTCGACGAGACGAAGGCATACTTTACGTTTGACAGCGCATACATGGAGGTGCTCTGGCATCTCTTCGCGCAGGTGACGAAGGGCGGCCGCCTCTACAAGGACTACAAGGTTGTGCCCTGGTGTCCGCGCTGCGGCACAGCGCTTTCTTCACACGAGCTCGCCCAAGGCTATACGGACATCAAAGACCTCACGATTACCGCTAAGTTTGAGTTAACCGATGAGCCGGGCACCTACCTTCTCGCGTGGACAACGACCCCTTGGACGCTTCCCGGCAATGTCGCGCTTGCCGTGGGGAAGGATATTGCCTATGGAAAATATAGAAAAAATAACGAAAAAGTAGTTATCGCCGATGCCCGCGCGAAGGATGTTCTCGGTGATGAGTGGGCACGCATTGAAGCCGTGCCTGTCTCAGTCCTTGTGCGTAAGAAGTACAAGCCACTGTATTCATTCGCAAAAGATATCGCATCGGAATCAGAGAAACCGAAATTCGAGAAAGCGTTTCAGATATATGCAGCAGACTTTGTCACGACCGAGGACGGTACCGGCATCGTGCACACGGCAGTAATGTACGGTCAGGAAGACTTCGAGCTTGGGAATAAAATTGGGTTGCCGAAGGTGCATCTCGTGAACCCGGAGGGGAGGTTCGTAAGCAACACCGGTTTTCTCGCCGAGCGTTCGGTTGTTGAAGAAGAAACGTCAGTTGAAATACTGAAAGACCTTCAGACGCGCGGCCTGCTTTTCAAGAAAGAATCATATACACATACCTACCCTTTTTGCTGGCGCTGCAAGACGCGGCTCGTCTATTACGCGCGCGATTCGTGGTACATCCGCATGTCTGACCTGCGCGGGAAGCTCGTCGCCGAGAACAAGAATATTCATTGGGAACCCGAGTATATCCGCGACGGCCGTATGGGTGAATGGCTCGCGAATGCCAAGGATTGGGCGATAAGTCGCGAACGATACTGGGGTACGCCACTGCCAGTTTGGCAGAGTACAGACGGGGGCGAGCAACTCGTCATTGGTTCAGTTGACGAATTAACGGCGCATTTGAAGCCGGGCGCAGGATTGCCGAAGAACGAGCGGGGCGAACTTGATCTCCATCGGCCGTACATCGACGAGGTTATCTTAATCTCAAAAAAGGGGACCGAACTACGCAGGGTAAAAGAAGTAATGGACGTGTGGTTCGACTCCGGCGCGATGCCGTTCGCACAAGCAGCGAAGGAGCGCGGTAGCGAGCCGCTCGAGACTTTCTTAAAAAGGGTCGAGTATCCTGCGGACTTTATCAGCGAGGCTATCGATCAAACGCGCGGGTGGTTCTACACTCTGCTTGCCGTCGGCACGCTCGTAGGACGCGGAGCAGCATTTAAAAACGCGATATCGCTCGGGCATCTTCTCGATGCTGAAGGCCAAAAGATGAGTAAGTCAAAAGGGAATGTTGTGGATCCGTGGGTAGAGATGGACAAGTGGGGCGTCGATACGCTGCGCTTCTGGATGTACAGCGTGACGCAACCAGGTGATTCTAAGAACTACGACGAAAAGACGGTAAGGGAAGCGGCAAAGATCCTGTCCTGGCTCGAGAACAGCGCAAAATTCTATGAACTTTTCAAAGATGTTCCTAAAATAAAACGAGAACCAACCGTTATCGATCGTTGGATGAAGGCACGGGTTGAGCAGGCGGTTTCGGTTGTCACAAAAACGATGGACGAGTACCGGCCATTTGAGGCGACGCGAGCGATAAGTGGGCTTTTTGAGGACCTCTCGCAGTGGTATGTGCGACGTATTCGCGACCGCGCACGCGAAGGAGATGCCGCAGCACTCGACACGTTACGTGAGACTCTGTGTATTAGTGCGTTTCTTATCGCGCCATTCGCGCCATTTCTCGCAGAAGAAGTGTATGGGAAGGTGAAGGGAGGGGAAGGTGCGCAGAGCGTACATCTCGCCGACTGGCCGGAGGCGCGGAAGAGATGGAGCTTCTTTGGCGGAAGCAAAGAGAAAGAACTTATTGCCGATATGGCGCGCGTGCGTGTTCTCGCGTCGGAGGCACTGCAATTGCGGCAGAAGGCAGGGATTAAAGTACGCCAGCCGCTCGCATCACTTTCAATTCCCGACAGCCTCTCCGCAGAGCTCGCCAATATTCTCGCGGAAGAAGTGAATGTGAAGAAAGTGATTATCGGCGAAGCGCTTTCGCTCGACACAGTGCTCATCCCGGAGCTCGTCAAGGAGGGCGACGAGCGAGAGCTTGCGCGCGCGGTCGCCGACGCGCGCAAGGCGGAGGGATTTTCTCCGCGCGACAAGGTGCGCACAGAGACTCGATCGGAAGGGAAGTATTCGGCTACGCTCTCGACCGGTCCCGTACACTTCGATCTCATTCGCGATGCGGCATAAGTACGAGACGTGCGGCATTGTACTCTCACGTTCTCCGCTCGGAGAAGCAAATGCATTTATTACACTTCTGACACCGGACCTCGGGCTGGTGCGCGCTCGAGCGCAGGGATTGCGGCGATCGGGCGCGAAGCTCGCCGCCGCACTCGCCACGTTTGCTGAGAGCGAGATCGTGCTCGTGCACGGGAAAGAGGGATGGAGAATCGCCGGCGCGGTTCTTGAAGAGAATTGGTTTATGCGACTGCGCCGCGCTGCGTCAGACACACGGGCGGCGCGAATCGGTCATCTCTTATTACGGCTTGTCGCCGGCGAGACCCATGACCCGAAACTTTTCCCCGTCATTAGAGAGTTTTTTGACGCACTCGCCACGCTTCCTGAAGACGTGCATGAAGCCGTCGAAGTGCTCGCCGCGCTCCGAATACTTGCCGCGCTCGGGCTTGATGCGGGAGGAATTCCGAGCGACCCGGACGCATTTGCTCCAGAATTGCTTGCCTTGATTGCAAAGAATCGCACGAAATATATAACGCGCATCAATCACGGTATTACCGCTTCAGGGCTTTGATATACTAGGTTCAATGCCACCGCCCTCCGAAGACAATCTCAGCTCGCTTGAGAAGGCGCGTAAACGACTGTATGAGCCAGGCGCTTCCTCGCCGTCGCGCTCCTTGCCCGCGTCTTCTGACAAGCGCTCCTTGCCGCACGCGTGGGAAGAACATCCTCTCGAGAACATCCCGCATCCCGGAAAGCGGCACGTGCGTCTCGCGGGCATATTTCTCGCCGTCGCTTTCATATTCTTCATTATTTCGCTCGGTGCCGCCGGCTATCTTTTCTACTATGGCGGCAATTCAGTATCGGTCGACAAGATATCGGTCGATATTCAAGGCCCAACGACAATCGCCGGTGGCGATACCGTTCCCCTCTCGCTCACCATCACGAACAAGAATCCCGTCTCGATTGAAAATGCGGCCATAGAAATTGATTTTCCAAATGGCACACTGGCCGCAAACGGCGCACTGACTGCATATCCGCGCTATATCGAAAATCTCGGCACGATTGCGAGCGGGGCAACGGTAACCCGGTCAATAACGGCAATCGTCTTCGGCGGACAAGGGCAGGCGCTCGTACTGCCGATATCTTTTTCATACGACACCGGCGGTTCCTCCACTTTCGTGAAGAAATCCTCGTATTCACTCGCAATCTCCTCGACACCGCTTGCAGTGTCTGTCGATACGCTTACCGAGACCGTGTCGGGCAAGCCGCTCACCTTCACGCTTACCGTCCGTTCAAATGCGACCATTCCGCTCAATAACGTCGTTCTCACCAACACACCCCCTTTTGGCTTCGTTGAGACCAGCTCGTCGCTTCCGCTCACTAGCTCAGGATTTTTTCTCGGCACGATGCAGCCGGGTGCAACCAAGACGGTCACCCTCACGGGAACCCTCACCGGACAAGATGGAGAACAGCGCGTTTTCCATTTCAGCGTCGGCACCGCCAAATCAGCAAGTGATCAGACACTCGCTATTTCATATATGACCCAAGATGCTCCGATAACGATTGTTGCGCCTTTTATTACCACGACCCTCACGCTCAATGGCGATACAGGAACAGACCCTGTCATTACTCTCGGGAGCCACCAAAGCGTCGTTGTTTCGTACGCTAACACACTTTCCACAAGCGTGACGAATGCGACCGTCTCCATAACGCTCTCGGGTTCCGCGATCGATTACAACAGCATACAGACCACGAGCGGTTTCTATAACTCCACAGACCACACCATCATCTTCAGTAAGGATACCGACCCTTCTCTTGCCCAGATGGCACCCAGTGCCTCCGGTATCGGTGCCTTCACCTTCTTAACCCTGCCCGCTGGTACGGCCGTTCTCGAGCCAACCGTAACCTTCACTATTTCCGTATCCGGCACGCGCGTGGGGCAGACAAACGTGCCGGAGAACGTGAGCGCTTCGGTGAGCAAGACCGTGAAAGTCGCGACCGTCGCCACCCTTCTTGCATCCTCGCTCCACAGTTCAGGGCCTTTGAGTAATAGCGGTCCCATCCCGCCGCATGCCGGCCAGTCAACGACCTACACAATCCAGTGGAGTATGCAGAACAGTGGGAGTACAATCGCCGGCGGTATGGTCTCGGCGACTCTGCCGAGCTATGTCTCGTATACCGGAAAGACGGCGGGCACAGGATCATTCTCCTATGACGACACATCCCGTACGGTCTCATGGAATATCGGCGACCTCGTCCAGGGAGCGAGCGCACAAGGTGCCTTTCAAGTCTTGCTCACTCCCTCGACTTCGCAGCGGGGCAGCATGCCCGCGCTCACGAGCGGAGCGACCTTCTCAGGCTATGATCGTTTCGCCGGCGTGCAGATAAGCGCGTCTGCAGATCCGTCGACGACGGAAACGAAGGGGGACCCGGGGTATGTGAGTTCAAACGCGACCGTGCAATAATGTTGCCCGTATGCCGGATAAAAATCTAATGGAAAAAATCGTCTCGCTCGCCAAGCGGCGCGGCTTCGTCTTCCCGGGTTCCGAGATCTACGGCGGCCTCGCCGGCACCTTTGACTATGGCCCTCTCGGCGTTGTGTTGAAGGAAAACGTTGAACGCCTCTGGCTACGCATGTTCCGCGACAGCCGCGATGATATGTATGGCGTCGATGCCGCGATATTGATGAATTCCAAAATATGGATTGCATCGGGGCACGTGGAGGGATTTCAGGATCCATTGGTCGAATGCAAAAAGTGCCATCACCGATTTCGTGCCGACCAAGTGGATTTGTCGCGCTGTCCGGATTGTGGAGGTGACTTCGGGGAAGTTCAACAATTCAATATGATGTTCAAAACGTTTGCTGGTGCCACGTCCGACAGTGGTTCGGTCGTTTACCTGCGCCCCGAGACGGCGGGCGGTATCTTTGCGAATTTCAAGAATGTCGTTGACTCTCTTCACCCGAAGCTTCCGTTCGGCATCGCGCAGATAGGGAAGGCGTTCAGGAATGAAATCGCCCCTCGCGACTTCATATTCCGCCTCCGCGAACTTTCACAGATGGAAGTGGAGTATTTCGTGAATCCCTCCGGCTGGGAACAGGCATTTGAAGAGTGGAGGAAGGCAATGCATCTTTTTGCGGAAGCGATCGGCCTACCAAGTGACTCGGTCCACGAGCTCGAAGTGCCTGACACGGATCGGGCGCACTACTCGAAACGCACTATCGATTTTGAATTTGACTATCCATTCGGACGCAAAGAACTTTGGGGTCTCGCGTACCGTACCGATTTTGACCTTGATGCCCACCAGAAAGGCTCGGGCGTGAATCTCGAGTATCAAGATGAAGAGACGAAGGAGAAATTCATCCCGCACGTCATCGAACCGTCGTTCGGCGTTGATCGCACCCTGCTTGCCATTCTCGCGAGTGCTTATCGCGAAGACACGATGGGTGAAGAGACGCGCACTTATCTCGCTTTCGCTCCCAAGATCGCGCCCGTGAAGGCGATGGTGTCGCCCCTTTTGAAAAATAAACCGGAGCTTGTCGCGAAGGCGCGGGAAGTACGTAAGGAGTTGCAAAAGGTGCATTCGGCTATCGCCTGGGACGACAATGGCAACATCGGCAAGCGCTATCGCCGCCAGGACGAAATCGGCACGCCCTTCTGCATCACCATAGATTTTGATACTCTCGGAGAGACACCGAATCTGAAAGACACCGTCACCCTCCGCCACCGCGATACCGGCGAGCAAGAGCGCCTCACCGTCCCTGAAATCGCCAACCGTATCCGTACGGCAATCGAGTAGAAGAAATATGCTAGGATGCCTGCATGGATAAGGAAATACGGGTTTCTATCACTCCCGGAGCTGTCGTTACGACCCTGCTGGTCGTTGCGGGGGCCTATGTTTTCTGGCTCCTTCGCGACCTCGCCCTTCTCGTCTTGACCGCCATTGTCATTGCATCGGCCATAGAGCCCGGGGTCGCATTCTTCATCCGACAGCATATCCCGCGCTTCATCGCCGCACTCCTGGTGTATGTGCTCGTCTTCGGTTCGGTATTCTTCATACTTTATCTCTTCTTCCCGCCGATCGTTTCTGACGCCGCGAACTTCCTTTCCGCAATGCCGCGCTACCTCGACACGATTAACGTCTCCACATCCTTCCCCTCGATTACGAATGCGGCCAGTCTCGCGAATGGCGGAAATGGGACGCAGCCGTTCATGCAGACGCTCCTCTCGCTCCAGTCCGTTTTTACCGCGGGTTCGAGTGGCGTGCTCCAGCTCTTCGTGACCTTCTTCGGCGGCATCTTCTCGCTCATGCTTGTTATTGTGCTCTCCTTCTATTTCGCACTTCAGGACACGGGCGTCGACGACTTTCTCCGCATGGTGATGCCGGTGGCGTATGAAGACTACTCCGTTGACCTCTGGAAGCGCGCACAGAAGAAGATAGGGCGCTGGATGCAAGGACAAATTCTCCTTTCGGTCATCGTCGCCATACTCGTCTATCTCGGGCTTCTCATCATCGGCATCCCCTACGCGCTCCTGCTCTCCGTCTTTACGGCGATGGCGGAGATTATCCCCATTTTCGGCTCTCTCATCGCGGGAACGGTCGCCGTTATTGTCGCGTATTCTGACGGCGGTGTGGCGCTCGGGGCCATTGTTGCCGGCCTCTACATCGTCATAAACCAATTTGAATCCAATCTCATCTACCCGCTCATCGTGAAGAAGATTGTCGGTATCCCCCCGCTCCTCGTCATTGTGGCTCTTATCGCGGGCTACACACTCGCCGGTTTCCTTGGCGTCCTGCTCTCGGTGCCGCTCGCGGCGGTCGCGCTTGAGCTCCTCACCGACTTCGATAAGCGGAAGCGCCGTATTCAACGCGCACAGGTCTAACCCTTGTCCATGCGAGCGCGCTATATCACCACCACGCTTCCGTATGTAAATGCGGATCCGCACCTCGGACACGCGCTCGAATTCGTTGAAGCAGACTGTTTTGCACGCGCTCTACGTCTCGCCGGCGATGAAGTGTTTCTTAATATCGGGACTGATGAACATGGGGCAAAGATCGCTCAGAAGGCAGAGCAAGAAGGGAAGAGTCCGCAAGCATACGCTGACGAATACGCCGCCCGTTTCCGGACATTTGCCGACCGCCTCGGCATCTCCTATGACTCATTTATTCGCACGACGGATGCGAGGCATATCGCCGCGGCGCAGGAGTTTTGGAAGCGTTGCGAGGCCGCGGGGGACATCTATAAAGCCGCCTATGAAATAAAATATTGCGTCGGATGCGAACTCGAAAAGACAGATTCAGAACTCGTTGATGGACGGTGCCCGCTGCATCCGCATATGGAGATAGAGATACGTAAAGAAGAGAATTACTATTTCAGATTCTCGAACTACCAAAATGCGCTTCTCGAACGGTATGCGGCACAACCCAGCTTCGTCGTGCCTGAAGGGCGTCTGCGCGAGATCAAAGCGTTTGTTGCGGCAGGACTGAAAGATTTCAGTATCTCGCGCCGCAAAGAGAAGCTTGCGTGGGGTGTGCCGGTGCCGGGCGACGATGGGCACGTCATGTACGTATGGTTCGATGCTCTGGCGAACTATGTCTCTGCGATCGGCTGGCCGCAGGACGAGGAGGAGTTCAAGAAATGGTGGCCGGTTACCCAGTTTGCAGGAAAGGATAATCTACGCCAGCAGTCGGCGATGTGGCAGGCGATGCTCCTCTCCGCAGGACTGCCGTTTTCCGAGCAGATTTTCATACATGGCTTTATCACCTCGGGCGGACAGAAGATGAGCAAGTCGCTCGGGAATGTAATCAATCCGATTGAACTTATCGAAAAATACGGCACGGATGCGGTGCGCTACATCCTCCTGCGCCACGTAAGCCCCTTTGAAGACTCCGACCTCACGCTCGCTACGATTCACGACCACTATACCGCGCATCTCACGAACGGCCTCGGCAACCTCGTCGCGCGCGTGATGAAGCTCGCCGAGCAATATTTGCCAGTATCGGTAGCTGTGGAACGGGGCCCTCATACGCCTGCAGTTTTTGAGGCAGTTGAGCGGTTTGAGTTTAATACTGCTATGGATGAAATATGGCAACAAATACAAGCACTGGATCAACGTATCACGGTCGCAGAGCCCTTCAAGATTGTAAAAACAGATTTAGAAGCAGGGCAAAGACTCATTGCCGAGCAAGTTGTTGGATTGCAGGGCCTCGCTGAGGCACTTGAGCCATTTATGCCCGACACAAGCAAGAAAATTATTAATGCAATCCGCATTAACAAAAAACCCGACAATCTTTTCCCGCGGCTATGAAGGCGAAATATGTGGATGCGCACTGCCACATCCAGTTTGACCAATATGCAAGCGACCAAGAAGAGCTCATTGGGCGGATGCGTGAGGAAGGTGTCGTGGGCATCGTTGTCGGCTGTGACCTCGAGTCGTCAAAGAAGGCAGTCACACTTGCAGAAAAATATGAGCATCTCTATGCGTCAGTCGGACTGCACCCGAACCATGAAAGCGATGAGCAGTATGAAGTAGAAAAGTATCGCGCGCTCGCGCAGAATCCGAAGACGGTTGCGATAGGGGAGTGCGGGTTGGACTATTTTCGACCAGAAGAGGTAAATGACCAAGTAAAACAAGCACAGAAAGAACTTCTAAAAAGACACATCACACTCGCTGCCGAGCTTGATAAGCCGCTCATCATCCATGCGCGACCCTCAAAGGGGGCGACGGACGCCTATCACGATTTGATAGGGATTTTAGAGAAGGCGAAAACAGAATATCCGACATTGCGCGGTGACGTTCACTTCTTCGTCGGTGGCGCGGAAGAGGCCAAAGCGCTTATCAATCTCGATTTCACTGTCTCCTTTACCGCCGTTGTCACCTTCGCTCGGGATTATGATGCCGTCATAAAGTCAGTCCCGCTCGCGAGCATGCTCTCGGAGACTGATGCGCCGTACGTCGCGCCCATAAGCCGCCGCGGTTCCCGTAACGACCCGCTCGCGGTCCAGGATGTCGTTCTTAAAATCGCAGAAATCAGGGGCGAGGACTTGGAAATAGTCCGTACCGCGCTTCTTGAAAACGCCAGACGCCTATTTGCTCTACCAATTCAGCCGTGCTACAATTCCCCCATTATCTCAAAGCAAGATAAAGAGATGCGCGAGGAAGACTCGCTCGAAAGTGTCGGAGACGAATCCCGCGTCTATGAGCTCGGCTTTCACCTTGATCCGGAACTTCCTACCGAAGAGATAAAAAAAGCATACCAGGCCGTGCGCGAGCTCATTACAAGCAAGGGTACGCTCGTTGCCGAAGGCGAACCGGTGAAGATCCAGCTCACCTACACCATCTCCCGCCAAGAGACTTCGGGCCGGCGCGACTTCGACTCGGCCTACTTCTCGTGGATTGTCTATGAGGTCTCGGGGCCGAATCATGCGGAGATCATAGCCGCGGCGAACGCCGACAAGCGCATTGTCCGCTTCATTGACCTACTCACGACGAAGGACGCCGCTCGCCATGCCGTCGAGATGCGCGAGCTCTCCATGAAGGCGCCGGAGCACACTGAGGATCCTGAGGCGACGGCGGTCGCCGCACTCGACGCCGCACTCGAAAACGTCGTTGTATAATAAGCTTTATGTATCTCAACAAAGTATTTCTCTACGGCAATCTTACCCGCGATCCAGAGCTCAAAGCTCTTCCGTCCGGAAGTCAGGTTGCGAATTTCGGCCTCGCGACGAATCGTACCTACAAAGACAAGAGCGGAGCCAAGCAGGAGGCGACGGAGTTCCATAACATCGTCGCGTTCGGCCGCACCGCAGAAGTCATCGCGCAGTATATGAAGAAAGGCCGCCCGATCTTTGTCGAGGGACGCATCCAAACGCGCTCCTGGGACGACAAAGAGAGCGGCAAGAAGAATTATCGTACCGAGATTGTCGTGGATAATTTCCAGTTCGGTGCCGACAGCAAGGGCGGCACCGGCGCTTCGCACGCCGGACAGGAAGAACAGCCGGCACCAAAAGATGATGAGACGATCAAATATCCAGATGAAGAAATTAATCCGGAAGATATCCCATTTTAATAACTCCAACCATGGCATACCAAGCTGAACGCGAAGAGATAGAAATCAAGAAATTTATCGACTATAAGGATGTCGCTTATTTGAAGCTCTTCACCAATCCGCACGCGAAAATGCTTTCAAAGAAACGCACCGGCGTCCCTGCGGGGAAACAGCGCGACATTATGCAGGCCATCAAGCGCGCCCGCTTCATGGCGCTCCTCCCCTACGTCTCCGCGTAACCTTCTCTACGCCTTCTCGACGCGTTCGGTGTAGATGCCGCTGTCGGTGTTGATGCGGACAATATCGCCCGTGTTGATGAAGAGAGGGACGTCTACCTTAGCGCCCGTGGAGAGCTCTACCAGCTTCGTGCCACCGCTCACGGTGTTGCCTTTCACTGCCGGAGGCGCATCCGTTACCTCAAGATCAACCTTGACGGGAATCTTTATGGTCATCGGCTTCTCTTCATACGTCAGCACCTCGACCGCGCTGTTCGAAGCAAGCCACTGCACCCGGTCGTGTACAATCTCATCGGGAAAGGAGAAACGATTCTTCGGATTGTCCACTTCCGCAAACCAGCTCTCGCCGCGATTCGTATAGAGATAATTCGCCTGCATTCTGCCAACATCGGCTTCAGTCACAGTCTCGTTCTGATGAAATGAAATTTCCACAACCTTGCTGGAGACGAGGTGGCGGAGCTTGTTCTGATTCACCGGTTTCATCTTATGCATACGAAAAATATGAGACGAGAGTAACTCGTAGGGCTCGTGGTTGTAGTCGATGATAGTCTTCG
>VFSW01003941.1_pt1 | contig 22200 bp, 14 predicted proteins | sample 5358111 | NCBI WGS metagenome assembly VFSW01 (sample SAMN11554181, study PRJNA540505) | mine drainage metagenome | isolation source: sediment from site ElyBrook_90M | place: USA: Ely Copper Mine, Vershire, VT | collected 2017 | reverse complement strand
ATCACCTGGCTGGGAACTGCGAGGAGAGCCAGGACTGCCGGCGGATTCACTAAGCTGAAGCCTGCTGCCATTCGTTTCCGCCTCGTTGCGCCCAGCCCAGTATCACGTCCGTCGAAGACTCACTCAGGCGCCACCAAGGTAGTCGAGAGCGTAAGCTGCGTAAATCCTGAACAGGCGACTCGCACCGGAACTTCGGCCGGCGTCTCGTTTGTTTGACGTGGTCGCATGCGCTAATCCGGCGCCATCGTATCACTATGTTCACGTGCCCAAGCCTCAGTCTTCGGTCGAGCCTTCACGCACGGCTTGCCCATCATCACCGTAGGTTTCGCCTCGATCCGCGCCGGGAATTTCATACTGGAACTCTACCACGCCCCGCGCGGACCAGCGCCCACCGCCATCCACACCGAGTAAGTGTGACAAGCACGCCCCGGCTCAGCCGCGCGCGACCTCCCGCTCGACGGTATCCGCGAACCAGTCGATATCGCGCACCGTCGAATACACGTTGGGCGTGATGCGCAGGCCCGTGAATTCCTCGTGCGGCATGTACGCGGTCAGGATCTTGTACTTCGTCCAAAGCGTGTCCTGCATCTTCGCCGGGTCGGGGCCGTTGAAGGCCAGAAACCCGATGCCACAGGACTGCGCCGGGTCCGCGCTGTGCAGGATGCGGCACTTCGGGTTCTGCGCGAGCCGCTTCGCCCAGCGGTCCCGCAGATAGCGCAGGCGCGCCGCCTTGCGCCCGATGCCGAGGTTCTCGTTGAACACCAGCGCCTCGCCGATGCCGTTGTGGTTCGCCGCCGGATGCGTCCCGATCTCCTCGAACTTGCGGATGTCGTGGTCCTGGCGCGTGCCCGCGGCCATCAGCGGCCAGGTGCCCGCGATGCGCGACTTGCGCACGTAGAGAAACCCGGTGCCCATCGGCGCGTAGGTCCACTTGTGCAGGCTCGTGCCGTAGTAATCGCAGTCGAGGTCCGAAATCTTGAACGGGAAATGGCTGAAGGCATGCGCGCCATCGACGATCACCGGGATGCCGCGCGCGTGCGCCATATCGCAGATGCGCCGGATCGGGAAGATCTGGCCGGTGCGATTGGTGATGTGGCAAACCAGAATGAGCTTCGTCCTGGGCGTCACCGCGCTCTCGAAGCGCCGGTACAGATCGTCCATGCCGGAGGGCGGCACGGGAAAGGAAATCGTCTTCAGCACGATGCCCTCGCGCCGCTCGCGCTGGCGGAACGTGGTGAGCATGCGCGGGTAGTCCTGGTTCGTGGTGAGCACTTCGTCGCCGGCCTTGAGATCCACGCCGTACTGCGCGTTTTCGAGCGATTCCGACGCGTTGCGCGTGATCGCCATCTCCTCCGCGTCGCAGCCCGCGGCCGCGGCCAGCCGCTGGCGCACCATCTCGATCTGCGGCTCGAGCACGTTGATCATTGTATGTACGGGCCCCATGTCGCTGAAGTCGAGCATCCGCCGCATCTGCTCCTGCACGGGCCGCGGCGACGGGCTGCAATAGCCGTTGTTCAGGTTGACGATGTTGCGGTCGACGGTGAAGGCGTCGCGCACGCGGGCCCAGAAGTCTTCATTCGACGCGACGTCCTGGTCCGATGCGCCGGCCACGCCGCTTGTGGCGGCCGACACGCGCTCGATCGCGTCGATGCGGAACGCCGCTGCCGCCGCGGCCGCGCGAAACAGATTCCTGCGAGTCATTCGGGTGTCCTCTTTTCCTTGACGAAACTTCTTCGCCGCGCCGCCCGTGCAAGGGGAACCCGGCGCCCGGAGGCGATGCGGCGCGGCCGGAAGCGCCGGCGCGGCTCGCGGATGCCGATTCCCGCGAATGCCCCGCGCGACACGGCGTTCGGGGGCGGACGGCGCATGAAATCGTAGCCAAATCATATCGCATTCCGGCGCCCGCCTCCGTCGTGCGAGGCCGAAGGGGGCTGCTATCCTGTACAAACAGGAGCCACTCGCTTCCCCGATGAAACATGATGGTGGTTGAGACTCAGATTGTCCGCTTCGATTCGATCACGCTCGATTCCGGAGCGGCGCTCGCCCCGGTCGAGGTCGCCTACGAGACCTACGGCGCGCTGAACGCGTCGCGCACGAACGCCATTTTGATCCTGCACGCTTTCTCCGGCGACGCGCACGCCGCGTTCGAGAGCGCCGAGAGCGGCCAGCCCGGCTGGTGGGACAACGTGATCGGCCCCGGCAAGGCGTTCGACACGGATCGCTACTTCGTCATCTGCTCGAACGTGCTGGGCGGCTGCCGTGGAACCACGGGACCGGGCTCGATCAACCCCGCGACAGGCTGCCCTTACGCGATGACGTTTCCGGTGATCACCATCGGCGACATGGTGCGGCTGCAGAAGATGCTTGTCGAGCGATTGGGCATTGAGCGTCTCCTTGCCGTGGCCGGCGGTTCGATGGGCGGCATGCAGGCGCTCGAGTGGGCGGTATCGTATCCCGATTCGGTCGTCACGGCGATTCCCATCGCCGCCACGTCGCGGCACAGCGCGCAGCAGATCGCGTTCAACGAAGTCGGCCGGCAGGCGATCATGGCCGACGCGGATTGGCGCGACGGCCAGTACTACAACGGGCCGAAGCCCGCCCGCGGCCTCGCCGTGGCGCGCATGGTCGGCCACATCACCTACATGAGCGACGCCTCGATGCGCGAAAAATTCGGCCGCCGGCTGCGCGGCAAGGATGGATTCGGCTTCGATTTCTCGGTCGATTTCGAGGTCGAAAGCTACCTGCGCTATCGCGGCAGCCAGTTCGTCGAGCGCTTCGACGCCAATTCCTATCTCTACATCAGCAAGGCCATGGATTACTTCGACCTCAGCGCGGGCCGGGTCTCGCTGGCCGACGCCCTGGCGCGATCGAGCGCCCGTTTTCTCGTGCTCAGCTTCAGCTCGGACTGGCTCTATCCGAGCTACCAGTCGCTCGATGTCGTGCGCGCGCTCCGCGGCCGCAACAAGGATGTCGCCTATTGCGAGCTCGGCTCCAACTATGGCCACGACGCGTTCCTCGTCGATGTGGCCGAAGAAAGCGAACTCGTGCGCGGGTTTCTCGCGAGCACCGCCGCCGAGTTGGGCGCATGAGCGGCGCACCCGCCTGGACGCCGGGCCGCCTGGCGCGCGAGTCGCTGGGCCGGCGCGACTACGCGATCATCGGCGAAATCATCGAGCCCGGCGCGAAGGTGCTCGACCTCGGCTGCGGCGACGGCGAGTTGCTCGCCTGGCTGAAGAAGGAAAAGCGCGTCGAGGCGCGCGGCGTCGAAATCGACGGGGCTCGAGTGCGGAAGGCCATCGCGCGCGGCGTCGCGGTCTATCAGGGCGACATCGAGGAGGCTCTCCGCGATTACCCTGATGCGGCGTTCGATTACGTCATCCTCAGCCAGACGCTGCAGGAGACCCGCTCGCCGCTCGCCGTGCTGCGCGAGATGCTCCGCGTCGGCCGCCGCGCTGTCGTAGCGTTCCCGAACTTCGGCCACTGGAGCGTCCGCATGTCGCATCTGTGGACCGGCCGCGCGCCCCGCACCCAGCTCTTCCCGTACGAGTGGCACGACTCGCCGAATATCCATTTTCTCACCGTCATGGACTTCGAGACGCTGGTCCGCGAAGAGCGCTGGCGCGTCGAACGCCGCTACTTTCTGGGCCGCGGCCGCGCCGTGCGCCGGTTGCCGAACCTGATGGCCGAAGTGGCCGTCTATCAGGTCACGAAATGAGCGGGCAGGCGATCGTTCGCTTCGCGCTCGACGCCGACGGCATCCATCTTTTCCCGCCCGGCTCGCCCGCTTTCGACGCGCTGCTGGATCCGGCGCGCGACCCCTTCGCCGACGCGCTGCTGCCCTACGCCGTCGCCATCGCCAACGCGACGGACCGCGACGCGATTGCGTATTCCGTGCGCTGGATCTGCCGCCACGCCTCGGGCAAGCAGGTCTATCACGAGGTGAGCCCATTTCAGTTCCGCTCGCCGGACCCGGGCAAGACGCTGCCCGCGCATTCGACCTGCATCGTGTCGCTCGTCCCCGGGCTCGGCACGGCCGCACTCGCCGCCACCGAGGCCCTCCGTGCCCAAGTCGCCTCGCTCGAGGCTTTCTATCGGTCCCAGCCCGCCATCACTATCGCCGTCGAGGCGGTCGTGTTTCGCGACGGCGAAGCGGCCGGGGACGACCGCAATCAATGGATCCCGCGCTGGCAGGCCCACATGGATGCCGACCGCGCCCTCGCGCTTGCCCTCACCGCCGACCCGCCGCCGGCGAGCGTCGCGGACTACCTGCGCTCGGTGCGCGACGCGGCCTGCGAGCGCAGCGAGCCGCCGCTAGAACCCAGCCAGCTCGCCGCCCATACCAATCGAGCGCACGGCTACGACGACTGCTACGCGCTGATCAAAGGCTACTTCGCTCACCGCCTGCTCGAATCGCTCTCGACGCGCGACGAAGCCTCGCTCGTCGCCTCGATCCGCGCGGACGCGCACTGGCGCGCCTATCCGCGCATTCATCGCTGAGAGATCCTTCGCGTCCCGCGCCGGTTGCGCATCGGCCGGCTCGCTCTCTCGTTTTAGTACAATCGCCGCATGTTTGTTCCGCTCACACCGCTCCGGTGTCTCCACCGCGCCGTGGACTTATTCGCGAACAAAACCGGAGTGGTTTGCGGCGCGTCTCGGTTTACTTACGCCCAGTTCGGAGAGCGTTCGGAGAAGCTCGCCTCCGCGCTCGCGAAACAGGGCATCCAACCCGGCGACCGGGTCGCATATCTCAGCTTCAACAACCACGAGCTGCTGGAAGGCTACTTCGGCGTGGTGCAGGCGCGGGCGATCGTCATGCCGCTCAACGTGCGCCTGTCGCAGCAGGAGCTGGTGGCCATCCTGAATCATTCCGGCGCGCGCATGTTGATCTTCGAAGCGGATTTCACTCCGCTGGTCGAGCGGCTCAAGCCCCTCTGCCCTTCTATCGAGCGCTACGCCGGCATCGACGGCGCCGCGCCGCCGGCGGATCTCAGTTACGAGGAACTGATCGACAGCGGAACCGCGGCGCGCGCCGACATCTTCACCTACGACGAGATGTCCCCCGCCGAGTTGTTCTACACCAGCGGCAGCACCGGCACGCCGAAGGGCGTTGTCCTTTCCCATCGCACGCTGTACATGCATGCGTTGTCGGTGGCGACCTTATCCAAGGACATCGAGACCACGGTGGATCTGCACACCATACCGCTGTTCCACGCCAACGGCTGGGGCCGCCCCCAGGTATCGACCATGCTCGGGACAAAGCAAGTCATGGTCCGCCGCTTCGAACCCACGCACGTCTGCACGCTCATCCAGGAGCACCGCGCCACCGACATGAGCCTCGTGCCGACGATGGCCAATGCGCTGCTCAACTGCCCGGAGGTGGGCAAGTTCGATGTCTCCAGCCTCCGCCGCATCATGATCGGAGGCGCCGCCGCCACGCCCGATCTGGTGGCGCGCATGGAAGCCATGTTCCATTGCGATTGCGTCGCCGGTTATGGCCTCACCGAAACCTCCCCGGTGATCACCAGCGGCCGCGATAAGTGGCCCGGCTACGCTTCCGACGCCGAGCGTTACCGCCACCACGCGATGGCCGGCTGGCCGGTGCCGAACGTCACCCTCCGCGTCGTGGACCACGAGATGCGCGACGTCCCGCGCGACATGCAATCGATCGGCGAGATCGTGGCCATGGGAGACCACGTAATGGACGGCTACTACCGCGAGCCCGAAGCCACCGGGGCCGTCATGACCGGACCCTGGTTTCACACCGGCGACATGGCCGTTTGGGACGACGAGGGCTACGTCCACATCGTCGACCGCAAGAAGGAGATCATCGTCAGCGGCGGCGAGAACATCTCGTCGCTCGAAGTCGAGAAGCATATCTTCGCGCACCCGGACGTGTTCGAGTGCGCCGTGGTCGCCGCCCCCGACGATCGTTGGGGCGAGGCGCCCGCCGCCATCGTCGTCCGCAAGCCGGGCTCGACGCTCACCGCCGAAGCGCTCCTCGACTTCCTCTCCACGCGCCTCGGCCGGTTCAAGCTGCCCCGCATCATCGAGTTCAGCGACGAGCCGTTGCCGAAGACCGGCACCGGCAAGATCCGCAAGCTCGTTCTCAAGGAGCGCTTCTGGGCGGGCAAGGAGAAGCGGGTCCAGGGCTGAGTGTTTTCGCTGCTGCTCCATTGCACGCCTGAACAGGCCGAGCTGCTCGCCTCGGACATCTGGCTGATGGGCGCGGAAGGAGCGGTGGAAGAGCCCGGCGCGCTCCGCGTCTTCTTCGCCGGCGATGCGCGCGCCGCGCAACTCATCGCCCGCTGGGCCGCTTACTCGCCCGAATTTCGCCACGAGCCCGTCATCGATTACGCCGCCGCGACCCGCGCTTCGTTTCCTCCGCTCGAAATCGGCCGCTCGTTCTTCCTTGTCCCTCCCTGGAACGTCGATCCCGCGCCGGCCGGCCGCTTGCGCCTCGTCGTCGAGCCCGGCATGGCCTGCGGCACGGGCTGGCACGCCTGCACTCGGCTTTGCCTCGAAGCGATGGAGGATGTCGTCGCGCCTGGCGCGTCATTTCTCGATGTCGGCTGCGGCTCGGGCATTCTCTCCGAAGCCGCGCGCCTGCTTGGCGCCGTGCGCATCGCCGCTTGCGACATCGACGAGGACGCGCTGCGGATCGCCCGCTCCCACTACGCCGTCGAGTCGTTCGTCGGCTCGTCCGTTGCCGTCCGTGCGCGGTCCTTCGACGTGCTCGCCGCGAACATCGGCGCCGCCGCCGTCGGCGAACTCGCCCCCTGGGCCGCCCGCGTCGCGCCGCTCCTTATTCTTTCTGGCTTTACCGAAACCGAGGTCCCGGATCTTCCGCTCGCGATCGAGCAACGCCTCACGCGCGACGGCTGGTGCTGCCTGATCTGCCGCACGGCAAGCTGAGTTTGCCTCGCGCCTCCGCGCTGGATATACTCATTTGGCCGCCGTGCCGGTTGCGGCCGGACGGTTGACTGACAACACGATTACAACACTGCGTTTACAACAAGGAGGATCCTGGTCATGTCCCTTACGAAACGCGCCACGGCCGAATTCATCGGCGCCTTCTGGCTCGTCTTTGGCGGCTGCGGCAGCGCCGTGCTCGCCGCCGCTTTCCCCTCGCTCGGCATCGGCTTCGCGGGCGTCGCGCTCGCCTTCGGCCTCACTCTGCTCACCATGGCCTTCGCCATCGGTCACATCTCGGGCTGCCATATCAACCCCGCCGTCTCGGTGGGCCTTGCCGTGGGCGGACGTTTCCCGGCGCGTGAGCTGCTGCCCTACATCGTCGCGCAGGTCCTTGGAGGCATCGCCGGTTCGAGTGTCCTCTATGTCATCGCCAGCGGCAAGGAAGGCTTCAGCCTCGCCGGTGGATTCGCCGCCAACGGCTATGGCGATCACTCGCCCGGCCACTACGCGCTCGCAAGCTGTCTCACCGCCGAGGTCGTGCTGACCTTCATGTTTCTCATCATCATCCTCGGCGCCACGGACCGCCGCGCGCCCCAGGGCTTCGCGCCGATTCCCATCGGCCTCGGCCTCACGCTGGTCAACCTGATCGGCATCCCCGTCACTAACATGTCCGTCAACCCCGCGCGCAGCACCGGTCCCGCATTGTTCGTCGGCGGTTGGGCGCTTGAGCAGCTCTGGCTATTCTGGGTCGCTCCGATCGTGGGCGCGGCCTTGGCGGGCTTCGCCTATTCGATGCTCGCAGGCAAGAACGAATGACCGCTGAAGAATGACTGCGCTCAGTTGCCCGCCGCGGCGTGGGACTTCTCCCACGCCCGCAGGTACTGCGCCGCCTTCGGTTCCTTCGGGTTCCAGCGCGGCTCCGTCGCGCTGTCGGCCATCGTCAGCAGCGCCACGGCCACCATGCGGTCCACGCGCGCCATGTTCTTGTAGTCGATCTTCGGCCACTCGTCGCCCACGCCGTGATAGTCCGGATAGTCGAAGGCCACGCACAGCGTGTGCGCCGGCACGCCGACGTCGGCCATCGACTGATTGTCGCTGCGCGAAAAGTACGCGTCGCTGTTCTTCGGGTCCTTGTACACGTTGACGCCCGTCAGCCGCCCCGCGCGCACCAGCACCTCGCTCACCGTCGAGTAGCCGAACCCGGTGAGCGTCGCCGTGCCCACCTGCGGCCCCTCGGTCGAATCCGTGCGCCCGATCTGCTCGAGATTGATATCCGCCACGGTCCTCGAAACTGGGAACACGGGATGCCGCCCGTAGTACGCCGAGCCAAGCCCGCCCTTCTCTTCGCCGAAAAACGCCACGAACACAATGCTGCGCAGCGGGTGCGGCTTCAGCCCGGCGAGCGCCTTCGCCAGCTCCATCACCGAGTCCGTCCCGCTGCCATCGTCGTTGGCCCCGTTGTATATCCGGTCGCCCGTGCCACTGGCCTTCATCCCGACATGATCGTAGTGCGCGGTCACCATGACGCAGGTCTTCTTCAGCGCCCGGTCGCTGCCGCGCAGGATGCCGACAACGTTGCGAAGCTTCACGGGCTTCGCGATCGGCTCGGCGATATGCACGGTCGCCGTGGCCTTCGCATTGCCCACCGGAAGCGCGTCGAACAGTTTCGTAAACGCCGGGCTCACGACGCGCACCATCGGCGGCAGCCCCATATGTCCGGTTGGCGCGGCCGGATCGACCAGCCGCTCGCTCATGGCGAGCCGCATGCCGCCGCCCCCGACGAACACAAGCAGCGGCGGCTGCCCCTCGCCTATCAATTGAAACGCGGCGTTCAGCCCGCCGAGCCCCGCGCGCGGCGCCTGCATCACGACAACATGGCCCGCCAGGTCCTCCGGCTTCAGCTTCTTCACCGCCGCCTCGCTCGACACATCCAGCTTCGTAACGGGCATGCCGGCCAGGTCCATCGCGTGAGGCACGGTGAAAGCCGCCTCGTCCGGCCCCGCCTCCGCCTCGCCCGCCTCGCCCGTGACCTTCAACGAGAAGCCGTCCTTCACCGGTGTCAGCAGCTCGAAATCGGCGGTTTGAAAATATCCGTCGTTGCCGCCCGGCTCGAGCCCGGCGCGCCGGAACTCGCTCGCGATGTACTCGGCCGCGAGGTCGAGCCCGCGTGAAGGCGTGTCGCGCCCCTCGAGCAGATCGGATGCCAGGAACGACAGCCGCCCCATCAGATCGCCTGCCGAGATTCGCTGCATCACGGTGCGATCGTCGTCCGTGAGCGCCGGTTTTGGCTTCGGGTCCGCGCCCGCCACGAGCAGCGGCAACACCAGGCAAAGCCCACCGATCCGAATGGCATTCATAGCGAACTCCCATTCTAGCCGCCCGCCTGTCCACGCCTCGCGCCGCTCCTCCCAATTCCGGCGGCCGGCCCTCGCCGCAACGCGCGCGCCCGCGGCATGATCGACGAGCTTGCGAGCGTCCTTCGCTACTCGCTCCAGTCGGGTCGTCTCGAAACCGTGCCCCTCGCCGGCGAGATCGACGCGATTCGCGCGCACTTCCGGCTCGAGGCGATCCGCTCGCAAGCTATCAAGTCCTACCAACAACTAATTGAGGGGGTTCGTCCCCACAATGGTGATCCGAGGCCTCCGAGGCGCACGGACGAATTTGCGCTACCGCGAGCACGGGCTAGCAGGTTTTCCCGGCTCGTGCTAACGCAGCGATTACTCTTGCCGATTCGATCGCTTGCGGGAAACCGCGGAGCTTGTCACTCGATCTGCCGATAAGACGGTCATGGTCGGTTTCTGTCGTAGAATGCGCAAACGCGGTCTACTACTGGCCCGCTGTGCATTCATGCTCTTCGCGGTGGAGGGCCAGGCGCTCTTTGGACTGGACCCGCAGAAGTCGATCACGCAATACGCGCACCAAGTCTGGACGACCCAAGACGGCCTTCCCAACAACTCGGTGCGCGCCATCGCGCAAACCGCGGATGGGTACATATGGCTGGGCACCCACGCGGGACTGGCGCGCTTTGATGGCGTGGAATTCACGGTATTCAACCAGAAGAACACCAGGGAGCTTAAGAACGACGTTATTCTGGCGCTCGCTCCGGGTCGCGACGGAAGCCTCTGGATCGGATCGGCAGGCGGATACCTCAGTCGCTGGAAAGACGGAAAGATCGCCAGCTACCCCTTCCAGGACGTCGTTCCTGACGATGGCATCCCGGTCATTCTGGAAGACCGAAACGGCGTGATCTGGGTGGGCACGCAACGTGGGGGCCTGAAGCGCATCCAACGTGGGCATGTCACCACCTACTCCAGGCACAACGGCTTGTCCAGCAATCACGTGCGCTGCCTCTATGAAGATGAGGAAGGGAATCTCTGGATCGGCACCGACAACGGTCTGCACCGCCTGCGGGATGGCAGACTGACCACCTACACCACCCGTGACGGGCTGTCTCAGAACTCGGTTTGGGCGCTTGCCGGGGACCGTCGCGGCAACCTTTGGGTGGGCACGCGGTTGGGAGGACTGAACCGATTTCAAAACGGCAGATTTCGGACCTACACAACGCGGGATGGACTCTCGAATGACATCGTCCTGTCCCTGGGGCAGGATCGGGACAAGAACTTGTGGGTGGGAACGGACGGCGGCGGGCTGGATCGCTTGGAGGGAGACGTATTCACCAGCTACGGCGTCAAGGACGGCTTGTCCAACGCCATCGTTCGGTGTCTCTATGAAGATCGGGAGGGAAACCTGTGGGCGGGGACCGCCGGCGGCGGGCTCAATCAGTTCGCCGATCAGCGATTCACAACCTATACGGTCAGCGAGGGGCTCTCGAGCGACTTGGTCTGGTCCATTCACCAGGACCATGAGGGAGCTGTGTGGATCGGCACGGCCGGCGGGCTCAACCGGTTCAAGAACGGCCGGTTCACGACTTTCGGAACGAAAGACGGACTGCACAGCGACCTGGTGTGGCCCGTCTACGAAGACCGCTCGGGAACCCTGTGGGTGGGGACCGGGAAGAACCGATTGCAGAGCCTGCGACAGGGCAGGTGGACCACCTACCCGCGCGCTCCGAGCCTCCCCGTGCGGAGCCAGTTCACCTCAATCCTGCAGGACCAAGCCGGGGCCATGTGGATTGGCACTACCCGGGCCGGGCTGCTTCGTTTCAGCGGCGGGAATTTCACGGCCTACGGACCTGCGGAGGGATTGGCCGAGGACCACGTCCGGGCGGTCGCGGAGGACCGCCAGGGCAACCTGTGGGTTGGAACGATTCGCGGTCTGTACCGCCTTCAGGGCGCAGGATTTTCAGCCTACACGAAGAAGGACGGCCTCTCGGATGAATCCATCCACTGCGTCTATCCGGCCCGCGACGGCAGCCTGTGGATCGGTACGGCGGGCGGCGGTCTGAACCGCTGGAAGGATGGGAAGTTCAGCGTACTTACAGCCGGGAACGGGCTGCCCGACAACACGGTTTACTCAGTTATTGAGGACCGGAAGGGGGACTTGTGGATGACCTGCCGCCGCGGACTGTTCCGCCTGGACAAGAGCTCCGTGGACAACTTCATCGCCGGAAAAGCAAAGACGATTTCCGTCGAGTCCTTCGAGACCGCGACCGGCATTCGGAACAGCGAATTCAATTACGGCGCACAGCCGGCCGCTTGCGGAACCGGTGACGGACGCCTCTGGTTTCCGACCTATGGAGGTGTGGTGGTTGTCGATCCGGAACACATGCGGAAGGACAAACAGCCTCCACCGGTCCGGATTGTGCGGGTGATTGCCAATAATACGAACGTCCGTACAACCGCTAACGCTACCGTTGAACCGGGAGAAGGCAGGCTGACGATTCAATACACGGCGCTGAGTTATCGCTCCCCGAAGCAGGCCCGGTTTCGTTACAAGCTGGAGGGGTTCGATCCCGATTGGGTGGACGCGGGTGCGCGCCGCACCGCCTACTACACAAACCTCCGTCCCGGCAAGTATCGATTCCAGGTGATTGCGGCCAACGGCGATGGTGTATGGAACGAGCGTGGCGCGGAGTTGGCGCTCGTTCTGCTTCCGCATTACTACCAGACCGCCTGGTTTTACATCTGCTGCGGCTTGGCCATCATCCTGAGTGGGATGATTGCGTATCGCCTGCGGTTGACCAAGCTGCGCGCGCGCGAGCGGTGGCTGGAGCGGTGCGTCGAGGGCCGGACCGGGGAGTTGCAAATAGAGATCGCCGAGCGCAAACAGGCTCAGGAAGCCGCCCAAGCCGCCAGCCAGGTGAAAAGTGAGTTTCTGGCCAGCATGAGCCACGAGATCCGCACACCGATGAACGGCGTCCTGGGAATGACCGAACTTGTACTCGAAACCGATCTATCGTCCGAGCAGCGCGAGTACCTGAATCTGGTTAAGACCTCGGCCGATTCTCTCCTGACCATCATCAGCGACATCCTGGACTTTTCCAAGATCGAGGCCGGCAAGCTGGATCTGGAGGAAGTTGACTTCGACCTTCGCGATGCGGTTGAAGAGACCATGAAGAGCTTCGCCCTACAGGCCGATCAGAAAGGGCTGGAGCTGGCCTGCGCCGTGTCCCCGAATGTGCCAAAGACGGTTCGCGGCGACCCTACGCGTCTAAGGCAGATCATCGTCAACTTGGTCGGCAACTCGCTCAAGTTCACCGAGCGCGGCGAGGTAATGGTTCAGGTCGAGTGCAAGACCTGCGATCGAGACGCCGTCCTGCTGCACTTCATCGTCCAGGACACCGGCATCGGCATTCCGCCCGACAAGCAAAGGAAGATTTTCCAGGCTTTTGCGCAGGCTGACAGTTCCACGACGCGCAAGTATGGCGGGACCGGCCTGGGCTTGACGCTCTCCTCGCGCCTTGCAGGCATGATGGGCGGCGACATTTGGGTGGAGAGCGAGGTCGGGCGCGGCAGTCGTTTCCACTTCACGATCCGCTTCAAAGCGTCGAAGGGTTCTCCGGCCATCAATCAGCCGAATCTGACGACCCGGCTTAGCGAGATTCCAGTATTGGTGGTCGATGACAACACCACGAACCGCCGCATTTTGGCGGAGGTGCTCGGCGGTTGGCGCATGCGTGTCACGGCGGTCGACAGTGGGCGTGCCGCACTGGATGCTCTGGAGAGAGCGGTCGAGTCGGGAGGCCCCTTCGAGTTAATGATCACGGACGCCCATATGCCTGAGATGGACGGTTTCAGCCTGACCGAGGAGGTGAGGCAGCATCCCAAATTGGCGGAGACAACGGTCTTGATACTCACCTCCGCGGGTCAGCGGGGCGATGCGGCGCGGTGTCGCGAGTTGCGTCTGGCGCGTTACTTGACAAAGCCGGTCCGGCAAGCCGAATTGAGGGACGCCATCCTCTCGGCGCTTGATAACAGGGCGCCGCTGTCCCCGGCACGTGCGTTGACCACTCCACACCCGATCGAAGTGCGGCGGGCGGCAGCCGCCCAGCGAATTCTGCTCGCTGAAGATAATCGAGTGAATCAGACGCTCGCGATCCGCCTGCTCGAGCGGTGCGGCCACAAGGTGGTGGTGGCGACGAATGGCAGAGAGGCGCTCGAGGCATGCGAGAGGGAGACGTTCGACGTGATTCTCATGGATGTCCAAATGCCCGAGATGGACGGGTTCGAAGCCGCTTCCCGGATTCGGGAGCAGGAGAGGAGCACAGGCGCGCACCTGCCGATAATCGCGATGACCGCCCTTGCGATGAACGGAGATAAAGAGCGATGTTGGGCTGCCGGCATGGATGCCTATATTTCTAAGCCCATTCACGCGCAGCAGTTATACGACCTGCTGGAAGCAATCGGTCAGAGCGGCGCCGGCAGCCCCGTGGCAACTGGACCGAAGTCCGAATAACGGGGCAGCGGCTCGTCGTGATGCTCGCGCACTGGGGCGGCGTGAGCATACGTCATCACGCCTCGCTGAACGGCCAGCGGACGCCGGCTGTTTCTCCCTTACTCATCGACACAGGTGGCTCCGCAAGTACACCTGGAACGAGGTCTCCCACCGATGTTCTCTTGCGTTAGTTCGTTGGCCACCGCGGTCAACGTTTCGAGAACCGCCGGCACGTCACCATGGATATCGACCCGGCCGCGCTCGCCGCCCCGATCCCGCCCATGCTTGTGAGGAAGCTGGTGGAGAAGGGCGTGAATCGCGCCTCGCCGCGAGCGGCCGCGCCTTCTCTACGGCGAAGCGGGCTGCTCGTCAAGCGGCCGGGCCGCCACGAGGTCGAGATGTCCCGCCGCCAGGCGCGAAAGTTCGAGGAGCGGATGAGCCTCTAATGAAACGCCAGCGCCGCGAAGCTCACCACGCTGCGCTCGTCGATGTTCCACTGCTCGTACCGCCGCAGCGTCGCGCGCGCGCCGGGCACGGCCTTGAGGAACGTGTACAGCGGCGACGAGCCGCACCACTTCAAATCGTCCTGATTCTCGCGCACCTGCTCCCAGAAGCCGCGCGCGTCGCCCGCGGCCACGCTCTCGATCCGCGCGCGGTCCCGCAGCTCGACGTTCCGCATCGGCCCCTCGCCCGCGCGCGCCGCGAACCGGTCGCCATATCTCGCGCCCATATGCGCCATGTCGATGCCGAGCACCCAGAACAATCGGTCCCCTTCGCGCGCCGCCATCTCGCCCAGCACGCCGAGAAAACGCTCGACGCGCGCCACGTCCTCCGGCAGCCCGCCGCCATACAGGCTCTGGCCGAACGCGCCGCACAGCACCGGCAGCACGCGAATCGCTGGCCCGTACAGGTGCTGCAAAAATAGCACCTGGAACTCGATCGAGTGCTCGATCGCGTGGCAGTAGTCCTCCATGCGCACCGCCTCCCCCGCCTTGGCCTCCAGCTCGCCGGCCAGCTCCGTCTCGCACCGCGCCTCCCCCAGCGGCGTGCGATACGGCTTGCGCGTCAGCCCGAAGCGGTCCGGCTCGCCGTAGTGCGACGTGCCGAGCACCACGAAAACCTTGTCCGCGCCCGCGCCGTCCAGCGCTCCGTACGCCTCGCGGTACGTCTGCCATCCTCCGAACGGGCTCACGTGCGGCGCGGCGATGCCGATCGGCTTCTCCTCGGGCGCGGGCGCCGCGCCGGCGAGATACCCGGCCAGTTCCTCGCGCGCGGCCGGCTCGTCCTCGGGGTACGCGCTGCCCGCGTGGCTCGCCTCCCGCACCGGCGCCGCCGCGAACTCGCTCATCTTCCCATCGCGCATCCGCGCGAACGTCTCGTCCTCCAGGAAGCCCGCCGCGCTCAGCGCCTCGACGAGCTCGCGCTCGATGTCGCCCACCTGAATCTCGCCGGTCGACCGCACCAGCGCGTCGCGCAGGTCAAGCTCCGTCTTCTCGCCGTCGAAGCAATCCAGCGCCGCGACGATCGGCGGCGGCGCCAGTAACATCGCGTCCGAAAACCGGTACGGATCGCGGATCACGAGGCCCGGCCGTTCCGGATCCTGCGACGGGAAAAAATCCAACCCCAGCCGCAGCCGCGGCAGCTCGTGCGCCATCTCCCCATGATGCCATCGCGCACGGCCCGCCCGCTTCCGGACTCGACATTGAGCTACACAGGATATAGGCGCTTTCATGACCGGCATCCTTGTGCGATCTCTCGGACTGCTCCTTGCCGCGCCCCTCGCCGCGCAGGTCTACACCATCCGCTCCGTCGCCGGCGGCGGACTGCCCGTGAACATCCCCGCCACATCGGCCGCGCTTGGCGCCACCGGCGGCGTCGCTCTCGACTCGAATGGCAACGTCTACTTCTCCGCGCCGGGCCTGAACCTTGTCCTGTGCGTTGACGCGTCGACCCGCCAGCTCAGCGTCGTCGCGGGCACGGGCACTCCAGGCTTCAGCGGCGACAACGGCCCCGCTGCCAGCGCCCAGCTCAACCAACCCAACGGCCTCGCGTTCGATTCCTCCGGGAGCCTCTACATCGCCGACACCGGCAACCACACCGTCCGCGAAGTCTCGAAAGGCATCATCAGCACCGTCATGGTTACCATCACGGGCTCCAGCGCTCCCACTCCGGTTTCCGTCTATTACCTCTCGTCCGTGGCCGTCGACCCGGCCGGCACGCTCGACGTACTCGATTCGTATGCCGGCGTCGTTTCGAAGATCGCAAACGGCGCCATGTCCGTAGTCGTGGGAGTCGGTGGCGGAGGCCCGGTTCTGGGCGACAACGGCCCCGCCGCGAAGGCGCGATTGAACTCGCCCAGCGGCATCGCGTTCGACGCCGCCGGGAACCTCTACATCGCCGACACCGGCGACTGCCGCATCCGCGAAGTATCGGGCGGCGTGATTACCACCGTCGCCGGAACCACATGCGGCTTCAGCGGCGACAACGGACCGGCCACGAGCGCGCAATTGAAAGCGCCCAGCAACATCGCGCTCGACGCCGCCGGGAACCTCTACATCGCCGATGCCGGAAACTGCCGCGTCCGCAAGGTATCGAGCGGCGTGATCGCCACCCTCGCCGGAACTGCCGCCTGCGGCTTCAGCGGCGACAACGGGCCGGCCACGAGCGCCGCCCTCGACGATCCCGATGGCCTTGCCGCCGATCCCGCGGGCGACGTCTACTTTGCCGACGTGCGCAACAATCGCATCCGTGAAGTGTCCGCCGGCGTCATCGCCACCATCGCCGGAGGAGGAACTTTCAACGGCGACGGCGGCCCACCCCTCGCCGCCATCCTCAACCAGCCCGCCGGCGTCGCCCTCGACGCGGCCGGCAATCTCTACCTCGCCGACACGTCCAGCAACCGCATCCGCGGAGTCTCCCACGGCGTTATCGCCACCATCGCAGGCACGGGCGTCCCCGGCTTCGCGGGCGACAACGGTCCCGCCGTCGACGCCGAACTGTCCCAGCCTTCCAGCCTCGCCTTCGATCGCTCGGGCAATCTTTACATCGCCGACACGGGCAATAACCTCGTCCGCATGGTCTCGAACGGCCGGATCACGACCTTCGCCGGCGGCGGCTCGTCCCTCGGCGATGGCGGCCCCGCCGTCAACGCGATGCTCGGCGGCCCCACCGGCCTCGCCTTCGACACCCAGGGGAATCTCTACATCGCCGACCATGGCCTCGGCCGTGTCCGCAAGGTCTCGGGCGGCGTAATCTCCACCGTCGCCGGTCCCACGCTCCCGAACTATCCACCCCTCGCCCCCCAATCCGTCGGCCGGCTCAATCCCTACGACGTGGCCGTCGACGCCATGGGAAACCTTTACGTCTCCGACGACCTCAACGGCCCGGTCCTCAAATTTCCCAACGGCTCCGGAACCCCGATCGTCGAGGCGCCCTTCGTGTCCCCACACGGCATCGCCGTCGACCCCTCCGGCAACCTCTTCATCGCAAACTGGGGCGGCGGACGCATCCTCGAGGCCGCGAACGGCATCCTCACGGTCATCGCGGGCGGCGGGAACACCGGCATCGGCGACAACGGCCCGGCCCTCCTCGCGCAACTGAGCTTTCCGAACGCCCTCGTGCTGGACCCCTCCGGAAATATCTATGTTGCCGACGCTGGCGACAGCCGCATCCGTCTACTCACCTCCAACGCCTCCACCTGCTCGTATTCGCTCTCTCCCGCCACGCTGCAAGTCCCGGCCGCCGGCGGCAACGTTGCTCTCGGCATTGTCACCGGGCCCTCGTGCCTGTGGGTGCTCACTGGCCTCCCGCCCGGCGTCACTTACTCCGGTCCACCCTCCGGCGCCGGCCCCGTAACCGTAACGCTCGCCGTCGCGCCCAACGCCAGCCCCACGGCGCAAAGCTTGGTCATCTCCGTCGGCGGCGCCATTGCGACGATCAACCAAGGCCCAGCCGTGCCGGCCATCAACGCGGGCGGAATCGTCAGCGCCGCCAGCAGTTCGCCCGCCGTCTCGCCGGGCAGCATCGCCTCCGTGTACGGGACGTTCTTCCTCAACATGTCGCTGGTCGCCACGACGCTTCCTCTGCCCGCAAATCTCGATGGCCTCTCGCTGCAACTCGGCTCAACCGCCGCGCCCCTCTTCTATGTAAGCTACAGCCAACTCAACATCCAAATCCCCTGGGAACTCGCGGGGAGCACCCAATCCTCCGCCATCCTCACCGTCGGCGGAATCGCAAGCCCCGCTCAATCGATCACCGTAACCGCCTACGCCCCCGGCCTCTTTGCGACCAACGGCGCCGGCCAAGGCGCGATCCTCGACGCTTCCTATAAACTTGTCGACGCCTCGAACCCCGCCCACGCCGGCAGCACGGTGCTCCTATACTGCACCGGCCTCGGCCCCGTCACCCACCAGCCCGCAACCGGCGCCGCCTCGCCGTTCAACCCCATCGCCGCCACCACCGCCACCCCTTCCGTCTCCATCGGCGGCGCGCCGGCCACCGTAGCGTTCTCCGGTCTCGCGCCCGGCCTCGTCGGCCTGTACCAAATCAACGCCATAATCCCCGCGGCATCGCCGAAAGGCAACGCCGTCCCGGTCTCCATCGCCATCGGCGGCGCATCGTCGAACACCGTCACGCTCGCCATCCAGTAGCCGGTTTCCCTCCCCCGTCTCGCACTCTCGCTGGGCGGAAGCGCCGGAGCGGTTGATTTGGCGCATTGTCAAGCCAAAAAGTGGTTGAAATGAGCCAATAACACCACTGCAACGTTGTGTATAGATTCGCGTCAAATAGACAGGAGGCGAGGAAGAGATGAAACGGTTAACAAGGATCGCAAGAATCTGGCCGGTGGCGCTGCTGCTCACGGCGGGTTTCGCCTATGCGGACAACCAGGAGATGCCCACCGCGGGCACGGTGAACTACGTCGAAGGCCAAGTGTCGCTCCAAGGGCAGACGCTCACCAGGAAATCGATCGGCGACGCCGTGCTCGACACCAACCAGGTTATGCGCACCGAAGACGGGAACGCGGAAGTGCTGCTCACCCCCGGCGTCTTTCTGCGCATCGGCCACCAGAGCGAGGTCCGTATGCTGTCGGCCGGTCTCGCCGACACGAAGGTCGAGCTGCTCAGCGGCACGGCCACGCTCGAAGTCTCGCAGCTTTTCAAGGAAAACAATATCGGCGTCGTCGTGAACGGGTCTCTCACGCAAGTCCGCAAGCACGGCCTCTATGCCTTCGACGCGGCGCGTCCTTCGGTTGCGGTGATCGACGGCGAGGCGACGGTGTTCAACGGCCGCCATCCGTTCTTCGTGCATAAGGGCCACCAGGCGCTGCTTTCGGCCAACGCCCCGCACAAGGAGAAGAAGTACAACCGGACGCAAGTGGAAAGCGATCCGCTCTACCTGTGGAGCAAGCTGCGCAGCGAGTACGAATCGCAGGCCAACGTGGACGCGGCGCGCAACGTGGTCAACAACGGAGACTGGTACGGCGCCGGCTGGTACTTCGATCCGTTCTGGGACTCCTACGCCTTCATGCCCGGCGACGGCATTATGTACAGCCCATTCGGCTGGGGCTACTATTCGCCGGGTTGGGTCGGGTACGCGCCGTCCAACTACTACCCCTACCATAATAATGGCTACTCCAACTCGGGCCGCAATAATCCGGGCGCCGGTTATGCGCACGGCCGCGTCGGCGGCGCCTACGCTCACAACGGCGCCGCCACTCGCGGCGGCAGCTTCGCCCGCAGCGGCGGCTTCGCCCGCCCCTATGCCCGGCCCGCGATGGGCGGGGGAAGCATGGGCGGCTTCAGCGGCGGCGGCGGCATGGGCGGCTTCCACGGTGGCGGCGGCATGGGCGGCTTCCATGGCGGCGGCGGCATGGCGCGCGGACGATAAGTTTTGTTCCTCCTCCAAGCCTGGGCCGGTCTTCGGACCGGCCCTTTTTTTTGTCTCCCACATCCCCGGTTACCGCCCCCGTCCGCAAGCCCCTCTTGCCGATTGCGTATAGAATGTGGGCGAGGGAGGCGACTCATTCCATGGATTCTTCATCGAACCAACCGACGCGCCGGTCGTTCCTGGCGGTTCCCGCGGCTGCCGCCGCGTTCCAGATCGTTCGCCCACAGGCCGTTCGCGGCGCCAGCGGCGACCGCCTGAAGATCGGCCTCATCGGCTGCGGCTCGCGCGGCACGCAGGCCGTCGTCGATAACATGCTCGGAGACTCTGGCACGGAGATCGTCGCCATGGCCGACCTGTTCGAGGATCATCTCGAAGGCAGCCTGCAAAAGCTGCGCAGCCGGCCCGACATGCAGCCGTTCCAGGATCGCGTCCAAGTCTCGCCCGAGATGCGCTTCACCGGCTTCGACGCCTACCGGAAGATCCTCCATTCGCCGGTTGACATCGTCTTCCTCGCCACGCCGCCCGGCTGGCGCCCGATCCATTTCGAAGCCGCCGTCGAAGCCAACAAACACGTCTTCTGCGAGAAACCCTTCGGCACCGATCCGGTGAACGTCCGCCGCTTCATGGCCGCGGCGCGAAAGTCCGAAGAGAAGAAGCTCACCGTCGTCTCGGGCGCCCAGCGCCGCAGCGATCCCTTCTATCTCGACCGGATGTCCAGCCTTCATAACGGCGATCTTGGCGAGTTACTCGCGCTCTCCGTCTATTGGGTCGGCACGCCGGTCATTCAGCAGCCCGCGGGCCGCAAGCCGGACTGGGGCGATTTCGAGTGGCAGCACCGTAACTGGTACTCGAACCTCTGGCTCTGCGGCGACCAGATCGTCGAGCAGCACCTCCATAACATCGACGTCGGCAACTGGGCCATGGGCACGCACCCCGTCCGGTGCTGGGCGAGCGGCGGCGCCGCGTGGCGCCCCAAGGGCACCGAGATCTACGGCAACATCTACGACCACATCGCCACCGACTTCGAGTACCCGAACGGCGTCCGCATGTCGAGCTACTGCCGCCAGTACCAGCACTGCTACCAGCGCGTCAACGAGGAAGTGGTCACCTCAAAGCAGCGCATGACCTGGACCCAAACCAAGGGCGCGCCCGGCTACCGCAACGAGCATACGAAGCTCATGAAGTCTATCCGCGGCGAAGGCCCCTACGTCAACGAGGCCATGACCGTCGCCGAAAGCACCATGACCTGTATCATGGGCCGCGAGGCCGCTTACTCCGGCCAGTTGATCACCTGGGACATGATCATGGGCTCCCAGCAGGACCTGTTCCCCAAGGGCGATTACAGCTATAACATGACCTGGCCCGCCACGCCCTTCCCCGTGCCCGGCGAGTATAAGTTCACTTAGTTACTGGCAGCTCGGATTGCCCGCGTTCGGAAACGCGAGAAACGTAATACTCGTGGGCGCGAGCTTCACCCGCCCCCCGCGCACCGCCTTGCCCTGGATCTCGGGCAGCGCATCGCCCGGGCCAAGTTTCAACTCGCGCCCGTTCAACTCGACGCTCGAACTTAGAAGGTCCCTCGCGGTCAGCGTATAGCGCTCCGGCTGCATGGTAGTCGCCAGTTCCTGCGCCGCATCCCGATCCGTATTGATCGCCAGCAGCGCCACGCCGCCCGCCTGCCCACGCAAGCAGTGCGCATAGAGATGCACGCCCGGCGCGGCCGATGCCCCCGCGTCCAGCACCGTTGTGCCCATCATCCTGCGCCACAGCAACGCGGACCAGTAGTTCGGCCGCGGCGTGAGCGTCGTTTCATCCAGTAACCCGTAATCGCTCGCCGCGAGCGTGTTGTGCGCCACCACCTGCACGCCACTTTTGGCAAGCCGCCCGAGCTGGTCCAGATAACGGAAGCTGTCGAGGAAACTCGCCGCCCACGGGTTTCCGCCGCACGCCGCCTCCCCGGTCTCGGTAAGCCACAGTGGCTTGCCCGGCTCGAAACGATCGCGCATCGACGCATAGAACGCCTCGTCGCGCCCCGTGCGCGCCAGCCAGTTCTCCGACAGCGCCTCTTCGGGCGTTGTCTGCGACGCCGCGCCCATAACCGCGCAGCGCTGCGAAACCGCGCCGTAGAAATGATACGAAAACGCGTCTACCCCGCGCCCCGCGGCCCGCAGCATGTCCTCCGTCTTCAACAACGACACTCCCGGCGCCATCGCCCCCGGCTCGCCCACGGACCCGGGACCCAGCACTGCCGTCTCCGGCGCGGCCTTCCGGATGAAAGGAAGAAACACACGGAAATCCCGCCCGTAATCGGCCGCGGTATAACCCTTCGGCGCTCCGCCCATCGCCGCGAATGTCGGCTCGTTGAAGAACTCCGCCGCCGCGATGCCGCCGCCGAGCGAATGCGTGAACGCGAGTAACTTCCCCGCCTGCTCCGGCGTCCATACGCCGCTCGCATCCCGCACGCCTTCGCTCACCGCGAACGACGTAACGATCTTCGCATCCACCGCGCGCGAAAAATCCACCACCCCGCGCCATTCCTTCCGCGTCAGCACTCCGCCAAAGCCGGCC
>VFSW01003940.1_pt1 | contig 22201 bp, 26 predicted proteins | sample 5358111 | NCBI WGS metagenome assembly VFSW01 (sample SAMN11554181, study PRJNA540505) | mine drainage metagenome | isolation source: sediment from site ElyBrook_90M | place: USA: Ely Copper Mine, Vershire, VT | collected 2017 | reverse complement strand
CCACCAGACTGCCCCCTTCGCCGTGGTCCTTCGCTTCCTTGCGGTTGTAGGCGAAGCCCACATTGCGTCCACGCCGGGCCAGTTCGATCGCCAGTGCTGCTGCGAGGGGAATCCCTTTATAGGCCGGGCCGAAGAGCAGGTCGAATTCAATGCCGCTGGCCAGCAGCGCGTCGGCATAAAAATTGGCGAGCCGGCCAAGTTTGCCGCCGTCGTTGAACAGGCCGGCGTTGAAGAAATAGGGGGTGGTTCGTCCGGCCTTGGTGACGAATTCGCCAAAGCGAATGACACCGCTGGCGATGGCGTATTTGACGAAATCCTGGGCGATCGGGGTCGAGGTGCGCATGCGTTCAGACTCGGAGCGGGGCGCCGGCGGCGCGCCATCAGGGCTATCCTACGGCCTGCATTCGCTCGCCAACATCCCGTTCCATGCCCGATGCAGCACAAGCCCGCGCAGAGCGTACCAGCGCTGAAGCGACGCGCGCGCCATGGCGCCAGGTGTTCGCCAACCGGCGCATTGCCGCCTTGCTGTTGTTCGGGTTCGCCTCGGGCCTGCCGCTGGCGCTCAGCGGTGGAACTCTGCAGGCGTGGCTGACGGTGCGTGGGGTGAGCCTGAAGGACATCGGCTTCGCAACGCTGATCGGCCAGGCGTACGTGTTCAAGTTCCTGTGGGCGCCGTTGATGGATCGCGTCGAGCTGCCCTGGCTTGCGTCCAGACTGGGGCGCAGGCGTGCGTGGCTGGTCCCGGTGCAAGGGCTGCTTGCCTTGGTGTTGTTCAGCATGGCCTGGCACGGTGTGCCGCACGCGCACGGTGGCGTGGCGTTGGCGCCCGTGGTGGTGCTGGCCGTGGTGCTGGCATTTCTCTCGGCATCGCAGGACATCGTCATCGACGCCTACCGTACCGACGTGCTCCCCGCGCAGGAACGCGGGGCTGGGGCTGCGGTCCTGGTGCTGGGTTACCGGACGGCCATGATCATTTCAGGAGGACTGGCGCTGTGGCTGGCATCGACCTGGTTGGGGTGGCGCGGCACATACGCACTGATGGGCGTGTTGATGGCCGCGGCGATTCCTGCGACTTTGTGGGCGCCGTCGCCGCCAGGCCACGTGCCCGCGCCGTCGACCCTGGCGGCGGCCGTGGTGGAGCCCGCGCGCGAGTTTCTGGCGCGTCGTGGCGCGCTGGCCCTGCTTGCCGCCATCGTGTTGTACAAGCTCGGCGACGCGTTTGCCGGCGCGCTGTCCACGACTTTCCTGATCCGCGGCGCCGGCTACAGTCCGGCCGTTGTCGGGCTCACATACAAGACCATGGGGCTGGCGAGCACCATCGCCGGCGCTCTGCTTGGCGGTGCCTTGCTGGCGCGGCTGGGGCTGTGGCGAGCGCTGGTGCTGTTCGGAATCGCCCAGGGCGCAGCCAATCTGGCGTATTGGGGCCTGGCGGTGCAGTTACCGAGCCTGCCGCTGATGGTGGCGGCGGTGGGCATCGAGAACTTCACCTCCGGGATGGGCACCGCCGCGTTCGTGGCATGGCTGTCGGCGTTGTGCGACGCGCGCTTTTCGGCGACGCAGTTCGCATTGCTGTCAGCGCTGTCGGCCGTGGGACGGGTGTATGTCGGTCCCCTCAGCGGGTTGCTGGCGGCACGCTGGGGGTGGCCGACCTTCTATCTGTTCAGTGTGATGGTCTCGGCCCCGGGGGTCTTGATGCTGCTGTGGCTGCGACCGGTGATCGACTGGCAGGAACGCGCGCACGCCCCGGCTGAAGGCTGACGACAGGGGCGGCGCATGCCTTCCCGACTCCCTATACTGGCTGCAATGAACGCCAAAGTCACTGAATTCAACCCCGCACAGGCGTTGGCGCTGGCCCGCACCACCCTCGGCATCGAGGCGGCCGCGGTGCAGGCGCTTGCCGCGCGCATCGAGGAGCCGCCGCTGGCCATTGCGTTTGTTGGCGCCTTGCGCTGCATTCTTGCCTGCAAGGGGCGCGTGGTGGTCTCGGGCATGGGCAAGAGCGGCCATATCGCGCGCAAGCTCGCTGCCACGCTCGCCTCCACCGGCACGCCAGCGTATTTCGTGCATCCTGGGGAGGCCAGTCACGGCGACCTGGGCATGGTCACCCGCGACGACGTTTTCATCGCGCTGTCCAATTCCGGCGAGGTCGAGGAACTCACCCGCATCGTGCCCCTGGTCAAGCGCCTTGGCGCCAAACTCATCGCCATCACCGGGCGTGCCGAGTCGACCTTGGCGCGCCATGCCGATGTGCATCTCGACGCTGGCGTGGAGCAGGAGGCATGCCCGATGAACCTGGCGCCGACGGCCAGCACCACCGCCCAGCTCGCGCTGGGCGACGCGCTCGCCGTAGCGCTGCTCGACGCGCGAGGATTCGGCCCCGACGATTTTGCGCGCACCCACCCGGGGGGTGCCCTGGGGCGCCGCCTGCTCACCCATGTGCGCGATGTGATGCGGGAGGGCGATGCCGTGCCGCGCATCGGTGTCGACGCACCGTTTTCGGACGCACTGCTGGAAATGACCCGCAAGGGTCTGGGCATGACCGCGGTCATCGATGCCGTGGGGCGCTTGTGCGGCATCATCACCGACGGTGACCTCCGGCGCCTGCTCGAGCGCGGCGATGACTTGCGGACCTCCCGTGTCGGTGATGTGATGTACCCCACGCCTCGCACCATCGGCCCGCAAGCGCTCGCCGTCGAGGCTGTCGCGCTGATGGAGGAACATCGCATCGGCCAGGTGCTGGTGGTGGACGAGGCAAGCCAGTTGGTCGGCGCCTTGAACATGCACGATTTGTTCGCCGCGAAGGTGATGTGATGATGAACGAACCGCGGCAAACGCCGGTCAGACGGCAGGACGATCCAGTTCCCGTGCTCGACTTTGACGCCGGACTGCTGCTGCGGGCACAGGACGTCCGCGTGTTGCTCCTCGATGTGGACGGGGTGCTGACACCAGGTGATCTCATCGTCGGCGAGCATGGTGAGCAGTTCAAGCGGTTTTGTACTCTCGACGGGCACGGCCTCAAGCTCCTGGGGGCTTGCGGCGTCACGCCCGTGGTGGTGTCGGGGCGCGACAGCCCGGCGCTGCGCACGCGCCTGCGCGAGCTCGGGCTGTCGGAACGCGCCGTACTCGGGCGCTCGGCGAAGTTGCCCGGAGCCGAAGCAGCGCTGCGCGACCTCGGCGCGACCTGGGGCGAGACGGCAGTCGTCGGCGACGATTGGCCCGACCTGCCACTGATCGCACGCGCGCGCCTGGCCGCCTGCCCGCCGGTGGCGCACCCCGAGGTGCTGGCGCGTGCGCACCTGCGAACCCGGGCGGGTGCCGGGCATGGAGCGGTGCGCGAAATCTGTGACCTGCTGTTGGTGGCGCACGGGGTGTATCGCGAGTTGCTGGCAAGCGCCATTGCAGGAACATGACCATGCGATGGCTGGCGCGCCTCTGGCGCGGCGCTGCAACCCTGTTGCCTCCCATTCTCATGGCTTTGCTTGCAATGTTCAGCTGGTGGGTGGCGCGCGAGGCGATGCGCAATATTGGTTCGAGACCCGGAGTCGAGCAGCCGCGCGAAGTCGACTATTTCCTGCGCGACTTCAATGCCCGGACTTTTGACGCGCAAGGCCGCCCCGTCGCTGTGCTGGCGGGGAAGTCGATGGAGCATCAACCCGGGGTCGATACCGTACGGATCGTGGCGCCAAGCCTGCGCGCCGTCAACGCCGACGGTGTGACCACCACGGCGCGTGCGCGCATCGGTTTGAGCAACGCGGATGCGAGCAATGTGCATTTGCAGGGTGACGCAGTGGTCGAGCGCGTGGCTCCAGGGCAGCCGCTGCTGCGCTTGCGTAGCGATTTTCTCAATGTTTTTCCGAACAGCCAGCGCGTGCTCTCCGACCGCCCGAGCGTCCTGCAGCGCGGCGACTCCACCGTGGCAGCCGATGGCCTCGTGATGGATGGTCTGTCGGGAACCATCGACATGCGCGGCAACGTCCACGGAACGATCCTGCCGGCGACGCGTCCGCACGCGCCATGAGCACGCCGGCATCGACGCCTTGCGCACTGGTCACGGGCGCGTCCGGCGGAATCGGGGCTGCCATCGCGCAGGCCTACGCCGCGCGTGGCTGGCGGGTGGTGCTGGTCGGGAGGCGCATTGCCGCCCTCGACGCGACGGCACTTGCCTGCGCGCGCGCCCAGGGGCTGTCCGGACCCGACGCCGCGCGCCTGCGCGTCATCGCTTGCGACCTGCGCGACGCGGTCGCGTGGCGATGGCATGTCAGCGAGCTTCTCGCTGCCTGGGGTTGCCCGGACATCGTCGTCGCCAACGCTGGTATCAGCCACGGTATCGACCTTGCACAAGCTGATGATCTCGAGGCCGCGCGGGACGTGATGGACACAAACTGGCTGGGGACATTGGCAACACTGTCTCCATTCATCGCGCCGATGCGCGCACGTGGTAGCGGACGTCTGGTTGGTGTGGCCAGCGTGGCCGGCGTGCGCGGCCTTCCCGGCCATGCTGCTTATTGCGCGAGCAAAGCGGCGCTGATCCGTTCGCTCGAGAGCCTGCGTGGCGAGTTGCGTGGCAGCGGGGTGCGGGTGGTGACCCTCAGCCCAGGGTATGTCGAGACGGCAATGACGGCACACAATCCGTTTCCCATGCCGTTCATGCTGCGTCCCGGCGACTTCGCACGTCGCGCGTTGCGTGTCATCGACGCCGGCCGCGCCTATGCGACCATACCCTGGCCAATGGGGTTGGTCAGCAAGTTGCTGCACGTGCTGCCGCGCTGGTTGTTCGACGCCGCGCTGGCGCGGCAAGCCCGCAAGCCGCGGCGCTGAGCGGACGTGTTGACCACGCCCCTGGACTTGAATCCCGCGTGGGTGCCTTCATATACTGATCTGGGTATTTAGGCAGCTTGCGCGTCCCTCCAGCCACAGGCGCCCGGGCGCGTTGCAACCGGAGTGTCGAACATGCATATCATCTGCCCGCATTGCGGGAGCATCAACCGTGTTCCCGCCGAGCGTTTCCAGCACGATCCGCAGTGCGGATCGTGCCACCAGGCACTACTCACCGGGGCTCCGGTCACGTTGCATGACGCAGATTTCGAGCGTTTCGTCGCAAAAAACGATCTTCCTGTGGTTGTCGATTTCTGGGCACCGTGGTGCGGGCCTTGTCGCATGATGGCGCCGCAGTTCGAGCAGGCGGCGGCGATGCTCAAGGGGAGCGCGCTGCTCGCGAAAGTCAACTCCGACGACAACCCGCAGGCATCGGTACGTCACCGCATCCGCAGTATTCCAACCTTGTTGCTGTTTCAAGGCGGGCGCGAGGTGCGGCGCCAATCCGGCGTGCTGCCCGCGCGTGACCTCGTGCGCTGGGTGCAAGGCTGATACGGTGGCGCCGAGGCCGGCCGGCGCTGCATTTCGGGTGCCGCCGTCAGTTGCCTGACTTGCGTCCCGGATCGTCGGCATGCGCGGCGTCGTCGGCGCGAATCTTCCGAATGAAGAACACGACGAAAAACACACCCATGCCCAACATGAAAATGAACACGGCGAGGCTCATGAGTCCCGAGTCCGTGGCCATCAGGCTGTTCCAGGCAGATTGCATCTGAGATCTCCAGCAAACGGTTGAACATGGAAAGGGTAGGCAGGGTCGCGCTGTCGTGTTTTGATACAGCACAAGAACTTCGCAACTGCCTGCGCAAGGTGCCGGCGTGTGGTGAGTAAATCACGCCAGAACCCCGGCTCCAGGGCGTGCGCGAAGTTCAGTCGCATGCAACGACGCGGAGCGCTGGTCGCGTCGAATCATCGTCCACGCGCCGGCAGATAGCCAAAATCAAACATGCGTTGCGCCAGCACATCGGCGTCGCCATCGGTATCGACCCATCCGCACCGTCTCTGGGTCACCCTGCCCGCAGGCGTGCGGGCGAGCGCACTGCGGCCGGCGGTGCTGGCCCGTGGCGTCGCCTTCCGCCAACGAAAACACGGGGTTTTCCAAAAACTTTGTTCGATGGAAGTCGCAACTTTCGTGTTGATGCGAAACTCTATCGGTGTTCATTGCGCTTGCAGGAGTTGCTCGGGGCTTTAATATGCGAACCCGAAGGCTGTCCGGGGTCTTGCGCAGCGCTGCTGTGCCAGCCTCGTCGCGGTGCCTTGGACGCACTGCGCGCCCGGGCGGTCTGAAGCGTTCGCAGCCGACGCGCGTCTGCTGCAGTTTTTTCAATCATCGATGGAGTTCGACATGGCAACTGCAAAACCGGCCGCCGCCAAGAAGGCCAGCGCCAAGCCCGCGCGTGCCCCCAATCCGGCATTCATGAAGCCTCTGACACCGAGCGCCGCGCTTGCCGCCGTGGTCGGCGCCGCGCCGCTGCCGCGCACCGAGGTCGTGAAAAAAGTCTGGGATCACATCAAGGCGGCCAACCTGCAGGACCCTGCCAACAAGCGCATGATCAACGCCGACGACAAGCTCAAGGCGGTATTCGGCAAGCCGCAGGTCACAATGTTCGATATGACCAAGCTCCTCAACGCCCACCTGAAGTAAGGTGTGGATCACGGTCGGGCGGGCGGGGCAAGCGTCACTGTCCCGACCGACGTAAAATCAGTCTCCCACGCGTGCAGCGGGAGAGGCGCAATGCAGAAACTCTGGAAACGGTCAATTGGGTTGGCGCTGATGCTGGCCCTGGCGGTTGGCGGCTGGCTGACGTGGAATGCGCTGGCGGCGGCGCCGCGCGCTCCCGATGTGAACTACCCCCTGCTGACGGGTCAGACCCTCGATTCCCATGCTTTGCGGGGCAAGGTGGTGCTGGTGGACTTCTGGGCGACATCCTGCACCACCTGCGTCGGCGAAATGCCGCAGCTCGTCCAAACCTACAAGCAGTTGGCGCACAAAGGCTTCAACCTCGTCGCCGTGTCGATGAGCTACGACAGGCCTGATTTCGTGCAGAACTTCGTGCGCAGCGGCCCGGCTGGCGCCTTGCCATTTCCGGTCGTGTTCGACCGCAGCGGTGACATCGCACAGGCTTTCGGTGGTGTTCGCCTCACGCCGACCAGTTTCCTCATTGACAAGTCAGGGCATATCGTCAAGCAGTACGTCGGCCCGCCGAATTTCGTAGAACTGCACGCACTGATCAATCAACTTCTTTCCGAGCAGGCTTGATGGAATTCCTGCAAACCATGCCGCCAGCAGGGTTCTTGCAGCAGATGTGGGGAAAACCCGTAGTTCGAAGTACGATAAGCGGATGCGAGCGTCCGCCACTCCCGGTTTGAGCGCCACCCTGCAGCGGTGGGTGCGTTCTGCGACCACTGCTTCACAGATGCGCCATCACAATGTCGCTGAGCATGTGCTGGCGCAGGCGCTGGCGCAACCGGCGCTCGATCTTCCCGGTGGGATGCTGGTGCGCAAGCTGGGGATGCAGGCCTACCAGCCCACCCTCGATGCAATGCGCAGTTTCACCGAACGGCGGAACGCCGGTACGCCCGATGAGGTGTGGCTGGTGGAGCATTTCCCAGTCTATACGCTCGGGCAAGCTGCCAAACCAGAACATCTTCTCGACACCGGACAAATTGATGTCGTGCAAACCGACCGCGGCGGGCAGGTGACCTATCACGGTCCCGGTCAGGCAGTGGTCTATGTGCTGCTCGACATTCGCCGCCAGCGCTGGATGGTGCGGGAAACCGTGCACCGGCTCGAAGAGTCGGTGATCCGGACCCTGGCGCGGCAAGGCGTGGTGGGGGTGCGGCGCCCCGGTGCCCCTGGCATCTACCTGGCCGCGCCGCATCCGCGCGCCGGCGCCAAGATTTCCGCGCTGGGGCTGAAGGTTCGCAACGGCTGCACCTACCATGGCGTTTCCATCAACGTCGACATGGACCTGAGCGCCTTTGCCGGCATCAATCCCTGCGGCTATCCCGGCCTCGAGACCGTCGACCTGGCGCATCTCGGCGTGCATACCCGACCCGACGCGATTGCCATGAGCTTTGCCACGGAACTGGCCATGCTCGCCGAAGCAGCGCAGGGTCAGGCGCGCACCTCACCGGTCTAGCCCGTCTCCGATCATCCCTTCACGCCATGAACGCACCCGCCGACCCCACCGTCAAGCAAAAAGGTCAGTCCAAGACTGCGCGCATTCCGATCAAGGTCGTGACGGACGCGCCGGTGCTGAAAAAGCCTGATTGGATTCGGGTCAAGGCGGCGACGCCGAACTCGCGCTTTTACGAAATCAAGCAGTTGCTGCGTGACGCCAAACTGGTCACCGTCTGCGAAGAGGCTTCGTGCCCGAACATCGGGGAGTGTTTTGGCCACGGCACCGCCACCTTCATGATCATGGGCGACAAGTGCACGCGGCGTTGCCCGTTCTGCGATGTCGGCCATGGCCGTCCCGACCCTTTGGATGCGGAAGAGCCGGCCAAGCTGGCACAGGCAATCGCCGCCATGAAACTGCGCTACGTGGTCGTGACCAGCGTCGATCGGGATGACTTGCGCGACGGTGGTGCGCAGCACTTCGTCGAATGCATCCGCGCCACCCGCGAACGCGCCCCCGACACGCGCATCGAAGTGCTGGTGCCGGATTTTCGCGGACGCCTCGATACCGCGCTTGGGGTGTTCGCCGCGGGCCTGCCTGACGTGATGAACCACAATCTCGAAACCGTCCCGCGCTTGTACCGGCAGGCACGTCCGGGTGCCGACTACGTGCATTCGCTGACGTTGTTGTCCGACTTCAAGCGCGCCTATCCGGGCATCCCGACCAAGAGCGGCCTCATGGTCGGCCTCGGTGAGACCGATGACGAAATCCTCGACGTCATGCGCGACTTGCGTACGCATGGCGTGGACCTGCTGACCATCGGCCAGTATCTGGCCCCCAGCAGCCACCACCTTCCGGTCTCTCGCTACGTCACCCCCGAGAGTTTCGGGCGATTCGACGAGGCCGCCCGTGCCATGGGCTTCACCAACGCGGCGATCGGCCCCCTGGTGCGCTCCAGCTACCACGCTGACCAGCAGGCGCGGGGTGGCGGGCATTTTGTCAGCGACGCGACCTGAATGAGACAATCGCGAGCACGGTGAGTTGCCAGCGCGCGCCGCGCGACGCGCGGCGTACCGGATGCTGCAAATTCGACAGGGAGTATCAAGGTGAATCAACCCATCCGTATGTTTGATCTCGCCGGGGCCGATGACGCTGTGCGCTTCAGCCCGAACTGCTGGCGCACGCGTCTGGCGCTGGCGCACAAGGGTCTGGCGGCCGAGACCGTCGCCTGGCGCTTCACCGAAAAGGAGCGTATCGCCCCTTCGGGACAAGGCAAGGTCCCGGTGCTGGTCATTGGCGAGCAATGGCTGCATGAGAGCTGGGATATTGCCGAATATCTTGAAGATCATTATCCGCAGAGACCATCGCTGTTCGGCTGCGCGCAAGGGCGTGCCGCCGCCCGCTTCATCAACCAATGGGCCAGTGACGTCTTGCACCCGGCAGTGGCACGCGTGATCGTCCCGGACATCCCGGCGGCATTGCACGAGATGGATCGCGCGTATTTCCGATCAACACGCGAGGCTGCGTTCGGGCGAAGTTTCGAGGCGATCGCCGCCGAGCGGGAACCGTCGCTGGCGGCTGTGCGTCACGTGCTGGCGCCGCTGCGCGCGTTGCTCGCGAAGCAGCCTTTTCTGGCCGGATCGTCCCCAGCCTACGCCGACCATTGCGTCTTCGGCGCGTTCCAGTGGGCACGCATTGTCAGCGCGGTGACATTGACCGCGCCGGACGACCCGGTATCTGCCTGGGTCGAGCGCATGCTGGACGCCTACGGGGGTCTTGCCCGTGCTGCCGTGCGCAGTGGGTCAAAGCCCGAGATCGCTCAGTGAGGGATGGTTATCGGGACGCCGACCCAGTGGCCAGAAAAACTTTCGCGCGTCGTCGGAGATCTGTAGGTCGTTGATACTGGCGAAGCGTCTCGCCATCAGCCCCTCGGCGGTGAACTCCCAGTTCTCGTTGCCGTATGAGCGCCACCACTGGCCGGCGTCGTCATGCCATTCGTAGGCGAAGCGCACCGCGATGCGATCTCCACTGCAGGCCCAGAGTTCCTTGATCAATCGGTAATCGAGTTCCCGCGCCCACTTGTTTCGCAAAAAGGCGCGCACCTGGTCGTGCCCGACGGGAAACTCAGTGCGGTTGCGCCAGCGCGTATCGGGCGTGTAAACCTGAACCACGCGGTCCGGGTCGCGTGAGTTCCAGGCGTCCTCGGCGAGCCTGACCTTGATCCTGGCTGAATCGGGATCGAAAGGAGGGTATGGCGGCTTTCCTTGCATCGGTGGCTCCTGCGTGTCGTTCGTGCAGCGCTTGGACAGATCGGTTTTCACGGCAATGTAGCCGACCGGGACCGATCTGTCCCGTTGCCAGTCCCATCGCCGCATGAAGGGGGCGTCAGACGCGCTGCCCCCACCAAAGCCCGGTGGACGCGTGGAATGAGCCATCGGCCTCGACCCGCAAAGCGTCCCGGACCTCGGCTGGTGCTTCCGACAGCATGGCCCGGATGATCTCGGCCTTGTTCGCTGGTGTGTGTATGCGCGCGATCCACGGTGCGAACTCGAGGCGCGTGCCCCAGCGCTCCATGACACGCACATCGACGCCGATCCCACGCAGGAGCGCGCGCCACTCGGCGTCCGAGCGGTCACGGACATGGGAGCGGTCGCGCAACAACTCGATGGCCTGAAGGTGGGTATCAGTCAGTGCGTCGGCTGGCGCTTCGATGTCGATCACGAGGAGGTGGCCGCCTGGGCGGAGTACGCGACGGATTTCTCTCATCGCGGTGTCGAGATCCGTCCAGTGGTGAGCGCTGTAGCGCGTGGCAACGAGGTCGAAGCTGGCGTTGTCAAACGGCAGGACCTCGGCACTGGAGCACTGGGTTTCGATGTTGTTCAGGCTGCGCCTGGCCGATTCCGCGCGCACTTGGTCGAGCATCCCGATCGACGGATCGAGTGCGACGACAGTGCCAACGTGCGGGGAGAGCGTGAAGCTGAGATGACCGGCACCGCACCCCAGGTCGAGCGCGCTGCCTGGGCGCGGCGACAGCTTGGCGACGAGATCGCAGGCGCGGTGGAGATCCGGGCCGCCGGAATGGACGCTGCTGCTCAGGTAGGCAGCTGCGCGGGCATCGAATTGCGCGTGAACCGCGTCGCGATGGGTACTCATGTCTCTTCTCCTTGTCGTGATCAAGGCAGCACCATAATGCGCCGGTCAACCCGCGATATCGGCCAATGCCGCAGCGCCGACGGGTTCGTTTTTCAGCCAGGCGATGAGCGCGCAGCGCTGGGCCAGGTCGTCGCGCACGGTTGCGATGAAGTCGGATTCGCAGATTCCGCGTTCGACCAGCAACGGGTCGCGCGTTTCGCTGGCCAGCAGCGACTGATTGATGACCCAGGCGTAGGGATCGATACCCGCCCGTTGCAGATCGTTCTGCAAGCGCGCCGCCTCGTGCACTGGCGTGGACTCTGCCAACGTGACAATCAGGACTTTGGTCAACGCCGGGTCACGCAGTCTTGGAAGCAGTTCGCGCACGCATTCGGGAGTGTCGCCCCGGGTGCGACTGACCTCGCGGTGATAGGCCTCGGCGGCGTCGAGCAGCAAAATCGTGTGCCCGGTCGGTGCGGTGTCGAGCACGACGTTGGCGCCACGCTGGCACAGCGCGAGTGCGATGGCTGCCGCAATGGTGGTCTTGCCCACACCGCCCTTGCCCATGGTCATCACCACACCATGCCCCTGGCGTGCGATGTCGTCGACGAGAGGGCCGAGTCCGGACGGCAATTCAGAGTTCTTCGGGTCTGCCGCCGGGTGACGCGCAGGGACGCGCGTCCCCGCCAGCAAGCGCAAGGCATCAAGACCCACCGTACCGCGCGGCAGAAATGGCATGGTTGAGGTGGGGAGGACAGTCAGGCCTGCAGCCATCCGCGCCAGTGCTCGCTGGCCCCTGTCGTGCATGGCATCGGCGACGCCATCGCCAGGTTGCCGCGCCATGAACAGGCCGTTGATGACGAGGCGAATATTGCGCACATGAAGCGCTGCGAGCTCGACGCGCGTGCGCTCGGCCTCTCGTAGCGCCGCGGCTTCGGCACGGGTTACCAGCACGATGGTGGTTTGCTGTGGATCGGACAAGCGCGCAACGCTGGCAGCGTACAGCGCCTTTTGCGCTTGCAATCCAGCCAGTGGCCCGAGACAGGAAGCGCCGGATGTGGAGGTGGCAATGAATTCGTCCCAGGCGGATGGCAGTGTGAGCAGGCGCAAGGTGTGCCCGGTCGGTGCGGTGTCGAAGATCACATGGTCAAAGTCAGCCGTTGCCGCACGATTCCCCAATAATTTGGAAAATTCGTCGAAGGCTGCGATCTCGACCGTGCAAGCTCCCGAGAACTGTTCTTCCATGCTGCGGATTGCCGCTTCAGGCAGGACCTTCCGATAGGGTTCGACCATGCGCTCGCGATAGGCACTTGCCGCGGCCTCCGGGTCGATATTCAGTGCGAACAGCCCCGGCGCGTCCGTGATGGCGGAGGGTTCGGCGCCCAGCGGTGTTCCCAGCACTTCATCCAGATTTGAAGCCGGGTCGGTGCTGACAATCAGCACCCGCTTGCCCGCTTCGGCGAGAGCGAGGCCGCAGGCGCACGACAACGAGGTTTTGCCGACGCCCCCTTTGCCAGTGAAGAAAACGTGGCGGGTCTCGATTTGCGGCAACGACATGGCAGGTCCTCAGCAGCAACCGGACTCGGGGGTGCAGCAGGCAATTGCAGCCGGCGCAGGCGCCACGGCGGCGACGAGCCCGAGCTTGTGCGCGAGTTGCGCGCGCGACGGGTAGAGCCCGGTGGAGATGACGTTACCGTCCAGGCACAGCACCGGAAGGCGGTCGATGCCGGCTTGGAGTTCCTTCAGAACAGCCGCATTGGTCGCGAACGCCTGCGGTGCCTGCCCGAGGCTGTGGCGGCGGATTTCCACGCCATGTTCACCCAGCCATTGCAAGTCGGCGGCGAACTGCGCGAGCATGGGGTCGACGCTGACACCGCACACCCCGGTGGGGCAGCACATGGCGGGCTCAAATACTTCGAGGGTTTTCATCGCCTTTTCCTGGTTTCGGCCTTGTGATGTTGTTCAACGGGGCTGGCGGCCTGATCGGCGTCACTGTGCCTGTTCATACCAATTTTTTGAGCTGTTCACGACCTTGACCACGAGCAGCATCACGGGCACCTCGATCAGCACACCGACCACGGTTGCCAGCGCAGCACCGGATTGAAACCCGAACAGGCTGATCGCAGCCGCCACAGCCAGCTCGAAGAAATTCGAGGCGCCGATCAGCGCTGACGGGCCGGCGATGGCATGTTGCTCGCCAACGGCACGATTGAGCAGATACGCCAGCCCTGCATTGAAAATGACCTGAATCAGGATGGGAACGGCGAGCAGGGCAATGATCAGTGGCTGACGGATGATGGCTTCTCCCTGGAACCCGAACAGCAGCACCAGCATCAGCAGCAAGGCGCTGATCGACCACGGACCGATTGCAGCCATCATCGCGTCGAACGCCGCCTGTCCGCGCCGGAGCAGGCTGCGCCGCCACCACTGGGCCAGCGTTGCCGGAATGATGATGTAAACGACGACCGCGACGATCAAGGTCGCCCATGGCACGGCGATCGAGGACATCCCGAGCAGCAGTCCGACGATGGGGGCGAATGCGAACACCATGATGGTGTCGTTCAACGCCACTTGTGACAGCGTGAACAGCGGGTCTCCCCCCGAGAGCCTGCTCCAGACGAACACCATCGCGGTGCAAGGCGCCGCAGCCAGCAGGATGAGCCCGGCCACGTAGCTGTCGAGTTGGACTGCCGGCAGCATGGGGGCGAGCACATGGCGGATGAAAATCCATGCCAGCAGCGCCATCGAAAACGGCTTGACCAGCCAGTTGACGAACAGTGTGACGCCGATCCCACGCACATGCCGTCTGACTTCGTGGAGCGCGCCGAAGTCGACTTTCACCAGCATCGGGATGATCATGACCCAGATCAGCACGCCGACGGGAAGGTTGACCTGGTCGAGTTCGAGGCCGCCGACGAGCTTGAAGACACCTGGCGCCCACTGTCCCAGCGCGATCCCGGTGGCAATGCACAAGAAGACCCAGACCGTGAGAAAGCGCTCGAAAATGCTCATCGGCGCGCTTGTCGCCGACTTGCCGGCGATGTCGCATTGCGCGCTCATGCCCGTGCTCCGAGCTCCAGCGCCGCACGCACCGCCGGAATCAGCCGATTGCGCAGGTCGTCGCGCACCTGGATGAAACTCTCCAGGGGCTCGCCATGCGGATCGTGGAACGGCAGGTGAATGCTTGGCACCGGTCGTAGAAAGATCGGGCAGGTTTCGCGAGCGTTGTCGCAGACGGTGACGACGAGGTCGATCGGCGTATCGATCACGGCATTCAGATCCTTTGGTTCCAGCCCTGCTGTTGGCAGCCCGAGCAGTTTCAAGGCTTCGATGGCACCGTCGGCCACCTTTGCTCCGGGGCTGGTGCCGGCCGAGATGGCGCGAACCGAGGCACCGAGGGCGTGGTTGAGCAGAACTTCAGCCATTTGGGATCGGCAGGAGTTTCCTGTGCACAGAACGAGTACGGTCTTCTTGTCTTGCATGGTCGGGTCTTCCGTGCGGGGTTGAAGTGACTTACGTGGCCTGCTCACGCAGGTTCCGGATGGCGTCGATCGCCGGTTTGGTCGCCAATTCCACGGTGTGCGGTCATGGCATTTCCTTGGCAGTGGTGTCTACATGTCCAGGTTGCCCGGCAACCGCCCCCAGCCTGACGGTGTTGGGCATGCAGGCCTGGCCTTGGCAGCAGTTGTCGGTGAGAAAGGCCAGCAGCTCGTCCATTGCGCCGTAGTCTGCCGAATAAAAAATGAAGCGGCTCTCGTGTCGTCCCTTGATCAAGGCAACACGGCTCAAGTGGGCAAGATGAAACGACAGCGTGGCGGGAGGTAGGCCGAGTTGATCTCCAATCGCACGCGCATTCATACCCTCGGGCCCCGCTTGCACCAGCAGGCGAAAGATCGCCAGACGTGAGTCGTGACCGAGGGCGGCAAGAAGTTCGGCGGCATTCAATGTTTCCATAATTCCAGTATTGTAAAACAGTTTCGTCGATTCCCGCACGCACGTGCGGGCTTGAAGGGCACGGGTTCCATGCGACTGCGCCTCAGGTGTCATCAATTCGACACGTCGGGTATCTAGAGTGGAAACGTTTTCACGCCAATCCAGCAAGTCAACCCGCCGTGCGCGTCGCTTTTTTCGACTTTGACCATACCCTCCTTGGTGCCGACAGCAACCAACTGTGGTTGGAGCATCTCGATGCCCGCGGCATGCTTGCGGCCGACGCGCTGCACCGCCACGACGCATACATGCGCGCCTATGCCGCGGGTGGTCTGGACTTCGCGGCGCTCGACGCATTCCGCGCCGAGCTGGATGCATCCATGGACGCGGCGACCCTTCAGGCGTGCAGAGATTCCTGTGTGCGCGAGCGATTGTTGCCTGCCGTCGCGCCGCGTGCGCCGGCGCTCTTGCAGGAGCTGCAGGCGCAGGGCGTGCTGATTTTTGTGGTCAGTGCCAGCCGCGAGGCCCTGCTGCGCCCGGTGGTCGAGGCGTTGGGCATTCAGCATTTGGTGGCGGCCGACAGCCCGCGGCGCGCGGCCCTCGCGAAACCGTGTTTTGGTGACGGCAAAGTACTGCACGTCGAGCACGCGCTGCATGCCATGGGTACATCGCTGCGCAGCTTGGAGCGCAGCTGGTTCTACAGTGATTCGCACAACGATCTGCCGCTGCTCGAGCAGGTGAGCGACCCGGTTGCGGTCGACCCCGACCCTCTGCTGGAGCGCGTCGCGCAATGGCGGGGTTGGTCCGTGGTGTCGTGGCGGGGGCCAGTCTGATGGCCAGCACGCTGCACGATGTCGCTGCCCGTTCCGGCACATCCATTGCCACTGTCTCGCGCGCACTCAATCAACCGGAAAAGCTGCGACGCGAGACCCTGGAGCGTGTGCGCGAGGCGATACGCGAGCTGCACTTTCGCCCCAACCTGATCGGCCGCCAACTACGCGGAGATCGGACGAACCTCATCGGCGTGGTGCTGCCCGACATGCTCAACCCGGTGTTCGGGGAGTGCTTGCAGGGAATCGAGGAATCCGCCGGGTGCGGCGCCTACCGCGTGCTGCTGACCACCACCGGCTACGACCCGGCACGGGAAGGACAGGCCATCGACACCCTGTTGTCGCAGCGCGTGGACGGACTCATCCTGACCGTCGCGCGGGCGCAGGACCATCCGCTGCTCGACGAGCTTGCAGCCTCCGGGGTGCCGTACCAATTGGTTTACAACCACAGTGCAATGCACCCCTGCGTGAGCGTGGACAACAGAGCGGCGGCGCGCGAGCTGGTCACGGAGCTGGTGCTACTGGGCCATCGGCGCATCGGAATGCTCAGCGGAACCCGCGCTGCATCGGATCGAGCGCAGCAGCGCCATCTGGGTTACTGCGATGCGATGCGTGGGTTCAGTTTGCCAGCGCGCGCGCCGCTGGAGATCGATTTCCACCAGCGCAGGTTACCGACGTCGATGCTGGCAGCGCTGCGCGATCCACGGCGCCGCCCGACGGCACTGTTTTGCGGCAATGACTTTCTCGCTTTGCTGGTCATGCGCGAGCTGCGCGAAGCTGGCATGCAAGTCCCCGAAGATATGTCGGTGGTTGGTTTCGATGGCCTGTCATTCAGTGAATTGCTGGATCCGCCGCTGGCCACGGTCTGCCAACCTCACCGTCAACTTGGTTCCACGGCCTGGAGCCACTTGCAGCATGTGCTCGAGGGCGGGACGCCGCGTTCGAGCGTTCTCGCCCACCGGCTGCGCATCGGCGGTACGGTGGCCCCTCCTTCGTCCCGTGTCCTCCCGGAGTGAACGTCATGAAATCCCTGCGTCATTGGTTGCTCGCCTTGAGCGGCTCGCTCGCATTGTCCGTTTCGCATGCGCCTGCGCACGCCGCCGAAACCGCCATCTGCTACAACTGCCCGCCCGAGTGGGCCGACTGGGCTGGCGAGATCAGCGCCTTGCATGCCGCGACCGGCATCACCGTGCCCTTCGACAACAAGAACTCCGGCCAGGCCATTGCGCAGCTGATCGCCGAACGCGCCAGCCCCGTGGCCGACGTGGTCTACCTTGGCATCGGCTCCGCTTTCGAAGCGGAGAAGCAGGGCGTGATCGTGCCGTTCAAGCCGGTGGGCTGGGACAAGATTCCCGCGCAGCTGAAGGATCCGAAGGGCAACTGGTTCACCATTCATTCGGGGACCCTGGGCTTCTTTGTCAACAAAGCCGCACTCGGTGGCAAACCGGTGCCACAGTCGTGGGCCGACCTGCTCAAGCCCGAGTACAAGGGCATGGTGGGTTACCTTGACCCTTCCAGTGCATTCGTCGGCTACGCGGGTGCCGTGGCGGTGAACCTCGCCATGGGCGGCACGTTGAACAACTTCGGCGCGGCGATCCACTATTTCCAGGAGCTGAAGAAGAACGATCCCATCGTGCCGAAGCAGACCGCCTACGCACGTGTCTTGTCAGGGGAGATTCCAATTCTCATCGACTATGACTTCAACGCCTACCGTGCTGCGTACAAGGACCACGCCGACGTTGCCTTCGTCATCCCGCGCGAGGGCACCATCGCCATGCCTTACGTGATGGCTTTGGTGAAGAATGGCCCACATCCGGCCGTTGGGAAGAAAGTCCTCGACTTCGTGCTCTCGCCCAAGGGCCAGGCCATCTGGGCCAACGCTTTCCTGCGGCCGGTCATGCCGGGCGCGATGAGCGCGACCGCGGCGGCACGGTTCCTGCCCGCCAGCGACTATGCACGTGTCAAGCCGGTCGACTACCAGAAGATGGGTGAGGTCGAGCAGGCCTTCGCAAAGCAGTATCTGGCGCAGGTGCACTGAGCGCACGATCGCTGGCCACCCGAAGGAGCAAGCCCGATGCTGGACCTGGGATTCCCGGCGTGGCTGCGCCGCGCGCTGGCGGCGCCGGCGGTGGCGTTGTTTGCCGCTTTCTGGCTGCTGCCCATGGCCGCGCTTGGGCGCGCCAGCGCGCAACATGGTCTGCACGGCTACGTCCAGATTCTCGTGAATCCCCAATACCTGCGCAGTCTCGGGATCACAGTGCTGCTGGCAGGTACCGTCACCGCGGCAGCTCTGGCGCTGTCGCTGGTCGCCGGGCTCTTTCTTGCGAGGCATGTGTTCCGGGGGCGGCGCCTGCTCATGGCCATGCTCACGCTGCCGTTGGCATTTCCGGGCGTGGTGGTCGGATTCATGGTGATCATGCTTGGTGGTCGCATGGGTCTGGTGGCGCAGATCGGCATGGCCTTGTTCGGTCAGCGCTGGGTCTTCGCCTATTCGCTAGCTGGGTTGTTCGTGGGCTATCTGTATTTCTCGATTCCGCGCGTCATTCTCACCGTGACAGCTGGCGCGCAAGGACTGGACACGAGAATCGAAGAGGCGGCGCGCAGCCTCGGTGCCTCGCCGTGGCAGGTGTTGTGCGACGTCACGCTGCCAGCTTTGGCGCCGGCGCTCATCGCGTCCGGTGCGCTGTGCTTTGCCACCGCGGTCGGCGCCTTCGGCACTGCGTTCACGCTGGCCACCGATATCGACGTGTTGCCGATGGACATCTATACCGCGTTCACCCTCAACGCGGATCTTCCAACCGCCGCGACCTGGAGCCTGATCCTCGGCGCGGTGACCTGGCTGGTGCTGTGGTGGGGTGAGGGTGCCGGCGGCGCCGCAGCGGCCCCCGGGGCTTGAGGCGACGTCATGGACCCAAGATGCATCGCAGCTCCCAAGCGGACGACGTGGTTCACCCAGCGTCGCGCGGGGGGGCGCGTGCGCCCGCATGTGCTGGCGCAAGCCGTGCTGACCGGGCTGCTCGCCGCATTTCTCATCGTCCCTGTGGGCTTATCCATGCTGGCCGGCGTGACGCGCAACGACTTCATCGGCGTACGTAGCGGCCTCACCTTGCGCTGGGTGGCACAGGTCTGGGACATGTATCACGACGCCATCGGCCTGAGCCTGCGCGTGGCGCTGTCCACGCTGGTCGTGACGCTGGCTGCGGGCGTGCCATGCGGCTACGCGCTGGCACGCAGCCAGGCGCGCGCGGCGCGGTTGTTCGAGCGCATGCTCATGCTGCCGGTGGCGATGCCAGGGCTGGCAAGCGCCCTCGGCCTGCTGGCCGTCTACGGGAGCGTGCGCTGGTTTCGCACCAGTAGCTGGTTCATCGTCGTCGGCCATGTCGTCTTCACGCTGCCCTTCATGGTGCGTTCGGTCCAGGCCGTTTGTACGGGCACGAACCTGCGCGAATTGGAGGAAGGGGCAGCCAGCCTGGGCGCCGGCTTCATGCAGCGTCTGCACACCGTCGTGCTTCCCAATATCCGCCCTGGGATCGTCGCCGGTGCACTGACCGTGGTGACCTTGTCCCTTGGCGAATTCAACCTGACCTGGATGCTTTCCACCCCGACCACCAAGACACTTCCGGTGGGACTTGCCGACGCCTATGCCTCGTTGCGGCTGGAGGTTGGCAGTGCCTACACCCTGATCTTTTTCGTGCTCATCGTGCCGTTGCTGGTGCTGATGCAACGCGCCGCCGGCGATGGGCCGCGCAGACGAGATTGAACATGAACCCCGCCTCCGTGGGCATCACCTTGCAGGCATGCGCCAAGCACTATGCGCGTGGCCAGCTTGCATTGCATCCCCTCGACCTGCGCGTCGAGCCGGGCGAGACACTCGTATTTCTCGGCCCATCGGGATGCGGCAAGACCACCACCCTGCGGCTGATCGCAGGACTGGAACGACCCGATCCCGGCGGGCGCGTGCTGTTCGACGACGAGGACGTGACATTGCTGCCGATCGAAGCGCGCCGGGTTGGCATGGTGTTCCAGAACTACGCGCTGTTCCCCAACCTGGATGTCCGCGGGAACGTGGCATACGGGCTTCGCATCCGACGCGTGCCCAAGCCGCAAATGCAGCAGCGCGTCGACGAACTGCTCGCGCTGATGCGGCTGGTTGATTTTGCCGACCGGCCGGTGCAGGAGCTGTCCGGAGGCCAGCGCCAACGTGTGGCGCTGGCGCGGGCACTGGCACCACGCCCGCGCGTGCTATTGCTTGACGAGCCGCTTGCGGCACTCGATGCGCAGTTGCGCGAGACCCTGCGCGTGGAAATGAGTGCGTTGCTGCGCAGTTTGGGGGTGACGTCGATCTACGTCACCCACGATCAGGCCGAGGCGATGGCGCTCGGCGACCGCATCGTCGTGATGAGCCACGGACGCATCGAGCAGGTGGGTACGCCGCGCGAGATCTACCATCGACCCGTCAATCTCGAGGTCGCAGGCTTCGTCGGTTTGCTCAATCGCATGCGCGGAAGCGTGCGCGCGGGGCAGGTACACGCCGAAGGCGACGCGGAATTGTGGTTCCGCCCCGAGGACGCGCAACTCGTCGCGGCGGATGCCGGTGCGTTGCGCGGCAATGTCAGACAAGTCATTTTTCTTGGTGATCGCACCCGCATCGGCGTCGACGGCGTGGCTGCACAGATGTTGTGGGCCGATGTGCCCGGGCGCCTGGACGTCGCCGTGAACAGCCGCGTGGGCCTGCGTGTGGCCGCGAGTGCATTGCTCAATACCGTCGCGAATACACAATGATCCTCTGCCAGATTTCCGATCTTCATATCAAGCGCAAGGGCGCCTTGGCATACCAGCGGGTGGATACGGCCGAAGCACTGCGTCGATGTTTGCGCGCGATCACGCGCTTGCGTCCGGCGCCGGATGCCGTGGTGGTGACTGGCGACCTCGTCGACATGGGGGATGCGGATGAGTACGCGCACTTGCGGGAAATCCTGGGTACGCTCGCCATCCCCTGCTACCTGTTGGTGGGGAACCATGATCACCGTGACACCCTGCGCCAGGCCTTCCCGGAGCATGGCTGGCTCGGTCGCGATGGGTTTGTGCAGTACGCGGTCGACCTCGGCCCGTGCCGCCTGATCGCGCTCGATACCCAGGACCCGCCGAACAGTGGCGGGCGCTTGTGCGAGCAGCGACTGGCGTGGCTGGAGCGCGAACTCGGCCGGGCATCTGCCACGCCGGTGGTCCTCGCGATGCACCATCCGCCTTTCGTGACTGGCATCGGACACATGGACCGCATCGGACTGCCGTCAGCCGATCGGCAGCGCTTGTTGGAGATCGTGGATCGGCACCCGCAAGTCGAGCGCATCGTCTGCGGGCACCTGCACCGCCCGATCCAGCGCCGCTTCGGCACGAGCGTGGTCAGCACCTGTCCCGCGCCGGCTCACCAGGTGGCGTTCGACCTCGATTCCGAAGCCATGCCCGGTTTCTGCCTCGAGCCCCCAGCCATGCAACTGCATGTGTGGATCGAAGACGAAGGACTGGTTTCGCATCAGGTGAGCATCGACGAATATCCCGGGCCCTACCCATTTTTCGAATCGGACGGACGCCTCATCGACTAGCAGGCAACACGGCGGGGCCTCAAAGTTGCACTCCGCGGGTGAGCGCGCCATCAACCACCAGATTGGTCCCGCTGATAAAACTGGCGGCCGGACTGGACACGAAGACGACGGCGCGCGCGATTTCCTCTGGCGCGCCCATGCGTCCAGTCGGGTTCAGGGCCAACGCCTCGGCGTACAGCGGCGGATTGTTGTCGCGAATGTGCTCCCACACCCCGCCCTCGAAATACACATTGCCGGGTGAAACCGTATTTGCGCGAATGCCGCTGCCAGCCAACTGGTAGGCAAGCCCTTGTGTGTAGTGCACCAGTGCGGCTTTGAACGTGCCGTAAGGCCCGGCAGCAAAATCGATCTCGCGCCCGGAGACGCTGGAGATCGTCACGATTGCCGCCGCCGTGCTGGCGCGCAGGAACGGCATCGCGGCATCGACCAGATGCACCGTGCCCATCATGTCAGTCTGAAACTCACGTTGCCAGGACATCTCGTCATTGCCAATGGCGAGCGCACTGACATTCGCCACGACGATGTCGAGACCGCCCCATGCCGTGGCGACTCCGCTCACCCAGTGCTTCAGTGCCGCGGCGTCAGCGACATCGACGGCGGCGCCGCTGGCATCCACGCCGTGCTGCTTCAGCGCCGCCACGGCGCGGGGGGGGGCGGCCCCGGCGGGGGGGGGGGGGGGGGGGCGGGGGGGGGGGGGGGGGGGGGGGGGGGG
>VFSW01003939.1_pt1 | contig 22203 bp, 19 predicted proteins | sample 5358111 | NCBI WGS metagenome assembly VFSW01 (sample SAMN11554181, study PRJNA540505) | mine drainage metagenome | isolation source: sediment from site ElyBrook_90M | place: USA: Ely Copper Mine, Vershire, VT | collected 2017 | reverse complement strand
CACGCGTCAGATTGAGATGCCGTGCAACGGCCTCGAATACCTTTAATTGGCGGAAAGTGGTGTTTTTCATCATGGCAGTTCGCTTTTTATCATTGATGACAATCTATGATTCTAATCTAAAAATACAATTTCCACGAATGGATGATGGTGAATATAGTTGCACCACGTTCAGCAGAGCGCGTGGTCTTTCATAGTGAGGGGCCGATGATTATCTAAATAAATTGAGGAGGTTGCAATGGCAGTCAAGACCTACAACGCTGGTGTTAAAGAATATCGGCAAACCTACTGGATGCCGGAATACACACCGCTGGACACCGACATTCTCGCAGTATTCAAGATCACGCCACAACCAGGTGTAGACCGTGAAGAAGTGGCGGCGGCGGTGGCTGCGGAATCGTCGACCGGTACTTGGACTACCGTTTGGACCGATCTGTTGACCGATCTGGATTACTACAAGGGCCGTGCATATCGCATCGAAGACGTGCCTGGTGACGATACCTGCTTCTACGCTTTCGTGGCATACCCAATCGACCTGTTTGAAGAAGGCTCGATGGTTAACGTACTCACCTCGCTGGTGGGTAACGTGTTCGGTTTCAAGGCGCTGCGCGCCTTGCGTCTGGAAGACGTGCGATTCCCGATCGCTTATGTGAAAACCTGCGGCGGTCCTCCACACGGTATCCAAGTTGAACGCGACATCATGAACAAGTATGGTCGTCCGTTGCTGGGCTGCACCATCAAGCCCAAGCTGGGTCTGTCCGGCAAGAACTACGGTCGTGCGGTGTATGAGTGCTTGCGCGGCGGTTTGGACTTCACCAAGGACGACGAGAACGTCAACAGCCAACCGTTCATGCGTTGGAGACAACGTTTTGACTTCGTACAAGAAGCGATTGAAAAAGCCGAGCGTGAGACAGGTGAGCGTAAAGGTCACTACCTGAACGTTACTGCGCCTACACCTGAAGAGATGTACAAGCGCGCCGAGTACGCGAAAGAGATCGGCTCTCCTATCATCATGCACGACTACCTGACTGGCGGTTTGACTGCCAACACAGGTCTGGCGAACTGGTGCCGTGACAACGGAATGCTGTTGCACATCCACCGCGCGATGCACGCTGTGTTGGATCGTAACCCGCACCACGGTATCCACTTCCGTGTGTTGACCAAGGTGTTGCGTCTGTCCGGTGGTGACCACCTGCACTCCGGTACCGTGGTGGGTAAGTTGGAAGGCGACCGCGAAGCGACTCTGGGCTGGATCGACATCATGCGTGACAGCTTCATCAAGGAAGACCGCAGTCGTGGCATCTTCTTCGATCAAGATTTCGGCTCTATGCCTGGCGTGATTCCTGTTGCTTCCGGTGGTATCCACGTATGGCACATGCCGGCACTGGTGAACATCTTTGGTGATGACTCTGTGTTGCAGTTCGGTGGCGGTACGCTCGGTCACCCATGGGGTAACGCGGCCGGTGCGGCAGCCAACCGTGTGGCACTGGAAGCTTGCGTGGCAGCACGCAACCAAGGTGTGGCGATCGAGAAGGAAGGCAAGGCCGTCTTGAGCGATGCAGCGAAATCCAGCCCGGAACTGAAGATCGCCATGGAAACATGGAAAGAAATCAAGTTCGAATTCGACACAGTCGACAAGCTGGACGTAGCACACAAGTAAGTAGGGTAGGTCGGCGGGCGTAGGGCTCGCCGACACCGAAAAACGATCAATTAATGCAAAGGAATAATCATGAGCGAAGTAATGGATTACAAGTCACGTGTATCTGATCCTGCGAGTCGCAAGTTCGAGACCTTCTCCTACTTGCCAGCAATGACAGAAGAACAGATCAAGAAGCAAGTGCAATACCTGGTTTCCAAAGGTTGGAACCCGGCGGTTGAGCATACCGAGCCGGCACACCTGATGGACTCCTATTGGTATATGTGGAAGCTGCCGATGTTCGGTGAGACTGACGTTGATGTGGTATTGGCTGAAGCAGATGCCTGCCGCAAAGCCAATCCTGATAACCATGTACGTCTGATCGGCTATGACAACTTTAGCCAATCGCAAGGCGCTGCGATGGTGATCTTCCGCGGTAAGACTGTGTAACAACGCACCACTCCCTTGGCCCTCGCCATTGATCCGTGGCGGGGGACTTTTTTCCCAATCAGCATCCGGACATAAATGATCGCCGCGCGATTCTTTACGCCCTTGTGTTGCAATGTACATGGAGATAAGCATGACCGACCTCATCCAGCAGTATGTCATTCAAGATGAACCCTATTACCACCCCGTCGCCGACGAGGTGGATGTGTTCGAAGCCACTTACTCGGTGCGTATGCCGATGATGCTCAAGGGCCCCACCGGCTGCGGCAAAACGCGTTTCGTCGAACACATGGCCTGGCGACTTGGCAAGCCCCTCATCACGGTGGCGTGCAACGAGGACATGACTGCCTCCGATCTGGTGGGACGCTTCCTGCTCGATGCCAATGGCACGCGCTGGCAGGACGGTCCGCTCGCCATCGCTGCGCGTCACGGCGCAATTTGCTATCTGGACGAAGTGGTCGAGGCGCGTCAGGACACCACCGTTGTGATACACCCACTCACCGACAATCGTCGCGTGTTGCCGCTGGAAAAGAAGGGCGAGCTAATCAAGGCACATCCCGATTTTCAGATCGTCATCTCTTACAACCCCGGCTATCAGAGCCTGATGAAAGACCTCAAGCAGTCCACCAAGCAGCGTTTTGGCGCGCTGGATTTCAACTATCCGGAGCATGCGGTGGAGAGCGAAATCATCGTGCACGAAGCAGGCGTGAATGCAGAGGTTGCGAGCAAGTTGGTCGGCATCGCCGAACGTGCACGCAACCTTAAAGGTCACGGTCTGGATGAGGGCATCTCCACCCGTATGCTGGTGTACGCGGGCAGCCTGATCGCTGCCGGACTCAATCCGGTCAACGCTTGTCGTGTCGCGCTGGTGCGTCCGATTACCGATGACCCGGACATGCGTGATGCGCTGGATGCGGCAGTGACCACATTCTTTTGAGCCACGGTGCCGGACGGCACCGATGTAATGACGCGACAGGGTTAGATTATGGCTATCAATCTGGAAGACTATCAGGAACTGATCGACACGCTGTCTCCCGACGTGCAGGAGAGTTTGCGTTCGGCATGGCTGGAAGCGACCAAGGTGCTCAGCGCGCGCGGTCTGGATAATTATCTGAAGGGTGCGGCTGCGATTGGCAGCCTGGGCAAGGGCGAGGCGTTGGTCGCGACCTGGATAGACCATGCGCCGCTGGTCGCCAAAGAGGTGGGCGAGGATATCATCCCCGACCTTGTGCAAACCGCTTTGTCGCTGGCTTCCAAGACTTCCGGCGCAGTCATCGAACTTGTCTTGTCGACTGCACCGACTGCGGCGAATCGATTAGGTGACGAGGTATTGTTTCGCAGTTACTTGCAATTTCTCGGACAGTTGTTGGCGCAAGCACCGCGCGGCGTGCGCCCCATGTTGGAGCAGCTCGAAGTGTTGTTTGCGCAACTGACGTTGGGCGGTCTGCGCCGCTGGGCGATGTGGGGTGCGCATGCGCATCGCACCAACTATCCCGAGCAGGCCAGCTACTTCAGCCTGCAATCCAAAGAGTCGCTGGCGATGTTGCAGAAGGAGCGCAAGGGCACGCTGTTCGTCGAGGTGCAGCGCCGCATCAACATCTATCTGCGCGCTTTGTGGGCACGAGACTTCTTTATGCGTCCCACCTCAGGTGACTTCGAGTCACGCGAAGGGTATCGACCCTATGTGGAAGGCTATTTCATCCATCTGCCCGATGCCTATGACGACTACACCGTGGGCGCGGAGAAGATCAGCGGACTGGAGATGTACCGCGCTGCGGCGGCACACAGCGCGGCACATATCGTCTACACCCGCACGCCGATCTCAGCCGAAGCACTCAACCCTTGGCAGATGGCCGTCATCAGTGTGATCGAAGACGCGCGCGTCGAGTCGCTGGCGATCAAGCAGTTCCCGGGTTTGAAGAAGATCTGGGTACGTTTTCACGAGATCACGGCCGAGCGTGGTCACACGGCGGGCGACTATCTCAACCGTCTGGCGCGCGCCCTGCTTGACGACCAGTACCAAGATACAGATGAATGGATAGCCACCGGCAGAATGCTGTTCAAGCAGGCGCAAGACCGTTTGCAAGACAACCAAGTGTCGTGGGACATTGGTGTGCAACTCGCGCATCAGTTCATGTCCAAGCGCATCGCGTTCAATCCGCGCAGCGATCTGCTGATTGCGCCGTATCGCGATGACAACCGCTACTTCTGGGAGTTCGTCGAGTTCGATATGAATAAGGCGTTGGCGGCAGGTTACGAAACGCCCAAGCAGGTGCGCAAGCATGTGAGTCTGATGGAATTCGCCAACGAGCTGGATGTGGAGACCGCAGGCGACGACGCGGAAGAGATATGGGTGCTGGGTACCGAGTTGTTCCCCTACGAGGATATGGGCAAGTCCTACAACGAGATGGAAGGCAAGGAGCCGGTCTCCGCGCCTTATCACTATTCGGAGTGGGATTACCAGATACAACTGGAGCGCCCGGCCTGGGCCTCTGTGTTGGAAAAGCGCGCCCATGTGGGCGACTTGCAGCTCATCCATGACATAACCGCGCAACATCGCCGCACCATAGGACGCTTGAAGTTCCTGCTCGATGCACTGCAACCACAGGGTGTGACGCGTATCCGCAAACTGGAGGACGGCGACGAGATCGACATCAATGCCGCCATCAACAGCTTCACCGATATGCGCATGGGCAACCATCCTGACCCGCGCATCATGATGCGTTCGGTACGCAAGGTGCGCGACATCTCGGTGATGGTACTGCTCGATCTGTCCGAATCGACCAACGAGAAGGTCAACGGTCAGGACTACAGCGTGCTCGATCTGCAACGACAGGCTGCTGTGCTGCTTGCCGATGCCATCGCCAAGATAGGCGACCCGTTCGCGATACACGGCTTCTGTTCGGATGGCAGGCACAACGTGGAGTACTTCCGCTACAAGGATTTTTCCCAACCATACAACGACGAGGCCAAGGCGCGTCTGTCGGGGATGCGCGGTCAGTTGTCCACGCGCATGGGTGCGGCGATACGCCATGCCGGTCATTATCTCAAGGCACAACACTCGGCCAAGAAATTGCTACTGGTCATCACCGACGGTGAGCCGGCTGACATCGATGTGCGCGATCCGCAGTATCTGCGTCACGATACCAAGAAGGCGGTGGAAGAGATGGCACGCAGCGGGGTCGTTACTTATTGCATGAGTCTAGACCCCAAGGCCGACCAATATGTCTCGCGTATCTTCGGCGCGCGCAACTATATGGTGGTCGATCATGTCGAGCGGTTACCAGAAAAGCTGCCCTTGCTATACGCCGGACTGACACGGTAAGCACCATGCCGATATGTGCTGCCATATCGCATTGCGTTGCCGAGCAGCTTTCGGCGAAGGCTCACTTGCGTAGCAAGTTAAACCGCGCAGCGGTGGCCGTAACCAAAAAATGCCGTTGTTATATGCAGGACTTACACGCTAGCACGATCAATGGACACACAACCAAGAGGAACAACAACATGGCACAACAAACTTATGTAGGCGTAGAGCAAGACACCAATGCCGGTATGACCCATATCGGCCGCGTAATACGCGATGCTTGGGTGTTCGGCATCCTGCCCGAGACTGAGAGTTGCGTAGGCTGGGAAGCCTCGCGCATCCAGAATCTATACGAACAGGTTTATGCCGCATGGGAGTTACACGGCCATTTGCCCAGTGCCTTGCCTGAACCGCTGCGTTCCCGCTATATCGAGATCTATGAGCGCGCCATCAGCAAAGCGCGTGCAGCGGGCTGGGATGCGACTTTGGGTGAAGATGACTAGCGTTGGCTAAATGAGGGTGGGATTTTTCACGCGGAGACGCGGAGGGCGCGGGGAAATCAAAAGACGGGATGAATGTGCCACGGTTTGCCCCCGCGTTCACCGCGCCTCTGCGTGTGGCGAGGTTGTTTTAGGGAGGCGTCGGCATGTCCGTCATGGCTGTTAGGTCTTGGCGGGCATAGGGAACTTGATGATCCGTGTCAGACTGGGCAGTTGTTTTTTGTTGGCTAGTGCGCACAGCGCGAGTGGTAGTTCGGCGAGCAAGCGCGGCATCAAAGTGGTGCCATCAGTCCGGTAGTACACAGCCTCGTAGGCGACAGGTTCGTCCAGAGCAGTGCGTCGCGAGGGCTGGAAGTTGCGCCAGGCGATGTCCACCCAGCATTTCCGCATGCCGTCGATAAAGACGAATTCCTCGTGGTCGATGATGCACAGATACTGCAAGCCACGTAAGGGTACGAACAGATTTCCGCCGGGGGTGCGCGACAGCAGCGTGTGCGCGAGGTTGTAGGTGGCGGCGCGCAGCGCGAGGTTCTCTTGTGCGTAGGGCGCGTCGCGGTAACAAGTGATTTCCATGAATAGATTGTACGGGATGGCAGATGGAATCGGCACAGCCATATCAGCATTTAGCGCAACACGCACAGGAGCAGTGAAATGAGTGCGACACACGAGCTGGTGGAAGGCTTCCGCCGCTTCCGCAACGGCCGCTATGCGCAGCATCAGACGTTGTTCGAGCAGTTGGCCGCACGCGGCCAGGCACCCCGTATTCTGGTGGTGAGCTGTTGCGATTCCCGTGTCGATCCGGCGGTCGTCACTGATAGTGCGCCCGGCGAACTGTTCATCATCCGCAACGTCGCCAATCTGGTGCCGCCCTGTGAAAGTGGCGGCAACTTCCATGGCACCAGTGCGGCACTGGAGTTTGGCGTATGCGAGCTGGGCATCACCGACATCATCGTGCTCGGGCATGCGCATTGCGGCGGTATACGCGCACTGTTGCAACCGGCACAGGATGCGCAGCGTAAAGACAGCTTCATAGGAGACTGGATGCGAGTCGCGGAGCATGCACGCAACCGCGTGTTGGCCAGATCGCATGACATCGCGCCGGAGGCACAGCAGCGCGCTTGCGAGCTGGAGGCGATACGCGTGTCGCTGGACAATCTGCTCACCTTCCCGTGGATATTGGAGCGCGTGATGCAGAAGCGGCTACGCTTGCACGGCTGGTACTTCGACATGGATAAGGTCGAGCTGCTAGCCTACGACGCGACACAAGAACGTTTCGAGTTATTGGCCTGATTCATTCAGATCCACCCACAACTAGATAGGAGATGTATATGTCGGTCAAATCGCAGCACCCGCAAGTAATGGTTGGCATCCTCACCGGCAGTCCCAACGATCTGAACACCGTAGCCAAGGTACGTGACACCTTAAGCGAATTAGGTATCACCAGCGAAATCGTGGTCGCCTCCGCGCATCGCACCCCCGACAAGGTGTTCGCTTATCTGGAGCGTGCTCATCAAGAAGGGGTGCAGGTGTTGATCGGCTGTGCTGGCGTGGCCGCGCATCTGGCCGGTGTTATCGCAGGTCACACCAAATTGCCGGTGATCGGTCTGCCTTTGTCTGGTGGCGTGATGTCGGGTTTGGATGCGCTGCTGTCCACGGTGCAGATGCCGCCCGGTGTGCCGGTGGCGACGGTGGCGGTAGACGGCGCAAAAAATGCCGCGATGCTGGCAGCGCGCATCCTTGCTTTGAAGTATCCCGAGATCAATGCGGCATTGGATGCGGCAGCGTTGCGTGAGCGCGCCCGCTATGAGCAAAGTGCAGATGCCGCGTTGGCACGATTGGCAACAAGCTAGGAGATCGACATGCCGCTCGTCCATTTGAACGACATGCTTAAACACGCTAGCAATCATCACTATGCGGTGGGGGCTTTCGGTGTGGTCAGTCTGGATTTTTTGGATGGTGTGTTGCAAGCCGCCGAGGCATGCCGCTCACCGGTGGTGCTCAATCTCATCGAGTCGCATTTTTCCTATTACGATTTCGCCACCATGATGCCGGCGGTACTGTCTGCTGCGAGCAAAGTGAGTGTGCCGGTGGCGGTTAACTTCGACCATGGTTCCAGTCTAGAGCGTGCGGAAGCTGCCATACGTGCTGGTTGCAATAGTGTGATGGTTGATACCTCAGCCTTGCGGTTCTCTGACAACCTGTGGCAAACACGTGAGATCGTAGCCATGGCGCATTCTTATGAAGTGACGGTGGAAGGTGAGCTGGGCTATGTACCTGGTATGGAGGGACTGAGTGCCGAACATCATCCTAGTGAGCTGACTTACACTTCAGCTCTGGAAGCGGCGGGTTTCGTCGAACGGACCGGTGTCGATTGTTTGGCGGTCTCAATCGGCACTATTCATGGTCGTATGAAAGGCATACCCAAGCTCGATTACGCAAGATTGGCGAAATTACGGGATTCCACTTTGATACCTCTGGTTATTCATGGAGGAAGCGGACTTTCAGATGACCAATATCGTAAACTGGTCGCTAATGGTGCTGCCAAGATAAATTTTTTCACAGCACTTACCGATGCAGCTGAACGCAGCATCAAAGAATATTTTTCTGAAAATCGAAAATACAGTTATCCCCAGGTGGTTGCAGGTGTTCGAAACGCAGTTAGGGCTGAAACCCTCCGCTGTTTACAAATTTGTGGAGCGGGTGGTCGAGCAGCAGAAGTCTTGGCGCAATGCCGTCCGTGGAAAGCGACTTCCAATTCTGAAGGTTTCTGAAAGTACCCACCTTTGTGGGTAAAAGTTTTTGCCAGATTACCATTGGCCAAAAAAAGACCGCTATTCTGTGAGGCGAATTGATACGCCACAAGGCAATAAAAAACCCGCAAAGCGATTAGCCATGCGGGTTTTGAGTTTGATTTAAGGCTTGATGAGACAACCTGAAACCTGATTGTGGTGGTGATAGGTGGATTTGAACCACCGACCCCAGCATTATGAATGCTATGCTCTAACCAACTGAGCTATATCACCACGAAGCGCGGCATTGTCCGGATTTCCCTCTGCCTTGTCAATTTTAAGATGCGTTTTTTGTTTGGCGTTACGCCGCTACCCACGCCTGAGCTTCCTTGTAGTCTTTGAATACGCGGATGTCTGCATCCATGAACAGGCGTGACAGCCAGGCTTGCCAGGTGCGCCATTGGTCGTCGGTGACCACGGCGATCTTGCTGAAGTCGTGCTGGTGTTGGCGGCTGAAGAATTTTATTTCTTCCCATGCGACATCGGGTGTGTAGCCCAACATGCCGCGCAAGTCGAACAACAGGTTGAGCGCGCCGGGTGAGGTTAATTTGTACAGTGCTTGTTCCTCGAATTGTTTGAAGTCTGCGATCGTGAATTCCCCCATCACTGCGATATTGATCAGACTGGGGGTTTGTTCGATGGTGATCATTTGTTTGCCTCTGAATGTGTGGGTGCCAGGCGCAAGCTTAACACGCCACTGGCGATGATGCAGGTCATGCCCAGCCAGCTCGTGAGTGGCAAGGTCTCGTGCCACAGCACCATGCCGAACAAGCTGGCGAACACGATGGTGCTATATGCCAGACTGCCCACCACCAGCGTCTTGCCGACCAGATAAGCGCGCGTCATGGCGAGTTGCGCGAGCGTGGCGGTGCTGCCTAATCCCAGCAAGAGCAACAAGCCGTTGAGCGTGATGGCGTGTATCGAATCGAACAGCATCCAGACTCCGCTACCCAGCGATGCGATGAAGCTGAAATAGAACACGGTGCGCGTGGCGGGTTCGCCCAGGTTGCCGAGTTGTTTGACGTTGAGATAGGCGATACCCGCGAGCAAGCCGGAGATCAGTCCGAGCAAACCGGCGAATAATTGCTCGTGTTGCAGGGTCGGGTGCAGCAGCAACACCACGCCGCAGAATCCCAATCCGATCGCAATCGTCAGGGGCAGGTGGAGCTTGTCTTTGAACACCAGCATGGTGAGGATGGTAAGGAACAGCGGCGCGGTGTAGTTGAGCGTGACGGCGGTCGCCAGCGGCAACACCGTGATGCAATAGAAAAACAATCCGAGCGCGACCGAGCCAGACAGGCCGCGCCACAAGTGGTTACGCCAGTGCCGGGTGGTCACGGTGACGCGCTGTTGACGCATGATGAGGTAGATGAATATCAGACCGAAGAACGAGCGGTAGAACACCAGTTCGACATGCGAGAAGTGTGCCGCGCCGAGTTTGACGAACACGCCCATGCAGGCGAACAAGATTCCCGCCACGAGCATCCATAGCGAGCCCACTGCGCGTTTACTTCAGGTGTGGCGCGAGGTTGCGGCGCAGGTACTCGTGGAAATGCAGCATGCCATCCTCGGTGGGCGACTGGTACGGACCGTTCTGTTCTACACCTTGCTGATACAGGGCTTTGCGGCCCTGGTGCATTTTCAGACAGATGATGTCGTCTTCTACCGCCGTCTCGTGATACGCCTTTTGCTCGGCTTCCACATAGTCGCGCTCGAACAGGACGATCTCTTCTGGATAATAGAATTCCACGATGTTGCTGCACGACTCCGGCCCGCGCGGAAGGATGGTGCTGATGACCAGCGTGTGCGGATACCACTCGACCATGATGTTGGGATAGTAGGTCAGCCAGATCGCGCCGTACTTGGGCAACTTGCCGCCGTGCATGCGCAACACCTGCTCCTGCCATTTGCCGTACACCGGGCTGCCGACACGGCGCAGCGCGTTGTTGATGCCCACGGTCTGCACGCTGTATTGCTCGCCAAACTCCCATTTCAGATCGTCGCAATCGACAAAGCTCCCCAGGCCGGGATGGAAAGGCACGACGTGGTAGTCCTCCAGATATACTTCGATGAAAGTCTTCCAGTTGAACGCGTATTCGTCCACCTCGACGCGATCCAGCATGTAGCCGGAAAAATCCAGATCCTTCATCACGCCGACTTTCGCAAGGTCTTTGGCGACATCGCGCTTGCCGTTGAACAGCAAACCGTTCCAGTTTTGCAGCGGCGTTTTATTCAGATGCAAACAGGGGTTCTGCGGGAAATGCGGCGCGCCCATCAACTCGCCCGTGGTTTTGTAAGTCCAGCGGTGGATAGGGCAGACGATGTGCTGCGCATTGCCGCGACCCTGCAACATGGTGGCCTGGCGATGACGGCAGATGTTGGATAGCAGCTCCACTCCGTTGGCGTTGCGCACCAGCATCTGCGCGTTGCCATCCAGCACGTGATAGTCACCCAGGTTGGGGACCATTAGTTCATGCCCGACATAATTCGGGCCTGATGCAAACAGCGCGCGTTGCTCCGCCGCCTGTATCTGCGGGTCGAAATACCAGCTCATGGGCGGCGCGACGGGGAGCTCGGTCAGATGTTGCAGTTTTGCGATCTCGGACATACCCAGATAAATCCCTGAATATAAATATGGAAAAGGGCGGCGATTTTCCCTGAAAACCAGGGGGAGGGCAACCTAAATACATTACACGGTGGAGAGCCACTGAAATATCTGTCGCGTGTCTTGGGCGAAAAATCAAGTTCCGGCATCGTGCCTCTGCCCGGTGTGTGGACCGCTGTGCAACGCCGTGCGCATTGCAAGCCTTTCGTCTGGGGCTCTGTTAAAATGCCGCCACTTTTGATTATCAGTTAGCCTATTTGGAGTGTTGCCATGACGTATGTTGTTTCGGAATCTTGCATCAAATGTAAATACACGGATTGCGTGGATGTCTGTCCGGTGGACTGTTTTCGCGAAGGCCCGAATTTTCTGGTGATCGATCCCGATGAATGTATCGACTGCACCTTGTGCGTCGCCGAATGTCCGGCTGAAGCTATCTTTGCCGAGGATGATCTGCCCCCAGAACAACAGCATTTCCTGGCCCTCAACGCCGAGCTGGCGAAGTTGTGGAAGCCCATCGTGGAAAAGAAAGACGCGCTGGCCGATGCGGACGAATGGAAAGAAGTCAAAGAGAAGCTGCATTTGCTGGAACGCTAAACCGCACCTGCGGGAACGAGCGTACCCGCTCCCGCAGAAGTCCAGCAGTCTGTGTCACAACCCCGGTCATAAGATGATTTGAATTCCGCGTTCTATTCTTCAGTCGCACAAAAGATCCTCGCCGACCATGCGCCGCCCGATCTGCGCGGCATCACCGTTTTGCTTCCGAATTATCACGTCGCACAGCCGCTCGCCCAAGCGTTGATCGCACAGGCGGATGTGCCGGCCCTGCTGCTGCCGGAAATGCTCACGCTCAGTGATTGGGCGGCGACCGTCGAGCTCGCCACACCCGTCGATCCTGACACGCAGCGCGTCGCCTTGTTGTATCAAACGCTGCGTGACAACGGATGGTTCAAGGATGCCGACCTGTGGAGTCTGGCGCGCGAGTTGTTGTCGTTGATGGACGAGCTCACCGAGCATCATGTGGCACTGCCGCTCAGTCAGGAAGAGTTCTCGGCACAACTGGTTGCGGCCTATGCAGCACGCAGCGGTGTGTCGTTGCAGTTCGAGGCGCGCGTGGTGCATGAGCTGTGGTACGCGATGGCGGCTAATTCGCAGGACAGCGTGCGCGCGCAGCAGCAACGGTTGGCGCGACTCGCCAGCGAAATTTCGCGGCCGTTGTATGTGTTGCAGACCTCGGACCTGAGCGCGCCCGAGACGCAGTTCTTGCAACGCTGTCGCGAGCGTGTCGCGGTGACGATATTCGATGTGCGCGAGCAGATCAAAGATGTGCAAAGTTGTGCCGTCATCGCTTGTGCTTTGCAACGCAATGCAGGCCAGACCGATCTGCGCAGCGATGCGGAGGTGCTGAAAAATAATTCGGCGGCGCAGCTATCTGTAACCTCGATCGTTCGACAAGCTCACGATTCAGGGCGAACGGCTGCGAGGATAAGTTTGTTTGCCGCGCGCGGACTGGAGCAGGAGGCGCGCGCCGCCGAGGTGCAGATTCGTCGCTGGCTGCTGGACGGGAAACAGTCTATCGCGGTGGTGGTACAGGATCGTTTGACGGCACGCCGCGTGCGCGCCTTGCTGGAGCGCGCGCAGGTGCAGGTGCAGGACGAGAGCGGCTGGACGTTCGCCACCCTGTCGGTCAGCACGGTGCTGATGGGGTGGTTGGAAACGTTGCAAAACGATTTCTATTACCAGGATGTGCTGGACCTGCTCAAGTCGCCGTTCCTGTTTGGCGACGAGCTTGCAGAACAACGCCAACACGCGGCGTACCTGTTTGAAAAAATGATACGCAAGCACGGCGTGGTGAAGGGCTTGGATGCCTTCATCGCAAGCTCGACGGACGAGCAATCAACCCGCGCGCTGGTTCGTTTGCGCCAGGCGGCAGCGGCGTTACCCAAGGGACGTGCAACCCTGGGTTACTGGCTGATCGCGTTGCGCAACAGTCTGGACGTCCTCGGTGTGTTGAGTGCGTGGGCGGAAGATGCGGCTGGACAGCAGTTATTGCAATTACTGGGACAGTGGCGCGAAGAGTTGCAGCAGGACACGAACCGTTTCAGCTTCGCCGAATGGAAACGCTGGTTGTCGCAGCAGCTCGATCTCAACACTTTCCGCGACATGAGCGTGGAAAGTCCGGTGGTATTCACCCATCTTGCGGCGACGCGGTGGCGCAGTTTTGATGCGGTGTTGTTGCTGGGTTGCGACGCGCAACATCTGCCCGCACCGGCGCACAGCATGTGGTTCAACGATACCGTGCGCGCCGCGCTGGGTTTGCCCTTGAGCGGCGTGCAGCGCGATACGGTACGCGATGATCTGTTGGGGTTGTTGGCACTCAACGACTTGGTGCTGGTGACTTGGCAAGCACACCAGAACGGCGAGCCGAATTTATTAAGTCCGCATTTCGAGATGTTGCGCGCGTTGCATGTGCTGGCGTTCGGCGACGATCTGGCGGCGCGGGAGTTGGCAGGGATGCTGGATGGTGCGCAGGTGCGCAACGACGGATACGCGCTGCCGCAAGCCGCCGCAATGCCCCATCCTGCGGTGGCTGCGGAACTTCTGCCGCAACGCATTTCGCCTTCCGGTTATAACAGTCTGGTCGCCTGTCCCTACCAGTTCTATGCACGCCATGTGTTGCGCCTGAACGACCTGGACGAAGTGCGCGAGGAAATCGACAAGCGCGATTACGGCACCTGGGTGCACGCGGTGTTGCAACGCTTTCACGGTGAACACGCGCTGCTGATGAACGAAGACCGCGCACATCTGCAACTTGCATTGCAGCGCATCAGCGAGGAGGTGTTCGCGGACGCGCTGGCGCACGATTATCTGGCACTCGCCTGGCTGGCGCGCTGGCAGCAGATGATCCCCGCTTATCTGGCCTGGCAGTTGGAGCGCGAGCAGGCGGGCTGGCGATATGCCGCCGCCGAAGTGCCGTTCGAGATGCGCGTGCTGGAGGATCTGATCCTGCGCGGACGCATAGACCGCGTCGATCACAACATGGCGGGTGAGGAGTGCGTGATCGATTACAAGACGCAAACGGCGACGGTGTTGAAAAACAAACTCAAGGACGCGGGTGAGGATGTGCAACTGGCTTGCTATGGCGCCGTGCGCAACGCACACGAGGCGGCGTTCGTCAGTCTGGAGGGTGACGTGGCGGACATCGCGCCGGCGCAAGCCATGGATGAATTGGCGCGACTGAATCTAGCACGCCTGCAGACGATGTTTGCGCAGATGCGTGGCGGCTTGCCTCTGCCCGCCAACGGCGTGGCAAGCGCGTGCGCCTATTGCGAGATGCGCGGTGTGTGCCGTCAGGGTTCGTGGGAGGGCGTTGATGAATAATTTGGCAATGGATAACGCCACAGCACTCGATCCGAAGTACTCCGTGGTTGTCGAAGCCTGTGCGGGCAGTGGCAAGACCTGGTTGCTGGTGTCGCGCATCGTGCGTCTGTTGCTGGCCGATGTGCAGCCCGGCGAGATATTGGCCATCACTTTCACGCGCAAAGCCGCGCAGGAGATGCAGGCGCGCCTGCGCGATTGGCTGGTTGACCTGGCGACCAAGGACGACGAGTTCGTGCGCCAGTTTTTGCGCGAACGCGCCATCGCCGAGGCCGATCTGGATTTGATGCTACCCAAGGCGCGCGGCTTGTATCAGCAGTTCCTCCTGGCGCAATCGCCGCTGACCATCAACACCTTCCACGGCTGGTTCATGCAGATTGTGCAGCGCGCGCCGCTGGATGCGGGCATGGCGGGCGGCGTGCAACTGGTCGAGCAAACGGGCGCGTTGTGGGACGAGGCATGCACCTTGTTCTTCGCCGCTTTGCATCAGCAACCCGACAGCGAGATCGCACTATCCATGCGCGTGCTGTTCGCCGAGCTGGGGCTGTTCAGCACGCAGAAGATGCTGCGCGCCTTCGCCGCTAAACGCAGTGAATGGTGGGCCTATACGGCGGGGCAAGAAAATCCTTTGGATTACGCGCTGGCGAAATTGCGCGATGAATTGCAGGTTGATATGGCAGCCGATCCGATAGCGGACTTGTTTGCCAAAAGTCATTTCGCCGCTGATGTGCGCGGCTTCGCGGCACAGCTCAATGCCAGTGCCGCACAAAAAGCCAGAGCGGAACGATTGCTGATTCCGTTGGATGGTCAGGGCAGCGTCACACAGCGTTTCGATTTATTGTGGACTGAATTATTTACGCAAAAAAACGAGCCGCGCAAAATATCCGCGAACAAAGGGCAAGTGCCATTTGATGACGCGCTGGAGCGGGTGCGTAGTCAAGTGTGGGATGCGTATCAAGGTTTGCAAGCGCAAGAAATTTACCGTTTCAACCAGCACGCGCTGCGTTGCGGCGTGGGTTTGCTGGAACGTTACCAGCAGTTGAAACAACAACAGCAGTCGCTGGATTTCGCCGATCTGGAGTGGCGCGTATGCCAGTTGCTCAATCACAGTCCGCACGCCGAATACCTGCAATACAAACTCGACAGCCGTTACCAGCATGTGTTGCTCGACGAGTTCCAGGACACCAATCCCTTGCAGTGGCAGATCCTGCAAGCGTGGTTCAGTGCGGCAGCGGCGGTGCAGAGCACGCCCAAGATATTCGTGGTGGGCGACCCCAAGCAATCCATCTATCGTTTTCGTCGCGCTGATGCGCGACTGTTCGGCGTGGTGTGCGAGTTTCTAATGGACAGCTATCAGGCCAAGTATCGGCAAAATAATGTCACGCGGCGCAACGCGCCCGCCGTGTTACAAGTGGTTAACGCGGTGTTCGATGGACTGCAGGATGGCCAGCCCAAGTTCGCCGGATTCGAGACGCATCACGCGCATCAGAGTGCACTGCCGGGCTATGTCGAAGTACTGCCTTTGGCGCAAGCCGAAGGCAGCGAGAAAGCCGAAGCGGACAGTGCGGTTCTGACGCTGCGCAATCCTTTGCTGCAAGCTAGAGCCGATAAGGAAGAAGGTGATCGAGTCAGGGAGGCGCAGGCCTTTGCTAAAAAATTGATGAGCATCGTCGGGCATTGGCACATACACGCGAATGGTACGGAGCGCGCCGTGCAGTGGGGCGACATCATGGTGCTGGTGCGTCGCCGCACCCATCTCAAGACTTACGAGCAGGCACTGCGCGATCAGCACATTCCCTATCTCACCTCGCGGCGTGGCGGATTGCTCGACACACTGGAAGCATCGGATATCCAGGCATTGCTGACTTTCTTAATGACACCCTTCGCGGATTTGCAACTCGCCCATGTGCTGCGCTCGCCGATCTTTTCTTGCAGTGATGGGGAGCTGATGAGGATTCAGGATTCAGGATTCAGGATCCGGCAGCGCGGAGTGGGGAATGGGGAGTTGCGCGCCGCACAACCGAATCCTGAATCTCTTATTCCGGATTCAGCTTTATCGAATTCTGGCTGGTGGCAGCGTTTGCAAGATCTGGTTGCCGCAGGCGATGCCACTGCCGCACTGCAACGTGCGCATACCTTGCTGCAAAGCTGGCTGGTATGGGCGGAACGATTACCGGTACACGATCTGCTCGACCGCATCTATTTCGAGGCGGATGTGCCGTCGCGTTATGCCGCTGCCGTGCCATCGGCGATGCGCGCCACGGTGTTGGCGAACTTGCAGGCGTTCATGGAGATCGCGCTGAACGTCGATGCCGGACGTTATCCCAGCCTGTCGCGTTTCTTGCGCACGCTCGCCGAACTCAAGCAGGCAGAGGACAACGAGGCTCCCGATGAAGGCACGGTGGATCAGGCGGGCGATGCGCTGCGTATCTACACCGTGCATGAGTCCAAGGGGCTGGAAGCACCGCTGGTGTGGCTGCTGGACAGCAACGCCAAAGCTCCCGCCGACAAGGGTTACGACGTGCTGTTGGACTGGCCGACCAACGACACTTGCCCCGCGCATTTGTCGCTGTACACCGACAAAGCCAGCCACGGTGCGGCGCGCGAGAAGTATTTCGCGGCGGACAAGGTCCTGGCAGACCGCGAGGACATGAACCTGCTCTACGTCGCGATGACCCGCGCCAAACAAGTGCTGCTGATCAGCGGCAGCGGTGCGTTGATCGCCGACACCTGGTATGAACGCGTCGCCAATGCGCACACAAAAATTACCGCCAATCCGTTGTTGGATTTGTCATTCCCGCGAAAGCGGGAATCCAGTCAATCCGAACTGGACTCCCGCTTTCGCGGGAGCGACGACCTTGATTTGTTGCGTAAACCTTTGCCAACTGGCACACGCAAGCCAGTGATGAACGAGCCGCAACGTCGCGGCATCTGGTTGCATGCCTTGCTGCAACATCTCGCCGCTTCATCGACCACTGCGCGGGAGACCGAACGTGCGGTATTGCAGCAGCGTCTCAACATTCCTGCTGCCGAAATGGAAACGCTCTGGCAGCACGCACAACATCTGCTCGCCGCGCCGCATCTCGCACGCTTCTTCGACGCGAATCAGTACCGCAGTGCCAGTAACGAGATGCCCTACGTCAATGCACAAGGCGAACTGAAACGCATCGACCGACTGGTCGAGTTCGACGACGAAGTGTGGGTGCTGGATTACAAGCTCACGGACAACCAGGATGTCACGCGCCATCACGCGCAGATGCATGAATATCAGGCCGCGATGCAGTCGGTGTATGTGGGCAAGCCGGTGAGATGCGCGTTGCTGTTTGCGGACGGAGTGTTGAGTGAGCTCGGCAAATTGCCCTAAACCCGACAAAACGCCTGTGGTATATTCTCGCTCCGCTTATGCAGCACAAGATTCGTTTTATCCCTTCAATCTATCAGGAGCATCACATGGAACATACCCTGCCCGCACTGCCTTACGCGATGGACGCGTTGCAACCGCACATGTCCAAAGAGACATTCGAATATCACTACGCCAAGCACCACCAGGCTTATGTGACCAACTTGAACAACCTGATCAAAGGTACGGAATACGAGGCGTTGGATCTGGAAGCCATCATCAAGAAAGCCCCGGCTGGCGGCATCTACAACAACTCCGCACAGGTGTGGAACCACACTTTCTTCTGGAACTGCATGAAGCCGAATGGCGGCGGCGCACCGACTGGCGCGTTGGCGGATGCGATCAACAAGAAGTGGGGTTCGTTCGACGAATTCAAGAAGGCGTTCCAGACTTCCGCCGTGGGTAACTTCGGTTCGGCCTGGACATGGCTGGTGAAGAAGGCCGACGGTACTGTGGATATCGTCAATATGGGCGCGGCCGGTACACCGTTGACCACTGCCGACAAAGCTTTGCTGTGCGTGGACGTGTGGGAACACGCTTACTACATCGACTATCGCAACATGCGTCCCAAGTTCGTCGAGACTTATCTGAACAATCTGGTGAACTGGGACTTTGTCGCGAAGAACTACGCTTAAAGGTATGAAGGTGTCGCGTCAGAAATAAACGGTTAGCAGCAAGAAAGACAATGGCGGTGTTTCTTCAAGTCGAGAAACGCCGTTTTTTCTTGGTGTCGATCTGCGCCGGTCATGATGAGCAACACCGTCTCGATTCAAAGGATTTTCCATGCAAGCCAGATTAAACGACAAACCACATTTGCCATTCGTCGGGGTGATGATTTTCGCACTCGTGGCGATAGTCGGGTTCGCCTATGTCAAATGGGTGCCTTACTATGCCAAGGCATTCGTCGCACAGAGCCATCATTTCATCGGCGATTCGATACTCTCCGGCAAGGCTGCCGCTGCGCCGCCAGCATCATGGAGTGCGGCAGTGGACTACGCGCTCGCTTATGGCAAAGCGATCTGGCAGGCACTGGTACTTGGTCTGATTTTAGGCTCCGGCATCAAGGTGCTGCTCCCGACCCGGTGGGTGAGTGCGGTGCTGGGTCGTCTGGGGTTCAGAAGCGTCGCCCTTGGCAGTCTGTTCGCGCTTCCCTGCATGATGTGTACCTGCTGCGCCGCCCCCGTGGCCGCCGGTATGCGGCAAAGCCGTGCATCGGTCGGCAGCGTGGTGTCCTGGTGGCTATCGAACCCGGTGCTGAACCCGGCGACGCTGGTGTTCATGGGGTTCGTGCTGGGATGGGGCTGGACGCTGTTCAGGATGGTGCTCGGTATCGCGATGGTACTGGTGGTTGCCCATCTGGCGGAGCGTTACGCCGAGCCGCACGAAGGGGTGGCACTCGAACAAGCTTTACCTTCCGAGACCGATGCTACGACCGGCGGACTGTTGGCGCGCTGGGTGCGGGAATTCATGGTTCTCGCGATCAGACTGGTGCCCGAATATCTCGTCCTTGTGCTTCTGCTCGGTGCTGCCAGAGCCTGGCTGTTTCCGGTTTTGGGCGCGTATGACGGCATAGTCTGGATCGTTGCGATGGCACTCGCGGGCACGCTGTTCGTCATTCCTACTGCGGGAGAGGTGCCCATCGTGCAGGCGATGTTTGCGCTGGGTCTGGGTGCGGGTCCTGCCGGCGCACTCATCATGACCCTGCCCGCAGTCAGCCTGCCATCACTGGCCATGCTCGGTCGCGTCTTCAGTCTGCGCACCCGTCTCGTGATCGCCGCAGGTGTGGCACTTTCAGGCATGGTTGCCGGCCTGATAGCGATGGCCGTTTTTTAATTTCGCGCCGCATTTGCGGGGGGTTTGGTAATATCCGCGCCTGCTCATTTACGGTATTCCTGAGATGAATCCCACGCTCGTGTTCGATATTGAAACGATTCCCGACATCGCCGGATTGCGTGTGCTGTACGGGTTGGATGCGCGCGTGAGCGATGCGGAAGTGGCGGAGATGGCGTTCCAGCAACGCCGCCAGAAGACCGGCAGCGATTTCATCCAGCATCATCTGCAACGTGTGGTGGCGATCTCATGCGTGTTGCGCGAGGGCAAGAATTTCAAGGTGTGGTCGCTGGGCAGCTTGGACGAGGACGAAGGCGGCATCATCCAGCGTTTTTTCGACGGCATCGACAAATACACGCCGCAGCTCGTGTCGTGGAACGGCAGCGGTTTTGATCTGCCGGTGTTGCATTATCGCGGCCTGATCAACGGCGTGCAGTGTCCGCGTTACTGGGACATGGGCGAGGACGACAAGGAGTTCAAGTGGAACAACTACATCAGCCGCTATCACATGCGCCATCTCGATCTGATGGACTTGCTGGCGATGTATGGCGGGCGCGCCAATGCGCCGCTGGATGACCTCGCCAAACTGATCGGCTTCCCCGGCAAGTTGGGTATGGACGGCAGCAAAGTTTGGGAAGCGTACCAAGCCGGACAGCTGGCCGAGATACGAAACTACTGCGAGACCGACGTGGTAAACACCTATCTGGTCTTTGCGCGCTTCCAGATGATGCGCGGTGTGTTGAGCCGCGAGACGTTCAAAAAAGAATGCGAGCTGGTACGCGGGGAGTTGGCAAAACTGGATGCGCCGCATTGGCAGGAGTTTTTGGCGGCTTGGCCGGAGATGAAAAACTGATGGGAATTACAATATTTTCTAACCCCGTAGCGGTAAAGAATATGACCACAGAAAACAAAGTCACCATCGAGTCGCTGGATCAGGAAGGGCGCGGGGTTGCGCACTTCGACGGCAAAGTGATTTTCATCGAGGGCGCGCTGCCCGGCGAGATTGTCAGCTATTCCTCGTATCGCAAGAAGCCCGCGTTCGAGCAGGCGCAAGTCACGACGATCTTCAGGTCTGCGCCGATGCGCGTGACGCCAAAGTGCAAACATTTCGGTGTGTGCGGCGGCTGCTCGATGCAACATCTGGATGCGCGCGCGCAGGTCGCGGTCAAGCAGCGCATCCTGGAAGATGCCCTGCATCACATCGGCAAAGTCAAAGCGGAGACCATCCTGCCCGCCATCTATGGGCAGACTTGGGGCTATCGCGAACGCGCGCGCATCTCGGTCAAACACGTCATCAAGAAGGGCAAGACACTGGTCGGTTTTCACGAGAAGCGCAGCAGCTATGTCGCCGACATGCAGAGCTGCGAGATTCTCGCGCCCAAGATCGCCAAGCTGTTGCCGCTGCTGGCCGAGCTGGTGAGCAGCTTATCGATACGTGACCAGTTGCCGCAGATCGAAGTGGCGGTGGGCGAGCACGTCGACGCGCTGGTGCTGCGCGTGATGGCGACGCCCAACCATGCCGATGAAGCCTTGCTGCGCGCCTTCGCCGATGAGCACGACATCCAGTTCTGGCTACAGAGCAAAGGGCCGGAGACCATCGTCCCGTTCTATCCGCTGGATGCGCCCGCGCTGTCTTACAGTTTGCCCGAGTTCGACATCAGCATGCCGTTCGCGCCCAGTGAGTTCACGCAAGTGAACAGCGCGCTCAACCGCGTGATGATCAGTCGTGCGATGCGTCTGCTGGATCCGCAACCGGGCGAGCGCATCGCCGATCTGTTCTGCGGCTTGGGTAATTTCACCCTGCCCATCGCGCGCAGCGGCGCACAGGTGCTGGGCATAGAGGGCAGTGACGCGCTGGTCAAACGCGCGCAGCAAAACGCCGCCAGCAATGGTTTGTCGGGCAGCACTTCATTCATGGCGATGAATCTGTTCGAGATGACCGAGGCGGGTTTCGCCCAGCTCGGCCACTTCGACAAACTGCTCATTGATCCGCCGCGCGACGGCGCATTCGAGCTGGTGAAATCGCTAGTCGGCGAGACTGCGCCCAAACGCATCGTGTATGTGAGTTGCAATCCCGCCACGCTGGCGCGCGATGCCGCCGAGCTGGTCAAGCGCGGCTATGTGCTGCAAGCGGCGGGCGTGATGAATATGTTCCCCCACACCTCGCATGTGGAATCCATCGCGGTGTTCGTCAAGGAATGACAGGATCGGATAAATCGGTGCTCCCTTAGTTATTTTTTCCCGGCGAAAAGATCGGATTCTTCATCACGCGGATTCAATTTAGAAGTGCAACTGCTCGTGGTTGCTTGGTGTAAAGAAC